>ENA-UOWO01001349-UOWO01001349.1-activated-sludge-metagenome-genome-assembly--contig:-NODE-1349-length-32833-cov-9.001892_pt1 | contig 32833 bp, 47 predicted proteins | sample MGYA00238148_ERZ761564 | MGnify/ENA primary metagenome ERZ761564 (study PRJEB28885, sample SAMN05720194) | activated sludge metagenome | isolation source: Anaerobic digester | place: USA...
GTCATTGGTTTTAGTTTGCTCATTTTTGTTCTGTTAATTAGTTAGTTATTAAAGTCTAATGTTTAATACTTTTCATACCCCATACTTTTTTAAAAATTCCTCTATTCTTTTTGCAGCCAACTCAACGCATTTGCTCCTACAACACCACTCCATATCTTCGCCTGTATCACAATACTCTCCTTCCCCCTCTTTATGTGTATATAGCACTTTCAATAATTCTTCTTTAAACTTCTTTTTATTATTATTTGCATTATTTAATTGTTGTAAATTTACCTCTACTGCTGTCATTTTTGTTCTGTTAACAGTCGGTTACTAAGGGGCTGTTTGCTAATTGTAAAAGAAAATCGGCATGACAAGGTTCATCTAATGAACACCAACAGCATAAGTTTTTTCCCCTCAACTCTTTTATAATCTCACCAACAATAGATGGAGCAGAGGGGTCGCTCATTAACCACTTTTCATACACCTCAACTGCATCTTGGTTTGTTTTTATCATCTTACCTTTTTCTAATGCTTCATAAGCAAACCCTATATCACCAATTTTATATGGGTTCCCCCATTTGGTCGGTCTGCCGACATAAACTGTGTTGGGTGGCATTTTCCAACCCTTTGTTCTCTTTCTTTGTATTCTCACTGGTTCCATTTTTGTTCTGTTAATAGTTATTTGTTAAAGTATATCTATTACCTCGTTTAATGGTCCATCACTATCATGATAACACAATAAACATTTACCGTGATTTTCAATGCTTCTTTTGTCTTCTCTATTAATAAAATAATCTTTACATGCTGGACAATAACTGGAATCTTTAGAATATAATAAATCTATCTTGGATCTTTCTTGTTTACGAAGCTATTTAGTTATATTAGAAATAGGCATTTTAAAAATATTAATTTCCTTGTACCCAGTTAATTTTTGCCTTCTAAGTGCTTTTATATAACACCAGGCACAGGGAACTTAATACTTTCTCCTTGTTCCTAAATTAGGTAACTTCAATTCTTGATCTTTTAGCTTCTTCTTTTTGAGTTTTAGTTCTCTATTATATTCGCTTCTACAATCGAAACACATTGCATCTATATGTCCTAATTTAGAAATATAAAAATTATCATTAAGTATCTTGTCTTTTTTACATCTAGAACATGGTTTGTATTTTATCCCATCCTTTTCGAATACTTTTGTCCTTGGTTTTTTATAAATGAAATTGAAAAATGTCATCTTTATTTCAAATTATAATAATGCAATACTTGATGATCTCCGTGAACTTCAAACTCTATACCTTTAGTTAGGTAAAGTTCCATCAACACATCTGCAAAAGAAATGTCTATGTCTCTAAGATAAATAAAACCATATTTTTTATACATCATTTTAGTAAAAGCATAAGAAATAAAATTACTAATAAAATCCAATAGTTAAAATCAATAACGACATTTATAACTTGATTCTTATCAAGAGAATCTGTTTTATTAGTTAATCTTTTTATTTTTGTAGCTACTTTCTTATTATGTATAGTAACTCTCCTATCAACAGTTGGAATTAAATTCTTAGAATCTTTTGGTGCGAATTCGGTTAGCCAATAATGTTTATAATTCTTAGTATGATCATAATTAAGAGAATGCTTAGATGCTAATCTACGCATAACAGTATCATCGGCATAGAATCTCTTACTTGATTTTAAAAGAGATACTCCATCGTACTTATTTGTTTGTAACTCTTTAAGGAATTTCTTCCATTTACCTAATTGTCTCATTGTTGGTAAATTAATAAATTATAATATATTATATACTATGTAAATAGTTTTGTAAATAGTTTTATCAACTTTTGAACATATTTTCTACTATTATCCACCTAGAAAACTCATATTTAATATTATATTGATTCCTGATCAAAGATCTAACCTCGTCTACACCTTTAATTAAAGGAACTCTAATATACTCAAAATTCTCACCATTGTTTTCTACTATTTTATCTAATAAACTAAAGTGTCTCTCATAAATATGGAAACTATCAGCTTTGTGGCAATAATTACCGAGTTGGAGATCAGGATATGTATCTTTAAGCATAATGTAGAGCATCTCTTGAATAGTCGCAAATTGGAAATAATCTATTTGAGTACCGAATATAAAGTCATTAGATCTCATATGAACTGACATGTTTAATCTATTGTCTCTAATTCTAAACGTAATAATGCTGGTACAAATTTTATCCTTTGTATCACTCATCATGACATCAGGTCTATTAATAACTATCACAGCTTGTCTTGAATCTTTATCGTACTTTAGTTGATTTACACAATACTCAAATTGACCTTCTTTAAATATATAATAACCATAATTACTATTCCAATATGGTTTCTTTTGATTCTTTATAGTTTTCCAAAGTATTGCATAATCTTCTATAGATGTATTGTTTCTATCTGCAGATAAATACCATTTAAATTCACCAGCTATATACTTCACACTAAGTTTACGCTCTTTGAAACTTGGTAACTTCCATAATGGTGAACCTTCAAATTGATAGTTTTCTATTTCTAATGTCTTCTGTCCTCTTGGAGAATATAATTTGCCAAACTTTTTAAGATCAATATACCTTTGTAACCAAAAATCTTTATAGCCCTGTAGATCCAAAACCACCAGATCCCCGTTCAGATTCTTCGTAGTTGATGGTTGATACAAGTTCGATTCTGTCATAGTATACTGGTAATAAAATAAATTGAACTAATTTGTCTCCTGGATTTATTTGAACTATACCATCACCTACATTCATTACATGTAAATGAATTTCTCCTTGATAATCTTCATCTACTACGCAAGCACCAATAATTAAATTCTTTTTTACAGCAATACCAGATTTATTAAATGCAACTAACGCATAACCTTCAGGAATTTTTGCTTTGATACCAGATGGAATATTTATTGACTTTCTAGGATATAACATTATTACTTCAGAATCGTCTGGAACAAAAAAATCTATACCAGCAGATCTAGAAGTTCCTCTTGTGGGAGTCTTAACATTGCGAATTTTTTGTATCTCCATGTATTATTTAAAATAAAGTTAATTCATCACTATTTGATTTTATAGTGTTATGTTTTGCGTTATCAATAAACAATTCCCGCTCCTTAATTGCATTTTCTAATGTGAAATAATTCTTTACAAGATTATAATTCTCACATTTTAAATCGTCGTTAATTCTTAAAGTGTTAATATCATTCACAATCTTTTCTTTATAGTTTGAAATGTTATATAAATATAGACTTTTATATCCTAAATTCTTTAAATACGTGTATGTAGCATGTTGATTATATGTTTTAAATTTTTCATCATAATTTGCTTCAATAACAAAAACCGGTAATCCATATCTTGCTGTTTCTATTCCAGTATAACCAAAACCTTCTTTCGTCATAGTTATAACTGTACCACTTGACTCTTTAATATACTTATGCAATTCTGAGTCTGATAAATTTTCAAATATATTTAACTTGTTTTCAATTAATTTATTGTAAAACTCAAAGTTTTTATCTCTATATATATCTTTTTGACCAAAAAAATATATGTCTTTATTAATTTTTGGAATAATCTTTATTAATCTATTTGCACCTCTATCTGGATCAAATCTACCAATATTACATAAATAGTTTTTATTATCACACTTATCAAATTCATTGTCAACATAAACAAAATATTTAAATGATTTATCAATTAAAGAATCTCTTCCGTTTAGAGCTTTAATCACTAAATTATATTTATCTTTACTACATAAAGTTTTAATTGTTGGATCGTGTTTGAAATATTCAATACTATTTTTATGTCTATTTAAACTATAATTAGAATTTGTAACTATATATGATTTATTACTATGTTTTATTTTACTTAAAGTCCACAACATGGATATTAATGAATATCTATCATAGATAATATCGTGAACAATAAATACTTTTGGTTTATCTGCAAATCGTTTTAACAAAAAATCTACATGTCCTATATTATGAATATGAATTATATATGCATCATGTTCTTTAATACCTTTACTATATTCAGTCAAATATACCTTTGTTAATATCCCCTTATCGTCCTTGTTTGTTTTAATTAGTCTTTCCTTAATACTTAAGTCATTCAAAATAACAGAATCTTTACAATATGGTTTTCCACAATGATATAACTTAACTTCATGATCATTCTTAAGAATCTCATAATCATTTACAGCAGCCCTAGCAATTCCACTTGGTATTATATCTGTGTATGTATGTGTCAAAGAATCAATTACTGCTATCTTCATTTTTAATGTTACTTACTCTAGTAAAACCATACTTAACATCAATTACTTTTTTGTTAAAAGGATTTAATCTAACACCATGAAAAACTGCTCCATCTTTAAGATATGGTTTCCACTTAAGTGATGATAAACTACCGATATTAAGTGTATAAATTTTCTCAGTATCAAGATCTTTTACTTTAACGCACTGATACTGTGCGCTAAACTTAGATTTGAACTCCCGAGATATCTTTACTATCGCTATTCTCATTGTTGGTTTGAACTAAATTAGATTTTTCGTTAATATAGTTATTCCAAGCTCCAAGATATGCAACTGCATCTAATAAATTATCTTCTTTATGATTAAAATGTTCGCGTGAAAACTTTAAAGCTATTAACATCACATAAGCATCTTCGGCGGTAAATTCTTTATTGCGAATTAAAGATGCTATTTTAGCACAAATTTCCATACCTTCACTAAAACTTCCATACTTTCGATCACTCTCTTCTCTCCTACCATTAACTATCTCATTAGCTCTTTGTAGTATATTCTCCATTGTAAATAGGTTTAATATTAAGTCTCTTGGTTCTCATATATATTGAGATGTATTTGTAACCAAAATGCTCTGCCAACTTCTTCCAAGTTTTGAACTCTTTTGATCCTCCGAGCTTCTCACCTATTTTTTGATCAAGCACTTTATAGAAACTTGCTTTTCTCATAATTAATTAAATAAAAGATTATTTTTTATTGTTACTAACTAAATATTCTGATACTGATAGGTTCTTAGCAATCTCTTTGCCAGATCTAATATATTCTTCTAATGTTCTTCTCTTTCCTTTCAATATACTAGCTTTATATTCATGGTCAGCTATTCCAGTGTTTACGATATCTAAATAACCAATTAATCTATTAACTACCTCTAACACACCCCTTCCTGATTGAATATCTGTCATCGTCTTAGCTAATTCAATATCTTGCAACATTTGAGCTTTTAATTCTTCATCCATTAGAATATATTTTCAAATATTAACTCTGCTTGTCTCAATAAAATCTCTTCCCAATTCTTATCAGTGTATTTAATCTCTTTTATCTGACCAATATTAAGATCATTATCAACATGTATTAAGTAAGTTTCGTTGTTTTTACCTAATGCCCAATTATAAAGAGATAATTGATCTGATTTGTTTGGTAAATTCTTTCCAGATTTATAATCTATTATCAACCCCTTATCTCCAGGCCTATAAAGATCAATAATACCAGTAAAAACAACAGTATCATTAAGATCTTTATAGAATCTATGCTCTCTTAAATATTTACCATTACCAAACTTATCTATAATCTTTGGATCTATATCTCTAAACTCTAATAATTGATGCTTTAATTTACCATTATCTAACCATTTGTTTCTATAACCTTCTTTACCATCGAGATACATCTTTACTTTAAACCAATCTATATTCTTACGAGCCATCATAGAATACAAAGAATAGCTCATTTTTAATTTTGGATATAGTCTACTCATCTAGTGATGCGAAATAATCGTCAAAGAATTTAAACTCTTTAAGTAGTTCTGGATATTCTTTACATAATTCTTTGCCTTTTTCAACTCTTGATTGCAACTCTGCCAATTCTATGTTTTTATAATCTTTTTTGAGTGACTCTATACTTTGTTTGAGGATATCTTCCTTAGAATTTAATAATTTCTCTGCGTTTTTAGCTTTATTGATCTCATCTATTGAAGCTATACCATCAATTACTCCTATTCCCATTAAACCTAAAGCTCTACCTACGGCACTGGTCTCAGCATTCTCTAATGCTGATGTCTTATTTACTACACTATATTGATCATTAAACGATGCTTGCGAATGCCCGGTAAAAAATCTCTCAGGCTCTTTACAATCAGGTGTTACTATTGCTTTAAAAACTATCCTATCAGTATCGCTTTGTCTCTCTGTAACTATTGAACCGTTTGGATAATTTTTATTGAAGAACAAAACTCTTTGTGAAACTTCAACATATTCTGTAACAGTTGTTTTGCCGGTTCTTTTATTTAATCTCTCAAGTTTTATAGTTTTCATATTTATATTGTATACTAATTTAAATGATATGTAAATCTTTTAAGAACTTTTCTTGTGCTTTTCCTTTATCAAATTCGTCATTATTATCACTAAACATATATGTATTATTCCAATACACTTTATGGTTATTAGGATCATATTCGATACCAAGATCATTAGTAATCAAATTATCAACTTGCTCGCCATCGATATCTACTTTTTTAGTAACATTCCTACCAAGCTCTATAACTTTTATGCTTATAGTGTCTATTGTCTCCATTATTCTTGTATTTCAAAAATATCATTAGAAACTTTTTTCATCTCTAAAACTAAACAATTACCGTCACATAAACTTCTAAACTTCTTTTGTAAAATATCCTGTATTTGCTCTGTGCTAAATTGTTTTAATTGATCTGGATATATTCTAACTTCTAGAATTTCTCCAGGTCCATCTTCATTACTTTTGGCAGTGTCTATAACTAAGAAGTACTTCATTCTTCTATGTTTAAAAAATAATTTAAAACTGAAACTATATTGTCAAATGCTTGCTGTAGTTTAGTGTTGTTTTTACTTTCATAATAAACAATTTGAGCTAAACTTTTCAACTCAGTAGCATCAAAATTTGTCATTCCGTTAACAATTACTTGCTCCAAGACTTTATGAATTTGATCTTTTGTGTGTATTAACGACTCTGGATCAGTATGATAATCTTCTGCCTTAGAATTGTTGATTAAATCTATAAAATTACTAGTTAAATCTTTAATCGTTGACTTCTTCATTGTTGGCAGATTCAAAATTTAATTTATGATTCTTATTCCTAATAATAATCTCCGCTAAATGTTCTTTCATTGTCTCTACCATTGCATAATCCTGTGGAGATATGTCTCCAGTGATCATTCCTTTAGTAGCAAAGAATATAAAGAAATTCTCTATTCCTTGATCTACCCATTGATAAATTTCTTTGTCTGTCATGTTGGTAATTAATAAATTAAAATTGATTATAGAATTCCCAAGTTGAACTTACCCAATAAGTACATTCGCTTGCACAATAACTACCGATAAAAGTATCTTGTAGTCCTTGCTTTGTTCCGTCCCAGTTTTGATAAAAACTTTTAGTTACTTCATACGCTCTCTTAATTCCATAATCCCAATTAGTCCAACCACAGTTAGTTGATCTTTTACCATCTCTTGTACACATTACTCCAAAAGCATTGTAATACCAAGCATTTGTTCCAAATCCACTCTCTGTTCCAGAAATAGCCATTAATAACTTAGCTTGTTGTTCATTTTCTGTAACATCATAAAAAACTTTACTTCTACCAATTAACGGAGAACTTGGAAACTTGCTTTTCAAAAAAAGATCAAACTTTGTATCTACATATACTTCTTCAAAATATTCTGTATCTATAACGGGAAGTTGATCCATACGAGCGATATATTCTTCATAAGCATAATCTAGTCTTAATTCGTTTTGGATTGTTTGAGCATGAGATTCTAAGATCTTTCTTGTACTTAAATCTGCTTTATTAACCTCGTTAGCTATAATGATCATATTAACCATTACTACTAACAAAATTGCTCTAAATATCTTTGGAAAATCTACTCTTATTTTTGTGTTTTTTAGAAGTGGTACTTTATATTTTCTCATTGTTGGCAGTATTAAATTATTTACAATATATACTATTCCGGAATAAATGTAAATAGTTTTTTAAAATTTTTATCATTTTTTATTAGTTTAATCTCATCCTCTTGCACTCTAGAAGAGAGAAAAAGTGTCAAGATGATAAATTATATTACTTTCATATTTCGATGCATTCTAGACATGTAAAACATGCTCTACGAGTACTCATTTCACAGTTTCTCGTGGTAGTTCAACTTTCAAATTACACTGTTTTGTCAAATACCTTAAATTTTTAGTTTTTTCTCCTCTAGTCATTTCTTTGTAATCTTCACTGCTTTGTAATGCCTGTATTAACTTATAGTAACTAAACTCGTAATTATTTGCTTTCAAAAGTCTTATGATGTGAATTAAGATAACCTGATCGCCAATTAAAGGAACTCTTTTTCTGCAATCTCTTAACAATGCCGATATTGAAGATTTTGGAGTCTTGGTGATCCTTTTAATAACAAATTCATCAATCGAAGTTAAAATACATACTTCATAATTCATCGGCAGTTTGTTTAATATTTAATTTATCTTTTAAGTCCTCAAGTTTAAACTTAACATGATCATAAATTTTAGAAAGATCATCTTCCGTTAACTTGGATACCGAGTTATACTTCTTATAAAGATTGTCAAACTTTCTTTTACCAAACTTATTGATGTACCAGTTTTGAAATGGATAAAAATCAAACTCATGTCTATAATTGCAACTTAAACATTGACAATGGCAATTTCCATCTTCTCTAATGTCCCACCTAGTAGCTAAATTAGTTCTAGAAAACAAATGACCATTAGTTAATCTCTCACTAGATCCACAAATTACACACTTTTTATCTCTTAACCTTATGTAAGAAGAAACTATTGCATCAAGCTTTTTCTTAAGTATTTTCCTTTTGTTCTTCATTTTATGCTAATAAAATTTTATAATCTACATAAAGTTTTAAAAATTCAGTGTCTTCTTTATCAAGTTTATTTCGTAATTTTCGTAACTCTTCCTCATTCGGTTTACCGACTGAAGCTATAAATCTTCTCCATGCTAATGCACTTCTTTCGTGGTAATATTCTCTTAAGTTCTCGATTTCTGCTTCATTTAGTTCGCCATTAATAAATCTTTCTAATTCTGTCATTAGTCTATTTGTAATAATTTAAAACCTGGATTAATCATCATGTTAAACCAACCTTTGTCTCCATCTCTTGCTTTTAATATAGAAACAATTAATTCTTTTGAACTAACGCCTTCTTCTAGCATCTCCCTTTCTAAATATACAGCTGCGTGCGCTGCTTGCATAAGTTCTTTACCCCAACTAAATGGATTCATTTGCTGTTTTCTTGGATTAGAATGTCCTTGAATCGCTGAATTATTTATCTGCGATACGGCTATTATTGCTACTTGTTCAGTAGTTGCTAATTTTTTTAATGTTTTAACAATTACAGGCATTGAATCTTTTACATCAACTAGATTCTTGAATGACAATTCCTGTATGTAATCAATAAAAACTATATTAGGTTTATATTCTAATTTATCAAGTTTAAGATCGTTTAAATCATTTAAATCACCTATTATCTGTAAACTTTCTGGGTGCATTTTCCTTTCTAATAAATAATTATCTGCTTCTTCTTGTAATAATAATTTATATTTTTTAGGATCTTGTTTATACTGGTTAAAATAAATCCCGCATCTCATACAAACATGTCGTTGAAAATACTGATCAGCATTTAGTTCTGTACTATAAACAGCAATTTTAGGTGCTACATACTTACCTTTTTTGTTTGATCTCCACTCTTGTAGTATTCCTTCGATCATGTTCAAAATGAAATAACTTTTACCTGTACCAGTAAAACCACCAATAGCCCATACTTGACCTATGTCAATTCTTCCAACAAATCCATCTAATTTAGGAATGCCAGTAGTCCAACCAAACTCTTCACCAACTTCTATACGATCAAGTTTGTTTGTAAACGTTTCTACTAAATCAGAATAAGTTTTTTCCATTTAATTATAATTTTCTACCAAATTTAGCTATTAATTCTTTTTCTCTTAATAACTTACGATCATTCTCTAATTGTAAATACTGTTCAAATTTCGTTGGTCTGGATATAAACTCTGGCGTAGCATAATTTTTCTGATTATCATTCTGTCCTGTTATAAATTTATCTTTACTAGCTCCTATGCATGCGTTTCTCCAATCTTCAACCGTATATCCAGCTTCTTTAAGATCTTTTAATTGCTTAATAGTCTTTTTATCAAGTATGCGATTAGACTTTTTCATAACTTCGTTAAAAATATCCAAATATTCTTGATAAACTTGTTTATGTTTCTCCTTCTCCTCAGACTCCTCTTCCTCTTCCTTCTTATTCCTTATTCCTTGTTCCTTATTTATTATTTTATATTTATTTCTACTATATATAGTAGTATCAACAGTACTATCTGAAGTAGTATCAATAGTACCATCTAAAATATCATTAAAATATTTTTTAATAGATTCTGGAATTCTATCCAGTTCATTATTGTAGACTTTTTCATTATTTGGAGAATTTCTATATTTATTGTTTTTTTCTGCGTTAACAACAAATATCCAATTATCTTTAAATATTACTAATTTCGCAGTTTCAAGTTCAACTTTTGCTTTTTTTAACTGATTTTCTGTACATTTATGTTCGAAAATTATTAACCTATCTGGTAATTCAAATTTTCCTGAAATGTTTATATATTTACAAGTTAATAAATACATAAATAAGTTTTGTGCTTCATATGATAATTCAGATACTTTTCCATCTTGGTAAAATCTAGTTTTTATGATTCGTGTTTCCATTATAGAAAGCTATAACAGAATGTAGGAGGCAGCTTTCACTCGATTAGAAGATACTACCTCCTACACTCTATTGATGAAAATTTTGGAATATTTAATCGAGTGAAATTTATCATGATAATACTATATACCATTACCAAAAAGTTGTAAACTATTTTTTCTATAATTAATACAGTATTACCTTTTGAAATAAAACGGGAGCCCATTTATAGAACTCCCGTTTACCAACAATGAAAATAAAATATATTATATTATTCTTCAGTTGTAAACCTAGTATTCTGATCTTCTGGTTGACTTGGTTTTCTGTTCAAATCGCGCATTATTTTGATCTTCTCTTCTAGCGTTAATTGTTTACCTTGTATACCAGAGATATGCGTAATTTTGTGATATTCAGCAAAAACTTTTTTGTAAAAAATGAATTCTTGCTGTTCATAAATTGTCACATACTCACATATAAAAATTATCTTAATAATTTAGATGTAGTGGCAGTTAAGATCGTTCTCAAACCTGTTAATCCGTTAAATCCATCAATTGCTTCATCAAAATTATAATATGGAATTACTCTCTTTGTATCAGGAAAAAGTATCGTAGATACACCGCAAGTGTCAAATTGTGTTAGCCTCATATTACCTTGTTCTCTTTGAAAATGTTCACCTGGTTTCATAGTTCCAGCTTCAATCATTGTCCTTAACCTCTTGTTGCCATCAAGTCCTATGTTGTATTGAGCAACACCTTTTCTATGTGTATGTGCACCAATAATTATATCTGAATTAGGAAACCAATACTCTACCGCTCGTTGTTCTCTTAAAAATGGACTCATTGTGCTATTTCCCATCGTGATCTTATGGAAGTATGAAATATCATAGTTTTGATCTCCAACTCCCACGTGACAAGTACCCATGTTTGGACCAATTAAAGGTGTTTGAAAATCTCTATAGTAATTATCATACCAATTTTGCACGAATCTATTGTGGTTACCAGATCCACTAAATAGTACTTTACCAGCTTGATCAAGTTCACCAATTGATTGTTTAGCTAACTCTCCTTGCATTTCGTAAGTAAGAATATCGGCATTGCCACCTTCTCTAAAGATAAAAGCATTGTCAACATCGTCTCCGGCAAATACCGCAAAATGGTTTCTACCTTCCTTAATGCGTAGAAACATTTCAAACAATTTATCATATTGAACTTCTATGTTTCCAATATGTAAATCTCCGAAATATGTAACTAAAACTGGATCTCTTGTGGTAATTTTAACTGAGGCTTCTGGTTGCCAGAGTTCTCTGGAACGCTGTTGCTCTTGAAGAATTCTTGCTGCTTCAATGGTTTTTTGATAATCTACTGGTGGTCGTACTCTTTTATCTAAATGACTTAAAACGGATAAGCCGCTAGGCAGTTGTATCTCATTCATTCATATTTAGTTAACCATAATTAAAGCTTGTTGGCCTTGTTTTGTTTATTTGTTTCATAAGAATTAATTGCATCTAATAAGTTCTTGTATATCCTATAATAATCAGAAGTAGTAGTAACTCTACCCTGTTCTGCAAGATCTTTTTGATACATTTCTTCTACTGAAACTATTTTCTTTAATTCTCTATATAACTCTTCTAAAAACAAAATCTTAGACATAATAATCTGTTTAATAATTTAAATTACTAAACAAAATTATAATATCTTTTTAACTCTACTATCTTCTGGTAAGTGTTCCTTTAACTCATTTAATAATGCTACTAATGCAACATTGATTATTGGAACATATGCAACCAAAGCAGGCTTTGAAAGCAGTAACTGTTGGAATTCTGCACTATAAAGCACAGCTATTATTACTGAAGGCAGTATATACACGAAAACTACCTTAAGTACCTTTATGATTGTTTCTTTCATAAAATGATACATAAAAGATAAAATAAATTTAATTCTATGATGAAGTTTAATGTATCCTATAATAATACCATATTCCTTTTCTTTTGCTATAACTTTTAACTTTCTATTTTCCTGTTCAAGCTTAACTATTTTTAATTTATAGTATTTTATTTTGTCTTTACACTTGAATTTCAATCTATTATATTTTTACCTACATGTACCCTTACCTGGTTCTTCTGTCTCCATATTTCTGGCTCGCATTGCTCCACTGCTGGACAACCTTCACAAAGTTGAGAAACAGTACTAAGTTTGAAACCAACAACAGTAAGAAAATCTCCGCATTTCTTACGTGCTATTTGCTCAACATTACATACTCCGTCCCAACTTGGTGGGTATTGATCTAAATTATCCATTACTTTTTAGTATAAAATGTAACTGGTTGATAACTATTAAGCTCGCTTTGTAGGTTATTAATTTTAACATTTGCTAATGCTAATTCAGTTTCACATTTAGTACAATCTGATTCTACCTTTTCTTCTCTTACCCACGTTGCTGAACAATATCCAACATAATCTTTATACTCACCAGTTGGTACTCTTATCTGATACCACTTATTGTTTCCGCTGACAACTTCACCATAAGCAATAGCATTTGTATACCACACATAACCTATTGGAACATCTCCAAGATCTAATGACGCAACTTTTGCTTCAGATCTAATATTAAACGTTGTAGTATTAGTTGACGTACACTTAACCAGATATGGTAATTGTTCAATTTTTTGCATAGAATCATTGTAAGAAATAAGATAACGATCTGTATATGTTCCCCAATTAGTCCATTTATCGTGTTTTTGACCATATTTCCAGAAATATAATTCAGATGTCCTAATTGCGTAATCTAAGTAAACTCCCCATTTATTTTGGACATTTAAAGTTATATGGACATGATCTCCTTTAACTAAACCCATCTTATCTTTCTGTTTAAAGTTACTATTATTATCTGGTGTCCAGTGAACTATTTGGACATAACAATCTTTAGTAATCCAATATTCTGTACCACCATCATAGTCTTTTCCCCAAGATCTTTTAAATACTAAATCAGCAGGAGCATATAAATTCTTATCTCCATAACCTAAATAACCAAAATCAAAAGCCATAAAGGCTTGATTTATACCATGATTCGTCTGGGATATTATATATATCTCATCTTTGTAAAAGGATTTTAATTTCATTACACATTGAATAAGTTTTTAGATACATTCCTAATAGATTTCGCTATAGGATCATCTGTTGGTAATGTTTTTAAAAATTCTTTTAATTTAGTTTGCAATTTTTTACCTTTATATGTTTTAGTTATTGCTTCAAATTTAGCATTATACGGATTACTACTAGCTTTTACAATATTAGTTCCTAAAACTTTAGTATTAGGTCTATAAATATATTCTTCACCTAAAGGATTCGTTTTATCATCAAGAATATCAGATAACTTAACCTTTTTTTCAAGTACGATTCCTGTTCCTGCATAATCCTTTGCAAGTTGTTTATTAGTTGTTATAAAATCTCCTGCATTAATATTTTTATACTTTGATGATGGTACTCCTCTATATATTGTAATAGTTTCGTTAGGTGATTTACCCATTGTTTTATCTAAAGTTGTCATATTTTTACCTAGTTTTGCATTTGCCCTTATTTCTGGCGTGTATTCAGTAAATACTGTTCCTGTTGGATTAAGTGATTCTAAAACATATTCTTCTTTAAAGAAACTATATTTATTAGCACCTTTACCTGCAATTGTTCCTCTGATCTTACTCATTGCAGGTACTAAATCTTTTGCATATTCACTTTTTATCTGTTGGACCATACTATCTACGCCTTCCATACTCTTGCTGAAATATCCACGATCTTGTAGAAACTTCCTCATCTCATCTTCATGCATATATGGTTGTTTTGCTAATTGATAAGCTTGAGCAGAATCCATAGCTCTTTTTATTTCTGCTTTATTAAGATAACTTTTAACATTAGTACCATCAGTAGGTGTTCTCATTAATCCTGTTCTGAAATTATCAAAATCTTTGCTATTTTTATTAAAAGCTTTCAAACTAGACATATAATTCTCAAATTCCATGTTTTTGCCTTGTACTAACTTAGGATTGTCTCTATTTAATTCTATATAGTCTTTCTTTGCAGCCTGTATTCCTTCATCTGCTGGTGTTTTACCACCTGTTGTTGTTCCTGGACCATATTGAGGTGCTTTTAAACCGTTTCTATAGTTTAAAAATTCTTTAGGATTCTCTATCAACTCTCCATTTTTACCAACTTCAAGAAATTGAACTGGCTCTCCTTTTTTCTTTATTTTTTCATACCATTTAATTGCATCTTCAAAGGTCATGTTATCAGAAAGTTGACTGTCATATCCTTGACCGTCCCATTCCATAGTTGATAAAGCATATTTTTTCGCATTACTTACCTTATTATATTTACTAATTTTATCTTCTACATCTGCCGGCGTAATTTTATCAACTGGAACAACTCTACTTTTTGGTATAGAAGAATTAATAAGATTTCTATGTTCTTTTTCAAGTAATCTATATTGATAATCTAATATATCTGGTTCAATATAATCTCCAGAATAATCGACTTTACTTGGAAGATTATCTAATTCGTCATTTAAATTCGATAATATTTTTTCTCTACTAGTACTATCTAATTGCTTAAAAGAATTTATCATATCCGTTTCATACCTTTTAATCATTTCTTCATTGCCACCCATTTTTCTATATTGTAATGCCATATTTCTAGCATCTTCAACTTCGTTTAAAGCACTATTATCTGGTATATTAAATTTTTCAATTCCAAATTGGTTTTTATACTTACCATAATTTTCCATTATATCTTTAATCTTGTTTCTATCAAGTCCAGATAATTCTTCAACATTTCTAATGTCCCACATATTAGTTGCTCCACTTTGACGAACTTGCTCATAAGCTTGAAAATCATCAGCTGTAACTCTTGTACCTATTTTATCTTCTACATCTGCCGGCGTAATTTTATCAACTGGAACAACTCTACTTTTTGGTATAGAAGAATTAATAAGATTTCTATGTTCTTTTTCAAGTAATCTATATTGATAATCTAATATATCTGGTTCAATATAATCTCCAGAATAATCGACTTTACTTGGAAGATTATCTAATTCGTCATTTAAATTCGATAATATTTTTTCTCTACTAGTACTATCTAATTGCTTAAAAGAATTTATCATATCCGTTTCATACCTTTTAATCATTTCTTCATTGCCACCCATTTTTCTATATTGTAATGCCATATTTCTAGCATCTTCAACTTCGTTTAAAGCACTATTATCTGGTATATTAAATTTTTCAATTCCAAATTGGTTTTTATACTTACCATAATTTTCCATTATATCTTTAATCTTGTTTCTATCAAGTCCAGATAATTCTTCAACATTTCTAATGTCCCACATATTAGTTGCTCCACTTTGACGAACTTGCTCATAAGCTTGAAAATCATCAGCTGTAACTCTTGTACCTATTTTATCTTCTACATCTCCAGCAAATCCTGGCATTGCGTTAGAATACTTATTCTTTAACTCACTTAATGTCATATTAGAGTTACCAAACAATGATCCATCATCTAATTTACTTAATACATCATCGTCTAAAGCAGTTACTAATCTATTGTTTTTATCGATCATTGACTTTAAAGTGTTTTTAGCTTCTACTTGATATTGATCAGGAAATATATCACTATTCTTTAATATATCATTAGAAGTAAAGAAATTGTCAACTTGTTCGTCTGTCATATCAGATAAAGCAAGATTACCTTGTTGTTTTAATCTATTTGACTTCATTCCTTGATTTGCTTTACCAATTCCATACATTCCGCCACTTATCAATGCTCCCATACCTGCACCTGCCAACATTGTTTCTGGCATTTCTTCTACTTTATTTGCTGCTGAAAAACCACCTAATGCTCCAGATAATGCTCCTTTACCTAATGCTCCTGTTAAAGTAGTACTAGGTCCACCTACTCCATAAGCTGCTAAACCAGCTATGTTTTGTGCTCCCATTAATAAAGGATTTTCTTTAGCCATTTGCTGTTCGTCTTCACTCATAAACATTCCAGATCTATCTGATATATTTGTATTAGCTAAAGCATCATTTAAAGATTTTCCTTGTCCAAGTTGACCAATAATATCACCAACACCTTGACCCAACTGAACCGCTTGAGATGCTATACCTCTAAAAGGTTTAGTTACTCCAAGTAGTAATTGTTCTATCGGAGATTGACCAAATTGACGCAATCTGGTACCAAGTTGATAGTTACTATAACTTCCAATATTCGATGCATCTGAGGTCAAACTAGGTGCTCCAAGACTATTCTGGTTAGCTGGTAAAAATGGCTGTCCACTTGCTCTATATTGCTGTGCTGCTTGTCCTGTAAGTATTTTCATTGAAGTAATTAATAACTATTATTAATATATTTACATTGTATACTAATATATATAAATTGTAAATACTTTTTAAGTAAATTTAATCAGAATTTAATATGTACTACTCATCAAAGCGTATTCTTCTTCTGTCTCCGGTACATAAATTGCATCATCACTAGATTGTCCAGTATTGTAACCAGCTGCTTGATATCCTTGCAACGATGTTTGATATCTGTTTTGCAGCATTCTAATCACACTATCAAGTTTAGCTTGCGCAACTTGTGGAGAATCATATATTGAAGGTAAGAATCTTTGATATCTCTTCGTATCAGCTTCTGTTACTCTTGCACCTTCTATAGCTCTAGCTACTGATTGTGCTAACGAATCTATATTCGTTCTTAAACCTTCTCTACCAGGATCTAATCCAAGAGTAGCACCAAGATCTTGTAAAGTGTTTAATCCTGTTATTGGATTAAATTGACCTTGGTTTTGACTTATAGTATCTTTTAATCCCATCAATTGATCCAGCACATACTTTTGTTCATTTAACCTTTCTACATTTGATGCTGATAATGCTTTACTCGTAGTACCTTGAGAATTACTCATCACTTGTTGCAATGCTTGTTGAGGTGTATAACCTACCATTCCTAACAATAACATCATTTCTGTTGCTCCTTGACCAAACATTCTGTCTAGTTTAGGTAATGATTCTTGAGCTGCTTGCTCTTGTTGCATCATAAATTGATTATTCAACTGATCTTGCATTTGTTGAATTTGACTAGTCATTGCACTTTGATCATTAAGTGGAGTCCAATTACTTTGATTCTGCAATGCCGGTGCTACTATAGGAATACCTTTCTGAGCAATATTGCCAGCCATACCTAATACATTTTTTAATGTTTCCGGAGCAGTTACTTGTTTAAGCTTAGATCCAGCAATTTCAGATAATCTTCCAAGACCTCTTTGTAATGTTGGTTCGGCAAATTGTTTTAAGCCGGCTTGTCCAGCTGTTACAGATAATTTCCCGCCTTGACCTATTCTTACTAACCCAGGTTTAAAAATGTTATACCAATCACTAAATGCTTGATTTGCTCTTGCATAATCATCTGATAAACTACCAAGAAAACCACTAGCATTGTTATCTATTGTAATTTTTGCTACTCCATCTAATAATTCACTAGCTGTTTTATTTCCTTTCCTTAGTATTTGACTTGCATTAGCAGCTGATTTACCAACTACCTGTGTAATATCATGCATCATATCTGGAGTCAGATTGTAACTTCTATTTAATAGTTGATCGCTATTCAACCAACCTTTCCTTAACCATTTAGACTCCATTTCTCTCATAACCTTATCAACCTCCATTGGTAACTCTAAGCCTTGACCTGCTCCTACTTTTTTAGCTGCATCTCTTGTAGCTGTTTCTACAAAATCGTTAGCTGATACTTGAATTCCGTCTTGTTGCCATATTCTCTTAATATCATCCATTGATTCGTTTCTTACTTTACCAACCAATTCTGGCATTTCATCTATAACTTTTGGATCTCTAATTGGTAATCCACTACTATCAACCTTACCTGTTCTTTTAGCAATCCAATCATAATTATCCCAAGCTCTTTCTTCGCCTGCCCACGGTCTGCTAGATTTCATCGTTGGTTGAGTTCCAGCGCCTTTAAATTGTTGACCTCTACCAAATTTTTCAAGATCAATTCTTTTAATAGCCTTACCAATTTCTCCTACTGTTTGTAATCCTCCTCCAAACGCTCCGCCAAATAGTCCACCTTTAACTCCTTGACCTGCAATAGCTGCTAAATCTGTATTAGTTTCAGGATTTATTAAACCTTCACCTAAACCTCCCATAGTGCCACCAATCGCTCCCATCTTTGCTGCTTGACCTATTCTTCCTAACGCTGTCGCCGCTGGTGCCGCTGCTTGAAATATTGGTGCACTAGCTAATTTAGTAACTAATCCTGGAGCTTGCATATTTGCTAAAATCCCAGGTGCTTTTGCTCCTCCTGCTCCAGCTGCCCAAGCTAAAGTTTCTAAAGCGTTACCAGCTCCAAATTCTAACGGAGTATTTGCTAATGACACATTTTCTCTTTCAGTTAGTGTAGGCATTCCCGCAATATCGGTTTCTTGCCATTCTATTGGTTTACTCTCTGCTAACGCTCTAGTAAGATCTCCTGTTTGTGCCCATCGTCCACCTATGTCTGCAACTCCTCTTACGAGTTTACTAGCCATACCTAATGGTCTCCTAACTATTCCACTCAGGCCTGTGGCAAGACCTTCAATTATACCTTGTGGCTTCAAAGAATTATTAGCTCCATATTGTTGTAAGTTCTGTTGTCCAAGTTGCTGTACCTGTTGTTGATATTGATTCAACTGATTCTGTTGATCAATTCGCCTCATCATTGCCACTTGCTGAGGTGATAATTGTATCTTCATATATATCTAATAATAATTTATTTAAGTACTATAGGTTGGTACACTCCACTGATATTTTCCTTTACCAAGGTTTACACTCCCACTTGGCGTTGGAGTATATGATGAACCTTGAAATTGTATTTTATTTGCATCTATTTCAGATTGAGGTGTATTTCTATATTGATTCCCGTAAGCTTTAGCTCTCCACTCTGCCCACAAGTTGTTTAAAGTGTTTGCGTCATATATATTGCCATATTGATTTAAATGTGCATATAATTGATCAGCGTTCATTGAGTCCGTATCTATTGTTTGTCCACCACCACTAGCTCCATTTATTGCATTAATAAAATCTTGCATATTCATTCCACCTCCTCTACCACTACTAGCTGCTGCTCTTTGTTTTCTATTTTCTTCTGCTTGCCATGCTAATTGATATTTTTGAAATGCTCTATCATATGCAGCAGCGGCCGCTTGATTACCTAATTGCCACGCTTGTATTGCGTTATTATACATCTCGTTAACTTTACCACCTAGATAATCACTTAAGGCAGTAGAACTATATAATTGTCCAGACATCTGTCCTAACTTATTTCCCATAACTTGTAACTTTTGTGTTGGACTCAAATCTGCTGCACTTGTTCCACCTAAAGCTTCAGGTGTACTCATATATATTGGCAGGAAATTTGATATCTGATCTCTTGTTACATTAATGCTACTTCTTAATATAGGATCCCAAGCAGCATTTACATTTGCTTTAATTTTAGGTAAAGCGTTAGGATCTTCATATATCTTTAAAGCGTTCTCTGCATTTAATAAGTCTTGATTTAACGCGTTTAAATCTCCTGCCATATTATTTTAGTTAAAAGCTAATTCCTTGATTATAAATTTTATTAAAATTACTTAATACAGATTGAGGATATAATCTGTCTTGAGTATTTGGATTTGTAACCATACCGCCTCTAGGGACGTGTTTATATAACTGAGGAGCTGTTCCCCAACCAGTCATGTTAGATCCATACACAGGCGCAAGATATTGATTACTACTACCTGGTGTATTCCAACCACTACCGTGTTCAGCCTTCCATTGATCAAAAGTCGGTACTACTGGTGCGCTTGGATTACTACCCGTTTCTAAACCAGTATTATACGCTCTCTCTGTCGGATCATACCAAAGTGTTTTAAAAGCATTTTCTTGATTTGCTAACCAATCTTGTATCATAGCTTTAGTATTCCTAGCGTTTTCTGCTTCAATTGAACCTCTATCATTAAAACCAAACCTTCCACCACCTGTACCAGCTAAACTCATACTATAAGATCTTAATGCATTATTAAGTAATCTTCTTTGCTCTGGATTAATTTCCCATTCTGCCTGTTGCTGAAAGTACGGTTGAAGATTTCCCCAAGCTTCATCATATGGTAGTACTTCTCTAAACACTGGTCCTTTTGAAACCTCATTACCACCAACCTCATCAACTATTTCTTGTGTAGGATCAACTGCTGGTGTAGTTGGCTCTGGCGTAGTCTGTTGAGTTCCATAATTACCTTTACCAATTTGTTGTAACAACCAAATGTTTTGTTGATAACTACCCGTGTAATTACCCATTGGAGAACCTAACCTTTGATATAACTGTTTCTGTCTTTCATAGGCCGAACCAGTTAATCCTGGAACTTTCATTATATCTTGATATAAATATGCCATTTAAGGAACCTTATAATAAATACTAAATTGATGATTATTTACGTAACTACTGGTCCAAGCATAACCTTCACTATCTAATCTGTAAATTTCTACATCAGCCGTATCACTAAAACCGGCTGATAAACATGGGCAATTTATTCCAATTGGAAAGTATTTACTAGCATCAGATACGCTATCACCACCTATGCCAACGAAGAAAATAGGATAAGTGTCATCTCTAGCTACCGGTAAATCTTCAGATAAATATATCGTTGATGCCGTATCTATGTTAAAATCTATCCTTTGATAAGTAGCAAACACTGTTGTACCAGTCATCATAAAATATCCAGTAAATGTACCTTGTGAACCTATTGTTGCACTACTACCAGTAGGTAACGCTAAAGTAGAAGTAAAACTAAAATAGATTGGATGTCCATTTGGATTTGCTTTACTACTAAAATATATTTCAGTTATTGTTTCATTAGCTAACGAATAACTTGATCCGGCTCTTAATGATAAAATCTCAGATTCTTGATTATTATATATGTAGAAATATTTAGTGTTACCACCTTGCACTAATTTTACTTTGTCACCTATTGCGAAATCATTTACTGTATTGTATTTACTTGCAACCGTAAGAGTCGTAGTTGATAAATAGGTAAAAGCACTAGGATCAAACTCTGTCCAATCATCGTTAGCGGCACTAGTTAAATCCATTTCTCCCTCGTATGCTTCATGCACTGAATAACCAACAGAACTTACATCAATCCCATATGTTCCGTCTTTTCTTTTACCAATTAATATACGATCTTTCGAACCATCGTTTACTATTATATTTGAATCTTCACCGCTCATAGTAAATAATTTACTACCTATTTCTATATCTCCAGCGGATTTTAATACACCGCCACTCAACTCTGTAGCTGTAGTGCGTGTTTTAATTGGAGTATTATCACTTGGTAATACTCTTCTTAAAAATTTATCAAAGCCGAAGTCTTTTATATTCATTAAAATAATTTAATTTTATAATTTAGCCAATCTAGTAGTACCAAGATCTTCATAAGCAAACCCATATCCTTCTAATGTGAATGTTCCAGTTGTAACAAATTTAAGTGCGTGAGTAAAACCTTCTCTATTTGCAGATGGCACAATAGCGACAGTACTAACAGAACTTGCCGCTGGTAATGTAACTAGCGTTGAAAAAGTACCACGATCAACAGAATCTGTTACTGTGACAGTAGAAGAACTTCTATATTTTACATAATACTCCGTAACTTGACTACTATTGAACGGTTTGTCTAATAGTTGATGTTCTGGAGTTATTATTTCTACAGAAATACTTTGCCCAGTTGCATCATCATCGTCGTCAACCGTTCCTGTACCTAATTTCCACACAGCGGCGTCAGTAACACCTGTAGCATATAATAGTCTATTGTTCGCTGAATTAATAAAATCTGTAAAAGCACAGAACTGATCTTGATAAGATCTTACTGTCCAATTACCGTTAGCTATATCAAAGGTAAATACCGCATTTGTTAACGCTGACGCTGGTGCTCCACTTACTGTTTTTAATGTTCCTACACTCAATAAATACTTGTTTTCAGATTCTATTGAACCAGCTGCAAAGTTATATTTTTTACTCCAATCTATAAGTTCCCATAAACCATAACCGGTAATTTTGTTTTTAATTTTAGCAGAAATATCAATTGGTTTACCTTCACCGCTCCACATGTAAACTGCATCATAACTTAACCAGAATAAATAACCATTAACATTAACTATAGTTCTTTCGTTAACACAACCAAAAGTCGGTAATTTACTAGACCACTGACTAGTAGGATCCCAAATATACATGTTATGCTCATCAAAACTGACAAAGTTTTCATTGAAACTCACTATTCCTGTACATTTCCCATCTTGTTTAAACACATTCTTCATTACATATATAGTATCATTATCCCAATTTGCAGTTGATCCATCTGTTTTTATTCTTGTAGAACTTACCCAATCTACTACGGTTACCATTGCTCCATCTGTAGTATTATATATAATTGCACCCTCAATATCTGCTTCAAATATGCCAGTAGTAGTATCGAGAAAATTAGTACCACCAACGTCAGCATTAGCTGCACAGGTTCCAGTTGCTGACCAAAAATTATCGGTAAATGGATCAGAATAAAAAATAACTTGTGGAAGTAAAGAATTACCACCAACAGCTAATATTTCTTTGTTAACGGCTAAACAGTGTCCTCCTATACTGGGAACAACATCTGTTATTGCACTGCCAGTAGTATATGCTAAAGGATCTGAACCACTTTCACAACCTATATAACACCTATTTAAAAAATCTATACCGTTAACTCTTTTATCCGCGGTCCACTCGTCTGTATCAATGGCTGTTCCCCAACCTGTTGATTCGTTTAAAACATAAAGATCTCTTTGAGTAACTAAAAACAAATAATGCAACCCGTCAGTAGTATTATAATCAAATAATCCAAATCCTTGATCTGTACTAACTCTGCTTCCAACTAAATCAGATCCAGCTCTACTTGAAATATTACCAGGTTCATCAAATACTACATTCTTAAGTAATTGACTACCAGAAGTAAGAATAGGATCAGTTGCTTGATCCATGCCTTCTGTTAATCCTTGAAACCATTTATATTCTGCCATGATTAATATTCTCTTGATCTCATATAAGATACTCGTCTCTCTACATAATCATCTATTACTTCCATATCTTGACTGAGTGGTGTTTTAAGCAAATCTATTAAAACACTATTAAACCTTGCTTGATATCTATCTGCTTTTTTAGTATCATTTAGTACCTGATCGCATAGATCAGCAATTGCACCATCTGCTATAAATTTATGATAACCCAATGGAAGTCTTGGTACATCAGCATCGTCACTCAAAGCTGCTGGTTTCACTATATATTTGATATAAACACCGTTAGCAATAGGAGTCTCTGGTATTGGTTTTACAGCAATAGCAGATTCGTATACACCAGATACTTTTACTGTAGTCAAGTTGTATACTGGATTTTGTTCTGAAAATTCACTAAATTTATCTCTACCATACGAATCTTTATACATTTCTGTTGATCCATATTGAATTACTTTAGCAAAGTTTGTATCGCCAGTATCATATTTAATTCCTACGTAACTTGGGTAACCCATTATATCTGTCGCGTCGTTTCCAAACGTATAAACTCCAGTAAATAAATAAATAACATCAGCTGCTGTCCAACTATAAGTTCCATCTAATGTTACTGTTGATGTATCTGTATATGCGACAATATTCGCTACTTCATCAGCCGTGGAATTGTAAACTTTACATTCAACACTTCCAGAAGTAAATATAGCATCAGTAGAGACAAGAGTTGTACCAGTATTACTAACAACCGTGCTTGATGCTGTATAATTATTTGCTTTAGCTTCTTGTTCAAAGAACTCTGGTTTGACTTTTGCAAATTTTGGTACAACATCTTCCAAGTATCTAAAATTTAAAGCATCTAACATCATCGCAGATGTTATGTTTTTACCAGTCATTACTGCAGATCCAGTAAAATCCCAATAACCAACGCTTTGTGCTATATATTTAATTAAATCTGATTTTTGCATTTTTAAAACTTAATTAGTAATATCACTAAAACTTGTAATTTCTCCTTCTAAATCACGTTCTAAACCGTCCCTACTAAATAATAATATATCATTTAATATCATCTCGTTAAAATTGAATGCATTTACATTAGAATCATATTCACCTCCTAAACTAGACCTAGAAATACCAGCTCTATAAACATAGTCGTTTACAGAAATATTAACATACACAAAATCGTTTAATAGTGTTGGTTGTTGTACCTGATCACTCTGCGTAGTTGTTGTATATTCTAATTTATTAAATGTCGACATTTTTAAGTGTAGTAAACTATTACTTTTATATTTGAATGCATTCTAGATCAAATTAATGTCATTTTATTTACTCTATTCAATAGTATTTGTTCAACCAGTCAAGATCTTTTCTATCAGTAATTCTACTCCAACCTCTTCCTTTACCAACACTACTCTCATATAAATTATACAGGTCGCTAAACCATTGCTCATACATCTCAAGCACTCTTTTACTACTAAAATTTTTAACTGCATATTCTCTACATCTTTCAGGATTTATTCGGTGTACGTTCTTAGCCGCCCACACAAATTGATCTAGTGTCTGGCATCTATAACCTACAACCCCATGAGGTATAGTTTCTGGGAAGCAACCATAGTTACTAACAATAACGGGTGTACCACAAAATAAACTTTCAATAGATGTTCCACCAAACGGTTCTAAATACTCTGTTGCTAACCAAGTAGCTTTAGCATTGCTCATTAAATCACTTCGTTTCTTTTTATCAGCGAACCCTACATACTCCATATTCTCGTAAGTAGATTCAAAATCCTCTCCATAAACGGTATTACCTTCTTGTCTGCCACCTTGTCCTGCTAGTATTAGTTTAGCTCCAATAGCTCTACAAGTTTCAATAGCAATAAGTATTCCTTTCCTTCTAATCATGCGACCAATATACAAGAAGTAGTCCTGCTTTTCTTTCTTAAATTCAAAATCTTCTGGCTGGAAATAGTTTGGGATAACTACATCATAGTTGTTACCATTAGCGCTCCTGCCTTCTTCTCTCCAACCATATGTAAAGTTCTGTAGAAAGGAAGATTCAAACGCTTTATATGCACAATATGAGCCTCTATATCCGACACCAGGTTCACAGGTCAAAAACAGTTTAACCTCATCAGCTATTGGCTTATCATTTGAACCCATTGAGCATAATAGAAAATGGTCGTCTTTTTTTCTCTTGTTAATTTCATCAATAGCGTTTTTAAAAAACTTTTGACTCGCTTTATTATATGGTGCATCGAAGTTATGCCTAAACATCTTACTCTTAAAATCGTAACCAAGTTCAAACCTATTGTCTCCATCTCCATATTCATCTTTAATATCATTTAAATCTAATACTTTTATATACTCTGTACAGACACAATCTCCACCTTCAATACCATAGACATAAACAGTGTGCCCTGCCTCTGTTAACATCTTACTTAGCTTGACGATTTTATTTGTAAAAGCGCAGCCAGGGAATCTATCTGATACTGGAAGGTGAGTAAGCCCTAAAAAATGAAAAGTGTGCTTCATGATCTTAAAAACGCTGGTAAAGGATAAGGTCCACTAATATCAAAGGTTATTGTAACTTGTCCATCACCACCCGCTGCCGCTTCTGAAGTGTCTGGTCTTAAATCTTCGCCTCCACCTCCACCTCCGCCAGGATTCCCACCATTGCCTCCATAACCAGTATTAGCTCCACCTCCTCCGCCTCCTCCACCTATAGCATTATCTTCACCATCTAATCCCCAAGCATCACCATTAGCTATTCCACCTGCACCACCATTACCTCCTCCTCCTACACTGGCAAATCCACCAGCGCCACCGTCTGGTTGGGCACTTACTGCATTAGCACCTGGTAATCCGATACCTCCCGATCCAGCAGCTCCACCTCCTCCGCCAGATGAATCTGCTAAGTTATATCCATTACCACCATTACCTCCACTATATTTAATTGTCCCAGTACAATCATCACCATCTCCACCAGCGGCACCATTTACATTTAACGCACCAATCCCTCCTACGGCTTCAACAAACCAAGTTTCGCTAAAATTTTCAACATTAGAAGCTCCACCATCCTGACCCTCCGTCGCCCCTCCAGAACCTACTTTTATATCAATTAGTTCGCCAGCTGTTACAGAAACAGTACTTTCTGCATATGCCCCACCACCACCACCACCACCACCAACAGCACCTCTAACTCCCCCAGCTCCTCCTGCTCCCCAACATTTTATAGTCAACTGAGTTACTCCATAAGGAACTATAAAACTATCTGACCCTGGAGTTGTAAACGTTAATGTTCTAGTTGTTGCCATTAAAAATTCCGTAATAACATAAACCGTTTGCACCTTTAGTGCCATCTAACCTCTCTACTTTTCCATATCCACCTAACCATTTATCTAAATCTTTCTTTGTTAGATTGTGAATATGTCCAGGAGTAATGCCAGTCTCTACCCATTCAAACACTCTTACTATCTTTCCCGCCTTTAAAGCGTTGTGGCATATCTTTTCTGGGTTTTCTGTGTGTTGAAGCACATTGTAGAACCAAACTTCATCAAACCCTTTTAATTCTGGATAGGACACATTTGAATAAAGGTCTATATCTTCTGCCTTTATATTTATAAATGTAATTCCCTTTTCCCTATACCTTTCTTTAACCCATTCGGGATAAGAGCAGGGATCAACTACTACACAACCTTCCGGCTTTTCTACTTTAAGCAGCATTGAAACTTCTCCACCACCTATATCTAATACCTTTCCATAGTTTTTAAAATTGTAAGGAGTATAAGCAGTACGATAAACTTCAATACCCATCTTGGAGGCATAGACGAATTGCTTTTCTTCTTCATGGAAAGTATTTGCTCCTATGGTTTCATGCCAGTGAGCTTCGAATTGTTGTGCTTGCTCCCACTCGTTCATTTAACTGTAAATGGTTCGGTATAAAAATTATACTCTATTGTTCTCCCCATTGTAAGTTTATAAATTACCCTGCATGTATACCTATATGTTTCTGGTACTAAACTCATAGGGACATCAACCGCCCTTACTTCATTATGATCTCCTACTGTATTATTATTTGATTTTTCCGAAACCTGGTAAATGATTTCATCCTCAAAGGCACACTGCATTGTAGCTGGAATATTCATTAGTTTGGTGAAGTCCGATCTATACATTAAGATTCCACCATTCTCAACCTCTGGTGTAAGAACTTCGTATACACCATTACCGTTCTTATCAACCTTATCAAATTTCAGTATTTCAAAAGGGTAGTAGCTCATATAGGCATAAAATATCATTATGCCAAAAGCTAGTAATAATACTAAGTAGCTGAAGTAATCTAATAAATCTTTAAATTTCATAGTTGTAACCCCCTTGTTAAAGCGGTAACAACCGCAGTTAAAATTAATCCTATCACACCATAAACTAATTTCTGAATAGTAGATAGGCGCTCATTTAATATTTCACACTTTGTAGTTAACTTTGCCACTTTCTCTGTGAGTTCTTTAATAGCTTCTGTATTTTCTCTTGTATCTTGTGCGTTACTCATTATGCCGCTTCATAAAATCCCTGAATTGATATTTCGTCTGTATTCGCCCATGTAAAAGGCGTTGTCGCTGCAGGATCAGTGTAACCCACATAACTACCACCTGCGTTGTATATCCACAGCGATCCAAGTGTACCCCCAGTTCCCATATATACAGTTCCAGCATAATAAGCAGTGCCAGTATCCCTATAAACTACTTCCGCTATTCTATTAACTCCAGCACCATAGTTTTTAGCCGCTACTGGTAATGCAAAATATGGTGAACTTCCCATAGAGCTTGTAGTGCCAAAGATAAGCTTAATGCGGAATATAACTGTTTTGCCTATAAGTGCATAGTAGCCAGCGTTGGTGGCATTGCCTACTGTAAGATTAGTCCAGCTAGGTGTCCATGTTTTCCAGTCGGCTACATGAATTACTTTATTTGCCGAGCCATCACCTATCAAAATACTTTTATCTGTAGCGTCAAAACCATATTGTCCAGCAGTAGTACCACCAGCACCTGATATTATCGGTGATGTCAATGTAATCCCGCTATTCATTGCTTGTGTTTTTAATTTCGTTTCAGCCACTCTAGTTTATATAATAATTAAGCTGCTTCATAAAAACCCGACAATTGTAAAGTATAACCATTAACATTACATTCCGAATTGTCATAAGTGAAAACCTTTGCAGTTGTAGTAGATATTCTATAAACATTCAACATTTTACCCACTGCCGTACTCTCCCTTCCCCAGCCAATAGAATATCCAGCACTTGCATTTGAGGTTACTGGAAGTGAGAATTGTAAAGATGTTGATGTACCCTTATCTGTAACAGAAACTGTTAAGTGATAATATACAAGTTTGCCTGCCTGAGCGTATCTCCCAGATGCACTAACTGTTGTAAAACTTCCAGAAGCAGCTGATATAGTAGGACTCCATGCGTTCCATGCTCCCATATGAATTATTTGGCTATTACTACCATCACCTATCTGTAAATCCTCACCTGTTCTATCAAATCCTATTGATCCATCCGCGGTTGGTGAACTATCCGCTAGTACCAAAGTTGGAGTGTTTACTGTCGGGCTAGTTAGTGTCTTATTAGTTAATGTCTGAGTATCACTTGTTCCTACTACATCACCTGCGGGCATTGTCTTTCCATACCCGCCTATGTATTCCCATGTGCTTGTTGAATCGTTGTATATTTTTAATCTTCCCGCCATTTTAAATGTTTAATAGTTAAGCTGCTTCATAAGTACCAGTAGCTATAATAGTATGCGTGGCCGCCCAGGTATAAGGAACCGTTGAGCTAATTGCTCCCCAAACTCCATAACTCCCGGATGTTGTTAGACACCAAATATTGCCTTCTTTAGTTATCACTCCAATTGCAACCGAACTTCCTCCAAAAAGCGTGACATTACCTATAATCGTATAAGACAAATGAGTAGCTATTGCTACGGGAAGGGTTAATATCAAAGCTCCTACTGTTGGTGTTGCTCCTAGTGTTAAGGAGGCCCTAAAATGTACTGTCTTTCCTATCTGGCAATATGCCCCTGTATTAGCCGCACCTGCTCCATTATTGGTTAGATTAGTCCAAGTAGGTGTCCATGATGTCCATGCTCCTACCCCAGTAGGAAACATTGTAGCTAACTGTACCCCATCTAATGTATCTGCATTACCACTAGGGCTTACTGCCTGTTGATAACTTACTAATAATACCGATCCTGTTGCTGGAGCGGTAGTAAAGGTTATTGTATTACTATCTGTTTCTGTATAATCTGCACCACCACCCTTCATTAACTGTCCATCTCTATATACTTGTATTGTCCCTGCAATATAGTTATTAGCAGTATCATAAACCGTATTAGAGCTATTTACTAACCCGCTAGGTACTTCATTAAAGACAAAGGAGTTACCATCGTGATAGGTGGCATCATCTGTATCCCACCATAGCTTTCCATCTGCTGTTGCAGGAGCGCTTGTTCCTACATAAGGTACATCCGCACCTGTCCCAGTATCTCCCTGTACTCCTGTATCTCCCTGTGCTCCAGCCACACCAGTGTCGCCTTGAGTTCCAGCCCCTGTATCACCAGTTACTCCTGTATCCCCTTTCGCCCCAGTAGTTCCAGTAGCTCCAGTCACACCAGTAGCACCCGCAGCTCCAGCACTTCCAGTATCTCCCTGTTCTCCCTTTTCTACTAATAAACTCCAATATGTTGTTTCGGTAACAGGATTTTTATTTGTTCCGTTTTGTATTGATATATACCCACTTCCATTATATTCAACACAATCATTAATTGTATATGCCGTACCAGAGTCCCATGCACCTTTCCATGGATATTCTGTTCCTGTATCGCCAGTTACGCCAGTATCGCCTTGGTCACCAGCGTTACCCGCTGAACCTGTATCTCCCTGTATTCCAGTATCACCCTGGTCGCCAGCTGAACCATTTGCTCCTGTAGCTCCTGTAACTCCAGTTGCTCCAGTAACTCCTGTGGAACCCGTAACTCCCGTAGCGCCTGTAACTCCTGTGGCACCTACCACTCCAGTATCGCCTTGCGTACCTGTATCTCCTTGAATACCTGTATCACCTTGATCACCTGCGGTTCCGGTTTCTCCTTGTGTACCTACACCAGTATCACCCCGAACGCCTGTATCACCCTGTGTCCCAGTAGCACCAGTCACTCCAGTTGCTCCAACAGCTCCGGTATCACCAATACCCGTATCACCTTGGATACCAGTATCTCCTTGCGCTCCAGTATCTCCGGCAACGGTTGAATCCGCTCCAGTATCACCCTGTACTCCTGTAGCCCCAGTAATTCCAGTGGCACCAACCGCTCCAGTTGCTCCTGTCGCTCCAGTAGCACCTGCTCCAGTGTCACCCTGTGTCCCTGTATCACCCTGATCCCCTGTCGTTCCCGTATCTCCTTGAGTTCCTTGTGTCCCAGTATCACCTTGAGTTCCTGTATCACCCTGAGTTCCTGTTGCTCCAGCCACACCAGTGCTTCCTGTTACTCCTGTATCACCACTAGTCCCAGTATCTCCTGCAACACCAGTAGCACCCACAGCTCCAGTTGCACCGGTTACTCCGGTATCTCCTACACCAGTGTCGCCTTGAGTACCTGTATCACCCTGATCACCCTGAGTACCAGTATCGCCCTGTACACCGGCCCCGGTATCGCCTTGTATGCCAGTATCACCTTGCACAGTAGAATCTGCTCCAGTATCTCCTGCTACACCAGTATCTCCTTGGACACCAGTATCTCCCTGTGTGCCAGTATCACCAGCAACCGTTGAATCGGCTCCCGTATCTCCTTGGATTGCATTATCTGTAATATAATCTTGTAATTCTTCTATATATGCCTTAGTAATTAATAAAGCAACTCTAGATCCAGCAGCGTGTACTTTACCAGTAGTTCCATCTTGTCCTCTAGTTATAGTAAACGTATCACTTGATACAGCGGTTACTTTAACTATCTCCATATTAGAATCATCACCAGGAGAAGTGTAAAGTTCACTCCATATAGTTATTAAAAAATCACCTGAAGTTGGAAACAATGTACCATCACCAGAAGTAACAGAACATTCAGTAGCTATCGCGGTTATATCAGATGCTAATTCTGTTCTTGCGTTATTTGCAACTTTTAAAAACGCCATTAGCAGTTATTTAATATTGAATATACACATAAGCATCGTGAGTACCATCAGTGGTCTCAGTAGCTGTTACTTTAATAAACTTAAACGCATAATTCTCTAAATCTAATGCGTATATTGCATCAGCATTAGCTGTACCAGTATCGTAACTAGCAACTCTTGTCAAACCTTCGGATATAGCATTCGCAGCGTTAACAACTAACATGTTAAATGCATGATATGTCGTTCCATCTAATGAACCAGTAACTGTAAACACTGTTTTTCCTGAACTATGATTTGTTCTAACGAATCTACATACTACTTTCTTTGCATCCTCTATATTAATAGCTGGTGAAGAAGTTGTTGCTGTAGCTCCATTAATTACATGTAATAATTGTGTTCCTGCCATTTGTATTTATTAAAAATTATTACTTACTTACTAATCTGGAAACCCACTCTCGTAGGTTCCCAATCAATAACTAAGAAGTTGCTCTTAATACTAAGTAATTGATATCTGCATCATTACTTGTATTAGCTGCACTTAACACAAATGTAACTGTTCCTGATCCAGCTACTGCTGAACTAAGAGTTGCAGCCTCAGTAGGCGCTGCTGCAATACTAGCCACAACTGTATCTGTTGCTGTTACTCCAGCCACTGTTGCTGTACCAGTTGCTCCTGAACCTGCCCATTGATAAGTACCAGCATACTTAACAACATGAGAAGGTGCTACTGCTGAAGCAAGATTAACTAATCCTACTCCACCAGACGCAATCTTATCAGTTGTTACTCCGCTATCTGCAAGGTTTGTAGTACCAACACCACCCG
>ENA-UOWO01001350-UOWO01001350.1-activated-sludge-metagenome-genome-assembly--contig:-NODE-1350-length-32833-cov-7.683568_pt1 | contig 32833 bp, 27 predicted proteins | sample MGYA00238148_ERZ761564 | MGnify/ENA primary metagenome ERZ761564 (study PRJEB28885, sample SAMN05720194) | activated sludge metagenome | isolation source: Anaerobic digester | place: USA...
ATGGCTGCGTTGATGCACGACGCGATGGAAGACTGCGGCATCACCAAGGCAGAGCTGATCGAGCGCTTCGGCGCACCGACGGCAGAGCTGGTCGACGGTTTGACCAAGCTCGACAAGCTGCAGTTCTCGACGCGCGAGGAGTCGCAGGCCGAATCCTTCCGCAAGATGCTTCTGGCGATGGCCCGCGACGTACGCGTGATCCTGATCAAGCTGGCGGACCGTCTCCACAACATGCGCACGATGGAGTCGATGAGCGCGGACAAGCGCGTCCGCATCGCCAGTGAAACGCTGGACATCTATGCGCCCATCGCGCATCGACTTGGACTGAATCAGACCTATCGTCAGCTTCAGGAACTGGCTTTCCAGTATCTGCGCCCCTGGCGGCACGAAACGTTGTCGAAGGCGCTGCTGAAGGCGCGAGGCAACCGCCGCGACGTGGTCGAGCGCATTCAGGGCGATGTCGAGAAGTCGTTTGCCCAGGCCAAGCTGATGGTGCAGGTCTTCGGCCGCGAGAAGACCTTGTTTTCCATCTATCGGAAGATGCGAGAGAAACACCTGACCTTTGCCCAGGTCAGCGACATCTTCGGTTTCCGGATCGTCGTGTCGACCCTGCCGGAGTGCTACCTCGCTCTGGGCGTTCTGCACCAGCTCTACAAGCCATTGCCGGGGCGATTCAAGGACTACATCGCCATCCCGAAGGCGAACGGCTACCAGTCGCTGCACACCACGCTGGTGAGTCCGCTTGGCACCGCGGTCGAGTTCCAGATCCGCACGGAGCCCATGCATGCCGTGGCCGAGAAAGGCATCGCGGCGCACTGGATGTACAAGACCAAGAACAGCGGGGCAACGAATGCCCAGGAGGCACAGCGGCTCGGGGCGATGTGGCTGCAATCACTGATCGACATCCAGGACGAGACGCGCGATGCGACCGAGTTCCTCGAGCATGTGAAGATCGATCTCTTTCCCGACGCGGTCTACGTCTTCACGCCCAAGTCGAAGATCCTGGCGCTGCCCCGCGGCGCCACGCCGGTTGATTTCGCATACGCCATCCACTCCGACGTCGGTGATCACTGCGTTGCAGCGAAGGTCAACGGCGAACCGGTCGCGCTGCGCACCGAACTGCGCAGCGGCGACGTCGTCGACATCGTCATTGCCCCCGGCGCCCGACCGAACCCGGGTTGGTTGAACTTCGTGCGCACGGGCCGTGCAAGATCGAAGATCAGGCACCACCTGAAGACCATGGAGCAGGAGGAGTCGCAGGACCTCGGTCTGAAGATGCTGGCACAGGCCCTGCGCGCCGAAGGCATGGAAATGCCACTGGACGATGCCAGCGGAGCCCTCGCGCCGGTCTGGCAACCACTGCTGCGCTGGAGCGGCAATCGCAGCCGCGATGAGCTTCTGACCGACATCGCCGTGGGGCGCAAGATTGCCTCGATCGTCGCCAAGCGCCTGTCACGGCTGCTGACCGAGCGCGGTGTGCGCCCCGATGCGGTGACGCTGACCATGGGGCGCTACGGCGCGGACGAGGCTCCCTCGCAGGGAATGGTGCTCATCGATGGCAGCGAAGGTGCATCGGTCCAGCTGGCTGCCTGCTGCCACCCGATTCCGGGCGACTCGATCCTGGGTTACCTGGGCCGCGGCGAAGGCCTGTTGGTCCACACGGCCGAATGTTCGGTCGGAAAGCGATTGCTCGGTCGCGACAGCGAAGGCTGGCTGAAAGTGGACTGGGCGGAGCAACCGACAAGATCGTTCGAGACCGGCGTCTCGTTGCTGCTCAAGAACGGCAAGGGTGTACTGGCCGAGGTGGCTGCCTCGGTTGCAGCGGCTGAGGCCGACATCACCCACATCGACATGGGCGATCAGGCCGCTTCCGAGAACGCTGAATTGAAGCTTCTGCTGGTCGTGCGCGACCGACTGCATCTGGCCGATGTGATTCGCACGCTGAAGCGTTCGGCTGCGGTGCTGCGCGTCAGTCGCATCAAGCCGTGATTCAACGGCGCTCTGGTCAGCCGGGGCAAGCGCCCGGGTACTGAACCGAAAGCACCTCGACCAGGTCAGCCCCAGCGGGCGTCTGCACCTTCACCTCGTCGCCAACACGGGCCCCGAGCAGCGCTCGCGCCATCGGTGCGATCCAACTGATCTCGGCAGCGCTGCTGTCAGCCTCGTCGACTCCCTTGATCGTCACGGTTCGCGCTTCACCGCGAGCATTGATGTACCGCACCGTGGCTCCGAAAAAAACCTGATCGGCGCCATGGTGCACGGAGGGATCGACCACCTCTGCAATATCCAGCCGCTTGGTCAGGAAGCGGATTCGGCGATCGATTTCGCGCAGTCGCTTCTTGCCGTAGAGGTAGTCGCCGTTCTCGGATCGATCGCCATTCTTGGCGGCCCATGAAACGATGTCGACCACCTTGGGACGTTCGACGTCGAGCAGGTTCAGCAATTCGGCGCGCAGGCGCGCGTAGCCCGCCGGCGTGACGTAGTTCTTCACGCCGATCGGCATGGCCGGCGCGCCGGACTCCTCGTCGTCCTCGCTGTCGTCTGATTCTCGGGTGAAGGCTTTGCTCATCGAGCGCTCTCAGGGCTGTGTCGTGAAGCCACGGGATCCAGCGCCAGTTTGCACCTGTTCGCGAGGCGTCTCATCGGCGCCCACGACACCCGCCAGATGGCTACTTCGCGAAGCCCGGGCCCGCATGACCGAATGATCTCGAATCAATCAGTAACTGGAACCTGAATCAATCTGCGCCCAGTTGTAATGAACGGTAATGACCCGCTTTCCCACTTGATTGTGCGTGATCGTGCCCTAGACTGAATAAGGACCGATGCAATGCAACTGCAGATTGCAATACAGGTTAATCCTAGGCAATGCAGGCCAATCTACCGCGGACTGACATCGCATGAATCTCTCTCAGTTGCTGTTGATCCTCCGGGCCCGATGGCGTTCGGCGCTCTTCGTGTTTGCGATGACGGTCGCCATCGTTGCGGCCTTCACCGCAACACGCAGCAAGACGTTCGTGGCCACGGCCGCCGTGGTGCTGGATGTCAAGTCCCCGGACCCGATCGCCGGCATCGTGCTGCCGGGAATGAACGTGTCCAGCTACATGGCAACCCAGGTCGACGTTCTGCAAAGCGAGCGCGTGATGCTTCGCGCAGTCAAGGCCCTGCGCATCGACGAGAAGGCCGGCCTTCGAGCAGCGTGGCTGGAACAGACGGAAGGCAGAGGCGATTTCAACGCCTGGCTGGCCGAAGGGCTGGGCCGAAAGCTTGAAGCGAGACCGGGCAAGGACTCGAACGTCATTCAGGTGTCCTGCACGGACCGCGATCCCAAGTTCGCTGCCAATCTCGCCAACGCGGTAGTCGCGGCCTACATCGAAACTTCACTCGAGTTGCGCACCGAGCCGGCAAAGCAGTTCAATGCCTTGTTCGACGAGAGCACAAAGGAGCTGCGTGAATCGCTCGAAGTGGCACAGGCCAAGCTGTCCCAGTTTCAGCAGAAGAAAGGCATCGTCGCCACCGACGAACGGCTCGACATAGAAAACGCGCGACTGGCAGAACTATCGACGCAGCTCGTCGAACTGCAGGCCGTTGCCAACGACTCCAGCAGCCGCCAGAACCAGGCGGCTCGCATGGCGGACCAGATGCAGGAAGTGCTCAACAACCCCATGGTCGTTTCCCTGACGTCGGACCTTTCGAGGCAGGAGGCACGCCTCACGGAGATCAGCGAACGCTACGGTGCCCAGCACCCGCAGGTGCTGGAACTGAGGGCGAGCATCCGGCAGATGCGCGACCGGCTGGCTCTCGAGAAAAGTCGCATCACGGGCAGCCTGACCGCGAACAACTCGGTCAATCAGTCGAGACTCGAGAACCTTCGCAACGCTCTGGACGCGCAGAGAAACAAGGTCCTGCAGCTCAAGGGCATTCGCGACGAGGCTGCCGTACTGCAACGCGATGTCGAGAACGCCCAGCGGGTCTACGACGCGGGCTTCGGCAAGCTCAGTCAAAGCACGCTCGAAAGCCAGGCCACTCAGACCAATGTTTCGGTGGTGAAAATCGCGACCGAGCCGCCTTTCCCGTCATCGCCGCGGGTGATGCTCAACCTGACGGTCGGACTCCTGCTCGGCGCCATCCTGGGCATCACGACTGCCGCGCTGCGAGAGGTCCGCGACTGGCGTCTTCGCACGGAATCGGACGTCACCGATGCGATGAAACTGCACTTGCTCGGCGTGATACCCGACAGGCGCAGCGGTCGTCTTCCGCGTGAAGCCCGGTCGCTGCGTTCCGTCGCAGAACGGGTGCTCGGACGCGCCATGCTGATCGCCCACTGACACTCCATGAGCGTTGCACACCCGATCGGACTGAAAGCGCGCACTGCAGTACCGCCGCAGGAGCCTGCCGCAGCGGCGGACGAACGCGTTCTGGATCGTTCGATCGGGGACTTCATCCGTCAGGTTCGTGGCCTCAGCGAGGCACAGGTCGAACAGATACTGGGTCATCAGCGCCTGCACGGCATCCGATTTGGCGAAGCAGCGGTTGCACTCCAGCTCGCCACTCGGGACGACGTGCTGTGGGCGCTCTCGCAGCAGTTCCACTACCCCTATGCGCCGGGCGATGGTGCCAGCTTCAACTCCGAGCTGATCGCCGCAGTCGATCCGTTTCACCGCCAGACCGAGTCCTTTCGGGACATCCGAAGCCAGTTGATGCTCGGTGCCCTGGCACCCGAGCAGCCGAGGCGAGCCCTCGCCGTGATGAGCCCCAACATCGGCGACGGCAAAAGCTTCTTTGCGGCCAATCTGGCTGTGGTCTTCAGTCAACTGGGTGCACGAACGCTGCTGATCGATGCGGACATGCGCACCCCACGCCAGCATGCCTTGTTCGGGGTTCCCAACGACTACGGTCTGAGCAGCATCCTTTCCGGTCGTTCCGACACGAAAGCCATCCACTCACTCCAGGACCTGCCGAGCCTGTTCGTCTTGCCGGTGGGGACGCTGCCGCCGAATCCGCTCGAACTGTTGCAGCGTCCCGCATTCGGGCTGCTCGTGAACGAGTTGCTGGGGAAGTTCGATCACGTCATCGTCGACACACCATCGAGCACGCACGGTGCGGATTGCCGAGTGCTGGCAGCCAAATGCGGCGTGGCCATGATCATCGGACGCCGAGGCAAGAGTCGGATGAAGGCATTGCAGGGCCTGGTCAGTGAAGTGACGCGCGGGCCGGCGAAGTTTGCGGGAGTGGTCATCAATGACCATTGAAGCGGCTCGCTCCGTTCTGCTGGTCATTCCCACACTGAACGAAGCCCGCGCCCTGCCCGGGGTGCTGCGGTCTCTGAGACAGGACCTTCCCGCCGATGCCCGAGTGACCCTGGTGGTGGCCGACGGTGGAAGCACCGATGGGACCGTGGAACTGGTCCGGCAAATCAGCGAATCCGACCCGGGACTGCACCTGCTGATCAACCCGCGGCGCATCCAGAGCGCTGCGATCAATCTGGCCGCGAAGACTTTCGGCCGGGGCGTCGATGTGCTCGTTCGATGTGATGCGCATGCGGCCTATCCGGCCGGCTTCGTTCTTCGGTTGCTCGAGACGCTCGATCGCACGCAGGCCGACGCCGTGGTCGTGCCGATGGACTCCTGCGGAACGACCTGCTTCCAGCGCGCCGTGGCCTGGGTATCCAACAGCTGGGCGGGCACCGGCGGATCGGCGCATCGCGGTGGGCATCGCAGCGGCTTCGTCGATCACGGCCACCACGCCGCGTTTCGAATGTCCTCTTTCATGCGCGCGGGCGGCTACGACGAAAGCTTTACCCACAACGAGGATGCCGAACTCGATTGCAGGCAGCGCAGGCTCGGAAGCCAGGTGTATCTGGACGCCACGATCCGCCTGAGTTACCACCCACGTGACACGGTACGAGGTCTGGCAAGGCAGTATTTTTCGTATGGCAAAGGGCGCTCACGCACGGTGCGGCGCCATCCTGGTTCGATGCGCGCACGCCAGTTGGCGCTGCCGGCCAATCTGGTCATCTCGACGCTGGCGATATCCCTGGCGCCGGTTTATCCGCTGACTTTGGCCTGGCCGCTGGCCTACGTCGCGGCACTGGGCTTCACTTCCATTTCGATCGCGTGGCAGCAGCGGTCCATGTGCGGTCTCCTCAGTGGATTCGCGGCAGGCACCATGCATGTGTGCTGGGCCGCCGGGTTCTTTTCAGGACTCGCCTTCGTGCGGGAATCGGCCTGGCAGCCTGAACACCCTGCCGCGCACGATATGAGCCCCAGCGGGCGCGTGACGCCATGACCGATCGACGCGCACTCCGCGTGCTTCTGGTGGATCCGTCGCTGTTCACCGCGCCATACGATGCCGCGCTGACCGGAGGCCTGATTGAGGCGGGAGTCAGCCCGATCTGGGTCACTCGGCCGACACGCAAAGGGGATCGGCAGGAGCTGCCCATCGAGCGCACCGACCCGTTCTTCTACAAGCGCGTCGACGAAGCGACCTGGCTGCCTGCCAGGCTCAAGCCGCTCGCCAAGGGTGCGGCACACCTCGCCGGCCTGGTCGCGCTGCTGCGGAAGATCCGAGCGAACCCACCCGACGTCGTGCACTTCCAATGGACGGTGGTGCCGCCGCTCGATGCACTGGCGATGGCGTTGATTCGTCGCTGGTGCCCGCTCGTGCTCACCGTGCACGACACCGTGCCGTTCAACGGCGAACGTCTGTCGCTGCTGCAGAACCTCGGTTTCGACCTGCCGATGCGACTGGCGCACCGCGTGATCGTTCACACCGACAGCGGCCGCCAGACCTTGATCGCTCGCGGCATACCGCCCGGGAAAATCGCCACCATCCCCCACGGTGCGCTGCAACTCCAGGTGCCGTTGCCGCAACGCACCGAGCGACCGGACGGGCGCTACAGCTTTGTGCTGTTCGGCGAGATCAAGCCCTACAAGGGTGTCGACGTTCTGATCGAGGCCGTCCATCGCCTGCCCGATGAAATCCGCCGCCAGACGCGTGTGGTCATCGCAGGCCGCCCGCGCATGAACCTCGCCCCGCTCGAAGAACGCATCGCGTCCCTCGGCCTCGCAGACACGATCGAGTTGCGACCGCAGCGCCAGAGCGAGGAGGCCATGGCGGCGCTCTTCGTCGAAGCCGACAGCTTCGTGTTTCCGTACCGGCAGATCGATGCAAGCGGCGTCTGGTTCCTCACTCAATCGCTGGGCCGCTGGATGATCGCGAGCCGCGTCGGCATCTTTGCAGCCGACCTCGTCGAGGGCCGACAAGGCGTGCTCGTGCCGCCTGGAGATTCGGCGGCGCTGGCTGCAGCGATGGAGCAAGCCGTGCGCCAGCGGCTCACGGGTGACGCCATGCCCGCGAGCGATCAATGGATCGGGATCGGCCACGCCACACGCAACGTCTACGACGCCCTGCTGCCCCAGCACAGCGGCGCCGCGCTTGTCGAGGCCCGGTCATGACAGGGCATCTTCCCCGATGGTTGCAGGCCTGCGCGGCCCTGATGATTGCTGCCGGCTGGCCGGGCGTATCCCCCGCCCGCAGCCTCGATCCCGCGGCACCGGCTCCGATCGCCAGTCAGGGCTACCGCCTCGTCAAGGACTGGACGTTCGGCCGCACTGTCAGCAACGCCGACGAGTTGCGCGACAACTTCCACACCCGCTTCATCTACGAGAACGGCACGCTCGACACCCTCAAGGGAGAGTGGCAGCGCTACCGCGACAACGACAACCACGACTTCAGGAACGGGCGCTTCGCACTGGTGGCCCGGGTTTCGAAGGAACTGAAGAACGGGCAGATCGAAAGCGGCATGCTGCGCTCCCGATGGAGCGGTCAGTATGGCTACATCGAAGGCCGCATGAAGGTTCCGACAGGCCGCGGCCTGTGGCCGGCGTTCTGGATCAACCCGCAGGATCAGATCTGGCCGCCCGAGATCGACATCTTCGAGATCGTCGACAACGGCCGCGACACCACGAAGAACAGCTTTCATTTCCTGCACCTCGGTGAGGGCAAGGGCCGACCGTCGCAGGCCACGCTGCTCGACAAGTTCGGCGCCTACCGCCCGGGATTCGACTACGCGGACGGCTTCCATACGTTTGCCGTCCTGTGGGAGCCGGGTCGCGTGCGCCACTTCGTCGACGAGAAGCTCGTCGTCGATCGCCCGTTCGACTGGACGCACAAGGGTGGCGCCGATGCCGGACCGGCACACGTGCTGGTCAACCTGGCCGTCGGCGGCGAATGGCCCGGGCCGCCTTTGCGCATCGAAGACTTCCCGGCACGCCTCGAGATCGACTTCATCCGCGTCTGGCAGAAGTAGCGCACCGCCATGGCTGAAGGTATCCGACTCCAACTGTTCCGATGGCAGGCCGCGCGAGATACGCAGGCGCCGCCCGCGAAGGATTCCGCGACGATGCCGACAAGCGGGACGCGCCCCACGCCCGCACTTCGCTGGGCCATGACCGCCCTGTTCGCCGGCATGGTCATGACCGACCGGTTCGGCATCGCCATCGGATCCTTCCCGCTCGGGCTGACCATGCCGCTTGCCTACGTGCTGCTGGCGGTCCTGCTGCTAGAGGGCAGGCTGGCACTCGACGCGCTGTCGCTCGCCATGTTCAGTGCCCTCGCCACGGTGGGCGTCGTGAGCTTCCTGCTCAATGCCAGCGTCGATGGCGGCAGCGGAACATCGATCTCGTCGCTGTCGCTGATGCTCGCCATCTACCTGCCATTCGTGTTCACCCAGGCACGACAGACCGACACCCAGGGACAATGGCTGTGGATGATGCGCACCGCAGGCAATGTGCTGCTGATCGTGGCGATCGCCGGCATCGTGCAGTTCTATGCGCAGTTCGTGATCCGCACGCCCTGGCTGTTCGACATCTCCAAGCTGATCCCGGATCCGATCCGCGCGCAAGGCATCTACAACAGTGCGATCCCGGTCGGCTCGACCTTCAAGGCCAACGGCCTGTTCTGTCGCGAACCCTCCAACTTTTCCTTCTGGATGGCCTTGGGTCTGCTGATCGAGTTGACGCTGTTCAAGCGCGTCAAGCGCATGCTGTGCTTTGGACTGGCCCTGATGCTGTCCTATTCCGGAACCGGCCTGCTGACGCTGGCGTTCGGCCTGCTCTTCCCGTTCCGGCACAGGCTGCTGGCCTGGGTAGGCACGGCGCTGGTCCTGATCCTCGGCAGCAACGCGCTGGCGGGTGACCCCCTGAACCTGGCCTTCACGCTGAACCGATTCGGTGAGTTCAGCGCTCGCGGAAGCAGCGCCTACGCGCGCTATGTGGCCCCGATGTTTCTCGTCGACGCCAACTTCGACAGTTCGCCCTGGTCCATCTGGCTGGGGCATGGGCCGGGCACCATCCAGAAAAACGTCGCGGCGTTCGATTCCCACGACCCCACCTGGGCCAAGCTGCTGTTCGAGTACGGGATCGCCGGTTTTGTCATCTGTCTCGGCTTCGTGGCGTACTGCCTCAGCAGGTTTGCGGCTCCATTCCAGTTCCGCGCGGTGCTGTTTGCGAACTGGCTGGTGATGGGCGGGTACCTGCTGACGCCTGAAACCGTCTACCTGCTTTACGTGGCACTCGCCATGTGGCCGGGGCCCGCACCCGGCGATGCTGCGAGCGGAAGGCAGGACCTCGCATGAACAACGCCCGGCAGGACACCGACCGGACGCCGCAAATGGCTGGTGACGCGTTGCGTCTGACGGTCATCATCCCGAACTACAACTACGCCGAGTTCGTCGGACAGGCCATCGACAGCGCCCTGGCGATCGACTGGCCGGACGTGCAGGTCATCGTTGTCGACGACGGTTCGACCGACGCGTCGCGCCAAGTCATCGCCCGCTACGGCGAACGGATCGAGACCGTGCTGCAAGCCAACGCCGGGCAGTACATGGCCTACAACGCCGGCTACCTGCTGGCCCGAGGCGACGTCGTCATCTTCCTCGACTCCGACGACCTGCTCGAGCGCTCGGTGATGCAGGAGATCGCCGCGATCTGGCGACCCGGGCTCAGCAAGGTCCAGTTCCGGCTGAGGGTGGTCGATGGCGAAGCACGACCGCTCGGCAGTACGTTTCCCCAGTTCCATGGCGCGCCACAGCCTGACGAACTGCGTCGCTGGGCTGCGGCAACCACCACCTACCCGACGCCACCAGGCTCCGGCAACGCCTATTCGCGTGCCTACCTAGACCAGATCCTGCCGCTCGACGAAGCCTGCGGGCGACCCGGCGACTCGTGTTGCGTGGCAGCCGCCCCGTTTCTCGGCGATGTCGCGACGATCGATGCGCCGCTGGGCCAGTACCGCGTGCACGGACGCAACGATGGTGCCGCATCCCGGCTCGACGCCAGTCAGTTCCACCTTCACGTCGTGCGCGGGCGCCAGCGCAGCGCGTACGTCCGGCAGGTTGCACGACGCGTGGGGATCGAGGTTTCCGACAAGGCCCTCGACCTCAGCCTGCACTACCTGCCCTACCGGCTGGCATCGCTGCAACTCGCGCAGGCGACGCACCCGATCGCCGGTGACAGCGCGTGGGCGGTGTTCACCGACGTGCTGCGCGCGCTGCAGACGCCGCAGGGCCTGTCACCAAAGGCTCGATGGATGCTCGGCTTGTGGGCCGCGCTGGTCGTCCTGCTGCCCCGCAAGGCTGGGAACCGCCTGATCCTCTGGCGGTTCGTGCCGGCCGAGCGGCCGCAGGCGCTGCGTGCCACGCTGCTGAAGCTCGGGGTGATCCGGTGACGACCGAAAGCCTGCGCGTGCTGTTCATCTCGGCGGTGCCGACCGATCCGCCGGATGCCGGCAACCGCGTGCGCATCATGACCCTGACGCGGAGCGTAATCGCAGCGGGACACGAAGTTCACTTCGCCTACTTCCCCATGGAGTCATGCGATCTGCGAGCCATGCAGGCCCGCTTCGGCCCTGACAGGTTGCACGTCCTCCATTCACGCCTGGAACCACCGAGGGGTGGATTGCTCTCCCGTGCAGCACGAAAGCTGGGCCGCCTCATGAACATCGACCAGGCCTTCGTCTGGGGTCTCGACGATTGGTATGACGAGCGAGCGAATTCCGAACTGGCAGCCCTGCATTCGCTGCATGAGTACGACGCGGTGTTCGTCGAATATGTCTTCGCTTCGAAAGCGCTCGAGGCTTTCCCACCGGACTGCCTGCGGGTGCTCGATACGCACGATTGCTTCGGCTTGCGACACCGGCTCTACCTGAAGGCCGGGATGCGACCTCAATGGTTCTCCACCAGCGTGGCAGATGAGGACTCCGGGTTCCGCCGAGCAGACATCGTCCTCGCGATCCAGGCGAGCGAATCGCGAGATTTCAAGGCGCGTGTCGAAGGGAGCAAAACCCGGGTGCTGCAGGTTGGCCATCTGATCGATATCGCTGACGCAGCGCCCCCTTCAAGACGCGAAGCAGCCGTCTTTCTCGGATCTGCCAACCCGATCAATGTGGCCGGTGCACGCTACTTCATCGATCGAGTGCTGCCGATCGTTCGCCGAACGAAACCAGAATTTCAGCTGCTGCTCGCCGGCGCGGTGTCGGCCGAATTCGAAGATCAAGACGGAGTTGTGAAGCTCGGATTCGTGCCGAATCTGCAGGATGCTTTCGGTGCGGCCATGATCGCCGTGAATCCTGTTCTGGTGGGTACGGGAGTCAACATCAAACTGCTTGATGCGATGGCATCGGCCATGCCGATCGTGACCACCCGGTCGGGGGCGCGAGGCGTCGAGGAACTCGACGGCCATGCGCTCTTCGTCGTCGAAGATGAAGACCCGGGAGCGTTTGCCAATCGAATCCTCGGGTTGATCGACGACGCAGATGCTCGACGCCGGCTCTCCGCGGCTGCGCGTTCTGCGGCAGAAAAGTGGAACGCGGCACAGGTCAGCACGCTGGTGGGCGCCCTGGTCAGGAAGTCGACCCGATGCGCGGCACTTGACGCAGCCGTACCTTCGCAGGCGCGGCTCGCCCTCGATCCCTTCAATCTGGGAGGGACGTGATGCCGAAATTCGTTTTTCTGCTGCAGGCAATCGCTTGCAAGCTCTGGTCGGGCATGGGTGAGCGCACGGGCGTCAAGGGCTTTCATGCATTCGACGGTCTGCGCGGCTACATGGCCTGGTGGGTGGTGATCGGTCATGGCCTGCATCTATGCGGCCTTCAGAACATTGCGCCGGCCATTCTTTCCAGCGGTGACCATGCCGTGAACGTGTTCGTGAGCCTGAGCGGATTCGTCATTTCACATCTGTTGCTGGAACGGCGCGAGCCTTATGGCAGGTATCTGGTGCGACGGGCTTTTCGCATCTTTCCCATCTACTGGTTCGCGCTGGCCTGCGCCCTGTTGATGGCGCAGATGTACAGCTCGGTGTATGCAGGTGACTGGGTCTTCCAGCACGAGATGAGAGCGGCTCGCGCTATCGCCACGGAAGCAGAGTTCAGCAAGTACCTGCTGCTGCACGTCAGCCTGCTGCACGGCCTGGTGCCCGATACCTGGCTGCCTTTCAGCTCGACAGCTTTTCTCGCGCCGGCGTGGAGTCTGTCGCTGGAGTGGCAGTTCTACCTCGTCGCCCCGTTTTTGGTCGCTGGCCTCGCAAAGCCAGGCATGTCGAGGCTTCTCACGCTCTTGCTTCTGAGCGCTTCGTGGGTGTTGTTCAAGAAGGTGCTTCCGCTGCAATGGCAGTACCCGGCAGTCCTTCCACTTTCCATACATTTCTTCATGCTCGGCATCCTCTCGCGGGTATTCCTGCAAGTGCTGTCGAGCATCGGTTTCTGGCTGATTCCCGTCGCCCTGCTGATGAGCGGATTGGCTCCCCGATCAGTGAGTACAGAGGTGGCTGTATGGGGCGTCTTCATGGCAGCCGCTTGCCTTCAACTGCGCGCATCGCAGGCGAAGGGAGCCGTCCGGGACCTAGCCTGGTTCTCCAGGTTCCTGGAATTCGTCACATCGAATTCGGTGGCACGTTGGCTGGGCGAGTTCTCCTACTCGACGTACCTCATACACATCACTCTCTTTTCGCTGGTCGGCTGGATTGCAGCGAAGCTCGGCGGAGCATGGACTCAGCAGATTGCCGCAGTCAGCACGTCCATTGCCGTCATCCTCCTCATACCGCTGAGTTACTTGCTGTACCGGTTCATCGAAAAACCATTCATCCGCTGGGGCGCCGCGTTGGCCAAACCCCAGGGCATTTCACTGAAGGCGGTGTGAGCCGATGCTGAAGTCGCTGCTTCTCGGATCGGTCAACCGGGCGGTCAAACCTTTTCCAAGCGTCCAGCAAACGTTGGCTGGCTGGAAAACCAACGTCAAGCGTTGGGCCAAGCTCCGCTACTTCGCGAGCGATGTCATTCGCGCCAAGCGTTTCATGTTCTGGTCCGAGCGCGATCCGTCGTATGCGAAGCTCAGTTCCGAATTGCTCTTCCAGTTTCACAAGCTCGAGAAAGGGCTGTGCATCCCGGGCACGAAGCGCTACTTCGGTCGAGACCCGCTCGTTGCGACGTGCCAGCTGGTGGAGCGCTGGCAGGCGCATGGGTTCTCGATGCAAGACCCGGTCTTCATCGGTGCGATTGAAGCATTGAGGGCCTACCGGACCCGCCTTGAAGCGACACCCGCGAACGCGGAAGATGCGCCACTGATTCAACGACTGCTGAACAGTTGCCTGAGTCACACGACCGAAGCGCCGCAGTTCTCAACGCCACACGCCTATCGCAGAACCGAAGACGCAGCCGATGTATTCGACCGACTGTGCCAGGACCGCCGGAGCGTGCGCTCGTACTCCTCCACGGCGGTCCCTCTGCCCCTGTTGCAAGAGGCCATTGCGACCGCCCAGCTCAGCCCGAGCGCATGCAATCGACAACCGTGCAGGGTGCATGTCTACCGCGATGCTGCGCAGATCAAGCAGATGCTGTCCTTGCAGAACGGCAATTCCGGATTTGGTCATCTGCTGTCAACGCTGCTGGTCATCTGTGCCGACAGTCGTTCCTTCTTCGACGCATCCGAGAGGCATGAGCCCCATGTGGACGGCGGCTTGTTCGCGATGAGTTTGATCCTCGCTCTGCAGGCGCGCGGACTGGCGAGTTGCTGCCTGAACTGGTGCGTCGCGCCCGAGGTCGATGCGGAGGCACATGCGAGGGGCGAATTGCCCGAGCACGATCAGGTGATCATGTACCTGGCTGTCGGCTACGCATCGCCAGATGCACTGGTGCCGAGATCTGCAAGACGCGACGTCGGGTCGATCATGACGATCCACGGCGCATGAGCCCTCCCTCGGCCAATCGCAAGGGCATCCATTGAGCAACGACTTGCGCGCCAAGGTCAGATCGGGCGTGTTGTGGTCCGCCGTCCAGAACTGGGGAGTGCGGCTGAGTTCACTCCTGCTGTTCATGGTGGTCGCACGCTGGCTGTCTCCGGAACAGCTCGGTCTTTTCGCGGCAGCGACCGTGGTGATCGCCTTTCTCAACCTGCTGTCCGAACAGGGCCTGGGTGAGGCGCTGGTCCAGCGCGAAGAGATCACGCAGGAGCAGATCAACTCGGTGTTCTGGCTCAACCTGGGCGCGTCGCTGCTCATCGTCGGTCTGCTCTGGTTTGTCGCGCCGCTGATCGCAGCGCTCATGAAACTTCCGGAACTGGTCCCGATCCTGCGCGTCGTTTCGCTGTCGATGCCGCTGACCGCTGCCTCGTTCGGTCAGTTGGCCATGCGCAGGAGACGCTTCGAGTACCGATGGCTCGCAAAGACGGTCCTGGCATCCACGATGGTCTCGAGCATGGTGGCCCTGGCGATGTTGTTTGCCGGCCTGGGCGTCTGGAGTCTGGTGGCCCAGAGCCTCACCACGGCCGCCGTGATCAGTGCCTTGTTGTGGATCAGGCCGAGCTGGCACCTCACGATGAAGACCGATTTCGCTGCCACTCGCCCCTTGATGGCCTACGGTGCGAAACGGGTCTCGACTTCCCTGCTCGACTTCGCCAACACGCGATACATCGAACTGTTCCTGGCCTCCACCTTGGGGCCAGCTTCGCTTGGGCTGTACACGGTCGGCGTGCGTGTCTACCAGGCGCTCATGCAGGTCTTCAGTTCGACCATTCTTGAAGTGGCGCAAAACGGCTTCTGCCGACTGTCTGCGGACAGGCCGGGCTTGATACGCGCCTATTTTCAGAGCATTGCGGCCACAGCGGCGATCGTGATGCCGGTGTTCATTCTGATTGCGGCGTTAGCCCCGTCGCTGACGGTCACGCTGTTCGGTGCACGTTGGGTCGCCAGTGCAGAGGTCACGCGATGGGTGGCGATGCTGGGGGCCGTCCAGGTCCTGCAGGTCTACAACGGTACGGTCTACAACGCGATCGGCCGGCCTGGCGTGGGGCTGCAGTTCATGATCTTCAAGGTGATGCTGACATTCAGTGCCCTGTTCCTTGCCAGGGACGCCGGCCTTCAAGTCCTTCTCCAAGCCTACGTAGCCAGCCAGTTGGCGACCACACCCCTGAGCTTCTGGCTCGTGAGGCGATTGATCGGTGTGTCCCTGACGCAGCTGTTTGGGACTCTGTGGCCCTATGTGCTGTCCAGCACTTTCATGGCCCTTGTCGCGCTCGGTGTCGCTTCGCTGCTCGAGGCGAGGGGAGCTTCCGCTCCACTGGTGTTGCTGGGCGCATGCGCCGCTGCAGTCAGCGTGTACCTCCTCTGCCTGCAGTTCTTCGCGCCCGCAGCGTTGCAGACGGGCCTCCGGTTCCTTCGACCAGGACGGCAGCCCACCGCCGCGGCCTGAATCTCCAGCACAACCAGCGCTGAACGCCCAACTCACCATGCCCCTCGAACACCTGAAGCGACTCCGCCGGCACTTGCTTGCATGGCGAGACATTTCCGCACTGAAGGGGCAATTAGCTGATCGTGTGTGCGAGAAGCCGGAACCTGGCGAATCCACGCTGTTGCGGCGCCTCCTGATATTGCCAAGCGATCCCTGGACACTGGTCGGGGCCAAAGGTGACGAAGCCATGATGCAAGCGGTGACCACCCGTCTTCGACAGTACAGTGCCGACCTGCAGGTCGGCGTGATCACTGCAACGCCAGGCGCTGAAGCGGCAGCGGGCCAACTCGCCTTTGCTTCAGTGCCCGCGTGGGACTGCACCCTCGCTGAAGCTGCGACCCAGATCAAGGCATTCGATCCCGATGCAATGGTGGTGCTCGGTGCCGACGTACTGGATGGCTACTACAACCCGGTCACGGCCAGCCGGATGCTGCTATTGGCTGACGTCGCTGCCCGGCAAGGTGTTCGCGTCTCGATCCTGGGCTTCAGCTTCAACAATCGACCGAGCAGTCTGGTCAAACCGGTGTTCGAGGGCCTGAGCAAACGCGTGGCGATCAACTTGAGGGATCGAGTTTCATTCGATCGCTTCCATTCATTCTGCAATGCTCCGTGCCGCCTCGTTGCAGACTCTGCCTTCATGCTCGAGGCAGACTTCAGCGGCGATACCGTGCAGGCTGTCGAACATTGGTCGACAAGTCGGCGAGCCGCTGGCGATGTCATCGTCGGTTTCAACATGCACCCGATGCTTTTCCGGCATGCAAGTGCAGATCAGATCAATGCCCTGGTGAAAAGTGCGGTGAGCTCGCTTCGCGCCGTGGCGCAGCGCCGGCCTGTGTCCATCCTGCTGCTGTCTCACGACTACCGTGGGCACGATGGCGACGACGTCTGTCTCGCACCGATTGCACTGGCACTGGCTGACGAACTCGGACCGCGGCTGAACTACCCGACAACTCGGTTCTCTGCAGCACAGCTCAAGGCCATGGCGAGCTTCACGGATGGCGTCGTGACCGGTCGCATGCATCTCGCCATCGCAACGCTGGGTATGGGTCGTCCGGTCGCCGCGTTGACCTACCAGGACAAGTTCCAGGGACTGTTCGCGCACTTCGAATACCCCGAACGCTTTCTGCTGACCCCTGCTGCCGCTGCAGATGCCAGCAAACTGACGGCCATGGTGGAAGAGTTCGTGGACCGTTTGCAAGAGTTGACGCAGTGCGTACGGGAACATCTTCCCGCTGTCAGAGAGGCATCCTTCGTCAATCTGGAGCGGGTGCTGCCGAGCAACGCGCCAGCCTGAAGAGACCGTGTGTCGATGCAGGAGAAGACCACCGACGCCGATAGATAGCGAGCTTCACCCCACCGACTTGACGACTGTGCGGGGATACGTTTGCACCGCCAGGATTGAGACAGTCACCTGCGGGGGCACAGCAGCAAGGCGACCGCATCGCCCAGGATCCTTTGAAAGTTTTTCTCGGTCAGCGTGGACGTGATGCGCTGGTGCCCACGCTGAGCGAGTTCGCTGGCTCGCCGAGGCGCCACAAGCATGTCGATGCAGTGACGTGCGAGCCCCTTGGCATCGGGCGCCACGAGAATGTCCTGGCCCGCATTGAACAGCGGATGGTGCCCCTCCACCACCAACGGCGTGGCGATGACCATGCGGCCGTAAAGGTACGGCTCCAGGGCCTTGATGTTCGTGCCCGCGCCGGACCGCATCGGCACCACGCAGGCGGTGGCTTGCGCATAGGCGTCGGCCAGCGAATCGACAAAGCCGAGCGTCTCGACGCCCGGGCGCCTGCGCCAGCGCTCCAGCAGTTCATCGGCACCACTGCCGACGATCAGGAAACGTGCCTGCGGAACTTCACCCAACACGATCGGCCAGATGGCATCGAGGAACCAGTCGACCGCATCGAGATTCGGCATGTAGTCCAGCAGGCCGACGAACATGAGGGCCGGTTGTTCCGGCGGCGAGAAGTCAGGTGGTCCGGCACGATCGGCGGCTGGGGGCAGGTTGGGCAGCACGGCGCCCGGCAGCCATCCGAACACCTGGCGCTCGGCCTCGCGGCAGAACAGGTAGTGCGCACGCCGCCACGATGCGCCCTTGAGGCGGGTGCGCACGATGACCCGATCGTTGAACAGTCGAAGCAATACGCCAACCCAGCTTTTCAACGTACGCAGCGCCCGCCACGGCGGGTCGTACACGGCATCGTCGAAGTCGACGATCAATGGCACCCCTTCAGGCAGATCGAGCTTCATGGCCGGTCGCACGTAGCGACTGACCAGCAGGTCGTAGGACGCAAGATCAATGTGCCGCGCCACCTGCTTGCTGACATCACCCGACATCAGGTCGAACCGGGGTCGGCTACGCCATCCGCGTTGCACGAGTTGCAGTTCCATCACCTGGACCCCGTCCATCTCGGTCACCGTCAGTGTCGGCCTGGCATCTGCGATGTCGACGAAGCTGAGAACCAGCACGTCAACGACGCCATGCTGCTTCAACGCATCGATGAGGAATCGCGATCGCTTCGCCGAACCCCAACGCTGCAGCGGCGAGATGTAGGTCAGCAGAAGAATCGCCGGATGCCGCGCCGGGCTCGCTTGCGCTGCGAAATGCGGGCTCGAACTCTCTTGTTGCAAAGGTTGCCCACTCCAATTCCACGACATCCGGCCCTGCTGCCGGACATCAGTCTCAAGAAACGAACCGCAGAACGTCGAACTGAATCAGCTCGGGCAGCAACGCGTCGCGCCCGCCACCCGCTCCGAGCCGCATGCATTGTGTGCAGTGACCGAGGTGATTGAACCCATCGCAACATTTGGTAGCGATAAAGCCTGCAGGGTTTACGCCGAGTTGCGGCACAGTCAACGCATGAGTCCCTAGCGAATCGATCGTTGGTTGACACACACAGTCGCAGGCGTCTTCCAAGCCGGATGCGACTCTTCTCTCACGTTCTTGCCGGGATCCATCGAGTGGCGCGGCAGGGCCATGCGGTGAACCTACGGCCCGCACGCTGCGTGCTCGGCAGGTTCCTGGTGTCGGGCAACATGAACCATCTCGCAAAGCTATTTCTTGTACTTCTTTCTGTGGCTGCCAGTCTGGGGGCGATCGACCTCACGGCGGCTGCTGAACCGTCCTCCGCAACTGCATCGACCGAGCCGGCATCCGGCCCCACACCTTTCCCTGCAGACGCCAGGAATTGGCCCGGCAAAGGCGTGATCCGCGTCTTCGGCTGGATGACCGACAACCGCAAGGCGTTCTGGCTCGAGCGCGAACGAAGGCAGGGCAGCGTGGTGTTCGTGGGCGATTCGCTGATCGGCGGCTGGAGCAGCCTGAGCAAGGATCTCCCCGATCTGCGGGTGACCAACCGAGGCATCGGCGGCGAAGTCTCGCGCGGACTGCTGTTTCGCTTCAAGGAAGATGTGCTGGACTTGCATCCCCGGTCCATCGTCCTGCTGAGCGGCACCAACGATCTGAGCGCATTGCAGGACATTCAGCAAACGCGCAGCAATCTCGTCGAGATGCTGGACCGGGCCGAGCGCTCGTCGCCCGGTGTGCCGATCGTGCTGTGCACATTGCCGCCACGCAACCATCCGAAGGCCCCGGTCGATCCAAGGCAACTGATCGAACTCAACACGCTGATCAAGTCGGCAACCCAGGGTCGCGCCGACGTGGTGGTTCTCGATCTGTATGCGCTGCTCGCCGACCCGGAAGGCGCACCTCGCGCAGAGTACTTCGCGGCCGACAAGCTGCACATCTCGCCCGCAGGCTACCGGGTGTTCCGTGACGCACTGGTGCCGCTACTCAATCGGTTCAAGCAGGACTGAGGAACGCGACCGTGGCCTTCACCTCGCCGATCTTCATAGCCTTCATCCTGGTTGTGGTGCTGCTCACCCAGGCGCTGCCGTCACCAGCTGGTCGCAGCGGCGTGCTGCTGCTCGCCAGCCTCGTGTTCATCGGCAGCCACGTCGACAGCATCGGCCAGGTCGGCCCGCTGGCGGCCTTTCTGCTGCTTTGCTATGTCGCCATCGAGGGCGTGCGACGCAGCCGCTCGGCGGCAAGCCTGTGGATGGGAGCGGTGGCAGTGATCGCGAGCTTCGTCGTGCTGAAGAAATTCAGTTTCCTGGACGAATCGCTGGTACTGCCGTTCCCCTACCTGATCATCGGACTGTCTTACGTGCTGTTCCGCGTGCTGCACCTGATGATCGACGCGAAGCAGGGTGAACTCATCGAGCGCATCGCACCGCTGCACTTCGTCAACTACACGTGCAACTTTCTTTCCTTCATCGCCGGCCCCGTTCAGCGATACGGTGACTACACCCTGCAACAGGGCCGCGCACTCGCGCTGGATGAAGAGACGGTGTTTCAGGCGTTCGCGCGCCTGATCAAGGGATTCGTGAAAGTCGGCGTGGTGTCGGCGATCTTCAATTACCTGTTCAGCAGCATGTCGGGTCGGTTGCTGGACCCTGCGCTGGCGCCCGCACAGCCGCTGATGTGCGGCCTGTTCGTGGCTGCAGCGGTCTTCTACACGGTCTACCTGTACGCCAATTTCTCCGGCTACATGGACATCGTCATCGGCGTCGGCACGTTGATGGGCCAGGAGTTGCCAGAGAACTTCAACCGGCCCTTCACCGCGAGGAGCTTCCTCGACTTCTGGTCGCGCTGGCACATGACGCTGTCCGACTGGTTCAGGACCTACGTCTTCAACCCGTTGATGAAGACGCTGGCCAGCCGTTTCACCTCGCCCCAGGCCGGTCCGTATCTCGGTGTGCTGGCGTTCTTCGTGACGTTCCTGATCATGGGGGTCTGGCACGGCACGACCTCGGTGTTCGTCGTCTATGGCTTGCTGATGGGCACGGGCGCCAGCATCAACAAGCTCTGGCAGGTGTTCATGACGAAGCGGCTGGGCAAGAAGGGATACAAGGCATTGTCCGAGCGCACGGCATTCATCTACCTGTGCCGCGGCCTCACGGTGGCCTACTTCGCGCTAGCACTGACCTGCCTCTGGGTGGACATGCGCGAGTTGTCATGGCTTGCTGGCCGGCTCGGCTTCGTCGGCATCGCAGCGTGCTACCTCGGGCTCGCACTCGCAGCAGCGGCTGCGTTCTTCGCCTGGGATGCGCTCATGTTGCCGCTGGGACCGATCGCGCGGGTCATGACGCAACGATCCGGCGGTGTGATCGTTCGCAACCTGTCGCTTGCCTCCCAGATCCTGCTGATCGTGACCGTCGCCTCGTTCTTTCACAAGGCGCCGGAATTCGTCTACCGGGCCTTCTGATGAAGCTCGTCATCAAGCAGATCCTCCAGTTGATCGCCGCGCTGATGGCGCTGTATGCGCTGCTTCTGACCATCAGCCTGCTGCTGGTTCCGCGCTTCGAGGGCGGCCTGCGGCTCGATGCGAGCCAGGCTTCGTCCTCGCTGTTCCTGACCGAGCCGAAGTACGTCTTCATGGCGCGCAGCCGGTTGAACACGCCCTCCGACAAGGTGCTGCTGCTGGGCGCGTCGAACATGCTCGTCGGCTTCAGGCAGGCGCAGGTTCAGGCCCTGCTGCCAGAGGTCGAGGTTCACAACCTGTCGGTGGGCGGATCCAACATCGGCCAGGTGAGCCAGATCGTCGATCTGATCCGCGAAGTGCAGAGCCCCGAGTCACGCCGACACAACACCTACGTGCTCGGCCTGTGGTACGGGGTCTTCGCTTCCGACCAGGCTCGCTGGAACACGCCGGATCGGCATGCGGGCGACACCGACATCGACATCGAACGCTATCGCTACGGCTTCTACCGGCGAACCCAAGCGGGCGCCGTCCCGGTGCTGCCGCCGATGCTTCTCGACACGGGCGTGCTGCTGATACACCCGTACCTCGTGCTGGACCGGACGGCCCGCGACCTGACGCGCTCGCTGCGCGATTTCATGGCGTCCAGACCGGCGTCGATGACGGACGACCAGCGCAATGCGGTGGTGATCGGTGACGCCGACAAGCGCAGGTACCTCGCGTTCTGGCGTGACTACATGGGCTCGACGGACTCGCTGGAGGCTCAACCGTTCCGGCTGCTGCAGCGCACGGTCGAGGGCATCCTGGCCGAAGGAGGCCGGGTGATCCTGGTCGACATGCCGATTCCCGGTTGGCACACCAGCGCATCTCCACTTGCCGCCGACTACCGCGCGCGACTCGATTCCTTGCTGAGCGGACTGAAGGGGCGCGCCGGAGTCGCCTTCCTCAGGATGGACGATGCACATGCAGATGAGGACTTCAGCGACGAGGTGCACCCGAAGCCGCGCGTGACCGCGAGCTGGGCGCAGCGTCTGGCCGCTGTCATCAAGACCAGCGAATCCCTGCCCCCATCGCAGTCAGCCAGCGCGCACTGAGCGCCAGCGAGACAGCCTTCGAGCAGATCCTTCCCCTCCCGATTCTTCAAGGACCCCCGCCATGAGCCACGATGCCCTGTATGCCAAGCTGACCGCGATATTCCACGATGTGTTCGACGATGAAGACATCGTGGTGACGCCGGAGCTGACCGCCGACGACGTCGATGAATGGGACAGCCTCAGCCACATCCGTCTCGTGGTGGCCATCGAGAAGAAGTTCGGCCTGAAGTTTTCGGCTGCAGAAGTCGGGCGATTGAAGAACGTCGGCGAGTTCGCCTCGCTGATCGCGTCCAAGACGGCATGAGCAGCGCGCCTGCCTCGCGTGCCCTGGCGCTCGGTGAACTGGTCGAGGGCTTGCACGCCTGCGTCGAGTTCTCGGTCACGGCAGCGCAGATGCAGCAGTTCGCCGAACTCTCGGGAGACTTCAACCCGCTGCACACCGACGATGCATTCGCGCGCACCAAGGGTTTCGACGGCGTCGTCGTTTACGGCGCGCTGATGGTGGCCAAGGTTTCCCAGCTGATCGGGATGCAGCTGCCGGGCCGCGACAGCGTGTGGGTCGGCATCGCGCTGGATTTCCGCAAGCCGCTCTACGTCGGGCAGGCCGCGCAGGTCGAAGGCGTGGTCACGGAAGCATCGGAGTCGACCGGGATGGTGGCGCTGAAGGTCACGGTTCGTGCGAACGGCAAGGTGCTCGCCAAGGGCACGGCGGAGGTGGTCGTTGGACACTGAAACGGACGTTGGCCGTGCAGCCGACGAAAGATGGTTCCTGGTTTCCGGTGGCTCCGGTGGCATCGGCTCGGCCGTGTGCGAGCAGCTCGCCGCGCGTGGGTACACCCCCATCGTGGGCTATCACCGCAACGCGGCTGCAGCCGAGTCGCTGGCGCAGCGGACCGGTGGCCGGGCACTCGCGCTCGACCTCGGCGACGACGCCTCCATCCTGGCTGCGGTGGCGACCCTAGAGGCCGCACCGCGCCTTTTCGGCGTGGTGCTGGCAGGCTCCCCGCCTCTTTCGCCGGTTCCGTTCGGAAAGATCACCACCGACGAGATGCGGCAGCAGTGGCAGGTCAACGTGATGGGCCCCCAGCGACTGCTCGCCGAACTGGTCAGACGCTGCTTTCGCAGGCACAAGCAAGGTTCGGTGGTGGGCGTGCTGACGCAAGCCATGGGAGACGGCGCCGCGGGTGCCGCCTCGGGCATGGGTGCATACGTGATCGCCAAGCACGGCATGGCCGGCATGCTGGCCCTGCTCGCCGCCGACCATCCCTGGCTGCGTGTGCGATCCGTGAAGCCCGGCTACACGGAAACGCGAATGCTCGCGGCCTTCGATGAGCGCTTCCTTGCCATGCAGCGCGAGAAGGCTGCGTTCCAGACGCCCGAGCAGGTGGCGTCGCTGATCCTCGAGGAGGCCATCGGCCCATGAGCAACGCTCTCTATACGCAACTGGCATGGCTGCCGGCGGCACCCGAGGATTTTTCCGCCTCGTGCCGTCACCTTCTTAACGACCCCTCGGATCTGGGCCGTCGCCTGCAGCACCTGGCCAACCACGCGCTGGACGAGAACCAGCTGAACCGCCTGGCCAAGGTGATCGACAAGGCGCGCGATGCAGGGCAGTCGCTCGCACCGCTGACCGCGTTTCGCATCGGCATCATCAGCAACGCGACGTCGCACTTCATCGTGCCCGCGCTCATCGCCAGTGCAGCCCGCCACGGCATCGCGCTGGAGTGCATCGAGGCCGACTACGACCAGGTCATGCAGGCCGCGCTGTCGGCCGATTCGCCGATTCATCAGGCGAAGTGCGACGCGGTGCTGGTGGCCGTCGACCACCGTGGCCTGCCGCTGGCCTTCACGCCGGGCGACCCGCAGGGAGCCCAGGCGAGCGTCCAGGCTGCACTCGGCCACCTCGAGATGATCCGCAGGGGCCTGCACAGCAACAGCAAGGCGATCTGCATCATGCAGACGCTGCCGCGCCCCGTCGAGTCGACGTTCGGGAGCTTCGATCTCGTGCTTCCCGGCACCCCGCGCCAACTGATCGACGAGATCAATCGCGGCATCGCGATGAGCGTGGCCGGCACCGAAGACCTGCTGCTCGATGTGGCCCACATCGCGGAGACCGTCGGGTTGGCCGACTGGCACGACCCGACACTCTGGAACATGGCGAAGCTGCCGTTCGCGAGTGACTTCCTTCCGCTCTACGCCGACCACGTGTGCCGCCTGATCGCGTCGGTGCGCGGCAAGAGCCGCAAGTGCCTGATCCTGGACCTGGACAACACGCTGTGGGGAGGCGTCATCGGCGACGACGGCGTCGAAGGCATCGTGATCGGCCAGGGCGATGCCACCGGTGAAGCGCACCTTCAGGTCCAGCGCACCGCGCTCGCCCTGCGTGATCGCGGCGTGGTTCTGGCCGTGTCGTCGAAGAACACCGACGAGATCGCACGCCAGCCCTTTCGCAAGCACCCCGAGATGCTGCTTCGCGAAGAGCACTTCGCGGTCTTCCAGGCCAACTGGAACGACAAGGCCACCAACATCAAGGCGATTGCCGAGGAGTTGTCGCTCGGTCTCGATGCGATGGTCTTCCTGGACGACAACCCGGTCGAGCGCGGGCTGGTCCGCCGCATGCTGCCTCAGGTGGCCGTACCCGAGCTGCCCGAGAACGCCGCGCTCTACGCGCGCACGCTGCTGGCCGCCGGCTACTTCGAGGCGATCGCTTTTTCCGGCGAGGATCGGCAGCGTGCGAATTTCTACCAGGACAACGCCCGCCGCGTGACGCTGCAGAAGCAGGCGGGCGACATCGATGCTTACCTGGCATCGCTGAACATGCAGATGACGCTTCAACCCTTCGATGACACCGGGCGCGCTCGCATCGCGCAGCTCATCAACAAGTCGAATCAGTTCAACCTGACGACGCGGCGCTACACCGAGGCCGAGGTCGCCGCGGCGCAGATCGATCCCGACGCCTTCACGCTGCAGGTCCGACTCACCGATGCCTTCGGCGACAACGGCATGATCAGCGTGCTGATCTGCCGCCGCCAGGGCACCGACTGGCACATCGACACCTGGCTGATGAGCTGCCGCGTGCTGGGCCGAAAGGTGGAAGTCGCGGTGCTGCAGGAGCTGATGTCCCAGGCGGCGGAGCGGGGCGTGCTGCGACTCATCGGCAACTACCTGCCGACCGAGAAGAACAAGCTTGTCGAGGATCACTACGACAAACTCGGATTCACCCTGCTGCAGAAGAGCGAGGCGGGAGCCTCGACCTGGGAGCTGCTCGTGGCAGGCGCACCCGCCGCCACCCTGCCCATCGCGATTCAGCGAGTCGGCTTCGATGTGCCCGCGTTGCAGGACGAAGCTGCCATGAGTTGAAAGTGTGACGCAGCGTCTTCGAGCAGCTGCTGCCACTTGATCTCCAGCACCGAGCGGGAGAAGTTCAGGCCGACAAAGCGCTGAGCAGCGGCGCCGAGTCGCCGGCAACCATCAGGGTCGTCGATGAGTGCTTGAACCGCTCGGGCGAATTCCCCCGGGGTGCGGGTCACGATGCACTCCTTGCCCGGCGTGATGCCCAGACCCGCCACCGCCTGCTCGGTGGCGATGACGGCCAGGCCATTCGCCATGGCTTCCAGCACCTTGGTCTTGATTCCGCCGTCAGCCAGGATCGGTGCCACGAAGATCGTGTATCGAGCCAGCGTCGATTCCAGGTCGTTGACGTAGCCGAGATAGGTCGCCAGCCCGACGGGATCGGGCGGGCGCAGCTCGTGCGGGGCATGTCCGAGCACGTGAAGTGCAACGGAGCATCCCAGGCGCTCGAGTTCGGGCGCGATGCAACGGAGATAGTGCGTGACGGCTGCGAGGTTCGGCTGGTAGTCCAGCCCCCCCATGAACGCCACGGCACGAGCGTGGCGACGAGAGGCATCGATGGGCGCGAGATCGGGCACATCGATGCCCATGGCGGTGCCGTGCACTGCGCGTCCCAGCTGCCGCGCCAGCTTGGCAGCCTCGATCGACGACACCAGCGTGACCGCATCAGCCAGCAAGCCGAATCGCCGCTCCTGCGCGGCGATCCGACGCGACTCGAACTTCAGCAGACGGTGCGCGATCCATGCAGCCGACCGGCGCAGCGACACGGGCAATCGATGCGAGAAATAGCCCAGCAGCATGCGCCCATCCTCTGCCGCGGCGAGACCCGCATAGCGATCGGAAAGCAGATCATCGAGATCCAGAATCCAGGGGACCTTCAGCCCTGAACAGAACTGCGCACTGCGGAGCATGTCGGCAACCACCATGTCGTAGGCACCGCTGACGACCAAGTCTGCAATCCGACGCCGCGTTTGCCGGCTCCAGTAAAGGCATTCGTTGAGACTCTTCCGGCCCAGCAGGAAGTGCCTCACGAAGTTGTGGCCCACGCGCAGGAAGCCGGGCGCCTGGATCGAGATGCCGCCCGTGGATGGTTCCGAGGGCCCGATGACCGCGATGTCGACCTGGTGCCCCAGCGCTTTGCAACTGCGGACGATGGTTGCGAGCACCACCTTCCTGCCGGTGCGCGGGCCCTCGACGCTGCGCGTCGCGACCAGGAGGATCTTCACGCGGTGCGCAACTGATTCGACCCGCGGCATTCGTGCACGACTGCTCCCATCGAAGTTGCGGCGCCCCATGCGGTGCGAGGCCACACGCCAAAAGGGGTGAATGCGTCCGGAGCGAACGGGGATCCGCGCTTGTCGGGCATTCGCGGTGCTGCTCCAGCACCACTGCACGCAGATTGCAATACAAAACTTCGATGTTTAGAAAAGTATCTGTGTCAATAACGTAAACACGTAACTCCGTGCAATGAAGAGGCCGGAATTTGCGAAAGCATGCAAAACTTTTCTTGGTGCATTGCAGCAATGTCTCGACATCTGCAGCCCACGTCCGGGCCACCAACGACTCAGGAGGGTTGAATGATTACTGCTACCGCCTCCTCCAGCGACATGCACGCACTGCTGCGCCCGACAAATCGAGCCAGCTTGAGAGATACGGCCTACGTGGTCGGAAACAGGCTCGCCGCACTGCTGCTGCTGTGCGTGTTCGCGCCCGCGATGGCGCTGATCGCGCTGCTGGTCGCGCACCGCGATGGGATGCCCGTCTTCTTCGGGCACTACAGAGTCGGGCTGAACGGAAAACTCTTCCGGTGCCTGAAGTTTCGGACCATGTACCGCGATTCAGCGCAGATGCTGGCCGATGTGCTGCGGGACGACCCGGTCGCGCGCAGCGAGTGGGCACTCCACAACAAGCTGAGCAAGGACCCCCGGATCACACCCGTGGGCAACTTCCTTCGACGCACCAGCCTCGATGAATTGCCACAACTCTTCAACGTTCTGCGCGGAGAGATGACCCTCGTGGGTCCCCGCCCCATCACGGTGGCCGAGTTGTGCCGCTATGGACAGGTCCGCTGGGACTACCTGAGCGTGCTGCCCGGCATGACGGGACTGTGGCAGGTCAGCGGACGCAGCGACACGACCTACGAGGAGCGGGTGGCGCTCGACCTCAGGTACGTCGAGCAGCGAACGATATGGCTCGATGCCGCGATTCTGTTGAAGACAGTGAAGGTGGTGCTGGCGCGCGACGGCTCTCGATGACCCGAGCCTCTGCTTGCATTTCGGGCTCGCGATCTCGCCACCGATGAAGACATCACTGCCCGACGGTCACCACATCGTCCACCTCGCGGGTGTCGTCACCGATGCGGTCTTTTCCCTGCTCGGGCCCATGACGGAGGTTCAGGCCGAACTGGGCATGGAGCAGACCGTCATCCTGGTCGACGCACCCGCCCATCGGCACCTGCTTCCCCGCTTCCACCCCACCATCCGTCTGGTGTTGATGCCGGGTGAAACGGGCCCGCTGCGACGCATCAACCGCTCGCTGCGCGCCCTGTTGACCGTGATCGAAGCCCAACCGACCCGCTCGGTGCACCTGCACGGATTCATACCGAGCCTCGTGGGCACGTACGCCAAGCGGTTTCACGGCTTGTCGCAGACGCTCTACTTCTCGCCGCACGGTTCGCGCCTGCTCAAACCCATCACCGCAGTCAGCGCGTTGACGGTGTTCCTGCTCAAGCCGGTGGTTCGACTGTCGGACCAACGAACCATCGCGAACTCGTCCTTCGATGCAACCGCACTGAAGCGCGTCACCAACGACAAGATTCCCATCGTCGAAAGCCCGGTGGACGCGGCATTCTTTTGTGCCACTCGGCACGAGGCGCGTCGCCCGCTGCTGATCACCGGCAGCAGAAGCCGCAACCGCGCAGACGCCGCCATGTTTGCGCAGCTGGCGGTGCTGCTAGGTGAAGAGTCGCTCGAGGTGAGCTGCAACTGGCTGGGCACGGCAGATGACGACTCGCTGGCCCGTCTGTCGGCGGCGAACGTCGCTGTCTTCGATGTCACGGACGCCTCCGAGCGCGCGAGTCGACTGTCTGCGGCCTGGGTGTATGTGGCATTCGGCGGCGAGCTGGGCTTCCCGGTTTTCCTCACCGAAGCCATGGCCGCTGGCTTGCCGTGTGTCGTGTGGGACACGCCGTACCACCGGCAGGTGATCGAAGAAGGCGTCACGGGACACTGCTGCGGCACCTACCCGGCCTTTCTGGCCTGCATCGCACGGCTGATCGACTCGCCGGAAGAACGGCAGCGGCTCGGTTCGGCTGCGCGCGTCGAAGCCCAGCGGCGATTCGACGGCAAGAAGTTTCGGGATGCCTACCTCGCTGCCTACCATGCCGCCCCGCCGAAAGCCGAAGCGGTGGAGCGATCGGGCCGCACCTTGGGCAAGTCCTCGATCTGAATCTCGTCGGCAGGTTGCGCGACAGCCTCGATGCCGGCGAACCGGCGTGAACCCGGTCCCGGGTTCACGTGCCCCGCAGCAGGAAATTCGGCTGAGCCGAAACGACATCAGCCGCGGAATCGCTTTCGTCCTTGAGCCCCACGCCCGTGAGCTGGCGCCGGCGGGCCTCCTCCAGCAGATAGACCAGACGCGCGGCGGCATCGCGGTAGCCCAGGCCCTCGGGACGCACATTCGAGATGCAGTTGCGCTCGGCATCATGGCGACCGGGCTGCGGCTCCCAGGTGAGGTAAAGGCCCAGGCTGTCCGGTGAGCTCAGGCCGGGACGTTCGCCGATCAGAACCACGACGATGCGGCCATCGAGCAAACCGCCGATCTCGTCGCCGATCGCCACACGCCCCTGCTCCACGACCGCAACCGGAGCGACCGTCCACCGCGGCACCTGCCCTGCGACCGATCGATCCAGCAACGCGAGCACTTCCGCCAGCAGCGGTGCGGCGTGACGCTGCACGGCCAGCGCCGACAGGCCATCGACGACGGCGAAAACGAGATCGCTCTTCTGGCCGCCCTGCGACTGCCGGCGTGCGCGAAGGGCTTCGAGGCGCTGGCGCGAGGACACATCGAGCTGGCGCCCGAGATCGGGGCGCTGCAGATACATGGATCGCGTGGTCGCGGCGCTGTGCAGGGGCAGCGTCTCGAGGCCCAGCGCCTCGACATCGGAGCACAGCGCCTGAACCTCGAGCGGTCGATGCACCGCATCGCGCGCCTGCGCGTGCGCCAGCTGGAAGTCGAGCTGTGCCGACGTCGGCAGGCTCACTCCAGTGCGGCCCAGTCCGATGCGGGCCGGCGTGAATTGCTTCAGCACGCTCCAGGGGTTGGTGACGACCGGGGACTCGATCTCCGCCGCAATGGGATTCGTGGGCTTCACGGGGTCCGATTCGCTGGGCATCGCAATGAATACCGGTCGCGCGTCAGCGCAGCGCGGGCGTCGGCAAGGCGTGTTCGAAAGCCGGCGGCAGCCCGCTGGCATGACGCCCCAGCCGCGCGTTTCCGCCGGGGCTGAACACCCCCATGCGTTCCAGCCAGGCCTCGAACTCGGGGGCAGGCCGCAGCCCGAGCACGCGTCGCGCGTAGAGCGCATCGTGGAACGAGGTGGTCTGGTAGTTCAGCATCACGTCGTCCGAACCGGGAATCCCCATGATGAAGCTGCAGCCCGCCACGCCCAGCACGGTCAGCAGCACGTCCATGTCGTTCTGGTCGGCTTCGGCGTGGTTGGTGTAGCAGATGTCGCATCCCATCGGCAGCCCCAGCAGCTTGCCGCAGAAATGGTCCTCGAGGCCGGCACGGATGATCTGCTTGCCGTCGTACAGGTACTCCGGCCCGATGAATCCGACGACGGTGTTGACGAGCAGGGGCTCGAAGTGGCGCGCCACGGCGTAGGCGCGCGCCTCGATCGTCTGCTGATCGCACCCATGGTGGCCATTGGCCGACAGCGCGCTTCCCTGCCCGGTCTCGAAGTACATGACGTTGTCGCCACGCTCCGATCGGGTTTCGTCTTCGAACAGCGCGCCACGCTTCAGCGACAACGCCGCCGCACGCGCTTCGGCCAGCATCGCCAGGTCGATCCCGAAGCTGGCGTTGGTGGCTTGCGTTCCACCGATCGACTGGAACACCAGGTCGACCGGCGCACCGCGTTCGATCGCCTGCAGGGTGTTGGTCACGTGGGTCAGGATGCACGACTGCGTCGGGATACCGTAGCGCTCGATCACCGCGTCGAGCATCTGCAGCAGCCGTATCACCTGCGGCACGTTGTCGGTGGCCGGGTTGATGCCGATCACCGCGTCACCGCTGCCGTACAGCAGCCCGTCGAGCAGGCTGGCCGCGATGCCGGCGGTGTCGTCGGTCGGGTGGTTGGGCTGCAGCCGCGTCGACAGGCGACCGGGCAAGCCGATGGTGTTGCGAAACCGGCTGCGCACCCGCACCTTGCGCGCGACCATGATCAGATCCTGGTTGCGCATGATCTTCGAGACGGCCGCAGCCATCTCGGGCGTGATGCCACCAGACAGGGCGGCCAGGGCCGCGCTGTCGACTTCGTCCGACAGCAGCCACTCTCGAAAGCCACCGACCGTGAGGTGCGCCACCGCGGCGAAGGCGGTTGCATCGTGGCTGTCGACGATCAGCCGCGTGACCTCGTCGTCCTCGTAGGGCACCACCGCCTCGTTCAGGAACTGACGCAGCGGGACGTCAGCCAGCGTCATCTGCGCTGCCACGCGCTCTTCTGCCGTGGCGGCCGCCACGCCGGCCAGACGATCGCCCGAACGCTCGGGCGTCGCGCGCGCCAGCAGCGTCTTCAGGCTGTCGAACCGGAAGTTGCGGACACCTACGGCGCGGCTGTAGAGGGGCATGAGGGACGCAGACCCGTCGGGGATCAGTACGCGCGGGCGGCTTCCATCGCCTCGCCACGGCGACCTGCCGTCGTCAGGAAGTAGAGGTAGCCGACGATCATCAGGCCGACGAACAGCCCCGCCACGATCGGGTTGAAGTAGATCATCGTCAGCAGGCAGATCAGGGCGGCGCCCAGCGCAAACGCCGGAAACAGCGGGAACACCGGCGCGCTGAAGGGTCGCTCGAGGCGCGGCTCGCTGATACGCAGCTTGAACAGGCTGGCCATGCTGAGGATGTACATCACGATCGCGCCGAAGACCGACATGGTCACGATGTTCGCGGTCAGCGACATGCCGCCGATCTGGATCAACTGGTCACTGAAGATCGCAGCGATGCCGATCACGCCACCGGCCACGATCGCGACGTGCGGCGTGCCCAGCTTCGGATGGATCTGGCCCAGTGCACTGGGCAGGAAGCCTGCTCGCGACAGCGCGAAGATCTGCCGCGAATAGCCGATGATGATTCCGTGGAACGATGCCACCAGACCGAACAGACCGAGCCACACCAGCATGTGCAGCCAGCCGCTGCTTTCGCCGACAACGGTCTTCATCGACTGCGGCAGCGGGTCGTTGATGTTCGCAAGCTTGGTCCAGTCGCCCGAGCCGCCGGCGAACACCATCACCCCGGTGGCCAGCGCAACGAGCGTCAGGATGCCGCCGATGTAGGCGATCGGAATCGAGCGGTGCGGCGTCTTGGCTTCTTCGGCGGCCATGGCCACCCCTTCGATCGCCAGGAAGAACCAGATCGCGAACGGGATCGCCGCGACGATGCCCGAGATCGATCCGATGCTGAAGGTGTCGGCCCCCGACCAGCCCCCCTTGACGAGATTGGCGACCGAGAAGGCCGGCGCCACGACGCCCATGAAAACCAGCAGTTCGAAGATGGCGATCAGTGTCACGATGAGCTCGAAGCTGGCAGCGATCTTCATCCCGGCGATGTTGAGCCCCATGAAGACGATGTAAGCGCCGACGGCAACCCACTTGGGATCCAGTGCAGGAAACTGGACGTTGACGTAGGCTCCGATGGCCAGCGCGATCGCCGGTGGCGCGAACACGAATTCGACCAGCGTGGCGTAGCCGGCGATGTAGCCGCCAGTCGGCCCGAATGCTCGCCGGCTGTACTCGAACGGTCCGCCAGCGTGCGGAATCGCGGTGGTCAGTTCGGTGAAGCTGAAGATGAAGGTGGTGTACATCAGCGCGATGAACGCCGACGTGACAAGGAAGCCGAGGGTGCCGGCCGAAGCCCAGCCGTAGCTCCAGCCAAAGTACTCGCCCGAGATCACCAGTCCGACGGCGATGCCCCACAGCTGGAAGGTGCCCAGCGTCTTGCCTAGCGTTTGCGTCGTCGATGAGCTCATGGTGTGGTTTCCTGTGGTCGAGGGATGCGTTGCGCACCAACTTGAAGTGGCCCGACGCTTGCTCGCACCTGAGTCGCGTCGACGAAGGTCAGGCTAAGGCGGAT
>ENA-UOWO01001354-UOWO01001354.1-activated-sludge-metagenome-genome-assembly--contig:-NODE-1354-length-32781-cov-18.493705_pt1 | contig 32781 bp, 26 predicted proteins | sample MGYA00238148_ERZ761564 | MGnify/ENA primary metagenome ERZ761564 (study PRJEB28885, sample SAMN05720194) | activated sludge metagenome | isolation source: Anaerobic digester | place: USA...
TTAAGTATAGTATCATTTTTTAATGACTGTCAACTATATCTCACTTGAATTACTGATTATTTTTGATTAAGATGTGATTCTCCTATGACTCGCATAATGAAGCCTTGGTCCAAAAAAAAATTTAATCAATCCTTGAGTAAAAGAGTAACTGAAGACTTGGACTTTGTTGAAACTGCAGAAAATTTTTTATTGAAAAAAAGAGGCTATGTTTTTAAACAACCTAAGGCAGGAGAAAAAGTAATTTTATTGTTATCAGGAGGAATAGATTCAACAGTGGCTTGGGAAGCTTTGATAAGTATTTATGGTTATCAAGTTTATCCTGTTGTTATTGATCGAGGATCAAAGAGAAGAGCAAGAAAAGAATTATCTGCGGTTAAATCTTTAGAAAAATATTTTGCTAAAAAATATCCAGATAAATATATTAAGCCATTTCATTTAAAAGTTAACACTACTCCAGAAGAGTTTTTAAAAATCCTAAATCCGAAAAAAATTTATGGTGGAGAAATTTTAGCTAGCTTTAATCAAAACAAATGGTTGGTTAAAGATTTATCCAACGTAGTTTTAATGCACACGAGAGGGGTCACTCCCTATTTGATGCCCTTTTATGGAGTGGTTTATTCGGGATATTTAAAATTAACGCAAGGTTTTGAAATAAAAAATATTTTTGTTGGTGCTAATTTTACTGATGGTTCAGAAGTCTCAAGTCAATCATTTACAGCTTTAAGAAGTACTTTGCTTGGTATTTGTACGGCTACAGGAGATTATTCTTGGAATTTTTCTTCAGTATTCTTAGAAAGAGAAACAGGAGTGTTTTTGGAAAAAGAAGGGACTGTTAAACTTGGTTTAAAATTTGGTACTCCTTTGGAAAAAACTTGGTCTTGTTATCGAGATGGTTTGTTTCAATGTGGCGATGCTTGTGCTACCTGCATCAGTCGTAAAGATGCTTTTCTGAAATTGAAGGCACAAGATAAAACTGTATATATGTCTGATATTAAAAATCGCATTGTAAATAGTTTTAAATTTCATTTAAAACAAGTTTTACGTGTATTTGGCTCTTAACTGTTGATTAAAAATTTGGAAAAAAATATAAGTTGGTAATTTTTTTGCTTTTGTATCCTGTGGGAAAATAAAGTTTGTGTTCATGGATTGTTAAATTTTTTAATGAATGCGTAATTGATTGATTTTTTTGCACTAAACAAACTTGAACCGATGTGTGATTACTTAAAATTTCTATTTCTGAATTATTACTTTTGATTTCTCGTAAAAATGCTTCTTTTTTAAGAATTGCTTTACTAAAAATTTTATTCAACTTCTTTTTACTAAGATTTTTCAAAATCATCCAAATCGCTATTACATTTAATCCAGATCTTGATCCAAGTAGAGTTAAATCAAATTGATTAGTATAAGCAATTTTCTCTTTTTTAATTGAATTTATTAATGATTTTTGATAAAGAACGACGCCTGAACCATAAGGGGCTGATAATAATTTGTGAAAATCTGTAGTGATTAATTGGACGTTTTTATTTTTTAATGGTTGAAATTTTTTTTCTAGAATCATTTTACTAATACCAGAAAAAGCAGCGTCTATCCAAATAAAAAAATCGGCATCGCCATGTTGTTTTTTAAAATTGCTTAATATCTGACAAGTTTTCTCAATATCATCATCTGTTCCAGTAAGAGTATACCCAAGTGTTAAAGGTAATAAAAAAGCTTTGATGCCTTTTTTATAAAGTTTTATGATAGTTTTTTCTAAATAATCAAGATCAATGTTCCAATTCTTTTCATTAATGGCCAATTCTTCACTTTTGACGTCAATAATATTTCCAGCTTTTTGCAACGAATAATGCCCAAGGCTACTGATTAATAAAGCCATTTTTGTAACAGAATTAAGTTTGAGTTTACTTGCAAGATAATTTCTGCCGAGCCAAGCGGCATAAATATTTCCCTCTGTTGATCCAGATGTGATATGGCCAACAATACTATCATTATTTTGACAATGAAAATAATTTTTCATTGTTTCAATTACTTGTTTTTCTAGTTTGGTACTAATCGAATGGGGGTTCTCTATGGTCCAATTGCCAGAATTATTTGGTATGTAGTCAGACAAAGACTTAATAACTTGACTAGCATAGCGATTAGTTTTCTTGGCTAGTGGGAGTTGAATAGAATGCTGTTTACTTTCATTCTTCAATTCTTTTTTTATTTGATAAATAAGTAAAATGTTTTTTATAAAATTTGGCAATTTATTTGATTTTTTATCTAAATTTATCAAGGTGCGCAAATAATGATCAATTTTTCTTTGTAATTTCAACATAATTATTTTTGTATAAATCCAAGACCGGAGTTGCTAGGAAAAGGAAAACTAATTTTTTTGTTACTTTTTAATTCACGCCAAAATTTATTTACTCCATATAAGCCACCAGCTAATTCACCAGTGGCAACGATATCATGGAAACTCATCAAACCACCTTTTTCAAGTTTAGAATAAAAAAGCTTGTAATCTAGTTTAACTCCTTGATAAGAATGATCGCCGTCAATGTAAATATATTGATATTTTTTTTGAGGATATTTTTTGGCAAATTCTTTAGTGAGCATTACGTGCGTTGTAATATATTTTTCTACACCGATTTGAGCAAAATGTTTTTTGGGGTCATTTTTCTTCCAAAAACCAACGCCTAGCCAGTTTTTTCCTTTTGTTTGATCATCAAAACCAGCATCAACAAAATCTACATGTCCAAACCTATTTTCTTTACAAGCAGAGGCAATAATAGCGGGAATATATCCTTTTAGAGAACCAATTACTAAAATATTTTTTGGTTTTAAATTTTGAATGAGTGCGTAGTGTAGCAAGCCAAAACCCAATTGTCCTTTATCAAAATCGATATTTTGACCTTCATATCCATCATAATTTTCAATAATAAATTGACTAAGTTGTTTTTTAACTAAATTCTCTTTTAAATTTTTTTGTTCAACTTGATTTTTAATCAGATAATAAATTTTTCTCAAACCAAACCATTTTGTTTTGTCTAAAAAATTGAGTGTTACAGTTTTATATAAATACATGATCTTTATTACTATTTCTACATTTATTGGTTAAAGAATAAAAGAAGCAAAACTTATGTTAAGATAAATATCTGGTGCAAGGTCAATCAAATATTAAATCCAGCAAACTTAATGATTATAAAATAAGCTTTTTTGCCAATTGGAATCAAATTTGTTCTTCTTTTTTAATTTCATTTATTAAAAAACAGCAATATGAATCAGTTTTTATTTTAGTTGATAACAAAATAAAAGATAAACATCTCGATCTATTATTAAATCCACTAAAAAAATCTGATATTACAGTTAATTTTTTACCTATTGTAAGTTCAGAGCAACGCAAAACTCTTAGCACTTGCCAGCTAATTTATAAAAAAATGCTTTCTTTGAATTTAGGCAGAAAAACTTTGTTTATCAACTTTGGTGGTGGAGTTATTTCAGATTTAGGAGGATTTATTGCTTCTACTTATAAAAGAGGCATCGATTTTATTAACTTGCCAACTTCATTGTTGGCAATGGTTGATGCAAGCATAGGAGGTAAATTAGGCATAGATTGCTTAGAAAATAAAAACTCCATAGGTTTGTTTGTTAATCCTAAACTAGTCTTAATTAATCTTGAATTTTTAAAAACTTTACCAAAAAGAGAACTACTTAATGGTTGGGTAGAAATGATCAAACACGGCTTAATTGATGATCGAGTTTTTTTTAATCATATTCTTGGTAAGAAACCAACTGATTTTACTAAACAAGAACTAATCAAAGATATTCAGTGGTCTTGTGAAATTAAATATAAATATGTTCGTAATGATGAATATGATTTAAAAGAAAGACAATTGCTTAATTTTGGTCATACCATTGGGCATGCTCTAGAATCTTATTTTCTATCTTCGAGAACAAAGTTAAAGCACGGTGAAGCAGTTTTGTGGGGCATGCTGATAGAATCTCGTATTTCCAATTTGATGCAAGTTTTATCTGATCAAGACTATGAGTTAATAAGAGAAAAAATTGAATCATTTGGTTTGAAAAAAATTAATTTAGAGAAATTAGATTTTAATAAATTGCAATCATTTTTATTTAATGATAAAAAAAACCAACAAAGCAAAATTATTTTTAATTTAATTAAAAAAATTGGTGATATAGAATATGGGCAAACTCTCGATCTATCTATATTAAAAAAAGCTTTAAAAAACCTTAAGTTGAAAAAATATGATGAGAATTAATGCTAAAACTAAAATAAATATGATTATTGGAGATCCAGTAGATCATTCTTTATCTCCAGAAATTCATAACGCAGCTTATAAAGCTCTAGGCATTGATGATCAATATGTTTTTTTGGCTACAAATGTTAAAAAAACAGATATTAAAAAAGCAGTAGAAGCAATGAGAGCCATGGGAATTAGAGGATTAACTTGCACAATGCCTCATAAATTAGTGGTGATGAAATATTTAGATAAGATTGATTCAGCTGCTAAAGACATGACAGCAGTTAATACTGTGGTTAATGATAATGGCAAGTTAATTGGTTACAACACTGATTGGTTAGGTGTCACTATTTCTTTAAAAAAGGTAGAAAAAAATATTAAGAATAAAAAAGCCATTGTTTTTGGAGCAGGCGGAGTGGCACGGTCAATTGTTTATGGACTTTTAAAAAATGATGTTAAAGTCTTGATTGCCAACAGAACTCTTTCTAAAGCTAAAAAAATTGTTCATGATATGAATTCGGTTTTTAAAAATAATGTTTCAATAGATTATGCAAATTTGAATGAAGTAAATAACTTAGATGATTTTGATTTTATTTTTAATGCTACCTCTGTTGGCATGATTAAGTCTCAAAGCATTATTTCTAAACAATTAATTAAACCTAAACACATTGTTTTTGATGCAGTTTACTTTCCTTTAGAAACAAAATTAATTACTGATGCCAAAGAGCAAGGAGCCAAAATAATTCATGGGAGTGAATTGCTTTTAAATCAGGCTTTATACCAATTTGAACTTTACACAAATAGAAAAGCGCCAGAATCTGCGATGAGAAAAATATTAAATAAGCATTTAGTCAGGAATTATTCATGAAGAAAATTAATATCTGTGCTGAAGTTTATGGTGATGATTTAAAAGATTTTTTACGTAATATAGACAAAGCTCAAAAACTATCAGATTTTATAGAGTTGAGAGTTGATTGTATAAAAAATTTAAAAAAAACAGATTTACCAGTTATTTTAAAGAGAGTTAAAACTCATAATATTTTTACTTTCCGTCACCAAAGAGATAGTGGTAAATATATGGGAGATGAAAAAATTAGAGTTGAATTTTTACAAGAAGCCAACGATTTGGGATTTGAGTATGTTGATATTGATTATTCAGTGATGAATGAAATTAAGATAAAAAACTTATCTTCTAAAAGAATTTTGTCTTATCACAATAGCAAATACACTCCAGACATAAACAATTTGAAATTGATTTTAGAAGAAATGAGAAAAAGAGGTGGAGAAATTTATAAATTTGCAGTCATGGCTAATTCTTTTGATGATGTTGCTAATTTGATCAAATTAATTTTGATGAAAAAACCAGATGAAAAAATGATTGTGATGGGAATGGGTGAGAATGCTAGTTTTACGAGAATTTTAACTCCTATGTTAGGAGGTTTTTTAACCTTTGCTTCACTAGACGAAAGAGTTAAGTTGGGTCCAGGACAAATTCCTGTTAATAAACTTAGAAAGATTTTTGATAAATTAAATGACTATTGGCCTTATTAATTTTTTGAATGTTATCATACAGCCTATATGATTAAATTATTAAATCCACTAGATGAAAAAGATATTTTAAAAGTTTTTACTAAAAATAGTGTTAATTGCGAAGCTTATCAAGATTTTTTGTCACAAAGAGGAATTACACAATTAAATTCTGTCGAAGATATTCCGATTACCGATAAAGATAATTATTTTAGGAAATATAGTTTAATGCAGAAATTGCACAAAGGTATGCAATTAAGTGATTATTATATGATTTGTTCCAGCTCTGGATCCACTGGCGAACCAACTTTTTGGCCCAGAGATATGCAAAGAGATGAATTGGCAGAAAAAGGTCATACTGCTTTTTTAGATGAACACTTTAATGTTTTAAGTAAAAAAAGTTTAATCGTTGTTGCACTAGATTTGGGATCAACTACAGCTGGCTTAATGCATACGAGATTATCTTGGGATTTGTCTAAGAAAACTAATGCAACAGTAATTACTCCTGGATGTAGACCGTCACAAACTGCTGATATGATTGAAAATCTATATCAATATTATGATCAGGTAGTTCTCTTAGCTTATCCAACTTTAATTAATGAAATTTTGGATTATGCCATAGAAAAAAACTTTTCTTTTCAAAAGTGGAATTTAAAGTTTGGATATACTGGTTCAGGTGCTAACGAAATTTGGAGACTGGAACTTATTAATAAATATCATTTATTACCTTCTTCCATCATTTCTTTTTACGGTTGCACAGAAACTGGTTTTATTGGTGTTGAATCAAAAGCAGTTAACAATCTTATTAATGTTTGTTTAGAAAATCCATTTTTAATTAAGAAAATTTTTAAAACAGATTATTTACCCACTATTATCGATGAAGTAACTCCTAATAAATATTTTGAAATTATTGATAGCGAACTAATAATAACAGTAGACCAGCCAATTCCCTTGGTAAGATTTAACTTGCACGATGAAGCAAGTATTATCAGTGTTAACCAAATTAAAAGAATTTTAGATAAAGAGAATATACCAGCAGATTTATCTAATTTTAAAAATCAAAATTGGTTAGTTATTCATGGTCGTAAACATAATATGCATTTTTCTATCGAAGAAGTACAAAAAGCTATTGATTCATCAAACACACGTGCCTTGTTAAAAGAATTTCAATATAAAGAAAGTTTTAATAACGATTTAATTGTAATAAATTTTGTTTTGTATCAAAAAAATAAAATAAAATTAAGTCAAAAAGAAATAAACCAAATTCATTCTCAATTAACTAAAATTTTTCAGGCAAAACATAAATGTCAAATCAGATTGACGATCAAGAAGGAAGCTGAGAGAATTGGTTACAAATCAGGAAAATTAAGCTATTTTTTATAGATTATTTTGAAATGAAAAAACTATCTTCCAAATCATTTATTTTTATTGCTGGTCCATGTGCTGCTGAAAGTCGTGAGCAAATTTTAAAAACAGCCAAGTCTTTAGATGCCTTGGGAATTAAAATTATGCGAGCTGGAATTTGGAAACCAAGAACTAGCTCGGATGATTGGCAAGGTGTGGGAGATGTGGGACTAGATTGGTTAAAAGAAGCTAAACAAAAAACAGGTATTCTTACCGCCACTGAAGTAAAAGATGAAAGAACTATTGATTTAGCAATAAAAATGGGTATTGATTATTTATGGATTGGCTCCCGCAATGCTCAAAACTATGCTTTATTGGAAAAAGTTGGTCAAGCAACCTCCAAAAACAAAACTCCTATAATTTTAAAAAGATCGATGTCATCTTCTTTAAAAGAATGGTTGGGTGGAGCTGGATATGTAGCAAAATATAATTCAAATATTATTCTTTGCGAAAGAGGTATTAGGGGATATTCTCCCGATACTAGAAATATTCTTGATTTGCAAACTGCTTATTTAGCTAAATTACAATCTCCTTATAAAGTAATCGTGGATGTAAGCCATGCTGCTGGACGAACCGATTTAATTTTTCCAATGTCTAAAGCAGTTAGAGCCTCTGGATTAGATGGTTTAATGATTGAGGTTCATCCTGATCCTAAAAATGCAAAAACTGACAGTTTCCAACAAATTGATTTAAAAGAAATTAAGAAGATTTTTAATGCTGTTAAATAGTTTGAAAAACATTGTTTCTAACGCCTGGAAAATACCAGTTTATCATGGTTTTTATATTAAATATTTTTCTCCAAGAACAATAACACATCTTGGTGATTTGAAAAAATTTCCAATTATCAATAAAGAAATTCTTTTTAGTTTAACTAAAAAGAAAACTTTTCAATTTGATAAAAATATTTATCTAATCAAAGCAATGGCTAATCTAGAGGGGAAAGAATTAGTATTGCCTTTATCTTTAGCTGATTACCAAAATTACATTAATTTTGAAAAAAGAAAATTTGAATTAGTTGGAGTTCAAAAAAAAGATTTATGTAGTGTGGTGGAATTTTCTCAAAACTCTACTATTATCCAAGCTCAATCAATTTTGGCTTTAGGTGCCTCATATATTCCACTAGATGGCGATGAAAATAAAATCTTTCAAGATATTATTCGTTATAAGGTGACGGTAATTTTTACAATTCCTCCAGTAGTTTATCGTTTTATGAATTATGTTCAGTCTAGGAATTTAAAAACCTCACTGCGCTTAATTATTACTACTGGTGTTAAAATTCCTGATGTAGAAAAATTAAACCAGGAAACAAAATCAATTTTAGGTGCAGAATTAATAGATACTATCGGGGCTACTGAACTGGCTTCTTTTGCTTTTTCTTGTAAAGAACATCGCAATTACTATCATTTTGTTGATCGTCATCAAATAGTTGAAATCATCGATCCTGAAACAAAAAGACCAGCTAAGGAGGGAGAAATAGTAATTACTCCTTTGTGGAAAGTTGATTTTCCGCTCATTAGGTATGGAACTTCAGATTTTACTAAAATAGAAAGAAATCTTTCTTGTAATTGCAAAGTTAGTAATAAACTGCTCGTTAGCGGTATTGAAAAAAGATTAGCTCAATCAACCAGAATTCAGCGTTATTTGGTCGATTTACAAGATTTTTATTATCAAGTTAAAGATAGTCTTTTATGGCAGAATTTTTTCGATCAAAAATTGTGGTCTTTTTTAGAAAAACCAAAATTATTGATTTTTATTACCAGAATTAAACATGTTGATACGGTTTTGGTTTTTATCGAAAAATCAAAATTCTTATTAACACTTAGAAAAAGACAACTAATTGAAGATGCGATTTTTAAAATGACCAATGCAGATACTAAAATAATTCTTTGTCATAAAGATTTGTTACATGACATTACTCCAAACTATCAAGATATTCGTGAGATTCCAAAAAAGAATTTATCAAAATCGATACTTAATTTATTAAAGTTATGTTAAAAAAGATTTCGCTTTTGGTTTGTACTAATCGACCAAATCAGCCTTTTGCAAGAATTTGGAAAAGTATTATTGATAACTCTCATTTACAAAAAGTAATCTTAGCCACTCAAGGGTCAGCTATTAATTATGTGAATAAAGAACAGCAAGTTATTCATTTACCCTTGAAAAATAAAGGTAGAAGTAGAGCTGTAAACTGTGGTCTACAAGAAATTTCCTCTTTTGCCATAGGATTAACTGATGACGACTGTGTCATTCAAAAAAATTGGCTTAATGAAGCCATAAAAATTCTTAAAAATCCAGAAATAGATTTAGTTTATGGTCAAACTAAACCATATAAACCACAATTAAATAAAAATAAATTTTGTCCTAGCACTTTTAGTAAAAAACCAAATAATTTTTCTATCACTAGCCACTTAGGAAAACATTGGCTAGATGTTGGCTTTGATAACAATGTGGTTATTAAGAACAAAGTGTTTCAAAATATTGGTGGTTATAAATGGTGGATAGGTCCAGGTTGTTTAATTCCAGCAGCTGAAGACGCCGAATTTACTTTACGTGCCCTTTTAGCTGGTTACAAAATTGCTTATAACCCAAAGATGATTGTTTATCATGATCGTTTTTTAAATAAAAAAGACTTTCAAAAACAATCAGAAATTTATGCTTTTGGTGGTTTAGTAGTTTACGGTTTTTATGCTTTTCAAGGAGTGTGCGAATGTAAAACTATTTTTAATGAATATCTTTTTTACTTTTTTTATGGGTCAAAAAAGGATTTAAAAATGTTTTTGCAAGAATCTCATTCTTTTAAAAATTTAAGAAATTTTTTTCATAAAATTCACCTTTTACTCAAGGGAATATTTTATGCTTTCCTTTTTGCCAAAATTATTTCAATTCCAGTTAAAGAAAATGTGGTAAAAAGATTTTACAAAAGGAAAAATTTAAGCTAATCTCTTTCAAGATGAATGTTTTATTACTAGGCTATGGCTATTGGGGAAAGAAAGTTTTTTCTACTTTAAATCAATTTAAAGATTTAAATATTTTTGTTTACGATACAAAAATTAATCATGTTTCTCTTGATGATTTTTTAATTAAAAATTCTAAGTTTGATTGTGTATTTATAGTTACTCCAGAAGAAACTCACTATGAATTAGTTAAAAAGTTTTTACTACTCAATAAGCATGTTTTTGTCGAAAAACCATTGTGTTTAGAGAAAAATCAGGCTCAAGAATTAGTTGATTTAGCAATTAAAAATAAAATAATTTTATTTGTAGATTACATTTTTTTATATGATAATTTTGTTAAAAAAATTAAAAAATTACTAGATTCTAAAATATTAGGCAAATTACAAAAAATTGAATCTTTAAGATTGAGCTCCTCGATTGTTAAGCCAAAAATTATAGTGACAGACGACCTCATGATTCATGATTTGTATTTAATCAAATACTTATTTGATGGAAATAATAATCAATTATTGATCAAATCTTTTAAAAATGAGGATTTTAAACAATTAAATTTTTCAATGGTATTAAAAAATTCTTTAAATATAGAAACTTTTTATAGTTGGATTGCTGAAGCATCGCAAAGAAAACTAACTATTTCTGGACAAAAAGGCGCCATTATTTGGGAAAAAGATAATTCTTCAGAAACTTTGATGTTTGATAGCAATAAAAAGCAAACTATTGTAGAGGTCAAAAATAAATATAGTCCATTATATAAATCAATTAAGAGTTTTTTTGGAAGAACGAAAAAATTGAATCAAAGATATAATGATTACATCAGCGACGTTGATTTTTTAAGTAAAACAAAAGCCGTTCTTTATGAAAATTAATCTTTTTAATTTAACTAAACAATTAACTCCTTTACGTCAATCATTTAGTTCGGTTTTTGAAAACGTATTAGATAAAAATGAATTTACCTATGGAGAACAAACTCAACTTTTAGAAAAAAATTTTGCTAATTTTGTTGGTAGCAAATATGCTTTAGCTGTTAGATCGGGAACCGCTGCTTTGATTATGGCGATGAAAGCACTTGAATTTAAAGATGGAGATGAAGTAATTACTACTCCCATGACATTTTCAGCAACAACGGATGCAATCATTTTGGCCGGGGCAAAACCTGTTTTTGCCGACATAGACCTAAAAACAGGCAATATAGATCCTTTAGAACTAGAAAAAGTGAGAACAAGTAGAACAAAAGCTGTGTTAATAGTTCATTTTGCTGGAATACCATGTGAAATGAACAAGATAGTCAATTTTTGCAAAAAATATAAATTATTTTTAATAGAAGACTCAGCCCATGCTCATGGTTCAATTTATAAGAATAAGAAAACTGGTTCTTTCGGAGATGTGGCTTGTTTTTCTTTTTATCCATCTAAAGTTTTTGGTTCCTTGGGTAATGCCGGCATGATTACTACTAGTAATAAAAAAATTTTAAAAAAAGCTCAGATGTGTGCAGAACATGGTCTCTATGGAAAAAAATACAAACATAATTTAATTGGTTTTAATGAAAAAATAGACAATCTTCAATCGGCATTTCTCAATGTTAAATTTCCATTTTTAGAAACATGGATTAATAAAAGATTGGAAATTGCTGATAAATATCAGGCTGTTTTTGCTAACAAAAATATTCAAACCATTAGTTGGTCTAAAAACAGCAGGCCATCTTTATATATTTTTTCAATTTTTATAAAAAATAGAGATAAATTTGCTAAATATCTATCTGATCATGGAGTAGGTAGTGGCATCTATTATCCAATTCCTCTTCATTTGCAAAAATCCCTGGTTTTTTTGGGCTATAAAAAGGGTGATTTTCCTAATGCAGAGTTATATGCGAAAAGGACTCTTTCAATTCCACTTTATCCGGAGTTGGAAAATAAAGAAGTTGATTATATTTGTGATTTAATCAACAAATATCAATTTTAATATTTTTTTAATTTTTTGATCCCAACTATTAGCAATTGCCAATTTTTTTCCTTGTTCTTTGATAATTAAAGAAGGCTGATTTTCCAAAAAATCTTTTATATATTTCTCCCAACCACTATTTGTTTTGGCTATTTTGATAAATTTATTAAATTTTTTCAATTTTAATTCTTCAATGGCAGAGCTAATAATTGGTTTTTTGAAATATAAATATTCAAAAATTTTCATGGGATAGCAATATTTGTTAAAGGCTATTTTTATGTTGTAGGGAATAATAGTTACATCAAGATTTTGAATTAAACCATAAACCTCATATCTATTTTTACTCTGATCGAAAACAACATTCTCATGTTTTTTTATTTTTTTAAGCCAATAATCTGTTTTATAAAGATGATCTTTCGTAGTATCTTTTTGACGTGGGCCATAAAAAATAAATTGCCAACTGGGATGTTTGTTAATTAACTCATTTAATAAGGGAAAATCTAAGCGATAATTTATGCCACCTACAAAACCAATTGTTGGTTTTATTTTTTTTAATGGAGGTTTTTTTAGTTTTTTTTCGTCTGGTAAAAAGAATCCCTGTGCATCAATATAAAGTGGTTTTTTAATTTGGTTCTTGTGTAATTTCTTTAAAGTAAGAGAATTAACAAAAAAATAATCCACATTTCTAATCAATTGAATTTCTTTTTGCAAATTTTCACTATAATCAACACAATCATAAAGACTAATCATTTTTTTATTTTTTATCTTGCTTAAATCATAAAAATTTGGGTAAAAAATCCATAAGACTTTTTCTACATTTTTATATTTTTGCAATAATAACCAAAAACTAAGTTGATGATTAAGTTTTTCAATCCAATTAATTCTTCTCAGAGGTATAAAGTATTTTACTCGGTGAAAAAAGATGTTTTTATGTTTGGGGTAGTGAACAGTGGATGGTTTTTTGAGAAAAAAATGTGCGTTGTTTTGATCGTAAATAATAACAGTATATTTTTGACTCAAAGCCAAAGCTGTTTGACGCAAAAAATCAGCACTGTGTTCCCAATTGCCGTTAATCGGCATGATAATCAGTTTATTTTTAGACACTTTTATTTGTTTATTCTAAATATTTTATTTTAATAGCAAGATCAACTTCAAAATCTGGTATTTTTAAATCTAATTGATTTTTTTCTACAATTTCTTCACTAAGAACAAAATTTGTTTTTGGATCAATCCATTGAATCAAGGCTTTGTTTTTCAAATCTAAATTCAGGTAAGCTGGCTCTTGAATGTCTCTATTTATTTTTAATAAATAACCCAACATCAATTCTTGATTATTAATTAAATATACTTGTATGCTATTTTTCTCAATAACAAATTGTTTTGTTTCAATTGGTAGCTTCATATCTTTGGGCAAAAAATTATTCAAACTAAGCAAATAACTTCTTTCTTTTGGTCCCAGATATACATTGGCATTATCTGGATTTTCATAAATGCCATTTTGACCTTGGTTCCAAAAGATGATGCCCATTTTTTGAAAAACACTGAGCCAGGTAAGAACGCGTAAGCTTTCAGATGAATTTTCAAACCAACTATAGTTTTTAAAGCCGAATTCACTGATTAAAATTGGTTGATTATCATTAATGTATTTTTTACTTAAATAATTTATTTCTCTAGATAAATATCCAGGCTGGGTTTCATTTTGGTTATACCAATGTATGGATTGAAAATCTAAGTTTTCGATTTTATTTGTTTCCCAATTAGTGCTAATTGGTCGCTGATAAGGATCGTTTTCTTTGAGATAATCGATAACAAACTTATACCAATCTACATGAGCTTCTGCTTCGTTACTTAATTCAAATAAGTCTACATAAGGAGAAAAACGGGCAATTATATAATCCAAATAAATTGCTAATGATTGGCGATTTTCCGGTTTGCCAATTTCTTCTTTAGTTCTGTAAGGTGGATAAAAACCAAAGATGGTCATGATAATTTTATAATCTTTTTTATTTAGTTCTTGTAAAAGTTGATCGCCAAATTTTCCGCCATTCACATCTAGAGAAAAAGTTTTTAAATCGATAGATTGCCATAGAGCGGGAGAAACATTTTCTACTCCATATCTAAAAATATTCAAACCAGCTTCTTTTTGAAAAGTATCAAGATAGTTTTCTAAATTTAAATAAGCATATTGTTCTTTGTTTATTACAGGTTGTAGAGAAGAAGAATCGGGCATTTCTTCAGTAATTTTTCCGTTGTAATTACGATCAACAAAAGAATCCTGTATGCCTATTGGAAAAAAAACTGTTTTATCATTGATAGTAAATTGATTGTTATTAATTTTAAGTGTTTCGTTGTTAACATTATTGATTTGTATATTGCCAGAAAATTTTTTAATGAAATAAGGACTTTTTATGGTGATGCTATATTGATAACTTCCAGTTTTAGGAGCTAAAAACCTGATTTTCCAAGTGTTGTAATCATAATAAAAACCTTTAACTTTTATTTCTGGTTCATTTTCTTTTGCAAAGATAGCTTCTATTTGTAAGTCGATAAATTTGTTTAAATACAGTTGCTCATCATGAGTAAGGGAAATTTCAAATATCCCATTATTTATCTCTTCGTTTAGTTCAAAAGAAAATATTTGTTTAAAATTTTTGATCACATATTTGATTTTTAACCATTTTTCTTTAATTTTCCAAGTTAAACGGATATCTTCTTTTATTTCCAAATAAGGGTTGTGATTTTCTTTATTTTCTTGATAAGAAAAATTAACGTTTTTTAATTTTTCTTGATTTGGATTTAGTTTAGTAATGTTAATTTTTTCTATTAAATTTTTATTTGTGTTAAGAAAGTAAACATTATTTTTATGTGTATATATTTCTTTCGCATCAATTAAATGATCTGGAGTATATTGCCAAATCTCTTTTCCATCTTTTGTCAAATAATTTAAAGAAATTTTTTTACCAGCTTTTTGATTAATACTGAGGATTTGATCATTTATCAAAATTAATTGAACTATTTCACCATCCAGTTTTATTTGCCAATTAACTTGTCCGTTATTAGTATTTATGGAAGTTAAATCTCCGTTAGATCCTCCCAGCAATAGATTTTCATCTAATATAAGTTGATTGTTAATTAAACTATTTAACGAAGCTGACCATTCAATTTTCCCAGATTCATAATTCAAAGCTATAAGTGGATCATTGTTTTCTAATAACAAATGATTTTGAGTAATGATCTTGTTATTGGTTAATTCAATAAATGGCTCATTAATCTTATTTCGTACGTGGAGCACTGCGTTGCAGTTATTAATAAGCCAATTAGTATTTTTAAAATCAATGCTTTGTTTAAATAAAGTTAAATCATCTAGTATTAAGATGTATTCTTGATCATTTTCAACTTTAAAAATTTGCCAATTACTTTGTGTTTTACCTTGTTTTTTAATTTCAGTGTAATCTCCAGAAATTTTATCTATGCTTAACAAAATATTATTTTGTTTAAGAATAATTCTTTGTTCATAAAACAATGGAGAATTAAAACTAAAAGAAATATTTTCTATTTGCCAATTAAGTTCGCCATTGATTTGATCAAATGCTGAAAAGTTTTTTTCTACGGCATTAATCACATAAACCTGATTGGAGTCTGCATAGATGCTTCCAAAATGAATAGTTTCAGGCACAAAAGCTTTATTTTGATTAATGCTTTTAAAGTCTTTTGACCAAAGTTTTTGACCAGTTTTTTTATCTAAGGCATATAAAGTTCCGTTACGAGAACCAAAAAAAACGATATTATTTTTTGTAGAGCCAACAATGGGAGTATCAGGGATATATTGTTGATCAACATTAAATTGCCACAATTTGTAACCAGTTTTTTTATCTAAGCTGTATATATTTCCATCAAAATTTGATAAGAATATTTGTTCGCCTATGATAAGTGGGGGAAAAGGACTGTAATCTTGAGTTTGGAGTTGCCAATTAATTTCTCCTGAGTTTTGATTTATAGAGTAAGTTTTTTGATTTTGTGTATTAAAAAATAAATTATCCCCATCAAAAACTAAATTGTGATACAAAGATAGTCTATTGTTGGCACCAATACTTTTTATTGTATAAAATTGCCAATTTGTAATGAAATGATCATTTCTTCTAAAAAGGAAAATTAGAAATATGCTAAATAACAATAAAATCCAAAATTTAAGTTTCATTTAATCCCACTCCCAAATATAAAAAGAAAAATGCTGTTAATTCATAATGATTAGTAAAAACAGGATGAAATTGAGCAGCTAAAAAATATGCCAAACCTGCTAAGGCAAAACTGTCATTTTTTGTCATTAATCCTTTTCTTAAAGCATAATAAACAAAAAACACAAATACTAGACTAGCAAAAACACCTGTTTCTGTGAAAATTTGCACCAATATATTATGAGCCGGTGCCTGATCAAAAGAAATAAATTGATTATCTACAGTCTTGAAATTTTTTGCTAAATAATAAGAAGTAAGATCAAGTCCAATTCCAAAATAATTATTTTGAGCCATGGAAAGCACATGACTGTTTAAATTTTGGCGATAAGATAAGCTTCCATCATTACTAAAAATATTTTTTAAGGTGTTTATTCTTGTCAATAAATATGGAAAACCAACAATTAGAATACAAGCAAAAATTATTTTAACTGATTTATTTTTATGAATTTTTAATTTAATTTTTATAATCGAAGATTTATATTTTATTATTAAAAAAATTAAAAATAATAAAGTTAAACCATAGAGGCTACGACTACCAGTAAAAATTATGGAGAAAAAAGACAAGATACCGGTTCCCAAATATAAATAATTAATTTTACTTGTCTTAAAATTTTTTAAAGCAAGATTGATCAATATTAAGCCATTCATTAATAGAAAAATTGCCGTAATGTTTGGTTCGTTAAAAGTTCCATCTGCTCTTAATAAATTAATTGATTCAATAGCTCTGGTACCGATTTCTAATCCGGGTAATCTATTTTCTATAAAACGATTGATATTTCCATTTTTAAATTGTTCTATAAAAATAATAATTGTTTGAAAAAATGTTACAGAGGCTATGGCTTGGTAAATCAAATTTTTATCTTTATTAGTTTTTAATTGAATAATAATTGGAAGCATAAAAATCAAAATAAATTTTAAGATAATCGATGAACCAAAAATGAGAAGATTACTAAATTCATGATTAGCACTTCTATAAAGAATTAAAGATAGAAAAACCAATAAACTAATGAGCGTTATTTTAATTGTGTTATTAATTTTAAGTTTAGTGTTTTGATTTCTAAAAAATTTATTAGAAAAATAATTTTGATAAATTAATAATAAAAATAAATCTGATAAATATAGTGGTACAAAATATTTAACATCAAATAAAGAGAAGCCATAAATTTCTGTCTGTTTCAAAAGATTGATTTCTAAAATATTTCTTCCAATTGTAAAAGGTAATAAATTAAAAAACATTAAAAATATACTAACTTTGTAACTTTGTGTTTTTTTAATCAATATGATTAAATACACAAGACTAAACAGCAATAACATTTTATTTGAACTAACAAGTAAAAGACTGAATAAAAAAACACAATTAAGTACAAAGAAGGTAGCCTTCATGATTCGTATTATACAGAAAATAAAATTTTTAAAGAGTAGATTGAATTTTTTTGATTTAGCTATCTTTTTTACTTTACTTATAGTTCTTATTTTTTTTACTTATAATCGTTTGCAACGTAAATCAACCTGGATCAATATTCGTGTTTCTGTTGAAAATACTGACTGGTGGTATAGAGGTTCTCCTCCTGCTTATTGGTATGTCAACGATTTAAAGGTTGGTGATTTTATTAAAGATTCTTTAGGCAATCCGATTGTAGAAGTAATTAATATTGATAATTATGATTTGGGAGCTTATTACAGAGATATCTACGTTGATTTAAAAGTTAAAGTTGATTTCGATAAAAATAAAAATCAATATTTTTATGAATTCAAACCATTAGTGGTTGGTTCATCTTTAACCTTAAATTTTGATAAAGAGCAATTAAAAGGTTTAGTAGTTAAAGTTGATGAACAAGAAATGGAATATTTTTATAAAACTATTAGAGTAGAAAAGAAAATTGTTCATCCATCCTTAGCAAATCAAATAGTTGCTGGTCTTAAATCCTACGATGTTAAAGGAGATTTGGTTGCAGAAATTCTAGAGGTTAAAAATCGAGTGGCTACTAGTTATGAATTTTCAGATATCAGAGGACAAAACATTTTAGTAAATGATCCTGATTATAGAGATTTAGAATTAGTATTGAGAGTTAAATGTTTCAAAGATTTGGATAGAGAGTTTTATATTAACAAAACTGTTATTAAAATTGGCAGTATGATTTGGATACAGTTTGCTGATTTTGCCCTAGAAGACGCACGCATTATTGAAGTAATGGACAATTCTTCGATCAGTTTTTAATTAAAAAAGAAATTTTTCAGTAGACTAAAAATTTTCACATCATTGCAGGGCAATAATTTACAAGGTCTTTGACATTCTAAAATTTGTTTTCTGTGTTGCTTAGCTTTCTTGCCAATCCATAATTTTTCTGGATTTTCTCTCAATATATTACCAATTGTACCCATTTCATAACAAAGACGCATATTGCCACTAGAATCGATCATACAGTTATTAAATCCAACTAAACATTGTTCAGTTTCTTGATAAAGTTTAGGATTGATTAGATATTTTTTAAAATTTTTAAAATCTCTTGTTGAATTAAGTAAAAAATTAGGACTCTTATGTTTTAGAGTGATCAACTTATTAATTGTCAGCTCTATTTCTTTTTTATTTTTAGGCCAAAAAGGATTTGTTTCAAACCAATTGGGATTGTAACTTGTAGCAAAATTGGGCATTAAAACTTGGAAATTAATTCCTTCAACTTTAAGTTTTTGTGCAAGATTTACAAGTTTAGTAATTTCTTTTAAATTGTTATTGGAAATAACACTGTTAATAAATATTTTTGGTTTTTTATTAGTAGACTCATCTTGTTTTAAATTTTTAATAGCATCAGTAACTCTTTTAAAAGAATCATTTTTGCCTCTGATAAAATTGTGTTTTTCATTTAAACCATCAATTGAAAAGAAAATTTGAGTTAAGCCACTGGAATTAATTTTTTTAGCTAACTCTTTATTGATTACATAACCATTGCTATTGGTACTAGTTTTAAAACCTTTTTGTTGTGCATAACCAATAATTTTAATAAAATCTTTGTTTAAAAATGGCTCCCCACCAGCAAAAGTTAATTGGCAATTATTTAACCAAGTTTCTAATTTATCTAATATTTTTGTGGCTGTTTGATAATCTAGATTTTTTTGTTTATTTTTGATTTTCCAGATGTTGCACATTTTGCATTGTAAACAACAGTTTTCAGTGATAGATAAATGAACATCGGAAGGTTTACCAGCTACTATTTTTCTATTTTTTTGTATCAAAAATAAAATTTCAGCTAAGAAATTTTTAATTAAAGCTTTTAATTTGTGCATTTTAAATATTCTTTTAAAAATAGTTTGTTATTTTTTTGCGAGTGATTATCTAAAAAATATTTTTTTTGTTCTTTGCTAATTTTTTCTCTTAAAGACTTATTTTTTAAAAGTTTAATCACTTGTTTGGCAAATTCTTGTTTTGTTTCTGCTATTAAATAATGTTGATTCTTGATTAAGTTTAGTCCATCTATTCCTAGTTTAGTAGAGACAATAGGGACGCCATTTTGCAAAGCAGTGAGAGATTTTATTCTTACACCAGCACCAGTTTGGAAAGGCAATACAAAAACATTACTTGAACTAATAAATTTATCAATTTTTTTTTGATAACCATGAAAGACCACGTTTTGATTATTTTTTAAGTCATTTAATTTGGGATTATCATGCCCAACAACATGTAATTTTGCTTTTGGCAATTCCCTGAGGATTAAAGGCATTATTTCGCCTATAAACCAACGCATCGCAACTTCATTTGGTGGCCATTCTAAATAACCAACAAAAAGAATGTCATAAAGTTTGATTTTGTTTTCTTTAGCTTTTTTAAGTGGATAAACCAATTTTTGAGTTGATACATTTTTACATTTTTTAGCTAAATATTGAATTTCAGAATCTGATATAGCAAACACGTGATCAAATCTTTTGTAATTAATTTCCCCATAAAGCCAATTTAAACTACCCTCTAGTAATAAATATATTTTACGAATTAATTTTTTAGTTTCTTTGAAACGTGTAAAAAATAACACGTGATCTAAATTATGATTTTCCAAGATTAATTTTGGCATTTGATGGCAATATACTTGAAACCAAGATTTTTTTGGTAGAAATTGTGCCGAATTAATATGATCGACGTGAATAACATCTGGTTGCCAAGCTTTTATTTTTTCTTTTATCCAACTAAAGCTGGGAATATATCGATATTGATAAACAAAATGAGGTCTAAGTTGTAAATAATTCCAAGCTAATTTGAAATAATCTTCTTTAATGCTCTCTGCCATTAACTTGGTTTTAAAAATTTTTACTTTAATATTTAATTTTTTAAATTCCATCAATTCTTGTTCTTGAGCGTGTCGTTCCGAAACAAAAACAGCAAAAATATCAAATTTTCTTGATAGGGTTTTTAATGTGTTAAATGTTTTAATTCTGCCACCACCGTCAAGTGGTAAGGGGAAACATTGACTCAAATAAAGTAATTTTTTCTTTTTTTTCATTTTTTAGTAATCTGTTTTTCAATCCATTTGTATGTTTTTTCAATCCCTTTTTTAAGAGGAATCTCTGGTTCCCAATTTAAATATTTTTTTATTAAAGTATTGTCACTACTTCTTCCTCTTACACCTTTTGGTGCATTTATGTTGTAAGTTCTTTTTAAGGTGACTCCAGCTATGTTTTCAATGATTGAAACCAGTTGATTGATAGTTACCAATTCATTAGTTCCCAAATTAATTGGTTCTCTAATATCGCTGTTCATAATTAAATAAATGCCTTTAACGCAGTCATCTATGTACATGAAGGTTCTAGATTGCAAACCATCTCCCCAAATTTCAATTTCTTTTTTCTGATTAATTTTGGCCTCAATGACTTTGCGAATTAAAGCTGCTGGAGCTTTTTCTCTTCCGCCTTTATATTCTCCAAGTGGGCCATAAACATTGTGAAAACGAGCCACTCTGGTTTCTAATTTGAAATCTTCCATAAAGTGTCGACACATGCGCTCAGAAAAAAGTTTTTCCCATCCATATCCATCTTCTGGTTGTGCTGGATAAGCATCGTTTTCTTTTAAACCATCTATATTGGCAGATCGTTGTTTGCTCAAAGAATAAACACAAGCGGAGGATGAATAAAAATATTTTTTTACTCCTGCTTCTTTAGATGCCATCAACATGTTTGTATTAATTAAAACATTAAGCATGCATTCGGCTTTATGACTTTCAATAAAACCCATGCCACCCATGTTGGAGGCTAAGTTATAAACTTCATCTATGTTTTTAGTTGCAAGTTTACATTTATCTAAATGGTTTAAATTTAAAACTATATTTTCTGCTTTAGAGTCGATCTGATACCAATTTTTTAAAGGTTTTATATCTACAGCTCTTATATTTTGATAGCCTTTATTTCTTAAATATTTTACTAAGTGACCACCTATAAAGCCTCCCGCTCCCGTAACTAAAACTTTAGTGTTTTTTATAGATTTGCTCATAAATTTTTCCAGATCAATGATACTAAATATTTTGGAATTACTACAAGATATCTGCGCCAAAGTCTTTTTGGTTCAGTAAGTAAACGGAAAAACCATTCTAAATTATTTTTTCTAATCCATTGCGGAGCTTGTTTTTTATTCCCACTTATAAAATCAAAAGCAGCTCCAACGCAAATAATTAAAGTGTTTTTAGAATGTTTTTTTAGCCAACTTGCTAACTCTAATTGTTTTGGTGAGCCTATGCCAACCCAAATTATTTTCGGCTTCTTTAAAATAATTTTTTGTAAATATAAATACTCCTGTTGTTTGTCGATGTTAAGTGGTAAAAAATCAAAGAAAGCATGTATTTTAGGATATTTTTTTTGATACCAATTTTTAATTGCTATCATATTTTTTTTATTAGGAGCTAAAAAGTAATGTTTTGGTTTAGAAAAGACTTTTTGACTTTTATTTAAAATTTCCAACATTAATTCTGGACCATATACTCGTTCAATTTGTTTTTTATATTTATGACATAAATAATTGGTTAATAGCATGCTGTCGTTAGTACAATAATCTATGTTTTCATAAAAAGACTGATAATTCTTATTATTTTGCATAGCTAAATCATGCAATGAACAGGGAAGAACTATTTTTGAATGCAAACTTTGTTTTGATTTTGCTAATAAAAAATTTATAACATAATCAAATGTGCCAATGATAAATTTTCTTTTTTCTAAAAATATAAGCATATAGATTATTATTTATGAATAAATTTGTTCTAGAAATTGTTTTTTAAAATTATTTTCATTAAATTTTTTAGCTTGCTGAATGCAGTTGTCTTTATTAAATTTCATTTTTTCAAACTTTAAAATTGTTTTATTCAATGAATTTACATTGTATTCTCTAAAAAATAAGCCAGTTTTTTGATCAATAATGGTCTCTATCGTACCACCATCATAAAAAGCTATCACTGGCACGCCATAACTCATTGCTTCTATAGGAATCATACCAAAATCCTCATCAATCGAAGCATAAACGAGAGCTTTACTTTCTTGATATATTTTTGGCATTTTATTATCTTCAACAAAACCTAAAAATTCTATATTTTCTTTTGCCATTTTTTGCCACTTTGTTTTTTGATTACTAGTCCCTACCACCAAGAGTGGTTTGCCGTTTTTATTAAATGTTTCAATTACTAATTCAATGCCTTTTTGTTTTACCAATCTAGAGAAAAATAAATAATTTTTAGCATTGACGTTATTTTTAATAGTAATTTTTTGTGCTAATTTAGTTGGAGGATAGATAACCTTTGATTCTATTTTGTAATATTTTCTAAGTCTTTTTTGAACATTAATTGAATCTGACAACACAACGTTTATTTTATTTAATTTTTTAGTAATTTTTATCCTTAAATATTTAAAATATGGTTCAATAATTGATTTTATTATTGGTTTTTTTAGCCAAGAAATTTCATTAAACTCTTCATGCAAAAATCTTGGTGGAGTATAAATATAGCTAATATGTTTGTTTTTAACTTTGACAAAGTTGGCACAAAAAGAATGAGAAGAAGTAATGACTAAGTCATATTGATTTAAATTTAAACTTTCCCAGTAATAATGATAAAAATATGGTTTTAAAAAACTTGGATTGTTAATCGTAAAAGGTAATTTACTCAGTCTAGAAAAAAATAATTTTCCTTTACTTTTTTGTTTTATTTGTTCACAAAAATCTTTTCTAATTAAAGAAGTGTAAACATCGGCTTTTGGAAACATTTTAATTAAAAAAAAGAGGACTCTTTCTGCACCACCAAACTCAGTAAATGAATCATGGATAATGGCGACTTTTTTATATTCTGGGATTGCATTCATAAATATGTAAATCTAATGAGTCTTGAAACCGCATGTCAAACAATTTACTTACTTCTTCATCGTAAATTCGAAGTGGAATTGTTTTTTTATTTAGACAAATTTTATCACTGATTTCATCATCTATATTGTTCATTAATAGCAGGTAAAATCTATTCTCGTATATTTCTCTTTCTAAATAAATTTTTTTATATTCGTAAAGAGGAGGTTTCTGATCATAACCTTTCCAATAATAATCAAAAATATAATAGTTTAAGTTAGCAATATCTTCTGAATAAGCAAATGGTCTCAGTGAATTGTATATAAAAATTGGATAATCTTTATTTATGTAATCTATGTTTTTTCTTATCCAATCAACATAATATTTAGAAATGTCTTGTTCTTGAGAAATAAGATATTTTGTTCTATTAATGTTTTCCATGCAGATTAATAAACATATAAAAAATATAGTTAGAAAAATGTAATTAAACTTCTTTTTTAGAATTTGATTACTAAAAATAGCAACAATGATTGTTAACGTAGAAGAAGTTATGATAATAGCTCTTTCGGCATGAATGGATTGACCCAATATGAAAGATAAAATAATTGGAAATAGTAAATTACTTAGAGTTATTAAAATTAATATGTTTATTTTTTGCTCTTTTAATTTTAATAGAAAAAATATTATGAAAAAAAATAAAATAGTAATGATTGATTGAGTAAAATGAGAACTTAGAAAATTAGTCCATTGAAATTGATCGTAAAACCCCAGTAAATTAACAATACTTTCTCCTAAAGTAAAAATGCTTATTGATTTAAACCAATAAATATTCAAAGTTGCTCTTTGAAAATTATTAATAAAGATTGGAGCATAGCTTAATAATAATAAATTAGTAGCAATGACAGAAAAAATTAATATTTTGTGTTGTTTATGTATTTTTTTAAAATTAAATTTAGCGTCAATTATTTTTTTTAAGACTATTATTGAAAAACCACTGATGGTCCAAATAAATCCATAATGAGTGAAAAAAGCTAAGACTGAAGTAGTACAAATGATCAATCCTTTAAGATTTGCGTTTTTTACATTTTTTTCAGTAAATAATTCAAGGAAGAAATACAAGGCGCACATGCCAAGAAAAAACAATTGACCATAAACATATGCTTGCCACATGTAAGTAATTTGAAAAGCAGAAACACTCATCATAATTAAAACAAAAATGGCAATTTTTTGAGAAAATTTTTTAGCAATTTTATATGTCAAGATTAGGCCTAAAAAAGCAAAAATCAAACTAGGTGCTCTTAACCAAATTATATTTATTGATATTTTGCTCATTAGTTTTATGAGCAAATAATGTAATGGAGGCACGCTTGGATCTGCATTGATAATATCTAGAACTTTGTCGTACTTGATTAAATATGTGATGGTGTATGCCTCATCGAAAATAACAGGTCTAAGAATCACTGGTTTTAATCTTAAATATAATCCTATGCCAAATATAGTAATGATTGCTAAAGATAGGGCGAGGTGTTTAATTTTAGATTTTTGGATATCGTTCATTTTTATTTAAAAAATAAATAGCGCAATGTATTTAATATAAAATTTAATTCAAAACTTAAATTATAAATATAATATTGATATCTATATCTTAAATAATTTTTAAGATAAGAAAAACTTAAATAATATTCAAAGTACATACGTTTCATCATGGTTTGTAGTACTTCTGTTTTAACAGCACTGATGTTAAATTCATGAATTTTCCAATGAGAAAAATCTTTGAATTGAGTTAATTTGGTTTGATATTGGTTAAATATTTTTGTACCAGGATATGGGGTTAAGTAATGTAAGTGAATAAAAATTGGTTGTAAATCTTTGACTAAATTTAAAGTTTTTTTTAATTCTTTAAGTGTTTCTGTGGGATGTCCAATAATTAAATTGGTGGTTACAGCTATGCCGACTTTATTTAATATAGCCATACCTTTTTTGAGATCTTTAATTTTCTCTCCCTTATTTACTAAAGAAAGAATTCTGTCACTTCCAGATTCTATTCCTACAGACATGCCAAAGCACCCCGCTTTCTTCATCCAATTTGCTAATTCGAAATCCAAAGAATCAAGTCTAGTGGCAACTGTCCAAGAAATTTTAATATTTCTATTGATAATTTCTTGGCACATTTCTATCACTCTTTTTTTATTTAAAGTAAAAAGATCGTCTTCAAAAGAGAGCGCATTGATTTGAAAATTTTTTACTAAAAACTCAATTTCATCAACTGTTCTTTTAGGTGATTGAAAGCGATATCTTTTACCAGTGCTGTTACGTATTGACGGTGAGCAAAAACTACAATGAAAAGGACAACCTCTGGAACTAAGCAAAAATCCCCATTTTATTTTCTCTCTCACAAAAACAGTTTTCGAAGTAACTTGATAAGGGTTTTTTTGCGCAATTTTGTTTTTATATAACAAATGATGAGCCATAAAAGGCAAATCATCGAGTAATATTGGTTTTCTAAGCTTGTTCTTGATAAACTTCTGCTGATTAAAAAAGGCTATTCCAGAAGTTTCTGACTTAATTATTTGTTGAAGATATTTATTTTTGTATTGCAAAATTAAATTTATTAATTCAAAAGCAGTGGCTTCAACTTCTCCCAGAATTGCTATATCTGCTTGGCTTTTTTGTAAAAATAATTCTGGTTCTTGATCTACCATTGGACTAAAAACAAGTACAATGCAATTTTTATTTTTTTGTTTAAGTTTTTTAATTAGATTAATAATTTCTTGATTTACCAATGGTTGAAAATGAATAATATAAAGGTCAGTTTTTTCTCTCAGAATTTTTTCTTGAAAAGAAAAGTTGCTTTCATGCATCACTTCATTATCGAAATGTTTATATTTAATTTTTTTCTGATCTAGAAAACTAGCAATATTTAATAATTCAAAAGAAGGAATTCTGTCTCTAGGATGAATAGCTTCTTTGTAATTAAAAAACTCAATAGCTCTAATAAGAGAAACTTGCATTTTAAATTTTAATTTTCTCTATTTGTTTAGTTGATAAGTGTTGATTTGTAGGCAAATAAACTATTTTTTGAAAGAAATTAGCATCTTTTTGTGAAAAAGATTGTTTTTTCATTAAACTAGGTAGATATGTGCAGTAATCTTTTTGTACATCAATATTTTGGTGCCACATTTTCCAGATGAATCTGTCTTTATGATTAATTAAGATGGGAAATTGGAAACAAAATTCTTTATTAAGTTTTTCTGTTTTTAATAACGAAAACCATTTTTTGGCAATACTTTTTCTTTGTAAAATGTTTTTAGTTAAGTTTTTATTTAATTTTTTTAGTTGCAATAAAATAATTTTTTGCTGAAACTCACTAAGTGCCGAAATTTGATTTGGTTTATATGTTGATTGATCAAAAGCGTCAGCCTCATTTTTTTTAAAGCCAAATAAATAACTTAAAGCTAACATTGGTTTCATAGAGAAATAGGCAACTACGGGATTAGAAATCAATGCATATATACAGGCTTTAATGAAAATATTAATTTTTTTTGTAAAGCTCTCATTTTTAACAGTGTGTGATTTAACATATTTAAATAATGCCTGATTATTAGTGGCTAAACCACCCCCGCCAAAGGCGGTGACAAATTTTCCAGGGCCAAAACTAAGACATTTTATGGCAGAATCATTTAGTTTTTTGTCAGTTAGGGCTAGTTCTTGAAGCGGAAAAACATGTGCACAATCTTCGAAAATAATTAAATTATGTTTATTGATGATATTTTTAATATTTTCTAAATCATAAATTTTTCCGTGTACATGAGTAATAATTATTCCCATGGTTTTTCGAGTTATGAGTTTTTCTAATTGTTCTGATTCAATTAAAAGTGTTTTTTTGTTAACTGGTATAAATTTGATTTTAAAACCAGCTTTGATGGCACTGCTTAAATTACTATGGAAAGAGTATTCAGGTAAAAGAATTTCATTTTTTTCTGGATTTTTTATTTTAAAAAATTCTAAAGATTTTAATAAAACAGATCGCATTGAGTCAGCTAGAACAAGGTGTTTAGTTTTGGTAATTTTTAGAATCTCTTTTTCTACCAGATTTGTAGTATTTTGGTTTTTTGTTAATAAAGCACTAAAAAGTATTGGTAAATCAATAATTTTAAAAAGCACGGTTTGACGTAAATAAAATTTAATCATCTTTGGCTATTATAGACATGGTAAGTGTATTCAGTCTATTTGATTTATATTTTATTTTTAAATACTTAAAGATGTTTTTAGCAATTAACTGATATCCTAACGTAGTTTTTTCATCTACAATGTTTTACTACACATGATTTAGGGAAAGTTTTTATTTTAAGTAAAAACTAATTATGAGAAATTTGTTAACCAAACTTTTCTATCCGCTTTTTTTTCTTTTATTCATTTTATCTGTTTTCTTGATAGAAGGAGAATATAAATTTTATTTATTTGCATCATGGTCAGTATTTCTTTCCCTTTTTAATTTTGTGTTTCCCAAAAAAGTGCTTGATCAAAAATTTCTCATTTGGATTTTTTTAGTTTTTTTGTTATCTATTTTTTTAATTATCAATGTATTGTTTTCTAGTCAAATTTTTCTCTCTATAGAAAAATTGCTTTTTTATCTTGTATCTTTAGCAATGTTCGTTTTTTTCTTAACTATATCTAGGGAAAAATTTCAGCTTAAATTATTTTTTTATTATTTATCAATTATTACTATTACTTTAAATATTTTTGTTTTATTTTTTACTTTTTTCAATTTACAACCAGACATTTTTCCTTCTATGAATTTTTTAGTTAGAAGTTATGGTCATAATCATTATGCTGCCTTTTTACTTTTGGTAATTCCAGTTTTTTGGTGGCAATTCTTGTTTAATCACAGTCATTTGGAAAATTGGACAAATAAAAAAGAAATTGAATATTTATCTATTTTACTTTTATTTACTTCATATTTAATTATTATTTTAAGTTTAGCTAGAATTGTTTTATTAATCTCCTTATTGCAATTAATCTTAATTTTCTTTCTTAATAAAGAAATTTTTTCTATTATTAATCAAAATAAATTGATTAAAATTCTCACAAAATCATTTATTTTTATTTTTTTATTTGCAGGTGCATTTTTTGTGTTGCTGTCTATTCCTTTTAATCGACAAGGAGATTCTTTTTGTCCTTTAATTTTTACAAATAAAGAAATTTGTAAACCATTCGTAAGAGATGCTCGTTTTATTTATTGGCAAAAAGCTTTGTTGATATTTAAAGACAATGCGTTTTTTGGTTCTGGTCTTAAAACATTTGGTTTTGCTAGTCAAAAATTTCCAATTGAAAACTCTCAATTAACTTCTTATGCTCACAATATTTTCTTACACAATTTAGCAGAAGGAGGAGTTCTAGTTGGTGGTTTATTTATCATTTTTATTTTGTATTCACTTTATAAAGGTTTGAAAGTAGTAAAAAAGATTGAAAACCCTTCTTTATATAAATTTCTTTATTTATCAGTACTTGCGTCTTTTTTTAATGCCTTATTTGACTATGATTGGCATTTTTTCATTATTTTCTCTCTTACTTTAATTTTTTTAGCCATCATTTTGCAAAATGATTTAAATCATAAAAAAATAACTAATTTTTTATCATTCATAATTTATTATTTTTTATTGGTACTTGTAACTCTGTTTTTTGCTATTTCTAGTTTTTTGTCGCAAATTTTATATAAACAAAACAAATTAGATTCAATTATTCAATTCATTCCTTACTTGGATTTTCAAAATCGATTAATGTTTTCTGAAAAAAAACTACAGAAGAAAAACTTTGAAACTTTAGAACCTTTTTATCGCAATGATTCTGGTTTCATTTATGAATTTATTTTACTTGATGATATTACTTTAAAAAAACAAATTGAATTGCAACTTGTTTTAGCAGAAATTAATCCTGTTCTATTTATTAATAATTTACGAGTTGAAGATCTTGATCCTGAATCAGCTAAACCGTTGTTAGACAAATTTATGGAAATTGCTGAAAGATCGAAAGCCATAAATAATGAAGAAATGCTAGATTATTGGAAACAAAAAAATTTATCAATACAGTTTTTTAATCTTGCTAACCAAGCTTATTCAGAGGGGAAAATGTATCTTGCCTCAGATTTCTTTTATAAAGCTCTCAAATTAAATGATTATGTTATGAGCAATAGAAAAGCTGTCTTTTTAACTGATAACGATTTTAGAAAAACTACAAGTTTCTTTATAGAATTTATTGATTTTGATCCAAAACAAATGGGTGATTACTTTGGAGATTACATGGATATATATGAAAAAACTCTTCTTTATTTATTTGATCAAAATCAAATGAATGATTTTTTTATTTTGTCTGATGCAATCTTTGCCAAGCAACGTAATTTTTCTTGGTTCTTATGGCGTGATTTATCAAAAAATATTAACACAATAGAAGAAAAACAAAGACTTGAACAAGTGCATGAACACTTTATAGATTTAGAAACATGGCGTGATTTTTGGCCAATTTCAATTATCTAATAGACCACTGCATATATTTTTTTCACAATAATTATTAGTAATTATTTGTGATAATTTTTTACATTCTTCAATTTTGTCATCGTAACAGTTATCTATAAAAAAAATATTTTGATAAGGTTGAGAATCCAAAAATTCCAATATATCAGTTTCAAAAACACTCACTACAATTGGTTTTTTATTTTCTTGTTCTAGATAATAGTTTGCATAGCTTGGCAATTTTTTATCAGCAAAGGAAATAAAAATACTCTTATCAGATACTCTTTCTTCAATAGTTTTATGCACATTAGACAAATATAAAAAACCATATCTATTTATTGTTTGGTATCCGTACGTTATGAGCACCAACAATATAAGGATAATTCTTTTTATATTTATTTTTGTTTGAATCAATAAGAAGAATAAACAAATACTTGGTAAAAATAGATTTCTTGCTAAAAAAACTGGTTTAATTGATAAAGAATAAATGAGAGACAATATTAATGGAATATAAGTGGCAATAGTTAGAAAAATAACATCATTTTTTTTATTTTTTAAAATAGGTAACAGTGTTGCTATTAGAATTAATGAAGTTAACAAAGAAAAACCTAGTCCTGTAATTAAATTCAATTCTCTTGTAATTCTAAAAACATTAATCAAAACAACGCTTCCAGGAATAGAATTAGGATCATTAGATATTGCACTTTTAACAAATACATAAATTTGATAAAAACTAAAAAAAATAAAAAATAATAATATCGAAAAAGTGGTTTTAGCCAAATTTTTTCTCTTTTGAATTAAAAGTATGACGCCAAAAATTAAAATACTTACAATCAGCCAGACGCTGGCGTAATCAATATAAAAATTTATGGATAAAAGTAGTCCCGTTAATAATTGTCCTTTTAGACTGTATTTTTTTAATTGTTTTAAAAAAAAGTATAGCGCCAATAATAAAAAGAAAATTCCCATAGAGTATGATCTAACTTGAAAAGCTAAATTATTAAATAATGGATGTAGAGAAAATAAACTACTTACGATAAAGCCAGCTTGAGTGTTTTTAATGTTTTTTCCTATCAAAAAAACTAGAACAAGACTAGGTACAAACCAAAACAAACTAATTAATCTTAACCACGATTCGTTATTACCAAAAAGAAGACAGGTTTTTAAAAAGATGTAATAAAAAGGTGGGTGCACAAAATCGTCGTATTTCCCAATAGATAAAAATAAATCTTTATAAGTGGTATTTCTAGCTGTGAAATACGAAATGGCTTCATCATTCCATAAATCAGTTGTTAAGCCATAATTAAAACGGATAAAAGTTCCCAGTAATAGACAAATTATGAAAATAAACAACCAAAAACTAGTTTTGTTCATAATTTTATTTGAAAAATTATTTTTTCAACACTTCAATTCCTGGCAATTTCTCTCCACCCAAGAATTCTAAAGCAGCTCCACCAGCCGTTGAGACATGTGTAAAGCGGTCGCGCAAACCGCAAGCATTAATAACAGCATTAGTTTCACCTCCACCGCAAATGGTAATAGCTCCTGAGTCTGTGGTGTTGTTGGCAATATTTTTGGCAATTTCTCTGCTACCTTTGGCAAAAAGAGGATTTTCAAAAACACCCAAAGGACCGTTGAAGAAAATAGTTTTGGCTTTAGATAAAAGATATTTATAGAGAGCAATAGTTTCTTTACCAATGTCTAAATACTGAAGATCCAGATCAGTTTCACTATCTTTAACATTTTTGAGCAACTCTAATCTAAGAATTTTTGAATCATCGTCTACATCTTGATTTTTAGCTGCTAAAACATCAATAGGAACCACCACTTTTGGTAGAGGCAAGCCTTTGCCAGTAGTTTCTACATCAATCATGGTTCTTTCTGTTTGATGTTCAGAAAGAATTTCCTTGGCAATTTGTACGTTTTCTTCTATGTTTTTACCCATGAAAGATTTGTGAACTTCAATGCCACTAGCTTTTAAGAAAGCATTGGCAATTCCACCACCTACCAAGACTAAATCGGCCAATTTAGAAAGGTTTTTTACTGCTCCGACCTTATCGTCAATTTTTGCCCCGCCAAGTACGACCACAAAAGGACGAGGAGCTTTTTCTAGAATTTTAACCAAAATTTTTACTTCTGCAGCTAAATCAAAGCCAGCGAAATTTGGTAACAATTCAGCAACGCCTACAACAGAAGCGTGAGCTCTGTGAGAAGCAGAGAAAGCTTCGTTAATAAAAACTTCCGCTTTAGTGTCTTTAATGATTTTTTTTGCAAATGCGGTATTATTAGTCTCTTCTTCTTCATGAAAACGCAGATTTTCTAACAATAAAATGTCACCACTTTTCAATTTAGCGGTTTTTTCAGTAACTTTTTCACCTATACAATCTGTAGCAAATTGAACATCCAAGCCTAGATTGTGTTTAAGATAAAAAGCTACTGGTTCTAAACTAAATTTTTTAACCACTTGACCATCTGGTCTGCCTAAGTGGGACATTAAAATGATTTTGGCACCGTGTTCTCTCAAGAAAAGTATTGTTTCCAAAGCACTTCTAATACGCTGATCATCGGATACTACATATTTAGTATTTCCATTTCGAACAATTTTTTTTAGAGGGACATTGAAGTCGACTCTAACCAAGACGTTTTTTTCTTTAATATCGAGAACTCTAGGAGTGT
>ENA-UOWO01001356-UOWO01001356.1-activated-sludge-metagenome-genome-assembly--contig:-NODE-1356-length-32770-cov-21.356106_pt1 | contig 32770 bp, 25 predicted proteins | sample MGYA00238148_ERZ761564 | MGnify/ENA primary metagenome ERZ761564 (study PRJEB28885, sample SAMN05720194) | activated sludge metagenome | isolation source: Anaerobic digester | place: USA...
AACCCGAGATTACTACATTCACGCCCGGAATGGGTTGATTCGATTTTGAATCTACAACCGTACCACTCAATGTTTCTTGTGCAAGAACACTAAAGGGTAAGAATAGTAATAAAAATAACAACTTTTTGTAAATTGTTTTCATACTTTTAGTTTAAATTAATTTGGTTTTTGTTTGTAATTACCTTTACTTCGAGTAGTAAAATTAGATAATTATTAACACGCACAACAAAGGTAAAGTTTAAAACCGTTACGAAAACGTGATAGTGTTGAAAAGTTTTTGATTTTTTGTAATTTTAAAGGTGTAAAATTGCCATAATCTAAATAAAAAATTATCTTTATTGAGAAAATGATTTTTATCAACTTACAAGTATGAAAAAGAAAGTAACTCTAAAACAAATTGCAAAAGAACTAGATGTATCGATTTCGACCGTTTCTAAATCGTTGAGAAACAGTCTTGAAATAGGAGAAGAAACCAGACTAAAAGTTCAGGCTTTTGCTAAGTTTTATCACTACAAACCCAATAATATTGCACTGAGTTTAAAAAACAGAAAAACAAAAACCATTGGAATAATTATTCCTGAAATCGTGCATTATTTCTTTTCAACCGTTATTAATGGAATTGAACACATTGCCAATGAAAATGGATACAGCGTAATCATTTGTTTATCAGACGATTCCTTCGATAAAGAAGTGCTAAATATGGAAATGCTTGCCAATGGCAGTATCGAAGGTTTTATTATGTCACTTTCTAAAGAAACCCAGTTCAAAGGCGATTTTCATCATATTACAGAGGTCATCAATCAAGGTATGCCTGTAGTTATGTTTGATAGAGTAACCAATGATATTCTTTGTGACAAAGTAATCATCAACGACGAATTGGCCGCTTACGAAGCCGTTCAAAGTTTGATAGATAAAGGAAAGAAAAAAATTGCCCTCGTCACCACTGTCGATTATGTGAGTGTAGGAAAATTTAGAACCGATGGCTATACCAAAGCCTTACGAGATAACGGATTGCCTTTCGATGAAAATTTAATAATTAAAATTGAAAATGTCGAAAATTGCGAAATCACAATAGCTCAACTTTTAGAGGACAAAGCCTTCGATGCCATTTTTGCAGTAAACGAATTATTTGCAGTAATCATTATCAAAATGGCCAATAAAAGAGGAATAAAAGTTCCCGAAGACTTAGCCGTTATTGCTTTTACGGATGGAATCATTTCAAAATATTCAACCCCAACCATTACAACAGTAAGCCAAAACGGATTAGAAATGGGCAGTGTGGCGGCAAAAATACTTATCGAAAGATTGGAAGCCGAAGAAGAAGGAACAGAAATTGAAGAAAATGACGAAGTTTATAAAACTGTTGTTATTGAAACCCATTTAATAGAGAGAGAATCGACACTTTAAAGAATCAATTTCAATAACAATTTCAATATTCAAGTAATTTAGAATGTCTTTGACATTTTCAATCCCATTGCCTTTGTATTTGTCATTGTTATTGATATTGTTCTAGATTTTTTGTCATTCCTACTGACTTTCTAACTAAAACTTATTCACACTATTACGTTGTAGTTTTAGACAAATAACTTTATTCTAAAATCTAAAATCTAAAGTCTAAAATCTTTTTTATATTTACAGAATTCAAAACTGTTACTTTTACTTCGAAACATAAGTTACGTTTTGATAAGCAAGGTGCTTATCGTACATTTAAAACAATATACGATAATGAAAAAACCCAAATTAAGTTTTTGGCAAATCTGGAATCTAAGCTTTGGATTCCTAGGAGTACAAATCGGTTATTCACTTCAAAATGGCAATACCAGCAGAATATTAGAAGCTCTTGGTGCCGATGTTCACAGCATTGGCTATTTTTGGTTAGCAGCACCTCTTGCAGGTCTAATTGTTCAGCCTATTATAGGACTTTCAAGCGATAAAACTTGGACTAAGCTAGGAAGACGAATTCCATTTATCTTTTTTGGCGCAATTGTTTCGGCTTTGGCTATGTTTTTCATGCCCAATGCAGAATACTTTGCCTATTTGCTACCACCACTAATTTTTGGTGCCGTAATGCTTCTCTTAATGGACACTTCCTTTAATGTTACAATGCAGCCATTTAGAGCGCTTGTTGGCGATATGGTGAATGACGAACAGAAAAATTTGGGCTATTCTTTACAAAGTGCTTTAATCAATTTTGGAGCTGTTTTCGGTTCTTTATTGCCTTGGATTCTTGCCAAAGTTGGCGTTGCAAACGTCCCCGAAGCTGGTGAAAAAGTAGCTGCTTCTGTAATCTGGTCTTTCTACATTGGAGGAGCTATTTTACTAGCAACCGTTCTTTGGACTGTTTTTAAAACCAAAGAATATGCACCAAAAGAACATGCATTATACAACGACATTGATTTAGAATCCGAAACTGTAACCGAAAAAACAAGCATTATCAAATTAATTTCAAACGCTCCAAAAATATTTTGGCAATTAGGAATTGTACAATTCTTTTCTTGGTTCGCCTTATTTTTAATGTGGGTTTACACCACAAGAGCTATCGCCAATCAGGTTTGGGGGCCAGAAGCTTTAGACCCAAAATCGATTGGTTTCAACGAAGCTGGAGATTGGACAGGCGTTATGTTTGCTTTTTACAGTGCGGTTGCAGCATTATTTTCATTACTTATCCCATCAATTGCAAAATCTATTGGCAGAAAAAAAACCTATAGTTTTTCACTTTTAATGGGAGGAATTGGATTAGCATCGATGTATTTTGTACACGACAAAACCATTTTATTACTTTCTATTTCAGGAGTAGGATTAGCTTGGGCAGCTATTTTGGCAATGCCTTACGCCATGCTTTCTGGCTCCTTACCAGCCGATAAAATGGGTGTTTATATGGGATTATTTAACGCAACCATCACAATTCCACAAATTGCAGCAGGATTATTAGGAAGTACAATTATTGCTTTGTTTGGAGGTTTTCCTATGGCAATTATTGTAATCGCAGGAGTTTCAATGTTGATAGCCGGCTTGGCAGTATTTTTTGTCAAAGAAAAAACTTCAACAGCTAAATAAATTAAAAATTATAATGAATACAAAAGCATTTATATTCGACCTTGACGGCGTAATTGTGGACACGGCAAAATATCATTTTCTAGCTTGGAAAAAAATTGCCAATGAATTAGGTTTCGAATTTACTCACGAAAACAACGAATTATTAAAAGGAGTAAGCCGCGTGCGCTCGCTTGATATCATTCTGGAAATAGGAAAAGTTAATGCTTCGCAAGAAGACAAAAACAGATGGCTCATTCAAAAAAATGAGGATTATTTATCCTATTTAGTCGATATGGACGAAAGCGAAATCTTGCCGGGAGTGATGCCTATTTTAAACTATTTGAAAGAACGAAACCAACTAATAGCCTTAGGTTCAGCCAGTAAAAACGCCAGACCTATTCTTGAAAAAACGGGAACGCTTGCCTTTTTTGACGCTATTGTTGATGGAAACGATGTTTCGAACGCCAAACCCGACCCCGAAGTTTTCTTGCTTGCCGCCAAATTATTGAATACAAAACCCGAAGATTCTATTGTATTTGAAGATTCAGTTGCTGGAATTCAAGCGGCAAATATTGGCGGAATGGTTAGCGTAGGAATTGGCGAAGCTTCAACATTACACGAAGCAAAATATTTATTTAAAGATTTTACCCAAATGGATAAAGCCTTTATTGATGCTTTGATTGATAAAAAATAGAATACAAAAAAAATGAAATTAAGATTTTAGGTTTAGTAAACAACTTTAAACCTTTAACCTTTTAAACAAAAAAAGAAATGAACCAAGATTATATAAAAGCAGATAATTGGTCTATCATTGAAGAAGGATTTGATGCAGAGAGTGTAAAATCGTCCGAAAGTCTTTTCAGCATTGGCAACGGTGCGATGGGACAAAGAGCGAATTTTGAAGAAAATTACACAGGAGAAACTTTTCAAGGAAGTTATATTGCAGGAATTTATTATCCTGATAAAACCAAAGTGGGTTGGTGGAAAAATGGGTATCCAAAATATTTTGCCAAAGTACTAAACGCACCAAATTGGATCGGAATTGACATTGAAATCAACGATGAAAATCTGGATTTGAATACGTGCACGGAAGTTAAAAACTTTCGTCGGGAGTTGAATATGAAAGAAGGTTGGTACAACCGTTCTTTCGAAGCTACTTTGCAAAACGGAACCGAAATTGGCGTGAACATTCGTCGTTTTCTATGTATGAATTTAGACGAAGTAGGTGTTATCAATTATGAAATCACTGCTATAAACAAAGATACAAAAATTGTTTACAAACCTTATGTTGATGCTGGTGTCACCAATGAAGACGCCAACTGGGAAGAGAAATTTTGGGAACCCCTTGAAGTAAAAAGAAATGGAAATGCAGCATTTGTAACCGCTCAAACCTTCAAAACCCATTTCAAGGCTACCACTTTTATGCAAAACAACATTTTTGTAAATGATAAAAACGGTAATATCACCCCCTCGAATATTAAAACAGGCACCGACAAAATTCAATTTTCATTCGATGTTATCATTGCAAAAGGACAAAAATCCTCTATTCAAAAAATTGGTGGTTATACTGTTTCTTTGAACCACGAAAATACTGTTTCTGCGGCAGAAGATGCAATAAAAGCAGCTTTAGCAAAAGGATATGACCAATTATTAGCCGAACAAATCGAAGCGTGGGCAAAAATTTGGGAAATGTCAGACATCACCATTGATGGTGATGTGAAAGCGCAACAAGGTATTCGTTTTAATATTTTTCAACTCAATCAAACGTATTCAGGCAAAGATTCTCGTTTGAATATTGGCCCAAAAGGGTTCACTGGCGAAAAATATGGTGGTTCTACTTATTGGGACACGGAAGCCTATTGCATTCCGTTTTATATGGCGACCAAAGATCAACAAGTAGCTAGAAATTTATTGACCTATCGCTACAATCAATTGGATAAAGCGATTGAAAATGCCAAAGACAATTTGGGTTTCAAAAACGGAGCAGCTTTGTATCCAATGGTGACCATGAATGGCGAAGAATGTCATAACGAATGGGAAATCACTCACGAAGAAATCCACCGAAATGGAGCGATTGCTTTTGCGATTTTCAATTACTATCGTTTTACTGGCGATTACAGTTATATTCCCGAAAAAGGATTGGAAGTATTAATTGGAATTGCCCGTTTTTGGCATCAAAGAGCTAATTTTTCGACAGACAAAAACCAATATGTAATTCTTGGAGTTACTGGTCCAAATGAATATGAAAACAATGTAAATAATAATTTCTACACTAATTATATTGCCAAATGGTGTATTGATTATGCACACGAACAAATCCTGAAAGCATCATTAGAATATCCATCAGACCATAAACGCATCATCGAAAAAGTAAAATTATCGGATGCTGAATTGCAAGATTGGAAAAAAGTTTCGGGCAATATGTACTTTCCATATTCCGAAAAACACGGAGTTTATTTACAACAAGATGGATTTTTGGACAAAGAATTGGTTTTGGTAAAAGATTTGGACAAATCACAGCGACCAATCAATCAAAAATGGTCTTGGGACAGAGTTTTACGTTCGCCATACATCAAACAAGCCGATACTTTACAAGGGTTTTACTTCTTTGAAGACCACTTTACGAGAGAACAATTAGAAAAACATTTCGATTTTTACGAACCCTTTACCGTTCACGAAAGTTCCCTTTCTCCTTGCGTCCATTCGATTCAAGCAGCCAAATTGGACAAAATGGATATGGCCTATACTTTCTATTTAAGAACTTCAAGACTGGATCTTGACGACTACAACAAGGAAGTTGAAGAAGGCTGTCACATCACCTCAATGGCGGGAACTTGGATGAGTATTGTAGAAGGTTTTGGCGGAATGCGAGTAAAAGATGATTCACTTCATTTTTCTCCAAAAATCCCGAAAGAATGGTCAGGCTATTCCTTTAAAATTAATTTTAGAAACCAGATTTTGAAGGTTGCCGTTAATCACGACGATACACAACTTACACTTGAAGGTTCTAAACAATTGACTGTTTTTGTAAATGGCAAGGCAGTTTTAGTGGAACCAAATAGTTTGGTTACAGTTTAAAATTAAATAACTATATAAGGCATTTAAGTTCATTTAAGATTTTCTTGAATTTTCTTATTTGTCTTATTTAGTTAAATAAAAATGTTGAAAAATTAATTATTTGTCAAATGAAAAAAATACTTTTACTCCTCATTTTTACAACATCTTCTATGTTTGCACAAATCGAAAAAATAGAGCCTCCTTTTTGGTACGCCGGAATGCAAAATCCCGAATTACAAATTATGTTTTACGGAAAAAACATTGCACAATTCCAGATTTCGGTTTCTAATTCGATTAAAATTACAAACGTAAAAAGAACTGAAAATCCCAACTACATTTTCGTCACCATCAACACTAAAAACAGTCCTGCAAAAGACCTTGTTTTCACTTTCAAAGACAACAATAAAATAACATTTACACAAAACTATTCCTTAAAAAAGCGAAGAGAAAATTCAGCGCAACGTAAAAGTTACGATGCCACGGATATGATGTATTTGATAATGCCGGATCGATTTTCGAATGGCAAAAAAAACAATGATTCCAATGATTTAACCCACGAAAAATTCAACCGAGATTTGCCGGGAGGAAGACACGGCGGCGACATTGAAGGCATCATCAACCACTTGGATTATTTGCAGGAATTAGGCGTTACTACCGTTTGGAACACACCACTTTGCGAGGATAATGAAGAAAAATATTCCTATCATACTTACGCACAATCTGACGTTTATAAAATTGATCCTCGTTATGGAACCAACGAAGATTATGCTCGATTAGCTTCAGAATTGCACAAAAGAAAAATGAAATTAGTAATGGACTACGTTACGAATCATTGGGGTGCAGCACATTGGATGATGAAAGATTTACCCACTCACGATTGGATTCATCAATTTGAAAATTTTACCCAAACCAATCACAAACGAACCACCATAAACGACATAAACGCATCAAAAATAGACACCAAAATTTGTATGGATGGATGGTTTGCTCCAACGATGCCAGATTTAAACCAGTCCAATCCTTTGATGCTGAATTATCTTATTCAAAATGCGATTTGGTGGATTGAATATGCTGACTTAGATGGCTTCAGAGTAGATACTTACAACTATTCAGATCCTGAAGGAATTGCAAAATGGACAAAAGCCATAACCAATGAGTATCCCAATTTCAACATCGTTGGAGAAGTTTGGATGCAAAATCAGGCTCAAATTGCTTATTGGCAAAAAGACAGTAAAATTGCCGCTATTCAAAATTACAATTCCCACTTACCTAGCGTGATGGATTTTACATTACTTGGTGCATTGGGAAGTGTTTTCAACGAAGACGATGGCAGTTGGGACAAAGGAATGGTAAAAATCTACGATAATTTTGCCAATGATTTTCTGTATCCAAACATCAACAACTTGCTTATTTTTGCCGAAAATCACGATACGCAACGTCTGAATCACGTTTATAACAACGACATCCGAAAATACAAAATGGCGATGGCTATTCTGGCCACAGTTCGAGGAATTCCTCAAATTTATTATGGTTCCGAAATTGGGATGTCTGGAAATAAAGACAATGGTGATGCCGATATTCGTCAAGATTTTCCCGGCGGATGGGAAGACGACACCAATAATGCGTTTATAAAAGAAGGAAGAACTCAAGGACAAAACGAATATTTCGATTTCACTTCCAAGTTATTCAATTGGAGAAAAACCCAATCGGCTGTTCACTTCGGGAAGATGACACATTACATTCCAGAGGACAATGTGTACGTCTATTTCAGGTATAATACTACTGAAAGCGTGATGGTTTTAATCAACAACAGCAATGAAACCAAAGCCATAAAAACTACTCGTTTTGCAGAAAATATTGGAAATTTTAAAACCGGAAAAGATGTCATCACGGAACAATCCATTGACGTTACCAACGAAATTACTTTGGAACCAAAATCGGTTTTAATATTGGAATTGAAATAACAGATTTATACCTCCCAAACCCGACAGGTTTTTAAAACCTGTCGGGTTTAATCCTAAAACTATGAAAAAATTACTTTTCTTATTATTTATAACTTCATTTTCCTTTTCACAAAATGCAAGCAGGAAATTCGAAAGTTTTAAAAAAGGCAACAACGCTTTAGAAATCAAAACTTCCGAGGGTTTATACATCATCAAAGCTTATTCTGATAAAATTGTGGAAACTTCTTTTATTCCAAAAGGCGAAATTTTTAATCCAAATTCAGAAGCAGTCGTTTTAGTTCCAAAAAAAGGAATTGCAAAGGTTTCGGGAAATCAAAATACATTAAAATTCTCCACTTCCGGAATCGTGGTTTCAATTCAAAAATCACCGTTTCAAATTTCGTATTTCAACCAACAAAAATTCTTGTTTTCTGAAAAATCAGGTTATTTAAAACAAAAACACATTCCACTAGAGAACGTAAAAGGCAACATAAAATCAGATTCAACGGAAGTTATACAATTTAGTATTTCGACTGACGAAATACTCTATGGAGGCGGTGCTCGCGCATTAGGAATGAACCGTCGTGGCAACAAATTAGCTTTATACAATAGAGCAGATTATGGTTACGAGACCTATTCTAAATTAATGAATTTCTGTATTCCATTAGTTTTATCTTCAAAAATGTATGCCGTTCATTTTGATAATCCTGCTATTGGCTACTTGGATTTAGACAGCAAAAAAGACAATACTTTGGCTTACGAAACGATTTCAGGTAGAAAAACCTACCAAGTGATTATTGGCGATTCTTGGACAGATTTGATTTCGAATTACACTGATTTAACCGGAAAACAACCTTTGCCAGCACGATGGACTTTAGGTAATTTTTCCTCACGTTTTGGCTATCATTCACAAGAAGAAGTGGAAAAAACCATCAAGAAATTTGAAGATGATAAAATTCCTGTCGATGCGATAATTCTGGATTTGTATTGGTTTGGGAAAGATATGAAAGGCACAATGGGAAACTTGGATTGGGAAAAAGAAACCTTCCCAAATCCCGAAAAAATGATGTCCGATTTGAATGCAAAAGGCATAAAAACCATCCTGATTACCGAACCTTTTGTATTGACCACTTCTAAGAAATGGCAAGAAGTTGTAGATAAAAAAGTAGTGGCAACAGATAAAGTTGGAAAACCTTTTACCTATGATTTCTATTTTGGAAATACCGGAATCATCGACATTTTCAAACCCGATGGTTCAGCTTGGTTTTGGAATGTATACAAACGATTAATCAATCAAGGTGTTGGCGGACTTTGGGGCGATTTGGGCGAACCCGAAGTTTTCCCTTCCGAAGCTATAACTGCTGGCGGAAAAGCCGATGAAATCCATAATGTTTACGGACACAATTGGGCAAAACTAATTGCCGATGGTTACAAAAAAGACTTCCAAAATCAACGTCCTTTTATTTTGATGCGCGCTGGATATTCAGGTTCACAACGTTTTGGGATGATGCCTTGGTCTGGAGATGTGAGCCGTTCTTGGGGTGGATTACAATCACAAACCGAGATTTCCCTCCAAATGGGAATGCAAGGAATGGGTTATATGCACTCGGATTTGGGCGGTTTTGCTGGCGATTATTTCGACAACGAATTGTACATTCGATGGTTGCAATACGGCGTTTTTCAGCCGATATTTCGTCCGCATGCTCAGGAAGAAGTAGCTTCAGAAGTAGCTCGAAAAGACATTATAACCAAAGCAAAAGCTAAGAAACAAGTGGAATTGCGTTACCAACTTTTACCTTATAACTATACTTTGGCATTCGAAAACAATCAAAAAGGAACGCCGTTAATGCGTCCGTTGTTTTTTGAAGAACCAAATAATCTAAAATTACAAACGGTTTGCGAAACCTATCTTTGGGGAAATGATTTTTTGGTTACACCAATAACAAAATCAGGTGTGACTTCAACTTCTGTTTATTTTCCAAAAGATAACAATTGGTTTGATTTCTATTCCGATGAAGAACAATTGGCTGGAACCACTTCAACAATCAAAGTTGTAGAAGACCATATTCCTGTTTTTGTTCGAGGTGGCGCTTTTATCCCAATGATAAAAACCATTCAAAACACATTGCAATATTCGTTGTCAACCTTCGATTTGCATTATTATTTTGATGCAAAAACAACTCAAAGTTCTGGCAAACTATACAATGACGATGGAGCAACAGCCAACGCTTTTGAAAAAGAAGCATTTGAACTTTTAAATTTCTATGGCAATTTCAATAGCAATAATAAAACAGTCGTTGTCAAATTAAATTCGGAAATTGGAAAAAACTTTACATCATTCGACAAAAACATTTCCTTTATCGTTCATAATATAGAAGCAAAATCAGTGACTGTAAACGGAAGAACCATTGCGTTTAAAACCGTTAAAAACAATATTGAAATTCCAGTTTCTTGGAAAAAAGGAACTGCAGTGGAAATCAAAATTCAATTATAATTAATTTACTAAACCTCAAAGGTTTTTAGAATCTTTGAGGTTTGAAAAAAAATAAAATAAAAATGAAAAAAAATATCTTATTTTCAATCGCATTATTATCGCTGCTTTTTGCAGGTTGCTCTTCAACAAAAACGGCAAAAACTGCTTCCAAGACTCCTTTTGTTTGGGAAAATGCCAATGTATATTTTCTTTTAATCGACCGATTCAACAACGGAGACAAAACCAACGATCAAAACTATAATAGAAATAAACCAACAGGGAAATTACGAGGTTTTGAAGGCGGTGATATTCGTGGTGTGATTCAAAAATTGGAGGAAGGTTACTTTGAAAAATTAGGGATAAATGCCATTTGGATGACGCCCGTTGTCGAACAAATTCACGATGGCGTTGACGAAGGAACTGGTTATAGCTACGGATTTCACGGATATTGGACAAGAGATTGGACGACTTTAGACCCAAGTTTTGGAACTAAAAAGGACTTAGCTGAATTGGTTCAAAAAGCACACGCCAAAGGAATTCGCATTTTATTGGATGCCGTTATCAATCACACTGGACCAGTTACTGCCGAAGATTCTGTTTATCCTAATGACTGGGTGAGAACGACTCCAAAATGTACTTACAAGTCCTATGAAACTTACATTAATTGCACCTTAGTAGAAAATCTTCCTGATGTGAAAACCGAAAGCAACGAAGCTGTAGCTTTGCCACCTTTCTTAATAGAAAAATGGAAAAAAGAAGGCCGCTACGAACAAGAAGTAGCCGAATTAGATACTTTTTTTGCTAAAACAGGTTATCCTCGTGCGCCAAAATATTACATTATGAAATGGCTGTCGGATTACATTACTGATTTCGGAATTGATGGCTACCGCGTAGATACTGCAAAGCACACTTATGAAGATGTTTGGGCTGATTTCAAGAAAGTTTGCGACCAATCCTTTGAAGATTTCAAAAAAAATAATCCAGAAAAAGTATTAGACAATAATGCGTTTTTTACTGTTGGTGAAGTCTATGGTTACAACATTGGAAGCAAAAAATTATTTGATTTTGGAGACAAAAAAGTGGATTATTTTGCAAATGGTTTTACCAGTTTAATCAATTTTGACTTTAGAAATGAAGCCAAAATGAAGTATGAAGATTTGTTTTCAAAATACAATTCAATCCTCCAAAATGACTTGAAGGGCAATACGGTAATGAACTATGTTTCTTCGCACGATGACAGTTATCCTTATGATAAAAAACGTGAAAAAACATTAGAAAGTGGCACAAAACTATTGCTGGCACCAGGAATTTCACAAGTGTATTATGGCGACGAAAGCGCTCGTCCGCTCGATATTCCAGGAACTATAGGAGATGCAACCTTGCGTTCGATGATGAATTGGGACGAAATAAAAACCAATTTCGAAACTCAAAAAGTGCTTTTGCATTGGCAAAAATTAGGAAGTTTCAGAAAAAACCATCCAGCGATTGGAGCAGGAATTCACCAACAAATTTCGGCTAGTCCTTATGTTTTTAGTAGAACTTATACCAAAGATAATTTCACTGACAATGTGGTCATTGGTTTGGATTTACCAATAGGAGCTAAAGAAATTTCGGTGGGAACTATTTTCAAAGACGGGACAAAATTGAAAGATGCCTATTCCGGGAAAAAAGTCGAAGTTTTGAATGGAAAAATTAGTATTGACACCGAATTTGATATTGTTTTATTGGAAAGATAGTTGTTCCCTTTTTGTTGATTTTATGAAAATTTAGTTTTTAACTGTTTATATTTTATTAAATTTGAAAAAGTAAGATTTTAAAAAAACTGCTAATTAATTATTTTGAAAAAATACAACCCAAATGTCTTTTAAATATACAGAAATTGAACGTGTTGAAAAACTGACCAAAGAAGAATTTTTAAAAAACTACTACAAACCACAAAAACCAGTAGTTATCACCAATCAAATTGAAGATTGGCCAGCGTTTACCAAATGGAATTTTGACTTTTTGAGAACGGTGGCTTCCGATAAAAAAGTGCCGCTCTATGATAGCCGAAAAACCGACTATACCAAAAAAGTAAACGAACCCGATTTTGTAATGACAATGGGTGAATACATTGATATTCTTGAAAAAGGACCTACCGATTTACGTATTTTTCTGTATCATTTAATGAAAGACGTGCCTGAAATGAAATCAGATATGAAATGGCCAGATTTAGGAATTCGTTTGATTAAAAGTTTACCTTTATTGTTTTTTGGCGGTCAAGATGCCAAGGTTTTTATGCACTATGATATTGATTTTCCCAATATATTTCACATTCATTTTCAAGGCAGAAAACAGTGCGTGCTAGTTGACCCAAAGGAAACAAAATACATGTATCGCCTTCCCTATTCTTGGATTTGCAACGAAGATATAGATTTTGACAATCCCGATTTCGAAAAATTTCCAGCTTTGAAAAAGGTTAACCCTTATATTACGCATCTTGAACACGGTGAAATGTTGTATATGCCCGAAGGGTGGTGGCATTATATGAAATATGAAACGCCTGGTTTTTCGTTGAGTTTGCGCTCCTTGGCTGGCCGTCCGAAGAATTTACTTAAAGGTTTTACCAACGTAGCCATCAACAGATATTATGATAATTGGATGCGAAAATGGAAAGGTCAAGCTTGGTTAGATTACAAAGACAAAGTGTCAATTGAAAGAACGAATGCCGAACTGAAATAAAAAATGCTAAAAATTGGACATCGTGGAGCAAAAGGCTACGAACCCGAAAACACTTTGATTTCTTTCGAAAAAGCAATTAAATTGAATGCGGACGGCGTAGAACTGGATGTGCATTTGAGTTCGGATGGAGAACTCATGGTGATTCACGATGAAACCATTGACCGAACTACCAACAAAAAAGGTTTTGTCAATCAATTTACTGCGTTAGCATTAAAAAAATATGGTGTTCCAAAGCTTATAGAGGTTTTTGATTTGGTAAACCAAAGATGCTTTATCAACATCGAACTCAAAGGAATTGGAACTGTCCAACCTGTTGCCGAATTAATATCACGTTATATTTCACAAAAAAATTGGAATGACACTGATTTTTTAGTTTCTAGTTTCGATTGGAAAATGCTCGAAGAAATTCATTTGTTAAATCCGAAAATCCGAATTGGGGTTTTAACCGAAGAAAATGTTGATGAAGCTTTGGCTTTCGCCAAAAAAACAAAAGCCTTTTCCATTCATCCCAATTATCGATTGTTAGCCAAAGAAAATGTAGCTTTGATGCGAGAAAATGGACTCGAAGTTTATCCTTGGACTGTGAATTCAACAGAAGATATTCAAAAAATAAAATCATTCAACGTAAACGGAATTATTTCCGATTTTCTTGATAGAATATGATTTTAAAACCATTAAGTTGTTTTTTAAACAAACACGACAATAGCAAAATATAAATTTCATTCCATCATCCTATTCAAAACCATTCTGAATCTGTGAAAATTTGTGAAATTTGTATCTAAATAAAAAATATGAACCAGAATTTTGATATCATAATTGTAGGCGGTGGCGCTGCAGGATTTTTTACAGCTATCAATATTGTTGAGAAAAATCGGAAGCTAAAGGTAGCTATTCTCGAACGTGGCAGCGAAGTATTGTCTAAAGTTAGAGTTTCTGGTGGAGGAAGATGCAACGTGACTCACGCTTGTTTTGAACCCAATGAACTGGTAAAATTTTATCCGCGAGGCGAAAAAGAATTGCGTGGGCCTTTTCATCAATTTTGTTCTGGCGACACTGTAGAATGGTTCAGCAATCACGGCGTGGAACTCAAAATTGAAGACGATGGAAGAATGTTTCCAGTTTCGAATTCCTCCCAAACTATTATTGATTGCTTTCTCGAAGCGACTCAAAAACTCGGAATTACAGTGTTGACAGGACAAAGCGTTCAATCAATTTTCAAAAAAGACAACCTTTGGAAAATTGAAACCCAAACCAAAAATTACATTGCCGAAAAACTAGTTCTCGCCACAGGAAGCAACCCGAAAATTTGGGAAATGCTACAAACTTTTGGTCACGCCATTGTGAATCCTGTTCCTTCCCTATTTACTTTTAACATCAAAGATTCAAGAATAAAAGAACTTCCAGGAGTTTCGGCTCAGGTTTCGGTAAAAGTGAAAGACACTAAACTTACCTCAACTGGCTCTTTGCTAATCACCCATTGGGGAATGAGTGGCCCGGCGATTTTGAAATTATCGGCTTGGGGCGCACGTATTTTATTTGAAAAAAATTATCAATTTACCATTTTTGTCAATTGGCTGAATGAAATTGATACCGATGATGCCGAAAAAATCCTTAAAGATTTAAAACAAGAACATGCCAAAAAAGCGGTGTCCAAGAAATCTCCTTTTGACTTCCCAAATCGATTATGGGAAAGTTTGGTATTGGCTTCCAATATTTCAGCAGAAACCAAATGGGCCGATTTATCCAAAATTCAATTGCAAAATTTAGCCAATCAATTGACGAATTCGAGTTTTCAAGTCAATGGAAAAAGCACCTTCAAAGAAGAATTTGTAACAGCGGGCGGTATTGATTTAAAGCAAATCAATTTCAAAACTATGGAAAGCAAATTGCACAAAAACCTGTATTTTGCGGGAGAAATTTTGGACATTGATGCTATAACTGGAGGATTTAACTTTCAAAATGCTTGGACGAGTGGGTATATTTTAGCAAATTCGCTATAGTTATTTTGAAAATTTATTGTATTTTTGATACTAATTGAGTTTGTTTTTACAAATTCGTAATGTTGGGTCACTATTTAACTACTCAAAAAAGCATTCTTTTTCATGTATATATTAACCAATACCTTTGTTGTCAATGAAAAAAAAATACTTGTTAATCGCCATATTTTTTAGTTTTTTTTCTTTCAATTCTTCAGCAATTAGCTTAAAAATTAATGCTTTTTCTATATTTTTAAATTCTGAGTCTTCCAAACTCATAAGTAATCCAAAAACAAGTTTAGCAGATCCAATATCAAATCCGACTGCTTCTGTATCGTCATTGTGTGAAGGTGAAAGTTTAACACTAATAGCAAATCCAAGCGGAGGGGTTGCCCCTTACACTTATAGTTGGACTGGTCCAAATGGCTTTGTTTCAACTGACGAAAATCCAGTGATAAATAACATTAGTCCAGCGGCGGCAGGCGTTTATTCTCTCGTAGTAACTGATTTTACTAATGCTACTTCTGTTATTCAAAGTACCGCTGCAATAATTGTAAATTCAAAAATTGACCCTGAGTTTGATGCAACACTTCCAGCAATTTGCAGAGGCGGATTTGCTCCTATTTTATCAACAACTTCAACTAATGGAATTACAGGAACTTGGTCACCAGCAATTGTAAATAACAACACAACAACTACCTATGTTTTTACACCAGACTCTGGTCAGTGTGCCAATTCATTATCATTTACCATTTTTGTTTTAAATAATGTTGATCCAAAGTTCACCTTACCATCATCCATTTGTAGTGGTGATACTCCACCTATCTTGCCAAACGTTTCAAATAATGGAATTGTTGGAATCTGGAATCCTTCTGTAGTTAGCAACATCACTTCAGGCTCCTATGTTTTCACCCCTTCGGCTGGACAATGTGCTACAGTAGCTACTGTAAATATTGTCATAAATCCATTGGCACCTGTTTTTATTCCTGCTTTACAAAACATTTGCTCAGGAGAAACTACTTCTCCATTGCCTACAACTTCTACTAATGGTATTACTGGAACTTGGTCGCCCGCTTTTAACAATACTTCAACTAGCACCTATACTTTTACTCCAAATGCTGGACAATGCGCACCAACAACAGCTACAGCTACAATGACTGTAATTATAAATCCAATTACAGCCGTTTTCACACAAATAGCTCCTATTTGCTCCGGTGAAACATTAGCTCCTTTACCAACCACTTCTGACAATGGAGTAACTGGAACTTGGTCGCCAGCAATGAACAACACTGCAACGACGACTTATACTTTTACACCAACTGTGGGTCAATGTACTGTTACTCCCCTTACGATGACGATTGTAGTCAATCCTATTGAAGCAGTTTTCAGTCAAGTTGCGCCAATTTGCTCAGGTCAAACTTTAAATGCTTTACCAAACACTTCTGACAATGGAGTCACTGGAACTTGGTCACCAACCATAAATAACACTGCAACAACAACTTATACTTTTACACCAACTTTGGGTCAATGTACTGTAACTCCTGTTACAATGACGATTGTGGTCAATCCTATTGCGGCTGTTTTTACACAAGTAGCACCAATTTGTTCAGGTCAAACTTTAAATCCTTTACCAACCACTTCTGACAATGGAGTAACTGGAACTTGGTCGCCAGCAATGAACAACACTGCAACGACGACTTATACTTTTACACCAACTGTGGGTCAATGTACTGTTACTCCCCTTACGATGACGATTGTAGTCAATCCTATTGAAGCAGTTTTCAGTCAAGTTGCGCCAATTTGCTCAGGTCAAACTTTAAATGCTTTACCAAACACTTCTGACAATGGAGTCACTGGAACTTGGTCACCAACCATAAATAACACTGCAACAACAACTTATACTTTTACACCAACTTTGGGTCAATGTACTGTAACTCCTGTTACAATGACGATTGTGGTCAATCCTATTGCGGCTGTTTTTACACAAGTAGCACCAATTTGTTCAGGTCAAACTTTAAATCCTTTACCAACCACTTCTGACAATGGAGTAACTGGAACTTGGTCGCCAGCAATGAACAACACTGCAACGACGACTTATACTTTTACACCAACTGTGGGTCAATGTACTGTTACTCCCCTTACGATGACGATTGTAGTCAATCCTATTGAAGCTTTATTTACACAAGTAGCACCAATTTGTTCAGGACAATCTTTAGGCCCTTTACCAAACACTTCTGACAATGGAGTAACTGGAACTTGGTCGCCAGTAATGAATAATTTGGCTACTACAACTTATACATTTACTCCAACTTTGGGTCAATGTACTGTAATTCCTGTTACTATGACAATTGTAGTCAATCCGATTGCCGCGGTTTTTACTCAAGTAGCACCAATTTGTTCAGGTCAAACATTAGCTTCTTTACCAAACACTTCTGATAATGGTGTGACTGGAACTTGGTCGCCAGCAATGAATAATTTGGCTACTACAACCTATACTTTTACACCAACTTTAGGACAGTGTACTGTTACTCCTGTTACAATGACGATTGTGGTCAATCCGATTACTGCGGTTTTTACACAAGTAGCACCCATTTGTTCGGGTCAAACTTTAGCTCCTTTGCCAAACACGTCTGACAATGGAGTGAATGGAACTTGGTCGCCAGCAATGAATAATTTGGCTACTACAACCTATACTTTTACACCAACTTTGGGTCAATGTACAGTTACTCTTGTTACAATGACGGTTGTGGTCAATCCGATTGAAGCGGTTTTTACACAAGTAGCACCAATTTGTTCTGGTCAAACTTTAAATGCTTTACCAAACACTTCTGACAATGGAGTAACTGGAACTTGGTCACCAGCAATGAACAATACAGCAACGACGACATATACTTTTACTCCAACTTTGGGTCAATGTACTGTTACTCCCCTTACGATGACGATTGTAGTCAATCCTATTGAAGCAGTTTTCAGTCAAGTTGCGCCAATTTGCTCAGGTCAAACTTTAAATGCTTTACCAAACACTTCTGACAATGGAGTCACTGGAACTTGGTCGCCAACTATAAATAATACGACAACAACGACATATACTTTTACTCCAACTGTGGGTCAATGTACTGTTACTCCTGCAACAATGACGATTATTGTGAATCCAAATATTCTACCAATCTTTACTGCCATTGCTCCATTTTGTTCTGGTTCAGAAAGTCCTTTACTCCCTTCAACATCAAATAATTCAATTACAGGAACTTGGAATCCAGCAATTGTTAGCAATCTCAATTCAGGCACCTATACTTTTACACCAACTGCAGGTCAATGCGCTACAACAACTACTTTGGACATTACAATTATTCCAAAAATAATTCCATTGTTTGACCCAATTGCCGATGTTTGTTATGATTCGACACCTCCTAGCTTACCCCTAATTTCGACAAATGGAATTTCAGGAACTTGGAGTCCATCAACTGTAAGTAATACCGCTTCTGCCATTTATACTTTTACACCAAATGATGGAATTTGTGCAACTACGGCAACATTAACCATAAATGTAAATGCAATAACACCATTATTTGACACAGTTGCTCCAATTTGTGTCAACACAACTGCTCCAATTTTGCCATCAACCTCAACAAATGGAATTATTGGAACTTGGAATCCTGATATTGTTAGCAATACTGCTTCAGGAAACTATGTTTTCACACCAAATGCAGGACAATGTGCCACAACAGCCACTTTGAGTGTTACAGTAAATCAAATTACTACTCCAGTTTTTACAGCGATTGCCCCCATTTGCTCGGGTGCAACGAGTCCAATTTTACCATTAACATCAAATAATGCTATTACAGGAACTTGGAATCCTGATACAATAAGTAATACTTCATCTGGAACTTATACTTTCACCCCAACCGCTGATCAGTGTGCAACTGCTACAACTTTAAATGTTACAGTCAACCCAAATGTAACTCCAATTTTTGAACCAATAGCTCCAATATGCTCGGGTGAGGTTAGTCCCGTGTTACCACTTACATCGACTAATGGTGTGACAGGAACTTGGAATCCTGCAACTGTTAGCAATACATTATCTGGAAATTATATTTTCACTCCCAATGCAGGACAATGTGGACTGACAACGACTTTAAATGTAATTGTAAATCCATCTCCTACTTCGATAGCCTTAAAAACTACCGATGTTATTAATGAACGACCTGACGGAATTATTGAAATTACTGGTGTGACAAGTGGCTTAGCCCCATTTAATTACAGCATTGACAATAGCTCGTTTACACCCAATACAACCTATTCAAACCTGAATCCCGGCGATTATACGATTAAGGTTTTAGATACAAATGGTTGTGTATTTAGTAAAGTAGTCACCATAAATTCTGTTTGTTTAATTCCAAATGTAATTTCGCCAAATAATGATACTTTTAATGACGCTTTCGACCTTACAGGTTGTGAGGTGGTTAAACTCCAAATTTTCAATAGATACGGAGTTGAAGTAAATGATTTTAGCAATTATTCAAACCAATGGGTCGGAAATAATAGAAAAGGAGAATCACTTCCAGATGGTACTTATTTTTATGTTGCCGAAATAAAAGATGGAACTTCAAAATCGGGTTGGGTATTTGTTACTAGATAAAGCAAGAAATACCCAATTTTAGGATATTTTTATCGATTCATATTTTGCATTTCATAGATAAAAGTGTCCAAATCGACTTTTTTATCTACCAATGCTAACGCTTTACCAACAATATAATTTACATTACTTGTCGTAAAACCAAGCGCTACCGCAAATTTTCTTAACAATATTTCTTGTTTATCCCCCAAATGATGATCGTGATGAACCACTCTAGAAATATTATATAAACTCTCTAATCTTTCTATGTGTAGATAAGGAGGATTTAATTCATATTTCAATGGATTTCCTAGAATTTCTTTATATTCTTCATCAGAAATTTCTAGTTTTACTGCAAGTTTATCTAAAAACTTTTTTTCGTCAGGATCAAACTTTCCATCAGCGAACAAAACTCGAACTACTGCTGCAAAACGCCCTTTCATTCTTCGTTTAAATTCGTTATCAAATAATTCGGCGATTGACATAATATTAGATTTTAAATTGTTATATAAAGTTACGATTAATTTCGATTTTTTCAAATAGCAACTGCCAATATTTTTTTGATAGTACTTCCTTTTAATAAAATTTTTAACACTAAAAATGCTTTTAACAGTGTCGTATAAACCTAATTTCAAAATAAATTGTAAGTTTGACAACCCCTAATCATTAAAACTTTTTATAATGTCAGAATTTTGGATTTATTTTGAAAAAGGCTTGAGGCATATTCTAGACCTATCAGCTTATGACCACATTTTATTTTTAATTGCATTGACAATTCCATATGCTTTCAAAGATTGGAAAAGACTATTGCTTTTAGTCACCATTTTTACCGTTGGACACACAGTAGCGTTGTTGCTATCGGTTTTTGGAGTAGTGATTATTAAAGTTAATTTGGTCGAATTTTTAATTCCAATAACCATTCTAATCATCGCTTTTTTTAATCTTTTCACAGCCGGAAAATCTTCAAAACAAGAAAGCATCAGCATAATTGGGTTTGTTACTTTATTTTTTGGAATCATTCACGGATTGAGTTTTGCTGGTTATTTCAAGACTTTAGTTGGTGGTTCACCACAGTCAAAATTATTGCCTTTATCTGAGTTTTCTTTAGGAATCGAAGCTTCCCAAATAATTGTAGTTTTTATTGTGTTGATACTTTCGTATATTGTCCAAACTTTCTTCCGGTTTTCAAAACGCGATTGGACCTTAGTGATGTCGTCATTTGTAATTGGAGTGGTTTTACCAATGATTATTTCGAGCGAAATCTGGAATAGATAAATTAAAAAATGGAAAATAAAAAATTAAATAAATACGACAAAGCCTATCTTCGAATTGCCAAAGAATGGAGCCTTTTGTCCTATTGCAAACGCAAACAAGTAGGTGCGATAATCGTTCGCGATAAAATGATTATTTCAGACGGATACAACGGAACGCCTTCGGGTTTTGAAAATTGTTGCGAAGATGAAGCGGGTTTAACCAATTGGTACGTGCTTCACGCTGAGGCAAACGCCATTCTTAAAGTTGCAAAATCTACCCAAACTTGTGAAGGAGCAACACTTTATATCACGCTTTCGCCTTGCAAAGAATGTAGCAAATTAATTCATCAATCTGGGATAAAAAGAGTGGTTTACCAATTGGGTTACCGAGATACGTCGGGGGTGGATTTTTTGGTAAAAGCTGGTGTAATCGTAGAACAAATTGAAGTTTTAGACTAAAATGAAAATTAATACAAAATACTTTCCAATTCTTATTTTTGGAACTCTTGCCTTTGGAATTCTTCTGGGCGGATGGCTCAATTTTCCGGGGCAAAACCAATTTTTGACCAAAAACAATTCGAAAAACAAACTCAACAAATTACTTGATTTTATCGACAACGAATATGTCGATAAAGTAAACGCTGATACCATTACCAATCGAGCCATCGACAATATTTTGTCACAATTGGATCCGCATTCTGTTTACATTCCACCCAGCGAGCAAGCACGAGTTGCCGAAAGTATGCGAGGTGAATTTGTAGGAATCGGAGTGAATTTCTATATGTACAAAGATTCTTTGGCGATTATAAAACCTATTGAAAACGGTCCTTCGGAAAAAGCGGGGATACAATCGGGAGACCGCATTCTTTATGCAGACAAAACAAAATTATTTGGACGAAAATTACCAACAGACAGTCTGTTTTCGAAACTTAAAGGAAAAGAAGGTTCCGAAATTCTAGTTACCGTTTATAGAAAAACGGAGAACAAAAAAATAAATATCAAAATCAAACGAGGCGTTATCCCCATAAAAAGCGTGGATGTTGCCTTGCTTTTGAATCCAACAACAGGCTACATCAAAATCAATAGATTTGCCGAAAGTACTTTCGACGAATTTAAAACAGGTTTGACTAAATTGAAAGAGCAAGGTGCAAAATCACTTGTAATTGACCTTCGTGACAATGGAGGAGGATATTTAGAACAAGCTGTCTCTATTGCCGATGAATTTCTAGCAGACAAACAATTAATTGTTTTCACAAAAGACAAAAACGGAACAACCGACAAAACAATTGCTACCAAAACGGGCAGTTTCGAGAACGGAAAATTATTTGTTTTAATTAACGAAAATAGCGCTTCGGCGAGCGAAATATTGGCGGGAGCCATTCAAGATAATGACAGAGGAACCATTGTTGGACGTCGTTCATTTGGCAAAGGATTAGTGCAACGAGAATTGGATTTTGACGATGGTTCAGCCGTTCGATTGACGATTGCCCGATATTACACCCCAACGGGACGTTCGATACAAAAACCTTATTCTAAAGGCAACGAAGATTATTTGAAAGAATCCGAATTGCGTTTCAAAAGTGGCGAATTGTATCATAAAGACAGTATAAAAACACCCAATACACCCAAATTTAAAACACCAAAAGGCAAAATTGTCTATGGTGGTGGCGGGATTGTTCCCGATATTTTCGTTCCACTTGAATTGGAACCGAGCAAAGAACACACCGCTTATTTACTGCAAACAGGAATTTTAGGGCAATTTGTTTTTGAACAATTGGATCACAACCGCAAAGCTTTTAAAGGAGTGACTTTCGAGCAATTTAAAGCCAAAATGGAGGGAACGGATTTGTATTTCAACGCCTTTCAAAAACACCTTTTCAAGAATGGAATTAATATGAGTTTGGAAACGAACAAAGCTTTGGTAAAACGGTATTTGGCAGCAGAATTTTCTCGACAATTATTCAACGAAAGCAAATTTTATGAAATCGTGTTGAAAGAGGATGCGATGATTGATGCAGTTTTGAAATAAATCAATTGGAAAAAGATTTTAACGAGTTTGAATTAAAAGAAGCATGAAAAAAATAGTTTTTTTACTGTTATTTACCACCTCATTTTTTGTAGAAGCGCAACAGCAATATACTGTCGAAAAAAGCATACATTATTACTCGGATGCGATTAATAAAAGTGATAAATACATCGATTCTCAATGCACTTTGGATATTTATTATCCTAAAGATTCTAAAAACTTTGCCACAATTGTTTGGTTTCACGGCGGCGGACTTACTGGAGGAGCTAAAGAAATTCCAAATGCATTGTTAGAAAAAGGCTTTGCAGTTGTTGGGGTCGGTTACAGGCTTTCTCCACAAGTAAAAGCACCTGCATATATAGAAGATGCTGCCGCTGCAATTGCATGGGCATTTCAGCATATTGAGAATTATGGAGGTAGATCCGATTTGATTTTTTTGTCGGGACATTCTGCTGGAGGTTATTTAACAATGATGGTGGGGCTTGACAAAAAATATCTGGCTAAATATGAAATTGACGCCAATAAAATTGCTGGAAATATCCCTTTTAGCGGACAAACCATTACCCATTTTACCATTCGCAAAGAAATGGGCATAAAGGAAACACAGCCTTTAATTGACGAATATGCACCACTTTATTTAGTTCGTCCTGACGCTCCTCCATTAATGCTTATTACTGGAGATCCCGAAATGGAATTGCTAGGACGCTATGAAGAAAACGCTTATATGTGGCGAATGATGAAATTGGCTGGACATGAGCGCACCAAAATATATAAACTAGAAGGTTTTAATCACGGATCTATGGTTGAACCAGCATTTCCATTATTAATAAAAGAAGTTAATACATTAAAAAAGGAAATCATGGAAAGAAAATAAATAAAAGTGAAGTTCCTTTTTTAAGATTATTTCTTAATACTATCATGAACCTGAGTATGATTGCCTTCATTCCATAAAGTTAGAATGTCAGTTGCAACGGCCGCCCCACTTCCAGCAGCAATGGCCACTTGGCTTCTCGAACCCGCTAATGTTCCAGTTACATAAATACCATCGGCAACTTTGTGGTCGTTGTTTTTGAGTTGGATTCTCTGTTTTTCAGGAGGTGTTTTTTGATGCGGCTCTACAAATTGCATTAGACCTTCGATGGCAAAAGTATTGGCAGCGCCAATTCCCACAACAATGATTTTAGATTTAAAAGTATTCTTATTTGTAGTTATTGTAAATTCAGGATACTCGCCCTCAACTTTCAGGACTTTTTCATTCGGAATCTGTGAGATATGAGGATAGTTTTCAGATAAATGTTGGATGCTTTCGGTTAATAAATCAGCTCCTAATTTCCCAGAAGGAATTCCGTAGGCATTATTTATAATCGCTTCTTGTAGATTAGAATTTTTTTGATGTGTAATGATGCCAATGGTTTTTTCGGTAACAAAAGGTTTACCCTTGACAGAACCCATAACTAAAGCACAAGACATTCCAGAAACGCCTCCGCCAATGATTAACACATCAAACATTAGAATTTATCGTTCATTTTTTCTTCAATACATTTTGACATTCTAAATATCAATAGAATCAAAATAGCACAAAATGAAGCCGCAATTCCAATAACAGCAATCATGCTGTTCCCTTCAAAAGGATTCTGAAAGTCAAGTAAACTAATATTGAATATAATTAGCCCGATTGCCAAAACGACCAATATGTTAGTGAAAATTTTCATGAAAATAGTATTTTGTAAAAATGATGGGTAAATTTATAAAAATTTAATTTACAGGAACAAATCTTTAACATTACCTGCAAATAATTTAACAGCTATGGCCAAAAGAACCACTCCAAAAGCCTTTCTAATGACACCTAAACCATTTTTTCCCAACATTTTTTCAATCTTTGCCGATGATTTCAAAACGATATAAACCACAATAATATTCAAAACTATAGCAATAAGAATATTTACAGTTTGATATTGTGCCTTCAATGACAACAAGGTAGTCATCGTTCCAGCACCAGCTATTAGCGGAAAAGCAATCGGAACGATCGAGGCCGAACTTGATTCTTCGTCACGATAAATACGAATACCCAAAATCATTTCTAGCGCCAAAAAAAACAACACAAACGAACCCGCAACAGCAAATGAATGCACATCAATCCCTATTAATTTTAGTAATTCTTCGCCAACAAACAGGAAAACAATCATTATCAATCCCGCTACTAGCGATGCTTTCTCGGATTCAATGTGACCGTGTTTTGTTTTCAAATCAACCATAATTGGAATCGTTCCCACAATATCGATTACAGCAAAAAGCACCATTCCAACGGTAATTATTTCTTTAAAATCCAATTCCATATTTCACAAATTTATGGAGCAAAAGTAGTCTATTCTATGCGGTTAACTTATAAATAAGGGTTGATTTTTGACAAAAACACCGAGTAAAGTTGTTGATTGGGTTAATTTCAAAACTAGATGCTCAATGGGAGTCCAAATATTTTTAAACTAAAAACTCAAAATTTAACATCCGAAATTCAGAATTGCAAAGTATCTTTGCAAAATGTTTCAACTAGGAAAAACCATCGTATCGGAAGACATTCTCGAAAAAGAATTTGTTTGTAATTTATCAGCTTGCAAAGGCGCTTGTTGCGTTGATGGCGATGCTGGCGCACCTCTAAACGAGGCCGAAACCAAGATTTTGGAAGACATTTATCCAATAATAAAACCCTTTCTTCGCAAAGAAGGCATTGCCGCTATTGAAGCTCAAGGAGCTTGGACAAAAGGTACCGATGGCGATCTCGAAACCCCTTTAATTAATAATAAGGATTGCGCTTACGTCATCTTTGACGGCAAAACTGCACTTTGCGGAATCGAGCAAGCCTACAATCAAGGCGAAGTTACTTTCAAAAAACCAGTTTCTTGCCACTTGTATCCTATTCGTGTCAAAGATTTTACTGAATTTTTCGCTGTGAATTATGACAAATGGGAAATTTGCGACGACGCTTGTTCTTTGGGTAAGGAACTCGAAGTTCCGATTTATAAATTTGTCAAGGAAGCACTTGTTCGAAAATTTGGCGAAGACTGGTATTTAGAACTCGAAAAAGTCGCCGAGGAACTGAAAAAATAATTTCCAAAAAATTATCTTTTTCAAATTTCAAAATAAATTAAATCCTATATTTTTCAGTAGCTAAGGCTAAAATTTAATACTTATAGCATTGATTTTCAATATGTTGTAATTTGTATGAAAAATATTCAAATCGCTTCCATTTGTTAAAAACTAAAGCCAATTGTGAATAAGTTTGACTTTTTAAAACCGCAAGAATTCACAATCTTTGTAACCGACGAAAAGCATAATAATTCGTTAAAATTTCAAAAAAAATAAAAATAGCAATGTCAAAACTTGAACCAATTTTACAAGAAAACAAAAATCGATTCGTGATTTTCCCTATCAAACACCACGATATTTGGGAATTTTACAAAAAAACAGAAGCCAGTATCTGGACTGCCGAAGAAATTGATTTGGCTCAAGATTTAAACGATTGGAACAATAAATTAAGTGAAGACGAAAAGTATTTTGTAAAACATATTCTTGCCTTTTTTGCCGCTTCGGACGGGATTGTCAACGAGAATTTAGCTCAAAATTTTGTTAACGAAGTGCAATATGCAGAGGCAAAATTCTTCTACGGTTTCCAGATTATGATGGAAAATATTCATAGCGAAACCTACTCTCTTTTGATTGATACTTATGTAAAAGACGAAGCCGAGAAAGACGAATTGTTCAATGCAATCGAAAGATTTCCAGCCATTCAGAAAAAAGCAGAATGGGCTTTGAAATGGATTGAATCCGATTCTTTTGCCGAAAGATTAATTGCTTTTGCAGCCGTTGAAGGTATTTTCTTCTCAGGAAGTTTTTGCTCTATTTTTTGGTTGAAAAAACGTGGTTTGATGCCAGGATTAACCTTCTCTAACGAATTAATTTCTCGTGATGAAGGTGTTCATTGCGATTTTGCCGTGCATTTACACAACCATCATTTAAAACATAAAGTTTCAAAAGCACGCATCCGAGAAATCATTGTAGATGCTTTAGACATCGAAAGAGAATTCATTACAGAATCGATTCCAGTGAGTTTGATTGGAATGAATGCAGCATTAATGACCCAATATTTAGAATTTGTTACCGACAGATTATTGGTAGAATTGGGTTGCAAAAGAGAATACAACACAGCAAATCCTTTCGATTTTATGGATATGATTTCGCTTCAAGGTAAAACCAATTTCTTTGAAAAGAAAGTAGGCGAATACCAAAAATCAGGAGTGATGAATACCGATTCAGATGCTCAAAAAATTAGCTTCGACGCCGATTTTTAGATTTTTGCCACGAAGACACTAAGTCGCAAAGAAAAAACATCTATTTAATAGAAAAAATAGTAAACTTTAAGTTTTCGAATTTTTCTGCTGGAATTACAAAAGGCTAAGTAAAAAAGCTTTGTGCCTTTGTGTCTTTGTGGCAGAACTGAATAGTTACAGGGATTAGCTTCCCAAAATCAATCACAAATACCCCGAAATAGAGAAGGGATTGTCTATTTCACAAAACTAAAAATTATGTACGTAGTAAAAAGAGATGGCCACAAAGAGCCAGTAATGTTTGACAAGATCACGGATAGAATTAAAAAACTATGCTACGGACTCAATGGTTTAGTAGAACCTGTAAAGGTGGCGATGCGAGTGATAGAAGGATTGTATGACGGAGTTTCGACATCTGAATTAGACAATCTTGCTGCCGAAACTGCGGCTTCGATGACCATTGCGCATCCTGATTATGCTCAACTTGCAGCTCGAATTGCGATTTCGAATTTGCATTCTAATACCAAAAAATCTTTTTCGGAAACAATGAACGAAATGTTTCATTATGTAAACCCGAGAACAAATCTTGAAGCCCCTTTGCTTTCAGACGAAGTGCATAAAGTGATTATGGACAACGCCGAATTCTTGGATTCGCACATTATATACAACAGAGATTTTAACTACGATTATTTTGGTTTCAAAACCTTGGAACGTTCGTATTTGTTGAGAATTAACGGAAAAATTGTAGAGCGTCCACAACATATGTTGATGCGCGTTTCGGTTGGAATTCACTTAGGTGATTTGGATTCTGTGATAGAAACTTACGACCTGATGTCGAAAAAATTCTTTACTCACGCTACTCCAACCTTATTTAACGCGGGAACACCAAAACCTCAAATGTCCTCTTGTTTTCTTTTGGCCATGCAAGACGACAGCATCGATGGAATTTATGATACGCTGAAACAAACGGCTAAAATCTCGCAATCTGCAGGTGGAGTTGGACTTTCTATCCATAATGTTCGTGCAACTGGTTCTTACATTCGTGGTACAAACGGAACTTCGAACGGAATTGTGCCGATGTTGAGAGTTTTCAACGATACCGCTCGTTACGTAGATCAAGGTGGTGGAAAACGCAAAGGAAGTTTTGCGATTTACATCGAAACTTGGCACGCTGATATCTTTGAATTCTTGGATTTAAAGAAAAATACAGGAAAAGAAGAAATGCGCGCCAGAGATTTATTCTTCGCGATGTGGACTTCGGATTTGTTCATGAAACGTGTGCAAGAAGACACCTATTGGACGCTAATGTGCCCGAACGAATGTCCAGGTTTGTATGACGTTTACGGAGAAGAATTTGAGAAATTATACATTTCCTACGAAGAAAGAGGAAAAGGCCGCAAAACTATCAAAGCGCGTGAATTGTGGGAGAAAATTCTGGAATCTCAAATCGAGACTGGAACGCCATATATGTTGTATAAAGATGCTGCCAACAGAAAATCGAACCAGAAAAATCTTGGAACCATTCGTTCGTCGAATTTGTGTACTGAGATTATGGAATTTACTTCGAAAGACGAAATCGCAGTTTGTAATCTTGCGTCTATTTCGTTGCCAATGTTTGTTGAAAACGGAAAATTTGACCACAAACTACTGTTCAATGTAACCAAACGTGTGACGAGAAACTTGAACAAAGTTATCGATAGAAATTATTATCCAGTAAAAGAAGCCGAAAACTCAAATATTCGCCATCGTCCTGTAGGCCTTGGCGTTCAAGGTCTAGCTGATGCTTTCATTATGTTGAGAATGCCTTTTACAAGTGACGAAGCTAAGAAATTAAATCAAGAAATTTTCGAAACTTTATACTTTGCAGCCGTAACCGCTTCGATGGAAATGGCAAAAGAAGAAGGTCCATATTCTACTTTTAAAGGTTCGCCAATTTCGCAAGGAGAATTCCAACACAATCTTTGGGGATTGAAAGATGAAGATCTTTCCGGTCGTTGGGATTGGGCTTCATTGAGAAAAGAAGTAATGAAAAACGGTGTTAGAAACTCATTATTGGTTGCACCAATGCCAACCGCTTCGACTTCGCAAATTTTGGGTAACAACGAAGCTTTCGAACCTTATACTTCTAATATTTATACAAGACGAGTTTTGTCGGGAGAATTTATTGTGGTGAACAAACATTTATTGAATGACTTGGTAGAACGCGGTCTTTGGAACGAAACTTTGAAACAAGAATTGATGAGACAAAATGGTTCGGTTCAAGGACTTGATATTCCTCAGGATTTGAAAGAATTATACAAAACCGTTTGGGAAATGTCTATGAAAGACATTATCGATATGTCACGCCAAAGAGGTTATTTTATTGACCAATCGCAATCACTGAACTTGTTTATGCAAGACGCGAATTATTCGAAACTGACCTCAATGCATTTCTACGCTTGGCAATCAGGATTGAAAACGGGTATGTATTATCTGAGAACAAAATCGGCTGTTGATGCAATAAAATTCACATTGAACAACGACAAAAAAGCAGAACCTCTACCTGTTGTTGAAGTAGCAGCAAATAGTGTCGAAATGACCGCGGAAGAATACAGAGCAATGATCGAAATGGCCAAAAACGCTGGTCCAGAAGATTGTGAAATGTGTGGGTCTTAAAATGAAAATAGAATACAGAATATAGAAAAACAGTCGTCAATTGATGGCTGTTTTCTTGTTTTAAATTGAAACAAAAAAACAAAATGAATCCTATTACATTCCTTCGAACTACATCAGAAAATCAAGATTTTGCAAAACTTGTCGTTGCGCTTGATGCCTTTTTGAAAGTTTTAGATGGTGATGATCACGAGTTTTATGCACAATTCAATAAAACTAATTTGTTAAAAAACGCCATGATTTGTTATGTAAATGATAGTGCAGTAGGAATTGGCGCTTACAAAGAATTTGATTCAAAAACAGTAGAAATAAAACGAATGTACACTTTGCCCGAATATCGTGGAAAAGGAATTGCTACAAAAATTCTATCCGAATTAGAACTTTGGGCAAAAGAAGAAAATTATACTTTTAGCAAACTCGAAACAGGTTTACAGCAAGCAGATGCAATATACTTATACCAAAAATTAGGTTATAAAATCATTGAAAACTACGGCCAATATAAAGGTGTTGAAAATAGTGTTTGTATGGAGAAATCTCTAAAATAAAACCTGTTTTTGAGACTCTGAATGAGTCATCAAAAATCGTCAATCTTCATTTAAAAATTCAAAGCAATGATTAAACTAGCCAAAAATGCTGGACTAGAAGATTGCGAAATGTGTGGGTCGTAATTAAATTAATCTTACATTTGAAACAGTTATCATTTTGGTAACTGTTTTTTTTATTAAATGGCAACGAAATTCACGATCCCCAATTATATTCTAGCAACAAAAACTACTCGCGCTTTGAACTTTTCGATAGATATAATTTTCATGAAAATTATTAGTACAATCCTTTATTTTATAGCCGCATTTATATCATTTGATAACGAATATAATTCATTATTAGATTGGTTAAATTCATTTGATAAAGTCCAAAATATTTTGCTTTGGTCATTAATAATGTTTGTTTACTATGCCACATTCGAAATAGTATTTACCAAAACTATATCTAAATATTTCACAAAAACAATTGTTGTAATGATTGATGGTTCAAAACCTAAACCAATCGATATTTTAGGAAGGACATTGATAAGAATAATTCCTTTTGAATATTTTACTTTTTTTAGAGGAAGAAAACCAGGTTGGCACGATGAACTCTCAAAAACCTTTGTGGTCAAAAAAGACAAATTAGAAGAAAGTTTAAGCGAGTTTCGAAATCTTCTAGAATTGAAAAAATCAGTTTAGAACAAATTTTAATCATAAATACTTTTGAAAAAAATTATCTGAAAGCACAAAAAACCTCATTATATTTACCCAAAAATAGAGCTTTAAAAAATTTTTTAAAGCTTATTTAAACACAAGTAAAAAAATTTTGAACGATTAAATTTTTTTTATAACTTTTAACATTCAATATTTATACTTTTGGCATTATTGCCAAATTATGAAAACATAACTTTAAATTGATTGAAACTATATATCGTTTGAAAAAAATAACTTCAATTATCATAACCTTCTTGTTTGTAAGTTGTGGAAAAATGCAATCTGAAAATGAATCTAATTCTGAATCCGATAAAGAAAAAGAGGAGACAGAAATGGCAACTACACCAAAAAAAGATTCAACTGATGCAAGCACTACAGGAGAACTAAACGAAACAAAAGGTTCCATATTAAGTGAGTCCCGTTTTACCAAAAAAACAAATGAAACGACAGCAGTTGAATCTGAAAATTCAAAACCAGATGCAACGGACATTACAGAGTCTAAAGATTCTGATATCAATAATAAGAATTCAACTCCAACTACTACTGCAACAAAAAAAGCAGTAGCTCCCTCAAATTTTACAATTAAAAAAATATTGAATGGCTGTAAAACAGGAGAAACATTAACACAAGAAGAATTGTCCAAAAATCTTGAAATTCCCAAAGAAGCTATTAAACTAGTTAAAAGCATTACCAAAATTTCAGAAACTGAAATGGATGTAAAATGGAATTCTACTTGGGCTGTCGAAAAAATTTCCGATGCTAAATTTAAAGATGGAAGACTAAAAGTTCGATTTGAAAACAACAAAATGTACACTTCAGGAGAAGCCATTTGAATAAAATTTAAAAGAAAAATTTACACCGATTTAGTTGTCTATGGAAGAGCTGCGCGCATTCCGTCGGTAAAAGGATATTATTGGCAAATTGGAAAAGATAAATAATTCAATTTGATATATGTATTTCTACATTTCTTGTAATTTTTCATAAAACCATTTTGATAATTAATAGTGAATTTTCATTTATTACTTTCAAAATTTATTTTACAACTTTACTCGAATCTCTTTCTATAATACTCGTCTCCAATTCGATTGTTCTCGGATGAAACACTTTTCCTTCTCTATGACAAATCATTTCTTCGAGTAATAGCGTAAAAGCGGCAACTCCCATTTCAAAACTTGGTTGGTCAACCGTACTCAATTTTGGTGTAATAACTTGGGACATAAACCAATTGCTAAAACCAATAACAGCAATTTGATTGGGCACTTGAATCTTTTTTTCATTAAAATAGTCCAAAACACCTACGGCTACCAAATCCGTTATTACAAAAATTCCATCAACATCGGGATGCTCTTCAACAATTTGTTTGGCAAATTCTATTCCTTCCTCAAAAGTTACATTTTTGCAAGTATATACTAATTTGGAGTCATATTGAATTCCATTTTTTTCCAATGCTTTTTTATA
>ENA-UOWO01001357-UOWO01001357.1-activated-sludge-metagenome-genome-assembly--contig:-NODE-1357-length-32770-cov-12.276723_pt1 | contig 32770 bp, 33 predicted proteins | sample MGYA00238148_ERZ761564 | MGnify/ENA primary metagenome ERZ761564 (study PRJEB28885, sample SAMN05720194) | activated sludge metagenome | isolation source: Anaerobic digester | place: USA...
TGACGCCATTTTTGTACAGCAGCGCGCTGACCCAGCGCAGGTCCACGGCGTCAGGTTTCACGGGCCGCCCGCCGGTGATGATGCCGGCGTTGGCCGCGTTGTCGGCAATCGTGTCAAAGACCTTGCGCATGACTTTGGTGTGGCGGTCAAACTGCTCAATGCGGGCGTCGATGATCTCGATGGCGGGCACCACGTAGTCGGTGGCGGCCAGCACTTCAAAAATCGTGACATTGGGGCCCTGCAGGCGTTTACCCAGCACAAAGGCCAGCTCCACCTCCACCCGCGGCGCGATGAAGCGGCTAGACGGAATGTCACTGCCTTCCGGGAAAAACATGTCGTCCAGCAGCGTGCCGTAATCGGGCTCGGTGATCTGGCTGGCCTGCTGCATGGCGCGCGAGGTCAGGCCGATCTTGTGACCCCGGGCAGCCCGTCCCTCGGCTAGTTTCATCTTCACCCACGCGCGGGACACCGCATAGCCGTCTTCTACCGTCATGCCAGGAAAGCGTTTGGAGAAATGCTCCACCTGCACGCGCGATTTCTCCGACTGGTTTAGCTCCGCAGCAAGCTGATGGATGAGTCCAGCACTGAATGGACTGGTTTTCATTTCTGGAACAGCGGGTGCAGGTTGCTGTGTTTGGCGTCAAACACTTCATGCCCTTCGTCAATTTGCAGTGTTATGCCGATGTGGCGGTGCATGAAAATGGGTTGAAAATGGGCCTTGGCGCTCATGAGTAATGCGTCGCCAGCTCTCTTTTTTGTAGCGTCTGTGCGTCCGCGACTCATGCGCAAATTCAAATACACAAAAGCGTAGTCTTCCTTGCCATCGGCTACCGCGTAGTGGGGCGCCGGATAGGCAAAGACGCGCGTTCCCCCTGTTGGGTAGACCTGTTTCCCGTCTTCGTCGTGGACTTCCAGCATCGTGTTGGCCAGTGTGCGGCAAAGTGCTGTCATGTCGGTTTCCTTGTCGAGGTTGGCGGTGTAGAGAATGACCAGATGTGGCATGTTGTGTGCTCCTTATCGTCTCACAGGCGGCTGGCACCAGCCGCAAAAGGCGCTGATGACGAGTTTGATCGTCCGATGCCGGCCAGGTTGGCAGGCATCGGCGTGACCGGAAACACCGCGTTGATCTGTCCGGTACCCGAGCTCGGGAAAAATGGTGTGACGATTTCAGCTGGCGTTTGGTAGTGGTCCCACCCTAGCGCCCCGAGCAGCATGGCCGTGTCGTGCATGAAGCCTTCGCCGTGGCCTTTGGCGGCGTATTCAGGTAGCATTTGTACGAAAGTTTTCCACTCGCCGCGCTGCCACATGCCCACGACGTGGTGGTCCAGCTGCTCCAGAAACGGGCTCCACATTTTGTTGGCGTACTCCGGCGCCATGCCGTTTTGGGCGAAACGATGTGACAGCGAGCCGCTGGCTAAAAAAGCCACGGTGCCATCGTAGTGCTGCTCTACTGCCTGGCGCATGGCCCAGCCCATTCGGGCGCTGTCGTCCAGATAGTGGACCATGCACAGCGCACTCACCGAGATCACCTTGAAGTGGCGATCGGCATTCATGTAGCGCATGGGCACCAGCGTGCCGTACTCCGGCGCCAGTGACGTGGCATCGTGGGCCAGAGTGGCCACGCCCATGTCATTGCAGGTCTTTGCCAGCAGACGGCCCAGGCCCGGGTTGCCGTCGTATTCAAACGGCATGTTGCTGATGAAGTGGGGCAACTCGTTGCTGGTGTAGGTGCCCTTGAAGTGTGGCGCGCAGTTGATGTGATAACCCGCGTTTACCAGCCAGTGGGTGTCGAACACCACGATGGTGTCCACCCCCAGCGCGCGACAGCGTTTGCCGATTTCAACGTGGCCATCAATGGCCGCCTGGCGCGTGCCTTTTTGCGGCCCGTCCAGCTCGCTCAGGTACATCGACGGCACGTGGGTGACCTTGGCGGCCAAAGCGAGCTTACCCATGGCGAACGCTCCCGACGTTTTCGAGTTTTCCCATGATCAAACTCCCCAGTGCGGAATGTGATGGATTCCCATCGACACGGCCACATTCTTCGGTTCGCAAAACACCTCATAACTCCAAGTACCGCCCTCGCGCCCCGTGCCACTTGCCTTGGTGCCGCCAAACGGCTGGCGCAGATCCCGCACATTCTGACTGTTCACAAAGCACATGCCGGCTTCTACGGCGGCTGCCACGCGGTGGGCGCGGCCAATGTTCTCGGTCCAGACGTAGCTGCTCAATCCGTACTGGATGTCGTTGGCTAGTCGAATCGCATCGGCTTCATCCTTGAACGGAATCAGACAGGCCACGGGGCCGAATATTTCTTCCTGCGCAATACGCATCTTGTTGTCCACATCGGCGAACACGGTGGGCAGCACGTAGTTGCCCTTTTTGACGCGCTCCGGCAGGTCGGGCTGGCCCAGGCCGCCGCACAGCAGCGTCGCGCCCTCTTTGGGGCCGAGTTCGATGTAGCCGCGAACCTTGGTCAGATGGGCTTGGGAAATCATGGGCCCGACAATGGTCTTCTCATCCAGCGGGTCGCCCACGGTGATGCGTTTGGCACGCGCCACAAACCTCGCCACAAAGTCGGCATAGATCGACTGCTGCACCAGAATGCGCGAACCCGCCGTGCAGCGCTCACCGTTGTTGCTGAAGATCATGAACACGGCGGCATCCAGCGCGCGCTCCAGATTGGCGTCGTCAAAAATCACGAACGGGCTTTTGCCACCCAGCTCCATACTGAACTTCTTCAAGCCCGCCGACTTGACGATGCGGTTGCCGGTGGCGGTGGAGCCGGTGAAGGAGATTGCTCGCACGTCTGGGTGGCTGCACAGCGGCTCCCCCGCGTCCTTGCCGTAGCCGTGCACCAGATTCAGCACGCCGGGGGGAATGCCGGCTTCCAGCGCCAGCTCGCCCAGGCGTGCGGCGGTCATGGGCGACAGCTCGCTCATCTTCAGCACTGCGGTGTTTCCAAAGGCCAGGCAAGGCGCAACTTTCCAGGTGGCGGTCATGAACGGCACGTTCCACGGGCTGATGAGCGCGCACACACCAGTAGGGTGAAACAGCGTGTAGTTGAGGTGCGTCTCGGTCGGATAAGTGTGGCCGTCTACGCGGGTGCACATCTCGGCGAAGTAATAGAAATTGTCGGCCGCGCGGGGGATGAGTTGCTTGCCGGTTTGTGTGATGACCTGGCCACAGTCGTTGGTCTCGGTCTGAGCAATTTCGGGCACGTGAGTTGCGATCAGGTCGCCCAGTTTGCGGATGAGCTTGGCTCGCTGTAGTGCTGGCATACCGGCCCATTTGGGGAAGGCTTCTTTGGCGGCGGCGACGGCAGCGTTGACTTCTGCCTCGCCACCTAAGGCGACTTCGGCCAGCACATCCTGTGTGGCGGGGTTGACGGTTTCGAAGTAGTGGCTACCGGCAACCGGTTTGCCGTTGATCAGGTGATCGATTCTCATGCCTGTCCTTTTTGGGATGCGGTGGGCGCAGCAACTGGCCACGCTTCGATGGTATTGATGAGGGCGCCGATGCCCTCAATGCTGGTGATGACCACATCGCCCGGCTGGCAGTCCACCACACCGTCTGGTGTGCCCGTCAGGATCAGGTCGCCAGGCTGCAGTGTCATGAAACTGCTGAAGTATTCGATGAGAAACGGCAAGTCAAAAATCATGTCCCGCGTGTTGCCGGATTGCGTGACATGGCCATTCACTGTGGTTTGCAGCGCCAGATTCATCGGATCGAGTACGTCAGCTGCATCAACCAGCCAGGGGCCGATAGGGGTGCAGGTGTCGCGGTTTTTGACGCGCAGGTTCGGCCGGTACCAGTTTTCCAGGTAATCGCGGATGGCGTAGTCGTTCGCCACGGTGTAGCCGGCCACGAAATCGTAGGCGTCGTCGCGCTTCACACCTTTGGCAGTTTTGCCGATCACCACCGTCAATTCACACTCGTAGTGCATGAATTGCACGTCACGTGGGCGACGGGTGAACGCGCGATGGCCTGTCAGCGTGCTCTCGCCCTTGATGAATACCAGCGGCTCTTCAGGCGCCTTGAATGCCAGCTCTTTGGCGTGGTCCGCGTAGTTCAGGCCGAGCGCAAGGATGGTTCGGGGGCGCGGGGTTGGCAACAGCGGTGGCAACCACACCACGGCTTCCTGCGCCACGACACGCCCATCGGCCAGCTGCAAGTGATCTCTGTGAGCGATGGCCTGATGAATGGCCCCTGCATAGGCAACCCGGGCGTGTTTCATGCTGTGACCCCGACAGGTGCATCGTCTGACGTGGGTGGCAACACTGTGTTGGACAACGTGCCGAATGCGGGCAGGCCGGGCGCGCGGATGTCGATGCGGTCGCCTGCCTGCGCCAGTGGGCGGCCCACATCGCAGCCCAGCGTGAGTATGTCGCCGGGTTGTAGCGTCATGAACTCGCTGACGTCGGCCAGCAACTGGTTGGCGGAGCGAATCAGATGGGCGAAGTCAATGCGCTGGCGCAACTCGCCGTTGATGTGCACTTCCAGCTTGAATTGCGCAGGATCGCCAGCCAAAGCGGTTGACGCCAACTGCGAAGCAATACCCAGAAACCCGTCCACACATTTGTACTTGACCGGCGGGCGGAAGAAGCTGGCATGCGGGATGGACAGGTCGTTCATCAAGATATAGCCCGCTATCAAAATAGTCGCTGGTTGCGCATATTCCGCGAGGTCTGGAGGCCCAATCAATATCCCAATTGTGGCCCCCACTTCGACCTGGTGTGTGGTGACAGGCAGCGCGATGCCCGCGCCGTTGGCGCTCCAGGTATTGGCCGTTTTGATGTACAGGACGGGCGCGTGTGGCGCGGCTTTGTAGGGCACCTGGCTCATTTGCGGGGCTAGGGCATCCATCTCACCTTGAAAGTTCAGCAGGGTTCCATAGACGGTGCCGTTGGGCATGAAGGGCTGGGCGATATTCATGCCTGCTCCAGCTCAATCACGGCATCCAGCAGCCCATAGAGCTGCGCCAGTTTCTCTTTGCCCAGCGTCTTTTCCATCCAGCTGTAATGCGCTTCAATGGTTTGCGACAGCGTGTCTACCAGGGCTCGGCCCCGTTCCGTTGCTTCCACCACGGTGCGCCGCTGGTCGGCCAGGTCACGGGCGCGGCGGATCAGGCCGTCGCGCTCCATGCGGTTGAGCACCCCCGTCAGACTGGGCCCCAGGATGAACGCTTCACGCGCCACGCGGCCCGTTTCCACCGTGCCGCTTTCACCCAGCACCCGCAACACGCGCCATTGCTGGTCGCTCAGCGCGTGCTGGCGAAGGGACGGGCGCGTGTGGGCCATGACCGCTTCACGCGCTTGCAACAGCAGACGGGGCAAGTTGCGGTGGACGAACGGAGTAGCTGGTGAATTCATTTATTTAACATGTTAAATGTATTTATTGTTTTGGCAAGCTTTTGCTCGACGAGCGGTAAAACTGTGAATACATACAGTAATATTCAGCCATGGCCAAAGAAAGAACCGTTTTCACCTGTACCGACTGCGGCGGTACCAGCCCTAAATGGCTGGGCAAGTGCCCGAGCTGTGGTGCCTGGAACACCTTGATCGAGTCGATTGCCGAGAGTACTTCGCCTGTTAAAAACCGGTTTGCGTCGCTGGCGAAGACCGCTGAGATCGCCGTTCTGGCGGACATTGAGGCCTCCGACATCGAGCGCACTCCCACGGGGCATGAAGAACTGGACCGTGTGCTGGGCGGCGGCATCGTCGAAGGGGGCGTGGTGCTGATCGGCGGTGACCCTGGCATCGGCAAATCCACGTTGTTGTTGCAGGCGCTGGATTCACTGCAGCGTGCCGGGGAAAACACCCTGTATGTGACTGGCGAAGAGAGTGGCGCACAGGTGGCGTTGCGCTCGCGCCGACTGGGACTGGATCGCTCCCAGGTGAAGGTGCTGGCTGAAATCCAGTTGGAGAAAATTCTGGCGACACTGGACGCGACGCAACCCGACATTGCGGTGATCGACTCCATCCAGACCGTTTACTCCGACCAACTCACTTCGGCCCCAGGATCGGTGGCGCAGGTGCGTGAATGCGCGGCCCACCTCACGCGCGCGGCCAAAGCCAGCGGAGTGTGCATTGTGCTGGTCGGCCACGTCACGAAAGAGGGTGCACTGGCCGGGCCGCGGGTGCTGGAGCACATGGTGGACACGGTGTTGTACTTCGAAGGCGACACACACAGCCAGTTCAGGCTGGTGCGTGCGATAAAAAACCGCTTTGGAGCTGTCAATGAGATCGGCGTGTTCGCCATGACCGAAAAAGGCCTCAAGGGGGTGAGCAACCCCAGCGCCATCTTCCTGAGTCAGCATCCCGAGCCCGTACCCGGCAGCTGCGTGATGGTCACGCTGGAAGGCACTCGCCCGCTGCTGGTTGAAATTCAGGCGCTGGTGGACAGTGGCGGGCCGTCCCCCCGGCGTCTGAGCGTGGGGTTGGACAAAGACCGGCTGGCCATGTTGCTTGCGGTATTGCATCGGCATGCAGGCGTGGCCTGCATGGATCAGGACGTCTTTGTGAACGCCGTGGGTGGCGTGCGCATCAGCGAACCGGCGGCCGATCTGGCAGTCATGCTGTCAATTACCTCGTCTTTGCGTGGCAAACCTTTGCCCAAGGGATTTATTGCCTTTGGTGAAGTGGGTCTGGCGGGTGAGGTTCGACCCGCACCACGTGGGCAGGAACGATTGAAAGAGGCTGCCAAGCTGGGTTTCAGCGTGGCAGTTGTGCCCAAAGCCAATGCGCCCAAAAAGCCGATCGAGGGGTTGACCATTCATGCTGTTGAGCGAGTGGAGCAGGCCATGGACGTAGTACGGGGGCTGGGCTGATATGCAGCCATTAAGAAAAGCTTAATCCCCGCTCGTTAATGTTGACTCCATCAAGGAGTTGACATGAAGATACTTTTTTCAAGGTGGGCCCTGTCTGCAGTCGTGCTCGCTGCAGCCAGTGCGCAGGTCTTCGCGGTAACACCGGCTGAACAGTTGGCCGCCTACACCGTTTTGGCTGGCTCACCGCCACAACCTGTCCGCGGGCAACAAATCTTCACGACAAAACACGGCAAGGAGTGGAGTTGTTCCTCCTGCCACACAGCGATACCAACGGTGAATGGCAAACATGCCAGTACCGGCAAGGTGATTGGGCCCATGGCACCCGCCTTCAACGCCGAGCGATTCACTGACTCTGCCAAAACCGAAAAATGGTTTCGACGCAACTGCAACGACGTGATGGGGCGTGAGTGCACGGCGGCTGAGAAAGCCGACGTCTTGTCTTGGCTGCTGACCCTCAAGCGCTGAATCCCCACCTTCAAATTCAAGGAAATCAAGTCATGCCCCGTTCATCTCTACCTACATTCGCAAGCAGCCTTCTGGTTTCGATGGCTGTTGTGGGCGCTGTCCACGCCGACTCTGAAGGAAATCGGGTGCCGCCGTTACCGAAATACCAGCAGGAGTGCGCTGCCTGTCATATTGCCTATCCAGCTGGTATGTTGCCCGCTGCCTCATGGCAACGCCTGATGGGTTCGCTAGACAAACACTTCGGAACAGACGCGTCACTGGATGAAGTGAGTTTGCGTGAACTCAGCGGCTGGCTCAAGAGCAATGCCGCCACCTACAAACGAGTAAACGAGGAGCCGCCGCAGGATCGCATAACGAAATCCGCCTGGTTCTTGCGCAAACACAATGAGCGCGAAATTTCGCCAGCAATCTGGAAGCGTACCGCTGTAGGCAATGCGTCGAACTGTGCCGCCTGCCACACCAACGCGGCACAGGGTAACTTCAACGAGCATGACATACGAATTCCAAAATAGATACCATGACTGAAAAGAAATCAAAAATTCTGGTGTGGGATGCACCGGTGCGGGTGTTCCACTGGTTGATGGTGTTGAGTTTTGCGGGAGCCTATCTGACGTCGGACGGCGAGCGCTGGCGTCTGGTTCATGTGACTCTGGGTTACACCATGGGTGGTCTGATCGCCTTTCGCATCCTCTGGGGTCTGATCGGAACGCGTTACGCGCGATTTTCCAGTTTTGTTCGCGCCCCTTCTTCAGTGATTCGATATTTGAAGTCGATGTTGAATGGCACGCCTGAACACCACATTGGGCACAACCCCGCAGGGGCGGTAGCTATAGTGATGCTGATTCTTCTGGGTGCGGTGCTGGTCACGACAGGTTGGTCCATCTATAACGACGTCGGGGGAGAGTGGCTCGAAGAATTACATGAAGTTGCAGGAAATCTCATGCTTTTAGTTGTGGGAGTACACATAGCCGGCGTAATGGTGGCTAGCTGGCTGCATCATGAAAATCTTGCCCGGTCCATGGTGACAGGCATGAAGGAAGGTACACCCAGCGAGGGCATTCGGCGACCTTGGCGACCGTTGGCGGCAGCTATCTTAGTGGCAGCGTTGGGATTTTGCTGGTTTCAATGGCGGAGCGCGCCTTCGCAAGTTCTCTCCGGTAGCGTAACCTTGGAGAATGCAAAATATGGATCAAAAGGGCACGATGACGATGACTAACTCAAGAATTTCCTGATGCGAATTCTGCTGGCCGAAGACGATCCGATGCTGGGAGACGGCTTGCGTGCAGGTTTGCGTCAACTTGGCTTCCAGGTGGATTGGGTGCGGGATGGCGTAGCTGCCGAGCGTGAGTTGGCCACGGGAGATTACACAGCAGCCGTGCTGGATCTCGGGTTGCCTTTAAAGGATGGGCTGGAAGTACTACAGGGTGTGCGAGGACGCCGCATTGCGACGCCGGTTCTGATACTCACTGCTCGTGACGGGGTGCCTGATCGAATCCGTGGTCTGGATTTGGGTGCCGACGACTACGTGGTCAAGCCAGTTGATCTGCATGAACTTGGCGCGCGTTTGCGTTCACTGGTTCGTCGTGCACACGGACAGACACAGGACGTGTTACGCAGCGGAGCACTATTGCTGAATCCAGCTGCACGAAGCATTACCCTGAATGGTGAGGTGGTGGCGTTGTCAACCCGCGAGTTCGACTTGTTACACGCATTGATGCTGAACGCGGGGCGAGTGATGTCGCGCGAGCAACTGGAGCAGCAACTGTATAGCTGGGGTTATGAAATCGACAGTAACGCCATTGAGGTGCACATCCATCATTTGCGGCGCAAGCTGTTTCCAGAAGTCGTCCAGACCGTTCGTGGCATTGGGTACACAGTACCTCGCCTGAAAGACTCAACGTGACGTTGATGCGACCCAGATCGTTGCAGGCGCGGTTGCTGGCGATGGCAATGGGTCTGGTCGTAGTGGTCTGGTTGGGTGTGGCCTATGTAACCTGGGTGTCTGCACGCCACGAGCTCGATGAACTGCTGGATGGTCATCTGGCGCAAGCAGCAGCCCTGCTCGTGGTACAGCAGATTGAAGCGGAGGACTCCGATGAAGTGGCAGATGCCCCTTCGCTGCACAAGTACGCCCCTCGCGTGGCTTTCCAGGTGTTTCATGGCGGACATCTGGTGATGCGCTCAGCTAATGCGGGCATTGCACCGATGACCAACAAAGCACTCGGGTTTGCAACTGAGCGACACAGTGATGGAGGCGAATGGCGTGTGTTTTCCACACGCGGTACTGAGCATGATGTCCGGGTTTATGTGGGTGAACAAACTGCATCCCGACGGGAAATTCTTCGGGCCGTACTACTGAGTATGCTTCTCCCGATGATGTTTGCACTGCCTGCGCTAGCGGTGTTGCTCTGGTGGGCCGTACGGAAGGGGCTGGATCCCATGCGACAGCTTGGCGAGGTGCTTGGTCACCGTCGGCCGCAAGCATTGGAGCCGGTTGCATTGCATAACATGCCCTCGGAAATGCGACCGATGGTCAATGCGCTGAACGGATTGCTCGCGCGAATCGAGAGTATGGTCATGGCCGAGCGTCGCTTCACGGCCGATGCTGCACACGAGTTGCGTACGCCGATTGCTGCGATCCGGGCACAGGCGCAGGTTGCGCTAGGCGCGGGATCCGATGTAGCTCAGCGAGACCATGCCCTCCAGTACACGCTGGCAGGTTGTGATCGGGCAACCCGGTTGGTTGAGCAGTTGCTGACCCTGGCGCGCCTTGAGACGGCGTCTGCAGCCTCAGCTGCCTCAGTCGCCCCCGTTAACCTGAGCATGGTGACACGCGGGGTCGCTGCTGAGCTTGCACCCACCGCAATGGCGCGTCATCAAAGTCTTGAACTGGAAGCCGACGCGCCTGTCCTGGTAACAGGGGATGACGTTCTGATTGGTGTGATGGTGCGTAATCTGATTGACAACGCAATGCGATATAGCCCTGATGGCGCACGGGTGTTGGTGGTCGTGAAGTCCGAAGCTGGGCAACCCCTACTGCGTGTTGAAGACGGTGGGCCGGGCATGACAGATCAGGAATTAGCTCGTCTCGGCGAACGGTTTTACCGTGTAATAGGCAATGAACAATCAGGCAGCGGACTGGGCTGGTCCATTGTCAAAAGGTTGTCGGATGTCTTTGGCACCACGACTCAGGTTGCACGATCAAGTGCTCTGGGTGGCTTGGCGGTGGAGGTGCGGTGGCCACACCGGTAGGGGTTGCCATAACCCTGCCAAAATCCCGGCATGCAATTTCAAAAAATTCTGATTCCGGTTGGCGGCGTCATTCTGGTGGCTGCCGCTTATAGGGCTTACGGTTGGGGAGGTGTTGCAGTTGCCATGGGTGGACTGGTCATGTGGCTATTGCTGCATTTCACACGCATGATGCAGGTGCTCAAACGCGCGGCGGATCGACCTGTGGGGTATGTGGGCAGTGCGGTGATGCTTAACGCCAAACTGCGACCCGGCGTAACCCTGCTTCATGTCGTTGCAATGACCAAAGCGCTCGGCGAGTTGATATCCCTCAAAGACGAGCAGCCAGAGCTGTTTCGCTGGACCGATGGAACACAGTCATTTGTTACTTGTGAGTTTGTGGGTGGCAAACTGGTGAAGTGGGAACTGGTGCGTCCGGCGTCGGACAGCAGTACGCCGTAAAATCGAAAAAAGTGAACCCAAGGAATAGAGATGACAGTCTTACCCCCCTCAATGTCAGACCGCGACGGAAAAATCTGGATGGACGGCCAGATGGTTGACTGGCGCGACGCAAAAATTCACGTGCTCACCCACACTTTGCACTACGGTTGCGGCGCGTTTGAGGGCGTTCGCGCCTACAACACGGTGAACGGCACCGCCATCTTCCGCCTGGAAGAGCACACCGAGCGCCTCTTTAACAGCGCCAAGATTTTGCGTATGGCCATTCCCTTCACCAAAGAGCAGGTATACGAAGCGCAAAAAGCCGTGGTGCGCGAGAACCACCTGGAGAGCTGCTACCTGCGCCCACTCACCTGGATTGGCGACAAAAAACTCGGCGTTTCACCCAAGGGCAACACCATTCACCTGATGGTCGCCGCCTGGCCGTGGGGTGCGTACTTGGGCGAAGAGGGTATGCGCCGCGGTATCCGCGTCAAGATTTCCAGCTACACCCGGCACCACGTCAACATCACCATGACGCAGGCCAAGGCAGTCAGCAACTACACCAACTCCATTCTGGCCAACATGGAAGCCACTGATGACGGGTATGACGAAGCGATGTTGCTCGATGCCAATGGTTTCGTGAGCGAAGGCGCGGGAGAGAACCTGTTCGTCATTAAAGGCGGTGTGGTTTACACGCCTGACTTGTCGGCCGGTGCGCTCAACGGCATCACCCGCAACACCGTGTTCCACATCTGCAAGGATCTGGGCCTGGAAGTGGTGCAAAAGCGCATCACGCGTGACGAGGTCTACATCTGCGATGAGGCATTCTTCACGGGTACTGCGGCTGAAGTCACGCCAATTCGCGAATTGGATCGTATTGAGCTGGGCAGCGGTTCGCGCGGGCCCATCACCGAAAAAATACAGAGTGCGTTTTTTGACATCGTCTATGGTCGTAATTCGAAGTATGCCCACTGGCTAACGAAGGTTTCAGCATGAGCAAGAACACCATTGAATTGCTGGCCGCAGACCTTAACGCCCAAGGTGGCGTGTTCTGCCCCAGCCCTAAGGCGGACATGAAAGTCTGGAACAGCCACCCCAAGGTTTACTTGGACGTCGCCCGTACCGGTGAAGCCAAATGCCCGTATTGCGGGACCGTTTACCACCTGAAAGCCGGTGAGGTTGCGGGGCATCACCATTGAGTGAGCTGGACAATCAGGCACCAGGTCGGCATCTGGACCTTGGTTGCGGCACCAAACCCCGTAACCCGTACGGTTGCTCCGAGCTTTACGGCGTTGATATCCGTGATGGCCTGAGCGCGCCAGGTGCGGTGCGTATCGTCGCGGCCAATCTGTGTACGGCCCCCATTCCGTTTGCTGACGGCTTTTTTGATTCAGTGTCAGCGTATGATTTTTTGGAGCATATCCCGAGGACTGCACTGGATTATGTGCAAGGCATAACTCATTTCCCATTCATAGAGCTCATGAACGACGTGTGGAGGGTTCTCAAGCCGGGTGGCATCTTCTATGCCATCACTCCGGCCTATCCGCACGAGAAAGCCTTTCGTGATCCCACGCATGTGAATGTGCTCGCGGCCAAGTCCTATCGTTATTTCGCTAGTCCCCATCTTCTGGGGCAGATGTATGGGTTCACAGGCGAATTCCAGCTAATTCGACAGGTTCGTATCAATCCGCGCGGGGACTATGAGCCGCAGCGTGCCAGCCCGGCTCGCCGTGTGCTGCGTCTGCTGGACGGATTGGTGGGGCGGCGCTCCCATTTGGTGTGGGAGATGCGGGCTGTCAAACCGGATAGCAGACTGACGGCATGAGCGTGAGCGATCACGTGCCCGATCTGGATCAGGTGACGGTGATTGTGGTCACTTTCAACAGTGCGCATTGCATAGAGGCCTTGGCGACCGCTTTGAAGGGATTTGCCCACGTGATTTTTGTGGACAACGCAAGCCACGATCATACGCAGCAAGAAGTGCGGCAGCGCATGCCGGGCGCTCAGTGGATCGGTAACGACCAGAACCTGGGGTTTGGTGCTGCCAACAATCTTGCACTCAGACATGTTAAGACGCCTTTCGCATTTTTGTTGAACCCAGACTGTGAGGCCCGGGCGAACGATGTGATGTTGCTCCTGGCGGCGGCCCAAGCCCATCCCGGGTTCGCCATCATCGTGCCCCAATTGACGCAGGCAACAGGCAAGCTGGACATCAACTACCGCTGGCCCTCTACAGAATGGTCTTCACAAGGCCCCCAGGCAGACGGCCCCTGCTGTGTCGGTTTTGTTTGTGGTGCGGCCATGCTGTTTAACATGGGAACGATGCGCGGCGTGGGCTTCTTCGATGAGTCATTCTTTCTCTATTACGAGGATGACGATCTTTGCAAAAGAGTTTTTGACCAGAAAAAACAGATGCTTGTGATTCCGTCTGTGCGCCTGATTCACCGATCCCGGGGGTCGGTTGGGGGCAGTCACCGATGGCGGTCTGAATATTGGCGGGGTTATCACCACGTACAGTCAAAAATCCGGTTCTCGAAAAAGTACGAGGGCGTCGAGCAAGCGCGGATACTGAGGCGTCGTGTACTTGCTTTGGCACTGCTGGCCTTGCCCTTTCGCCTGCTGGTTCCGGTGCCTCGCCATGTTGGGCGGCTCGCCGGCCGAATTGGCGGGTTGCTCAGCTCACGTTTCTTGCGGCAGGTTTTGTCTGCCTGAGCGACGAAAGATTGAAGCCTGGGTCTGCGCCCAGCCGGAGGTAGATTCCAACTATCCACAGCAGGCCCAGTCCAATATTGGCGTCCCGGGTTGCGGAATTAACCAGCGCGGCGAATAACAAGGTCAGCGTAGCCAAAAAAGTCATTCGCCCAACGCTGTCGCGTCGCTTCCAGCCCACCAGACAGGCTGCAATAAACAGAGAGAGCAGCAAAAGACCGCCAGGAACTCCCGCTTGCGAGCCCATCCACAGGTAATCGTTGTGAGGCATGTTGTACCCGGAAAACTCTGCAGGAGCTCGCTGCTGCCATTGACTCGTCCAGCCTCCAATACCCCAACCGGTCAGTGGGCGATCAATCATCATGGCGGCGGTTTCCCGATACATTTGCAACCGAATTCCCCAACTTGCATCACTCCAGATACCTGCTTGGGCACGCTCAAGATCGTTGAAGCCTTGTGCCAGCCTGTCGTGCATCGACGGTACGCTTGCCAACAATGCACCGGCTGCCGCGAAGACTATGGTCAACCCAATGGCCAGTTTTGTTCGGTACTGACGCCACTGATGGCACACTGCCGCTGCAGGCGCCAGCATCAGGATAAGCAGCGATGTACGGCTTGGTAGCGCCCAGACAATCACGATCAGGACGGCGCAAACAAAGACTAATGAGAGCGCCCGCCATGCTGCAGAAGGGGTCGCCAGCGCTACAACAATGCCCGAGCCCGCAGCGACTGTTAGCAGCAGGTTATTGCCAATCGTTTTATTGCCTGTAACCTTGATCAGCCCAGACCATATTGTCCAATCGGGCAAGCCGACTAGATGGTTCAAACAGATGACGGCCAAAGCCGCGGCCACAGCGAACACAAAGCCTCGCATTGCCCAGATGGCCTCATCACGCGTGAGCGCCAGGGCCAAGGCCAGCGTCAATGCAATGCGAACAATGTGCCAGAAGTTGGACGGGGTTTGTTCGAATATCGTGGGCTGGAGTACCAATACAACTGCACTCCAAAAAATAAACGCCGCCAATGGCCAGAAAATCAGATGTTCCCTGACCCGCCTGATGCGCTCAACCCGCCCAGACTGAACAGCCATGCACAGGGCCAACATGAAGAAAGCCAGGTAATTCACACCCACTGGCAAAAACACCACGAGCCCCCAAAAAAGCGCTGCGTAGCGAGCCAGTTGGTTAAAAGTCATCAATTGATTTTATGAGCACCCGGCGCCCGCTATCAGGACAAAAAAAAGCCACCTTGCGGTGGCTTTATAAAAGTCCCCGAAGGGACGTCGTTGGAAAACTGAGAGACCGTGTATGGCTTGATTTTTTGTTGGCTTGATATATTGACTGTGACAGCAGCTAAAGAAAATGTATCTCTACCCGGTCCGTTAGCCTATCCTTCAAATGGGGGGTGTACTGTGCTTTTCGCACAGGAATCAGGCCTTTTGGGCATTTTCTATTGCCAGCGGCAAGCTCAAAACGAAGCAGGCACCCCCACCTGGTGCGTTTTCGCAGTGAACCGAACCCCCATGCCGCGTAGCGATGGATTTGACCAGCGACAGGCCCAAGCCCACGCCACCGTCCCTTTCGGTTGCGCCCGGGAGGCGATAAAACGGCTCAAAAATGCGTTCGCGCAGCTCAACGGGCACACCAGGGCCGTGATCACACACCCGCACTACCGCTGTATCACTTGCCTGCTGCAAAGTGACCGTAACCTCGCCGGCGCCATGACGACGCGCATTCTCAAGCAGGTTGCGTACCGCGCGCCGCAGCAGCTTGGAGACTCCCTGCACGGCCAACACGGATGCGCCGTCCCCGGACTGAACATCCAGCTCAGCCTGAACACGGGCACATTCTTCGGCAGCCAGGCCGATCAGGTCGACTGACTCAATGCTGCCCAAGTCAGCTTCACGGGCGTCGAGGCGGCTGGCCAGCAGGATTTCATCGATCAGTTGGTCCAGCTCGCCAATATTGCGGGCGATTTCATTCCTGGACGCGGGTGATGAGGTGGTGCCCATCAATTCCAGCCCCATGCGGATGCGAGTCAACGGGGAACGCAATTCATGCGAGGCATTGGCCAACAGCGACTTTTGGGACGCCAAGAGGCTTTCATGGGACTGGATGAGCGTCTGGATGCGCTCTGCAGCGTTATTGAATCGGGTTGCCAGAAACGCCACTTCGTCCTGCCCATCCTCAGACAGGCGGGTGGACAAGTCGCCAGCGCCCCAGCGCTCCACTCCCTGCTGCACGGTTTCTAGCCGCTTGGTTAACCGCCGTACGATGGGGTAGGTCGCTATCGCCACGGCCAGCGCCACCAAGCCCAACATCCAGGCAAAGCCAAAGGGCATGCGCATTGGTTGCTGCCCGGGTTCCACGCGGTTTGCAAATGGCCGGTTGGGACGTGGCAACTGGATGAAAAGCGTCGTTCCATCCACCATGGTGACTTGAAATTCAGGCCCCTGGCCCGGCACTCGCGTAGGCCTGAGCGGAGCCTGGCCGATCACGTCACCGGCCTCATTGCGCAGCACAATCTCGCGTCCCGGGCGCTCGGCCCGCTCGCGTTCCCGTTCCGCGCGTTCCTGCTCGAACTCCAGCCGCGCCAGCCAGCCAGCCACCAGTGCCAGCACGGCGATAGTGGCCACTACGGCCAGCCAGATGCGCAAATATAGGCGCTGATGAAATGGCGTGCTCATCGCAACAGGCTTAGTCTTGCTGGCGCGCAAATACGTAACCCACACCGCGCACGGTCAAAATGCGTTTCGGGTTTTTGGCGTCAATTTCGATGGCCGCCCGGATGCGGCCCATGTGCACGTCGATGGACCGGTCAAACGCGTCCAGCTCGCGGCCACGCACGGCTTCCATGATCTGGTCACGTGTCAGCACGCGGCCCGCGCGCTCGGCCAACGCCACCAGCAGGTCAAATTGATAAGACGTCAGGTCACACGGTTGCGAGCTAACCGAAACTGTTCGGGCATCGCGGTCAATTTCCAGCGAGCCGAAGCGCAGCACCTTGCCGTTGGTCGCAGCACCGTCCACCCGGCGGCGCAGTACCGCGCGGATGCGGGCCAGCAACTCGCGGGGCTCAAACGGTTTGGGCAAATAGTCATCCGCACCCAGCTCCAGACCAATGATGCGGTCCATCGGGTCGCCTTTGGCGGTAAGCATCAGCACTGGAATCTGGGCAACGGCGCCCGGCAGGGCCCGGATGCGGCGGCACACTTCCAGTCCATCGATATCTGGCAGCATCAGATCCAGGATGACCAGGTCGGGGGGTGCGTTGCCTGAAGCTTCCTGCAAACGGGCCAGACCGCTCAGGCCATCGCCCGCGTGGCTCACTGCGAAGCCGGACTGTCCCAGATACTCGCTCACCATCCCCGCGAGGCGGTTGTCGTCTTCAATCATCAACAGTTGTTGGCTCATGGCTGCAGTCTACGCCGGGCTGTCCGGCAAAAGTGGGTTCGGAAAAGGCCGTTCACCAATGCATCATGCGCACTGGCGGTCAAACCCGGTTGAAGCGTGGGTAAAGAAAGGTAAACAAAAGCCCGTGGGTCAGTCAATCAAACCGCTATAAAAATAATAGCTATGCAAACCTACTCAGTGAAGGCTGGAGTCGCTTTTCGACCTTGAAGCCAGCCAGATCAACAGCAATACCGGTACGCCCAACATCGCTGTGGCGTTGAAAAAATCGTTATAACCAAATGCATCCACAAACTGGCCCGAAAACCCCGCCAGAAACTTGGGTAACAGCAGCATCATGGAGCTGAACAGCGCGTACTGCGTGGCCGAATACTGCACATTCGTCAGGCTGGACAGGTAGGCAATGAACGCCGCCGAGGCTATGCCGCTGGACAGGTTGTCTGCAGAAATCACAAAGATCAGCGCCGTCAGGTCATGGCCGTGGGACGCCAGCCAGGCAAACAGCAGATTGGTGGCGGCGCTCAGAATCGCGCCCAGCATCAGGATGCGCATCACGCCAAACCGCATCGATAGCACGCCGCCCACGAAGGCGCCCACCAGTGTCATGATCACGCCGTAAACCTTGGTCACCAGCGCCACTTCGTCTTTGGTGTAGCCCAGATCCACGTAAAACGGGTTGGCCATGATGCCCATCACCACGTCGCTGATACGGTAGATGGCAATCAGCGCCAGAATCAGCGCGGCCTGCCAGCGGTAGCGGCGGATGAAATCGGCAAAGGGTTCCACCAGCGCGCCCTTGAGCCAGTCGGCCGCGTTTTTGGCAGGAGGCAACTCGCGGTGTACGGGCTCCCTGGAAAACAGGACGGTCAGCACACCCAGCAGCATCGACGCGGCCATGACCAGGTAAGCGGTTTGCCAGGCGCCGTGTTGGTAACTGCTCACATCGGCGACCTCGGCGCGGGCTGCAATCCACAGTACGCCGGCGCCCGCCCAGATCATCGCCAGGCGGTAACCGGTCTGGTAAGTGGCGGCCAGAGCTGCCTGACGCTCCACGTCTGCCGACTCGATCCGGTAAGCGTCCAGCGCGATGTCCTGGGTGGCGGAGGCAAATGCCACCGTCAGTGCGCCCCAGACCATGGGGGTTAGCGCCAGCTTGGGGTCTGTCATGGCCATGGCAACCAGGGCTGCGATGATCGCCAGCTGCGACAGCAACAACCAGCTGCGCCGTCGTCCCATCAGATGGGTCAGCATCGGAATGGGCATGCGGTCCACCAGCGGCGACCAGACCCATTTGAAGCCATACGCCAGCCCCACCCAGCTGAGGTGACCAATCGTGGTGCGGTTGATGCCGGCTTCGCGCAGCCAGAAACTCAACGTGCCAAATACCAGTAGCAGCGGCAACCCGGCAGAAAAACCCAGCAGCAGCATGCGGATGCTGGCCGGCTCCAGGTAGACATGCAGGGATTCAGTCCACGAAAGCTTAGGCTGGGGCGTTGTAACGGTGGATTCAGTCATGAGACAGGGTTCGATGGTGTGGGATCTAAACTAGGGTTGACCGGCTATTGCCACAATTTGCTTATTATTGACGTATGTGCTGGCTCTGTAACAACAAACACGCCGCCTGGTCTTCGCGCCGGGCATTCCTCGCATTGGCCGGGGCAACTGCTGCAGCACCTGCTTTGGCGCAGGTAGATGTTGGCAAGTCGTCGAGCCTGCGCAAGCTGGTGCCTGCCGAAAAGCTGGAAACAGCTGCCAACCAGCAGTATGCGCAGATGATGAGCGAAGCCAGTGGTCAGAAAGCGCTGGCGCCCGATAACCATCCGCAAGTGGTGCGTTTGCGCGCCATCGCCCGGCGGTTGATTCCGCACACCGCGCAGTGGAACGACCGCTCCCGGCAGTGGAAATGGGAGGTGAACCTGATTGGCAGCAAGCAGATCAACGCCTTTTGCATGCCTGGCGGCAAGATTGCCTTCTACACGGGCATCCTGGACCAGCTCAAGTTGAATGATGATGAAGTGGCGATGATCATGGGGCACGAGATGGCCCACGCGCTGCGAGAGCACGCCCGTGCAAGACTTGCCAAGTCGCAGGCCACTGGCATTGGCCTGTCCCTGGGCGCGCAATTGCTGGGCTTGGGCCAGTTGGGTGACGTAGCCGCCAATCTGGGCACGCAGTTGTTGACGTTGAAATTCAGCCGTGAAGACGAAACCGAGGCCGATCTGGTGGGGCTAGAGCTGGCCGCACGCTCGGCTTTTGCGCCGCAGGCCGGGGCCAGTTTGTGGAAGAAGATGGCGCAGGCGTCAGGCGGCGCCGGCGGACCGAAGTTTTTGTCCACGCACCCGTCGGGACCTGATCGTATCCGTGAACTGGAGGCCAATGCACCGAAGGTGCAGTCTTTGTACGATCAGGCGCGCAAGGCCGGATAAATTGTCTATTTAGTGGCCAAATCGGCCGCTAGACCCTGTTCTATATACGTTAGTAGCTATTAACTACATAGCGTACTCAATGGTAATGGGCGCGTGATCCGAGAACTTCTGGTCCTTGTAGATCGATTCGCGCTTGGCAAACGCCGCCAGCGCCGGGGTGGCCAGGTGGTAGTCCAGCCGCCACCCCACGTTGTTGGCGTAGGCCTGGCCGCGATTGCTCCACCACGTGTAGGAGGTGTCAGTGGCAGTGGGTTGTAGCTGGCGGTAGACGTCGATAAGGCCTGCCTCATTCAACAGCTTGGTCACCCAGGCGCGCTCTTCAGGGGTGAAACCCGAGTTTTTCTGGTTGCTGCGCCAGTTTTTCAAGTCTTGCTCCTTGTGGGCGATATTCACGTCGCCGCACAAGATGAATTCGCGCGCGGCCTTCAGCGCCACCAGATGCGGGTAAAACTCGGCCAGATAGCGGAACTTGGCCTGCTGGCGGTCTTCGCCCGATGAGCCGCTGGGGAAATAACTGCTGATGATGGACAGCTTCTTTTGGGGCGTGTCAAAGCGCAGCTCGACATAGCGGCCTTCGGCGTCGAACTCGTGCGAGCCGTAGCCAATGATCACGTCGCTGGGCTCGTGGCGTGTGTACACCCCCACGCCCGAGTAACCTTTCTTTTCCGCCAGATGAAAATAGCCCTTGAGCCCCGCCAGATGCTGGAAATCACCTTCCATGTGTTCGGCCTGTGCCTTGATTTCCTGCACGCAAATACAATCCGGCTTGGCCTGCGCAAGCCAGGCTTCGAGCCCCTTGCTGGTGGCGGAGCGGATGCCGTTGAGGTTGAGGCTGGTTAATTTGAACAAGGACGTCTCCATGTCAGAGGTTGACAACAAGGGTGGGAACGCGGTGCAGCCGCAGGGACAGCTGGCCCAGGATTTCGTGCAATTTGCGGTCGATTGCGGTGTGCTCCGGTTTGGCGAGTTTAAGACCAAGGCCGGGCGGCTTTCTCCGTACTTCTTCAATGCCGGACTGTTTGACGACGGTGCCAAACTGGGCCGGCTCGCGCAATTCTATGCCCAGAGCCTGTTGCACAGCGGCATCGAATTCGACATGATTTTTGGCCCCGCCTACAAGGGCATTCCGCTGGGCGCCGCGCTGGCGGTGGAGCTGGCCCGCCTGGGGCGCAACGTGCCGTTTGCCTACAACCGCAAGGAGGCTAAAGACCACGGAGAGGGCGGCACGCTGGTGGGCGCGCCACTCAAGGGCCGCGTGCTGATCGTGGACGATGTGATGTCCGCGGGGACCGCGGCACGGGAATCCATTGCCATCATTCAAGCGGCAGGTGCCACGCCCCATGCCGTGGTCATTGCGCTGGACCGGCAAGAAAAAGCCACCGAGAACGGTGCGGATGTGCCCTACAGCGCCGTGCAATACGTCAACCGCCAGTTGGGGTTGGCCGTTTGCAGTATTGCGAAGCTGTCTGATTTAATGCAGTATCTGCAGGCCCACAGCGGCGCGGGGCTGGCTGCGGACCATCAGCGGGTGTTGTTGTACCGCCAAAAATACGGGGTTGACGAAAGTTAAACAAACATGATTCGAACATTCAGGGGTGTCGCGGTGGGTGCAGGCGGCGTGGCGCTGCTGATGTTGACAGCTTGCCTGTCAACTGCATTCGCGCAGCAGCAGCCAGTTGGCGGCATCTATACCTGCACGGACGCCAAGGGCCGCAAGCTGCGTTCGGACCGCCCGATTCCCGAGTGCACCGACCGTGAGCAAAACGTGCTTAACCCCAGCGGCACTGTCAAGGCCAGAGTTGGCCCCACGCTGACCGCGCAGGAGCGGGCCGCGCAGGAAGAAAAAGACAAGCTGGCGCTGGAAGAAAAAGCCCGGCAACTCGAAGAAAGGCGCCGTGACCGTGCGCTGCTGTTGCGTTACCCGACCCGTGCCGTGCACGACAAGGAGCGTTCAGAAGCCTTAAGCCAGATTGGCGTGGTCATTCAGGCGGCCAACAACCGGATGGTCGAGCTGCGCAGGCAGCGCAAGGACATTGACGCGGAGATGGAGTTTTACGCCAAGGACCCCAGCAAGGCGCCACCATCGGTTCGGCGGCAGGTAGAAGACAACGAGCAGAGCTTGGCCGTTCAAAAGCGGTTCATTGTGGATCAGGAAGCCGAAATCAAACGCGTGAATGCCCGCTTTGATGAAGAGCTGATACGGCTCAAGACCATGTGGCCGACAACGGTGCAGGCTCCTGCTGCCAAACCCAAAGCGCCCTGACCCTTCTGGATTAGCCCAGCTTCTGGCGCAACAGGTCGTTGACTTGCTGCGGGTTGGCTTTACCCTTGCTGCCCTTCATGATCTGACCCACCAGCGCGTTGAGCGCCTTGGTGTTGCCAGCCTTGTATTCCTCGACGTTTTTCGGGTTGGCAGCCAGCACGTCATCAACGATTTTCTCCAGCTCGCTGGAGTCGTTCATCGGTTTGAGATCTTTGTCCTCAATGATTTTGTCAATATATGCTGCAACATCCTCGATGCCATCTTGAAGCCGCAAGCACATTTCTGCAAAGGCAATTTTGGCAGTGTTGCTGTTCAACTCGCCAATCGATAGTCGTCTCAGCAATTCACCAAGGGCCGTGGGAATAGGTATCCCAGGGTCGTCGATATCGACTTCAAGGCGATTCATTAGCGCGGACACCTCACCGAGAGTCCAGTTTGCGGCCAGTTTCGGATGCCCACAGGTCGTCGCAGTGGTTCCAAAGTACGTTGCTACGGCTTTCGATTGAGTTAAAGCGTTTGCATCGTATTCAGAAAGCCCGTACTCGGCCACAAAGCGCGCCGCCATCACACGTGGCAACTCTGTCATCTCGGCGCGAACTTTCTCCACCCACTCATCCGCAATCACCAGCGGCGGCAAATCCGGGTCGGGGAAGTAACGGTAATCGGCTGCGTCTTCCTTGGTTCGCATCGCCCGTGTTTCGCCGGTATCCGGGTTGAACAAAACGGTGGCCTGCTGAATCGCGTGGCCGTCTTCAATCTGCTCAATCTGCCAGCGAACCTCGTAGTCAATCGCCTGCTGCATGAACTTGAAGCTGTTCAGGTTTTTAATTTCACGGCGCGTGCCCAGCTCGCCACCTGGTTTGCGCACCGACACATTGGCATCGCAACGGAACGAGCCCTCTTGCATGTTGCCATCGCAAATGCCGATCCACGTCACGATCTTGTGAAGCTCTTTGGCGTAGGCCACAGCCTCGGCAGTGGAGCGCATGTCGGGCTCAGTCACGATCTCCAGCAGCGGCGTGCCCGCTCGGTTCAGGTCAATGCCGGTCTGGCCCACGAAATCTTCGTGTAGCGACTTGCCCGCATCTTCTTCGAGATGGGCGCGCACCAGGCGCACGTTTTTCTTTTCGTCACCAAGAAAAAACTCCACCTGGCCGCCTTGCACCACAGGAATCTCGAACTGGCTGATCTGGTAGCCCTTGGGGAGGTCCGGATAAAAGTAGTTTTTGCGGGCGAAGATGCTGCGCGGCGCAATGTGCGAACCGATGGCCAAGCCAAACTGGATGGCACGCTCTACCGCGCCCTTGTTCATGACAGGTAAAGTTCCCGGCAGGGCCAGGTCCACCGGGCAGGCCTGCGTGTTGGGCTCGGCACCAAAAGCGGTGGAGGCACGGCTGAAAATCTTGCTCTGCGTAGAGAGCTGGGCGTGGGTCTCAAAGCCGATGATGACCTCATAGCCAGACACCAGCGGGCCGGTCGGGCGGCCCTGTTGTTGTGCTTCGAATGGGTTCATGATCGCGCTCATGTCAAAAGCCCTCCGGCTTGCGCACATGCCAATCGGTTGCCTGCTGAAAGCGGTGTGCGATGTTCAGCAAGCGAGCTTCCTGCATGTAGTTGCCGATGAGCTGTAAACCAACCGGCATGTGGCCTTCACCAAAACCGGCCGGAATACTCATGCCCGGCAGGCCCGCCAGTGAACCCGGCAGCGTGAATATATCTGCCAGATAGTCAGCCAGCGGGTCATTGCCGTGGTCGCCCAGCTTCCAGGCAACGCTAGGCGCCACGGGCCCAGCAATCACGTCGCATTGTTTGAAAGCCAGCTGAAAATCATCGGCAATCATGCGGCGGATTTTTTGCGCCTGCAGGTAATACGCGTCGTAATAACCGTGCGAAAGCACATAGGCGCCGATCATGATGCGGCGTTTGACCTCGTCGCCAAAACCTTCGGCGCGGGTCTTTTTGTACATGTCGGCCAGGTCGGTGTATTTTTCGGCGCGGTAGCCAAACTTCACGCCGTCAAAACGGCTCAGATTGCTGGACGCTTCTGCAGGCGCGATGATGTAGTAAACCGGTATCGACAGCTCGGTGCGTGGCAGTGAAATGGGTACCAGTCTGGCGCCGAGTTTTTCGTACTCGTTCAACGCGGCGTCCACTGCAGTGCGCACGTCGCCAGCGAGCCCCTCAGAGAAAAACTCCTTGGGCACACCGATTCGAAGGCCTTCCAGCGAGGTAGTCAGTGAGCGTGTGAAATCTTCCGCAGGCACATCCAGTGACGTCGAATCGCGGTCGGGATCCGGCCCGCACATGGCACTCAATAAGAAAGCGCAGTCTTCGGCCGTGCGTGCCATCGGCCCCGCCTGATCGAGGCTGGAGGCAAACGCCACCATGCCGTAGCGGGAGGCACGTCCATACGTGGGTTTGATGCCTGTGATGCCACAAAAAGAAGCCGGCTGGCGAATGGAGCCGCCAGTGTCGGTGCCGGTAGCCACGGGCGTGAGCCGGGCTGCCACTGCCGCCGCGCTCCCGCCCGACGACCCGCCAGGTATGCGGCTGGTGTCCCACGGGTTGCCAACAGGATGGGGCTGTGAAAAGCCCACGGGCGCCACGGCAGAGTTTTCGTTGCTGGAGCCCATGGCGAACTCGTCGCAGTTGAGCTTGCCCAGTGTCACCATGCCTTGTCCGGCCAGTTTGGCCACGACTGTGGCGTCGAACGGTGAACGATAGCCAGCCAGCATTTTTGAGCCTGCCGTGCTGCAAAAGTCCTTGGTGACGAAGATGTCCTTGTGGGCGATGGGCACACCTTCCAGCGCGCCAGTGTTGCCGGAGGCGATTCGCTCGTCAGCGGCGCGGGCCTGCGCCAAAGTGACGTCAGCATTGACGTCAACAAACGACCCCAGTGATGTGTGGGCCTGGGCCCGCTTTAAAAAATGCTGGGCTGTCTCAACAGCGGAGACCTTGCGCTCACGGAGGTGGCGGGCGAGTTGGGCAACGGTCAGGTCGTGCAGGTCCTGCGTGGTGGTGATACTCGAAGTCATGGCGCTCACTCAATCACCTTGGGAACCAGAAACAGTCCGTTTTCCACCGCTGGCGCACTGCGCTGGTTGGCCTCGCGGTTGTTGGGTTCGCTGACGTTGTCGTCGCGCAGCCGAAGGGCGATGTCGGAGATGGTGGCAACCGGGTGGGCGAGTGGCTCAATACCTGTGGTGTCCACGGCGCGCATCTTCTCGACAATTCCGAAAAAACCATTCAACTGGCCGAGCAGACGCTCGCTTTCAGCCGGCTGGAGTTCAAGTCGCGCAAGATTGGCAATGCGCGAAATATCAGATGCGGTCAGGGACATGGCGAAAATTGAGTTGCAACCGGTTGTAAAGCAGGCCGTGGGAGGCTTGGCCGGTCGGGTTATTCACAGGGGATAGGGTATTATCCCGCCTTTGGCGCAGCTTCTGCAAAAGTGCAGATTTTGGTGCAAAAAGTACGCTTTTGAATCGATAAATATGGTGATGACCTGCCGAAGCGTGGGTTATGCCCGAGAGGATTTCTGATGTTTGGAGCATTCCGTCGGTATTTTTCCACCGATCTGGCGATTGACCTGGGAACCGCCAATACTTTGATTTTTGTACGCGACAAGGGCATTGTGCTGGACGAGCCCTCGGTGGTGGCCATTCGCCACGAAGGCGGCCCGCAAGGCAAAAAGACAATTCAAGCCGTCGGCAAGGAAGCCAAGGCCATGCTGGGTAAGGTTCCCGGCAACATTGAAGCCATTCGCCCGATGAAAGACGGCGTGATTGCCGATTTCACCGTGACCGAGCAGATGCTCAAGCAGTTCATCAAAATGGTGCATCCGCGTGGCGTGTTCAAGCCCAGCCCGCGCATCATCATCTGTGTGCCCTGCGGCTCCACCCAGGTGGAGCGTCGTGCCATTCGTGAATCGGCGCTGGGTGCCGGTGCCAGCGATGTGTACCTGATCGAAGAACCCATGGCTGCGGCCATCGGCGCCGGTTTGCCGGTGTCGGAAGCCTCTGGCTCCATGGTGGTTGACATTGGCGGTGGCACTACCGAAGTCGGTGTCATTTCGCTGGGCGGCATGGTCTACAAGGGCTCGGTCCGCGTGGGTGGTGACAAGTTTGACGAAGCCATCATCAACTACATTCGCCGCAATTACGGCATGTTGATCGGTGAGCCCACCGCAGAAGCCATCAAAAAGCAAATCGGCTCGGCCTTCCCTGGCTCAGAAGTCAAGGAAATGGAAGTGCGCGGGCGCAACCTGTCTGAAGGCGTGCCGCGCAGCTTCACCATCTCTTCCAACGAAATTCTGGAAGCGCTGACCGACCCGCTGAACAACATCGTCTCAGCCGTGAAAAACGCACTGGAACAAACCCCGCCTGAGCTGGGTGCAGACATTGCCGACCGAGGCATGATGCTCACCGGTGGTGGCGCGCTATTGCGCGATCTGGATCGCCTGCTGGCGGAAGAGACCGGTCTGCCGGTGCTGGTGGCCGAAGACCCATTGACGTGCGTCGTACGTGGTTGCGGTATTGCGCTGGAGCAGATGGAGCGACTGGGTTCCATTTTCACCAGCGAATAGGGGCTGCGTCCGGGACAATAGCCGTCCATGCCTCTTGGTACGCTAGACAGAACCCCACCGCCCTTCTTTCGGCAGGGTCCATCGGCCCTGTCCAAACTCATGCTTTTCAGCGCCCTGGCGCTGTTTCTGATGGTGGCTGACGCCCGTTTTCAGGTAGCCAAGCCGCTGCGTGTTGCGTTGGCCAGTGCGCTCTATCCCCTGCAATGGCTTGCCATGCAGCCGGTTGCCTGGGTTCAGAGCGGCGGGAAATACTTCGAATCTCTGCAAACAGCCCAGACCGCTGAGGAAAGTGCGCGCCAGAAGCTTGGAGCCTTGTCCCAGCGCGCCAACCAAGTGGACCAACTTGCCCTTGAGAACATTCGCCTTCGCAAGTTGCTCGAACTCCGCGAGCGCGTATCCGCGTCGGCCCAGGCGGCTCGCGTGCTGTATGACGCTGCTGATCCCTACACACGTAAAGTCATTATTGACAAGGGGATGGTCGATAACATCGCGCCGGGGTCACCAGTGTTGGACGAGGCTGGTGTGCTGGGTCAGGTTACCCGGGTTTACCCAGCCGTGAGCGAAGTAACACTGGTGATTGATCGCGATCAGGCCATTCCGGTTCTCAACGCGCGTACTGGCGCGCGCGGTGTCGCCTTTGGCGAATCGGCTGCCCGTGCGGGCACGCTGGAGCTGCGGTTCATGTCGGCCAACGCTGATGTGCAGGCGGGCGACCTCCTCACCACCAGTGGCGTAGATGGTGTGTATCCACCGGGATTACCGGTTGCCAAAGTGGAGAAGGTTGAGCGGCGGGTTGACTCGGCATTTGCGCGGATTTACTGCACGCCGCTGGCCCTTGTAGACGGGACCGGTTATGTCATGGTGCTTAAACCCGTGGCTGCGGATCCCGCAGTGGCCCGCCCCGTCCCTGAAGTTCCGGTTGTGCCGGTGAAGAAGGGCAAATCAAAATGATCATGCGCCCCGGTCAGCAATTGTTGCTGCCAGCCAACCCCCTGTTCATCTGGACCTCGCTTCTAATCGCGTTGCTGCTGAATATGGTGCAAAACATGGGTTTATGGGGGCGTGCCGCGTGGGTGCCAGACATCCTGGCAATTGTTCTCGTATTCTGGAGTGTTCATCAGCCCCTCCGCGTAGGTATTGGTATCGCGTTTGCGTTTGGCTTGATGATGGATGTGCACCAGTCCAGCCTGTTGGGCCAACACGCCTTGGCCTACACGGCCTTGAGCTTCCTTGCTATCGCCATTCATCGGCGCCTTTTGTGGTTCAGCGTGCCATCGCAGGCAATTCAGGTGTTGCCACTGTTTGTTGCCGCCCATCTCATTGAGCTGTTTATTCGTATGGTAGGGGGTGGCGGTTTTCCCGGGTTTCAGTTGTTTTTGGCGCCAGTAATCGAAGCCTTATTGTGGCCCTTGGTCAGCGTGCTGCTGCTGGTGCCTCAGAGACGCGCGCCCAACCCCGACGCCAACAGACCTTTGTGAGATATGGCCCCCACACTTGTCACTGCCTGTACTGCGCTGCCCCCCATGGGGTTTGAACTTGCTTGGGGCGGCCCGGCGCTGCGTTCGTTAACCCCCACGCTGTCATGACCGAACTTCGCAACGTCGAAGCGGAACTGTCCCGGTTCAAGGCGCGGGTGCTGGTGGTCAGCATCGTGGTGCTGGTGTGCTTCATGTTGCTGGCCTCACGTCTGGTGTATTTGCAGGTCTTGCGCCATGAAGACCTGAAAGAGCAGGCAGAGAATAACCGGACCGCTGTGGTGCCGGTGGTGCCGAATCGCGGACTGATTCTTGACCGTAACGGCATTGTGCTAGCCAGCAACTACTCTGCCTACACGCTGGAAATCACCCCATCCAAGGTACCTGAGCTGGAGCAGACGATTGAAGACCTGTCCGCGCTGGTAGACATCACGCCGCGTGACCGGCGCCGGTTCAAGAAGCTGATGGAAGAATCCAAGAGCTTTGAGTCCCTGCCCATCCGCACCCGGCTGACTGATGAGGAAGTGGCGAAATTTGCGGCGCAGCGGTTTCGTTTTCCGGGCGTGGACATCAAGGCCCGGCTATTCCGCAGTTACCCTTATGGCGAGCTGGCCAGCCACGTGATTGGCTATATCGGGCGCATCAACCAGGCCGAGAAGGAAAAGATCGAAGAGTCGGACGAAGACAACAACTACCGTGGCACCGAATACATGGGCAAGCTCGGTGTGGAGCAAAGTTTTGAGGCCCAGTTGCATGGCATTACCGGTGTCGATTCTGTGGAAACGTCAGCGGGTGGCAGGGCGGTGCGCAAACTGGCCAGCAGCCCGTCCACCCCTGGCAATACGGTGATGTTGTCCATCGACATCAAGCTGCAGCATCTGATCGAAGAGCTTTATGGTGATCGCCGTGGTGCATTGGTGGCGCTGGACCCCAAAACCGGTGAGGTGCTGGCTTTCGTGAGCAAGCCGACGTTTGATCCCAACCTGTTTGTAGACGGAATTGACACTGAAAGCTGGAAAGCGCTGAACGAATCCATCGACAAACCGCTGCTCAACAGGGCCCTGCGCGGCACCTACCCGCCGGGCTCCACCTACAAACCGTTCATGGCCATGGCGGCGTTGCAAACTGGAACCCGGGCGCCCACCACCATCATCAACGACCCCGGCTTTTACATGTTTGGCGGGCACCGTTTTGGCAGCCCGGAGAACGAACGTGGTGGTGCAATGGACATGAACCGGGCCATTGTTGAATCCAGTAACGCGTACTTTTACTCTCTGGCCAATGAAATGGGCGTAGACGCCATGCACGATTTCATGAAACCGCTGGGCTTTGGTCAGATCACCGGCATTGACATCAATGGAGAAGTGCGTGGTGTGCTCCCAAATCAGGAGTGGAAGCGCAACTACTACAAGCGTCCCGAACAGAAGAAATGGTACGCCGGTGAAACGATTTCGCTGGGTATTGGTCAGGGTTACAACAGTTTCACCATGCTGCAACTGGCCCAGGCGACGGCTACGCTGGTCAACAACGGCATCAAGCACAAACCTCAAGTGGTGATCGCTACGCAGGATGCCACGACACGCACCCGGATTCCGGTGCCATTTGCTGCGCCGGAGGATCTGGGGTACAAGCTTGAGAACGTAGAAATTGTCCGCAAGGGCATGGTGGGTGTCACGCAAGTGGGCACCTCGGCACGCGCATTCGCGGGAGCGGGTTACATCAGCGGTGGCAAGACAGGTACGGCGCAAGCGGTCACCATGAGCCAGAAGGAAAAATACAACGCGGCAAAGATGGAGGAGCATCAGCGTGACCACGCGCTGTATGTCGCCTTCGCACCCGCAGACGACCCGAAAATCGCGCTCGCCGTGATCGTCGAAAACTCAGGTTTTGGTGGCTCCAATGCCGCTCCGATTGCCCGACGTGTGTTCGACTACTGGCTGTTGAACCAATACCCTAATGAAGCAGATATTGCCGCCGTCAGGCTGGGGCAGGCCACGGCGCCACTTGGCAAACCCCGTGCCGTGTCTGAGGTGCCTTGGCCCCCGGGCGCAATGGCTGCTGCTCCGGTGACCGCAGCTGCTGCTGCAGCGTCCGCAGCCAAACCCGCCAGCGCGCCGCGGCCCTGAGAGACCCTGATGAAGGTTGTCGCGTGGCGTTTATGCGCGCAGGAAGGCGTCGTACGCTGTTTTCAGAATCAGTGCTCCTACCACCACAACAAACACCGCGCGAATAAACCCCGCGCCATGCTTCAGTGCCATGTAGGTGCCCAACAGGCTGCCGGCCACATTTGCCACGGCCATGGCGGCCACAAAATGCCACCACACGTGGCCCTTGGCGGTGAACAGGATGAGTGCAGCCAGGTTGGTGGCGCAGTTGAGTACCTTGGAGGCCGCGGAGGCGTTCAAAAAGTCATACCCCAGCCAACGCACCATCAAAAATACGAACAGGCTGCCGGTGCCGGGCCCGAAAAAACCGTCGTAAAAGCCTAGCGTCAGGCCGATGAAGCTGGCTACCAGCACCTCGCGGCGACCGGCAAAATGCGGGGCATGAACCTGGCCCATCTGCTTTTTGGCCAGTGTGTAGAGCAGCATCGCTAGCAGGATGAAGGGCAACACCTTGCGCAAAAAATCAGGGGCAATCAGAGTGACAGCCCAGGCGCCCCCCATCGATCCGGCAAAACCCAAGGCTGCCGCCGGCAAGAGCACTGCCCACCGCAGATCAACCCTTCGGCTGTATTGCCAGGCGGCCATGCCGGTACCCCAGATCGCTGCCCCCTTGTTAGTACCTAGCAGAGTGGCCGGGTGCGATGACGGGAAGGTGGCAAACATAGCCGGCACCAGCACCAGACCGCCGCCGCCGACGATCGAATCCAGAAATCCGGCCAACAGGGAAGCAAGGGAGATGACGGCGAGTTCCATGCGGTGGATTGTCGCATCAGTCGGATAGCAAAAATGCTATAAAATTAATAGCTACTCAGGCATATTGGACGAGGGCTGGATACCAGTGAGGGCATGAAAAATGCCTCAAAAACAAAAGGCACCAGGGTTGCCGGTGCCTTTTGAAACGCATCCGCTTTGGGTGCGAGTAAACGATCAAGTCGTCAAATTTTGTCTCCTGGGCCTCTCTAGCGAAGCGGACTTTTGGTCCGTTTGCGAGTGGGGTGACTGTAGAAGCCCCCAGTGCCCCGCACATCGGGAGTTACCCTTTCATGGCAAACCCTTGGTGTCTTCGGCAATCCATTGGGCGGCTTTTTCGGCCAGCATCAGCGTGGGTGAATTGGTGTTGCCGCTGGTGATGGTGGGCATCACGCCCGCGTCCACCACCCGCAAACCGGCAATTCCCCGCACCTTGAGCCGCGCATCGACTACGGCCAGGGGGTCCGCGCCCGGCCCTTCGATCTTGCCCATCTTGGTGGTGCCAACGGGGTGGAAGATGGTGGTGGCGATGTCGCCCGCCAGTTTGGCCAGTTCGTCATCGGTCTGAAACTGCGCGCCCGGCTTCCACTCCTGCGGTTGGTATTTGCTCAGTGCGGGCTGCGACACGATCTTGCGGGTGATGCGTAGCGAGTCGGCGGCCACCTTACGGTCTTCAACTGTGCTGAGGTAGTTGGGGGCGATGGCCGGGGCGTCTTCAAAACGGTTGCTTTTGATGTTCACCGTGCCCCTGCTGGTGGGGTTCAGGTTACACACGCTGGCGGTGAACGCCGGAAAGCTGTGCAATGGCTCGCCAAACGCGTCCAGGCTCAGCGGCTGCACGTGGTACTCGATGTTGGGGTACAGCTTGTCAGGCGAGCTGCGCGTGAACGCGCCCAACTGCGACGGTGCCATGCTCATCGGGCCGGAACGTTTAAAGGCATATTCCAGCCCGATCCGCGCCTTGCCCCATAGGCTGTTGGCCATGGTGTTGAGCGTCTGGACGCCGTTGACCTTGAAGACCGCACGAATCTGCAAATGGTCTTGAAGGTTAGCGCCCACTCCCGGTGTGTCAGCAGTTACCGGTATGTTGTGTTGCGCCAGCAAGGCCGCCGGGCCGATACCGGAGAGTTGCAGAATCTGCGGCGAACCAATGCTGCCCGCCGTCAAAATCACTTCGCTTGCCGCGTTGGCCGTCACCATTTCCTGGCCGGTCCAGACTTGCGCGCCGGTGCAGCGCAGGCTACCGTCGGGCTGTTTTTCGATCACCAGTTTGGCTACTTGGGCTGACGTCCACATCTCGAAATTGGGCCGCGCGTAACACATAGGTCGCAAAAACGCCTTGGCTGTATTCCAGCGCCAACCCGCTTTCTGGTTCACCTCGAAGTAGCCCACACCTTCGTTGTCGCCAGTGTTGAAGTCTTCCGTGGCAGGCACGCCAGCCTGCTGGGCGGCTTGCGAAAAAGCATCTAGAACGTCCCATCGCAGGCGCTGCTTCTCGATACGCCATTCACCCCCCGCATTGCGGTGTCGCAGCAGTTTTTGATAATCGGTGCCGTTAGCGGGCATCAGCTCGGGTGCTGTGCCGCGAGCACCGTGCAATGCGGTGGGACCCTTGTAGTGGTCCTCATGCAGTTTGAAATAGGGCAGCGCGTTGTTCCAGGTCCAGGTGTCATCACCGGTGAGTTGTGCCCACTGGTCGTAGTCGCGCGCCTGGCCGCGCATGTAGATCATGCCGTTGATGCTGGAGCATCCGCCCAGCACTTTGCCGCGCGGGTAGCGCAGCTGGCGGCCATTCAGGCCTGTGTCGGCTTCGGTCTGATACAGCCAGTCGGTACGGGAGTTGCCAATGCAATACAGGTAGCCGACCGGGATGTGAATCCAGTGGTAGTCGTCCCGCCGACCGGCCTCAATCAGCAGCACGCGTTTGGAGGCATCAGCGCTGAGGCGGTTGGCCAACAGGCAACCCGCCGTGCCGGCGCCGATGATGATGTAGTCGAATTCTGTGTGGCCCATGGGTAATGGTAATC
>ENA-UOWO01001358-UOWO01001358.1-activated-sludge-metagenome-genome-assembly--contig:-NODE-1358-length-32762-cov-5.835081_pt1 | contig 32762 bp, 31 predicted proteins | sample MGYA00238148_ERZ761564 | MGnify/ENA primary metagenome ERZ761564 (study PRJEB28885, sample SAMN05720194) | activated sludge metagenome | isolation source: Anaerobic digester | place: USA...
CAGGCTTCCCTTCCATACCTGCATGGCTCATAATGGCATAAGCATGTACAGTGCGGTAGACGCCAATTCCAACAATGGTTAAGAAGTTCAAAAAAGTAGTGCAGATAATGATCACTATTACAATTTTATAAATCTTGTTCATAGACCTGCGTTTGTTATGCTGTTTGTGTTCTATTAAAAAGTGCAGATTCCCTGAAAGAAAACTCGTCCAACTTAATATCATCTAATCCATCCTGATCAAAAGGATCTTCCAGCTGCTTCTGAATAACCAGTAAAGCACTTAATGACATGGAGGTTACAAACGCAATAAAGTAAATGATGGCTTGTGGTAAATGTTCACCAAACGTATTTAACAAAAACGAGGCTTGAACAACAGGAAAAATAGTAATAAAAACATAGGAGAGAATACGTATCCCAACGATGGTGCGGTGTGTCTTTAAACTCATCAAATATGAAACACTTTTGTTAACATCTTTCATATATCGGCTCACCCGAAAAATAACCTTTGAGGATACCTCTTCCTGGTTAGTAATGCCGAATGCAGTGATGCGCGTGAAATTTTCATGAACAATTTTCTGTGTAGAGTTACCTGTTTTCAGATACATAGTAAATTCATCAAAGGCTAGCGTTATTAACTGGTTTACCGCAATTTGTTTGGGTTCTGAAAGTTTCTTTGACTTCTGAAAAGATTCTTTGACAGCTACTAGGCCGGCCCTTAAATCACTACAGTACTCCAAGGCACGTTCCCTTCTTTTAAATGCTGATTGAAGTGAGAAAACCAATGGAAAGGAGATAATCAATCCAAACAGCATCATGCTGCTTTTAGCATTGAACTGATAATAAATGGTTAAGAAGCATGAAGCAAACGTCACCAATAGAATTATGAGTGTGCTTCGATTTAACAATGATTTAAACCATCTCATAGGAATGTATTATTCCCCTCCATAACTCTTTCTATAGAGAGAATCATAATGGCCATTGTGATCGAACACGTCATTTAGCTTTGAATACTTCATCCAATCATTAATAAGATCTTCGCGCACTTCTGGAAATTTATCGGAGAGATCATTCGTTTCTGCAGGATCATTCTCCAAATCAAACAATTGCCAAACCCCCGTGCTGAACGGCTGTGGCAATCGCAGGATTTTATATTTACCTTTTATAAACGCTTTCATCTCAAACAATTCATATCCCATTCCATCATTTTCGTGAACAGTCTGCAGATGGCCATTCAGTATGGGTAAAATTGACTTCCCAATTAAGGGATGAATATTCTTGCCCTTAAATTGTTGGGGATAGGCAGCACCCGTAAGTTCTAAAAGTGTGGGCATAATATCCGTTACATGAACAAACGAATGATTCCATTGACCAGCATTTTTTGTTCCTGCTGGAGCCTTAATCATCATGGGCGCCTTAATGCCTCCTTCAGTTGTGAAGGTTTTAAATAATCTGAACGGAGAAGAGACTGCTTGAGCCCAACCCGGTCCCATCTCAATATACGATCCGGGCAAGCCGCGATTTTCCATTTCATTATTAAATGCGCTTAGGTATTTACCATCGCCATTGCCTGGATAGGTTGTTGCAACAGCTCCATTAGCTCCATTGTCCGACATAAAAAGAATAAGCGTATTCTCGTACATTCCATTGTCTTTCAGGTAATCTAAGACACGACCGATGCTCATATCAACGTAATCAATCATGGCAGCATATACTTCCATATCGCGCGAAAAGTCAGCTTGCTGCTCTTTACTTAATGTCTCCCATTTAGGAACCATTGGGTTTGGAGCAAAACCATTTACACCGTTGGGAAACAACCCAATCGCTTTCAGATTATTCAATCTGGCCATACGAAGGGAGTCCCATCCGCCATCAAACTTTCCTTTATACTTTTTAATGTATTCTTCAGGTGCATGCAACGGATCGTGTGGAGCCGTGTACGACAGATATCCCAAAAATGGTTTTCCATCTGCTTTATGTTTATCAATGAATTGAATCATTGAGTCGGTATAGTTTCGTGTAGAGTAAAAATCAGAAGGCAGTTCGACTTCCTTTCCGTTTCTTGTGTAAGCCATGTGTTGCATGGGCGAAAGTGCTTTCATGTCACTGTAATGACTTCCACCACCTGTTCCTAAAATAAAGGTTTCCTCAAAGCCTCGATTGTAAGGATCATAGCCCACACCTTCTCCAAGATGCCACTTACCTGTCATCAGTGTATGATATCCATTTTGTTGTAACAATTCAGGAATGGTTACAACCTGATCCGTTAAGTGCCCTGAATAACCAGGCAAATTTTTTACCGTAGGATATTCAAGCTCGGTCATGATTCCGAAACCAGCCACATGGTTATCGTTACCCGTAAGCAACGATGCGCGGGTAGGCGAACATGTAGGAAGTACATGGAAATTGGAAAAGCGGAGTGCTTCCTTTGATAGTTGGCTTAATGTAGGCGTTGATAAACCACTCCCAAAGGGCTCAATGTCGCTAAAGCCCATATCGTCTGCTACGATTATTAAAATGTTAGGCTGCGCCATTTTAATTTCCGCTGTCTGCCTTTGATTGCAGGCAGAAGTTAAGGCCATCAGAAAAATCAGGTTATAATACTTATTCAATTTCATTGTGTCTTTTCGTTTATTCTCTATCCATTAATTTACCCGAATGGAGTAGTCTATATTTTTTGCTTCAATTGCCATTTTCTGAACCGGCATATTTAACATTGTGGTTGAGCCATGATTGGTTCCGTTGCTGAATTTTCCATAGTTGAGCTTACCGTCTACCTTGTCTGCTCCCAGCAAGCTTGAGAATTCTTTGTACGTGTATAGGTACGTTTTGGGATCTACCAGAATAAGTAAACGATCGCCCTTTACCACCACGTCATAACCAATCGCTTCGATCAGCCCGTTCTTTTCTGTTACTTTTGCTTTGCTGATAAAATCAAGCAATTCGCCTTTCGACATGAATGCATATTTGAGTGAAAGTGCCAGTGCCTTTTCAATATAATCCAGTTTGTCCTCAGCAGCATTTTTCTGCATCGCGCCACGCACTCCGGGCTTTTTCTTTACCGTTGTTTCAGCATCAATTATTTTAGTCTCTAGTTTTCCGTCAGTCGAAAAACTAAATAAAGTAAGTGTGGTTAGCTTTAATTGGCTGTCAATAAAAACATCCGAATTTCTTTTCCATGTATACTGTTTCAATTTTTGGTTATTCGCTTCTTCAGCTTTTGAGATGCTTAAGGATAGCGCATCCTTATCAATCTGTGCATAAGCGCTTGATAATACGATTAAAGAAAGGAGCACTGTGCAGATTTTAGTTTTCATGGTTGTCATTTAAGATTGATTGTTATTAATTCGAAGTATGTGTTAAGTGATTTAAAGCTTCATTCTCCAATTCCAGACAGAGTTGTTTAAATTCAGTTTGCTGTTCCTGGCTTATCGTATATCGATCTATGGATTGCCGGCATATCGAATAATCCTCACATAGGGATTTAAAGTTTGCGTTATGCGTAAACAATTGAATTATTTGCAACCGGTAGGCAGGAAATCGAGCTATCATTTGGTCAAGTTCTTTACACATTACCTATTTAGGATGGTTCATTTTTTTCGAAATTAAATTCAGAAAGGATTATAATTTCAGTTACTTGGGGTTAATTAACTGTTAAATGCAGACGCCCTCTACAATAAGTGAACAGGATATAACAGCGCAATTGCAGCGCGTTCTGTCTTTCCCGGCCTTTACAAATTCAGTCTTGTTATCAGCCTTTCTGAAATTTGTGGTCGATGAAAAACTGGCTGGTAGAGAAAAAGAGTTGAAGGAGTATACAATAGGGATCAAGGTGCTTTCGAAAAAAATGACCTATGATCCGCAAACAGATGCTACTGTTCGTATTCATGCTGGTCGACTGAGGCGCACTTTAAATGAATACTATGATGGCCCCGGAATTAGCGATCCGATTTTTATTTCAATTCCAAAGGGAGCTTATATACCGATGTTTGATTATAAAAAATTAAACCCGGTTATACCTAACGCTGCATTAGAAACACCGGCACTGCAGCACAAACCCACCATTGCTGTATTGCCCTTTCGGGTACTCAATGAAGAAAATGTACATCCCACTTTTGCTGACAGTTTGGGAGATCATATTAGTACCGAACTCACCTCCTTTAGCGAACTCTTGGTTGTCTCCTATTTTTCTACCAGTAAGCTAAGTTCAGAAATTACTGATTTCAAAGAAGCCGGGCGCATGCTTGGCGCTAAGTATATATTAACCGGAAGTGTTCAGTCTGATAGCACTCATCTGAGAATTCGGGTGCAGCTTATCCAAACCGAATCACAACAACAAATCTGGACGAATTCGTATGAACATGAAAAGACCGCTTCAAGTCTTTTTAAAATTCAAGATGACGTGGTAAGGCACGTTGTAAATCAGATTGGTGGATACTATGGAATTATTTTTCGGGAAGCCGCTAAAATACCACCTGCCGCCCGTGTTGAAGATTTAAAAATCTATGATGCCATTTTCTGGTATTACCACATGGTGAATAATCAAACGGAAGAAGTTTTTCTGAAAGCAAAAGCAGCGATGGAATATTCTGTTAAACTAGATCCAGCGTATGCTCTTGGTTGGGCCATCTTAGGCGAAACGTATGTTGCTGGATTTTTCAAGGGATATCAAAGCAACATTGACCAACCTCTTGAAAATGCAGTTCAATGTGCCAAGACCTCGTTACGGATTGATCCGCTATGTCAACACGCTTACCAAACGCTGGGCCTGGCACACTTATTTTTACATCAACGAGAGGCCTGTTTAAAAGTAGCCGAACAATGGATGAAGTTGAAACCAAAAGCAGCCGGCATTGCGGGCGGTATTGGGTTTTGTCTCATCTGTGCCGGAGAATATGAACGCGGTTTTAAATTACTTGACGACTCCATTCAACTGAATCCTTACTATCAATGGTGGCTTAATGGAGGATTAAGTTTCTATTATTTTCAAAAGAAAGAATATGAGGATGCTTTATACTGGGCAGAAAAAATGAACATGCCCGATGTGCCCTGGGAATTATTGATGAAGGCCGCTTCATTAGCTGAAATGAATAACCTTGCGGAGGCAAATGAGCATATCATTAAAATGAAACAACGCTTTCCGGAACTGATGGATTCTATCAAACCCTACCTGGGTGCATTTCTGCAATCGGAACAACTTGTGGACAGCCTGTACAGTGCCATTCTGAAAACTACGTGATTAAATTGGCATTGATCATAACCCTTCATTCTCTTTAACCTAATTGCCCGTTCCTGTAGCGTTAGAAGGCTTCGCTTTATTAAGGTATTGTTTGATACGAAAACGAAAGATGTTATCGCTTGAATAGAAATTTTCGGCTATAGCATTTTTTGATTGCTGATTCGTGAATACAAATTCAAATCTCAGGTTGTAATTGAGGCGATAGCCCAATCCGGCCCGCAAGCGAAAACGGTTTGCAAATCGTTCCTCTACATCCTCATCCAAAACAAAAAACCATTCAGCATCTAATATAGCATACCACAGTTTGTCACCCGAAAACATAGTCGGTTTATTCAAAGCAATTACCGATTCGGCCCGTGTACGGAAGCGATTACTTTTATACCAATCCCCTGCCTCCACGTCTTTAAAATGACGCTGCTCAAAACGCACAAACAGCCTGGTTTGAATTCTCCTCTCCTCTGTAAAATGAAACCGCACACCGATGGTAGGTCGAAGTTCAAGTGACTCCAGTGTATCATTTTGAAAAGTATACGAGCCAAGGAAAGATGCCGATAGGTCTATATTTCGAGTTATGGCTGCTTCGGGAGTAATTTGAAAATCAAATGCGCGCCATCGTGGGCTACGCAATGAAGTGCTGTAGGTAAATGCACTTTCAAGATTGTACATATTTGCAAATGGGTAGTTGAGCATATACTCAAACCACATTTGTTCATCGGTCTTTTGTGCTTTCGATGGTACGCAATAAAAAAAGAAGCAGAATATGAAGCTTATACAATACTTATTTACGAATACAGGATTCCGCATGGAATAAAAAATAGGTATGGCCAAACTTACTAATCCAGATAAGGATCAAATAATCAAGAAGGTAAGTTAACGGTTAATTAACTGTTCTTTTAATTTCTTAAAGGTTTATTGGTGTAGTATCGTATTTGCAATCAAAACAGGATTGTGAGAGCAAATGCGATACTGAATTTTAGTAACACAACATTTTAAGTTTTCATTTTATGAGCATGAATAGAATATTCGTTTTCATCACCTTATCAGATAATGGAATTGACACAATAAAATCAAATCCGGATTTACCTAAGAAAGAAATGAGTTTTGTTAATCAATGGAAAGAAGAAGGTATTCTGGAGAGTTTTTTCATTTCGGGTTCAAAGAAGGATGCTGTTCTGATTTTCAAAAGCATAGAAGAGACGAAGACAAAAGAACTGATAGAAACCTTGCCCTACTTTCCCTATATGGCAAAAATTGAATACCACGATTTTATGAAACAATTTTAGTATTATCTGCAAGAAAGGAAAATGAATTAAAATTGTGTTACTGTTTCATTTTTATCACTAAACTTTTTGTTCTGGTATTAAAAAGAAGATCCGCAGTTACCTGCGGATCCTACCGTTACATCACATGCTCACTACTTGCTTCGTTCCCAGGATAATCCATTGCAATCACCTGAATCTTCGTACCCGTTACAGAAGCGTTAGCCACAGTAATCGAATACTTCCAGTCCAGCGCCTGACCATCAAACGTAGCCACGCCACTTTCGTGAAGCACATCATTCGGTAAACGAATGGCAACTTTTACAGCAGCAACCTTAAAATCATCCGAAGCTTGGATCGCAATGATGTCATTCACCTTTCCAGTATACCCATCGGTCTTGATCTGATCGATGGAGGGAGGTTTAAGGAAATCACCCAATGCGATGGCAAAGGCATTCGACTCTCTCTTTTTAGCGGACTGCTGATACTCTGCTCGTATAGCAGGGTTCTTCATCGCCTCTTTTGCATAGGCTGCACCACGTTTGAAACGTGCTTGTTGCGCTTTCTCTTTAATAGAGAATTCACTCGTTCTTTCTTTTGGCATGGAGGCCATCACGGTGCGGCTTCCCCTTCTGCGGAGTACGGCATTGCCAAGCTTGCCACTCATACCATTCACCAGGGCATTCAAACTAATCTTGCTCATAATTTTAATTTTTAAATTGTTAATGTTCATGTTTCCCAATCTTCTTCACCTACTCTAAACCTACCTTAACCCTTCTGTAACCTTACTCCATTACCTTGGCGCCTAAGGATGATGTTGTAAGAACAAGTGTGATGTGGGAAGGAAAGAATCGAAGAAGTGATCAGTTAATCATTGTATCGAAAATGCGATAAGAATGTTTTATCCGGATGCGATTTTTACAAAGTATTTATTTGAGTTTCCGTACAACTCAATCGGTATCGTATCGTTTGAGTTCAATTTTTATGGAAAGGTAAAAACCAACAAAAGTGAAGATCAGTTTTAGAGTTGTCTCATTAGGCTTTAAAAATTACCGTTTAGCGAAAGAATGTGTTTATTACAATTTTGTTATGGTTCCAATTTTTCGTGAACGAATCAAAAAAATCAACGTGCCTGAAATGGTAGCATGTTTCCTTACTAGCGCAACTGTCTCACTTGTACTAAAACAATTTTAAGCGTCCGCTAAAACCCCGGCTGGGGCGGAAGTTATTTCCGTCCCCCTCCATCAAACTAAATAAGATGGATAATCTTTGACTCGAATTTATTTCCAGAAGCTTACCTCTGTTAGATAACTTTTTACCGTTAGCCATGAGCGAAAAATACAAAGTCCGGGATCAGGACAAACCTTACTTTATCACCTTTGCAGTAGAAAGCTGGGTGGATGTTTTTACACAACAAGCCTATAAAGATATTATTCTGGATTCGTTACGCTTCTGTCAGAAAGAAAAGAGCTTGATTGTTTATGCCTGGTGTTTAATGACGAATCACATTCATTTGATTGTGGGTAGAGATGGAGAAGAGACGATTGATAGTATCATCCGTAATTTTAAGAAATATACCTCTGTGCATATCTTCAAAGCTATTTAAAGTAATGCGGTTGAAAGTAAAAAGCATTGGATGCTGAAAGTATTTTCAAGTACTGCTATGAACAGCAGCAAGCATCAGAAGTATAAATTCTGGGAGAATGAATATCATCCTATCGAATTGTATTCGAATAACGTGATGGATCAGAAGTTAGATTACATTCACAATAATCCGGTTAAGGAAGGTATTGTTGATAAGCCTGAAGAGTACCTATAAGTAGTGCAAGAGATTATTGCGGAATGAAAGGATTACTGGAAGTTAAGTTCATGGATTGAGTGCAGTGTATGAAAGTAACTTTCATTTGAAGTTTTTCCAACTTAAAGGAGTAAGTTAATCGACTGAAATAACTTCCGCCCCAGCATGGATCCAATTACTATATCGAACCCCCAACATAAACTTGCCATTTTAAGTGAGCGGTAAAAATACCGCTCACTATTATTCAAAAAGAAAACATCATCACCCATCTTTTCTTCCGGCATCGCTTAATGCCTTCTGTGAATTTTTCACTTTCCATGCCCACAGTTGAAGCCAAAGCATCTTTGTATGCAGTAACAGCTTTCGCGTATTCTTTTTTTAATTCATACGCCTGAGCAATGCTTTCCATGAATGCTACCTTGTTTGGGTTCAAGGCTGTCAAACCTTTGTTCAGGTATTTCAATGCTTCCGTGTAACAACCTGTTCGGATGCACAGATTACCCATGTGCAAGTATGGTGCTGCATACGTGGCATCAAAAAATATCGCCATCTTCAAGTGCAACATTGCCTTTTCAACATCACTGGTGTAGTAGGTGTACGCCCAACCAATATGATTGTGCAAGCTTCCATAGCCTGGCTCATCGTACAACAGTTTATCTAACAATGCTAATCCTTCCGTTAACTGGTTTTCGTAAATCAGCTTTTCGGCATCCACCATGTATTTTTCTATCCATTCAATTCTCATAAATCTTTGTTCAATGTTTTAAAACATCTGAGCTAAAGACGTATGAGAAATTGAATTCACCACGTCCTTACCTCAGTCTTCTGCAGGCGAATCATCGCCACACATCCTTACAATCTTCGGAGCAAATTCTCCGAGTACTTCCACTAAATCATTTTGATAGTGCATCACTTTCAAAATGTCTTTGTAGGCCATAGGCGCTTCATCCAGTCCGCCACCGAGCAATTCTACACGGTGCTTTTCCAATTCCTGCTTCACCATTTTTTTGGTGATGCAATTCTTAGCCGCACTTCGCGACATCAACCGGCCTGCACCATGCGAAGCAGAATTAACAGACTCCGCATTTCCTTTTCCCTTCACTATAAATCCGGGAGCCGTCATGGAGCCCGGAATAATACCGAGTACACCTTCCCCAGCCGGAGTAGCACCTTTGCGATGAACAATTACTTCTGTTCCATCACTCAACTTTTCTTTCCACGCAAAGTTGTGGTGGTTCTCTACACGCAGCAACTCACGCTCACCCAACGCAGACGCAATTCGCTCATGAATCTGTTGATGATTGGCAGAGGCGTAATCTCCGGCAAGATTCATTGCCTGCCAATACTCCTGCCCCGCTTCACTATCAAGATCGAGCCACGCCAGGTTTGATGCTTCACCCGGCAAATGGCAAATTTCTCTTGCCAGCTTCGTGTAATGTCTTGCTACCTCTGCACCTAATCCTCGTGATCCCGAATGAGAAAGCACTGCTAAATACTTTCCTACATTCAGTTTCCAATCATTGCCTTCATAGAGATCCATTAATCCAAACTCTACAAAGTGATTGCCGCTTCCGGAAGAACCAATCTGCGCAGCTGCCCTACCTTTCAGTTTTTTGAGAATTACAATCTCATCAAATGTTTTCCGGTTGAGCACTTCATGATCCTTTGCTTTTCTGAAGGACTCCTGACCAAAGGCCGTATTGTCAATTAAGATTTGCTTCAGATTGCTGCGATGTCTCTCCAGAAATTTTTCATCCAGCGGATAAGCAGTCAGACACATGCGGCAACCAATATCAACGCCTACCCCATAAGGAATCACGGCATTGTGAGTGGCCAGTACACCACCAATAGGTAATCCATATCCCTGATGAGCATCGGGCATTAACGCACCAGCAATGGTAATCGGCAACTTCATTGCAATTTCCATTTGATGTCGCGCACCTTCTTCAATTCCCTCCATTCCAAAAATCCGATAGTCGATTCTGTTTTTATTTAATTCATGCACCATCGATTTCTTTTCCGAAGGAAGCAGCGTAAGCGCCACGGTGCTCCAGATCGAATGTTGTACAAACTCTTTTGGATTTGCCAACACTGATTTCAGCATCGCATAGATTTCTTCTTTCTCACTTCTACGGAAATGTTTCAACACAGTATTGATCGCAAGTCCTACAGCTTTCCCTTCCGGATAACCGAGCTTGATCAATTCCTTTCCACTTAACATTTTTCGTTTCATACTATAAACTCCTTTCTGCTTCGTTACTGGACAAAGCAATTCCATTCGTCTGTTGACGGTTTTAATTTTTCTTAATTCTGTCCGTAGTAAAATAAAAAAACCCGGACAGTGCCCGGGTTTACAGCGTTTGATCAGGAAATGATCAACTGAAAATCCGTAGCCATAATTCAATACTGCCTCTATGGCGCGTATTAAATTGATTTTTATATGTCGCTATTCTTTTTAGCATGACGCAAAGATAAAGGAGAGTAATTCGAATTTCAAAACAACATGCATTAAATATTTTTTAAATACTAAAATTCTTACTTCTACAATTTCTGTCAATCAATATCTACGAACGATGCTTTGATTAAACTTTGAACTTTGAACCTGAAACTTTGAATTTCAAACCTCAAACACCACCACCGCAAGCAGCCAACAACATATACTCTCTCACAACCCCTGCAGCATCAGTAACGATTATCACAACACTTGCATTCAATTCTTCCTGCTGAAGCCAAAAGTGTGATTCACCTTGGGGAAGCGTTCGTGTTTTTTTTCGAGTGTGTCAGTATTCAAAATAAGATCGACCTGTACCACATCAAAATCTTTCTTGCAAACGGAGAAAGTTGTTTTATCCTCGTACTAATTCACTTGCAATACTTTAACGCTACGCATGTAATCGGGAATAACAGCAGTATATGCATTCGGTAGTTTCAGCTTGCGTGTTCTCTTTTGATAATACACTTTCTTATCGAGTTCAAGCAATATGCTCTTTGCCCACTCCGATGCCAGCTTGAAACGGTTTCTATTTTCCCTTTGCTGAGCACTCTGCATGCGCGGTTTTGCTGCTCGTTTACTCACAACCGTCTTACCTCTCAATTTGCTTGAATACAAAATTGTTTCCGAATGCTCCGCTGAGGCCTTGCGTCAGTATGTTGTCTTTAATAATAGCCATACCTTTTTTTCACTGAAGATTCGCATCATGTCTGCTGACCTCAATGAAGTCTATTCGAATTGCAAACCTTTTAAGTTAGTCGCCTCCACCATTGCAAATTTCATAACGCTAATCTTACGTTGCATTTTATCTAATGTAATGGTTGCCAGTTACTGGTAACCATTAACCATAATAGACGAATAGCAGACACGAAGAAAGATAGAGTGGAAGAAGAGTGGAGAATATCTTGGGGAAGTATTACTGGAAGTAGTAAGCCAAAGGAAATTGAATGACTGTCGTGTTGATTGGTGAAGATAATCATTTCAGCTTACATCTCATTAGAGCATCCAGAGAAATCACTTTTAAAAATCGGAGATGGTTTTCTGTTAGAAGAGTTTCTTTGTTGTTGAAATCCTACACAAATACGTGACTCCTCTGGAGTCAAATACCTCAACAAAATAAATTCTACAAACAGGTTGCTCCTCTAGAGCAGTTGGCATCAAAAGATTAAATATTATCCAGTCAATTTTAAGCAATTAACAACAATAGAGTTTAAAAGTGATTTCACTGTTAAGGAATACCAACATAATAATACTGATTAATATTACAAATGTCCCAGCGGGACAACCTGTTTGTAGCCCCGACAAAGTCGGGGTAAAAAGTCAAATTGGTTTTGCGTCACGTTCAGGTTGTGATTGAAATGAAGAATGTCCATGACGCACGTGCTCCAATCTCAATCTGAAGATCCTACGCCCACACCTTCGTTCCTTCTGTGCAATTTTTACAAATCTCTATTTCACTCCGTGATCGAAGTAACGATGCTCTGAACTCATTGTACTTTTCTCCATTCCAGATTTCCTCGAAGGTCTGATGTTTTAAATCACCTAAAACAAAATGAGCATCTTTATCAAAACAACAGGGCACTACCTTTCCATCCCAGGTAATCACACAACTGTGCCACATCTTCCAGCAATGATTATCTAAGTCGTTTTTGATTTCGAAAGTGCCGTCATCTTGTTTTTTGTAACGGGAATATTTATCAATCGTAGGGATTAAATCCGAACCATTTTTATAATCGTAAATCTGTGCGGTCTTTAACTTCACTTCATCAACACCCAATCGTTTAGCCCACTGATATACTTCCGGGATCTGATGTTCGTTTGGCTTCACCACCAGAAATTGAAAAATAGTATGTGGTGTTTTTGATTTCAATTTCTTTTTCCAACGAATAATATTTTCTGCACCCTCCATTACCTTATCGAGCGATCCACCCACGCGATACGATTGATAGGTATCTTGTGTGGTGCCATCTATTGAAATGATGAGACGATCGAGATTGGATTCGATCGTGGCTTTTGCCGATTCATCTTTTAAATAATGAGCGTTGGTAGAAGTAGCAGTATAAATTCCTTTTTCAGAAGCATACTTTGCCATCTCTAAAAACTGTGGATGAAGATAGGGTTCACCTTGAAAATAAAAAGTGAGATAACTTAAGGTAGGTGCTAACTGATCGATCACATTTTGAAACAAGGATTGATCAAGCATCCCAATAGGCCGCGTAAACGAACGCAATCCACTGGGGCATTCCGGGCAGCGTAAATTGCAAGAGGTAGTCGGCTCGAACGAAATACTGATCGGCATACCTTTGATGCTTGCATTTCCGGTAAGCCTTGAACGATGATAACTATATAAAATAGAGGCAGCATTGGCAGCACGTTTTGCAGTCAGTTTAGAAGCATAGTTTAGTCCGTCTTTAATGTTGCTCATTCTGCGGCAAGATAACGTCTAAAATTATCTGATCCGTTATTCTTTGTTCCTATCTTTCGAATGATTGTAAAGTAGCGTTTTGACTTTTGAAGAGAAGTTGAAAGCCTTGGCTTCAGGCTGCATGCCTCAGGCTACAGGCTTTTTAAACAGAATCAGAATGCATATTACAATTAACGATTAACCATTCGCGATTAACCATTAACGGCAGTCCAAAATGAAAAAATGTATTGTCTTCCTTTTCCTGCTATTACCTTGTTTTGCTAAGGCGCAGCCCATCACATTGTCAGAAAAAGCAACCATCTCGGTGATTACGTTTGGTCCGTGGCAAGGTGAACTGTATTCTGCTTTCGGACATAGTGGTTTTCGGGTGCACGATCCTGTTCAGGAAATTGATTGGCTTTACAATTATGGTGTGTTTGATTTCGATCAGCCTAATTTCTATGGCAACTTTGCTAAAGGAATTCCATATTATAAACTGGGCATTGGTGATTTTCAGCGACACGCAGATCATTACATGTATTACAACCGCTTTATTCACGAGCAAGTACTGAATTTAGATTCTACCGAAACACAAAAGGTATTTGACTACTTACAATGGAATGCTTTGCCCGAAAATGCCAATTATGTTTACGATTATTTTTACGATAACTGTGCCACAAGAATGCGTGATGTTATTGCTACTGTGTTTGGTGACTCTGTAAAATTTGATGGTTCTTATGTTCAGAATAAATATTCCATTCGTGAATTGACGGATATCTATTTAAAGCAACAACCCTGGGGCGATTTAGGAATTGATGTATGCCTGGGTTTACCCATGGACAAAAAAGCGTCTCCGTATGAATACATGTTTTTGCCCGACTACATTGAGTCTGGTTTTGATCACGCCACATTAAATCACAATGGAGCATTAATTCCCATAGTAAAGAAGAAGATTAGCATATATGAAAAACGTTCAGAAGTTCCTGAAAAGGGATTACCGCATCCCTTGTATGTGTTTACCGGTTTTGCTGTGATCGCTATATTGATTTCTGTATTGGATCTACGAAGAAAAAAACTCTCAAGCTGGTTTGATGTCGTCTTATTTGGAGTTGTTGGATTAGCGGGAGTTTTACTTTTATGTCTTTGGCTTTTTACGAATCACAAAGCTGCGGCAAATAACTTCAATTTGCTTTGGGCATTACCTACTCATTTTATTGTTGTCTTTGCCTTTATTAAAAATCCGAAATGGTTAACGAATTATTTTTTAGTGGTATCCATCATCACTGCACTGTTGCTGGGATTCTGGTTTATACTTCCACAGAAAATGAATATCGCATTAATACCATTAGTTGTTTCCATCTTAGCCAGAAGCTTTGCTCAATTAAAGGTAAGAGCGATGATAAGCCAATATTCATAAACCATTAAAGTTATCGCATAGGAATTAATTTAGCCATAGTATCTACTCCTAATGCAGTTGTCATAGAGTCAATACCTAACTCGAACGATTTTGCGTAGTCTTTATCTGCTAAATCGAAAAGACCTGCTTTGCCATAGCAAGCAGACCTTAATCGATAGTTCATCGGATTTAATGAATCAAGTTGTATTGCAATATTAATGTCAACAAGTGCCTCCTTGTACTTTGATAGATTCATTTTTGTGAGTGCACGATGCGTATAAATACCAGGAATGAAATCTTTATGAATGAGCCTTTTATACTTTATTGCTTTATCAAAATCATCTAAAGCTCCTTCAAAATCATAGAGCCCAAATTTTAGTTGGGCTCTAGTATAAAAAGCATCACCAAATTTTGGATTGAGTTCTATTGCCTTGTCTACGTCAGCGAGTGCATCTAATCCTGTTTTTAATGTACTCCTGAATCGGAAAGCTTCAGCATATTTTGGATAAAGCGCAATTGCCTTGTCCAGCGTTTTTACTGCATCATTTTTCTTATCAGTTAGCAGGGCTAAGTAAGTTGCTTTGTAATAATAAGGTTGGACATGTTGAGGATAGTCCTGTATTATGCGGTCGATCGTATTTATAGCTTTTACAAACTCTTTCTTATTCCCGTATTGATTAGCGATCTCAAGTCTTTTGTTTATGTTTTCTATCTGACTTTTTTCAAAATCACATCCCCAGAGTGTAATTGCTACCAGTAAAAAAAATGCTCTCATTTTTGTTTCTTATTAATAGCGAAATCGTTCATGTCTAAGGCACATCCTTCTTCATCGCTACATCCAACGAATTAATCCACTGCGCAATTTTCAACGCCTCGTCTTTTGGAACTTGTGGCATGGGTGCCATGGGTGTTTCATGTTCTGGCCAATTCTTTGGTTCGGGATTGTAAATTAATTGAACCATGCGCTCGTTGCTGTATTTGCGTTTTGCAATATCAGTAAATGCCGGCCCCACCTGGCGCTTGCTGGTTTGATGACAAGCCGTACAGGTATTTTTTACGAGCAGAGGTTCAATCTCTGCATAGGTAGGCGCTTTTGTTGTCGTGGTTATTTTTGATGTTGTGCTTTTTGGCGCTGCTGGTTTAGCGCTGCTAGTGGATCGTTTTGTGGTCAGCTCATTCACAGGAAGTTTGTCTCCATCTGGAATGTTGTTCAATGTATAGTAAGCGGTTGAGTGAAGCACAGGTAGTCCATTTTTTGAACGAATACCACCAACCATAATTTCATGTAAATAATGCTGACGAAGGTTATCAATCACCACACGAACTTTCAATCCATCAGCCGAAACTTTTACACCTTTTATAGCAAGCTTCTCTTCGTTCACAGTAGGACTTCCATACACCGGATGATATTTATAGATGTAACTTCTTCCATTGTAGGATGCTAAATCTTCAGCCGTGTTTTTATCAACAGGATGTGTGAATTCAATTTCAAATCCATCGGGCATCGCGCTCACTGTTTTCATTTCCATTGGCACTTTACCTGTCCACACTAAATGCTGAAACCCTGCAGTTGCTGTTCCGGCTGAGCCCCAACCCCGATTAGTAAGGCCAACGAACATGGAACCATCATGTGCCCAATTCATCCTCAACACACCCGATTGAAATCCGGATTTAAAATCAAATGCTACACCTTGAAATTCTCCCTTCACTTTCTCCATCACCACGCGCATGATTTTACTCTGACCCTGGTCGCCCACAAAAACTTGTCCGGCAAATGGTCCAAACTTTCCGGTTGTTTCATCGCTGATGATTTCTGAATTGGAAATACCCAACACACCATGAGGCAACCACACAGCAGGTAATCGTAATTCCGGAAACTCATTCTTAACTGCGTAAAGAAAGTTTGGATTTTTTTCATCGATAATATTTTCAGGCTTTACATATTGTCCTTCACGTCTGAACTTACGCTCATCCACCTTTGCAAGAAATTGTTCACTCGTAAGTTTTAAAGGAGAGTTGGGTTGACCCGCCCAACGCAAACCTGCCGGATGTCCGGTGAAGCTTCCTTTCGTTACGTGGAAAACTCCACCCGAGCCTTGCCAGTCACCTTGATTATCGGTATAGAAAAATTCACCGTTAATCATACCGAGTCCGCAGGGTGATCGCATTCCGGTTGCCCACGGTTCCATCGTTCCATCCGGATGAATCTTCATCGTCCAACCTCTCCATGGCACACGACTTTCACCACGCCACCACTCTTCATCACCAAACGCAACATTACCGGTTACAAAGAAACTTCCATCGGGTGCGATCTTCGGACCAAATGAATATTCATGATAATGTCCCGACAATGGCCAGGCATAAACGGTTTCGTAGACATCCGCTTTACCATCACCATCTTTATCCATCAGCTTCGTAAGCTCACCACGCTGCGCAACATAGAGTGCGTTGTCCTGATAGGCTAATCCCAACGCTTCATGAAGACCCGATGCAAACAAGGTGTATGCAGGAGCCGAACCATTTTCCATGTTTACATTTTCAATGATCCATACATCACCTCTGCGCGTACTCAATGCCACTCGACCATCCGGCAATGTTGCTACACCGCCCACTTCGAGTAGAACACCTTCAGGCGCTGGCACAGAAATAATTCTATAATAATCTTCTTCCTGTGGTGTGCGCTGAGCAATGGCATTCACTCCCACGAATATTATCGCGCAGCAAATAAAAAATCTATATACTATGTTTTTCATGTTTCTTGATATTATGATAATGAAACTACCAGATGATGGAATACTTTAATGAACTATCAATCGCGATGATTAACTCTTTCTTTCCTTTGATCTCACGAATCGTTGGCTTTGGCCCTGATACTTTAATATAGTATTGTTTATCATCGATGGCATACATACCATTTGGTAATTCAATGATGCTTTTACCTTCTGCAATTTTATAATGAAGGCCGGGGCGTGTCCCTCTGTTCTTAATGATCACTTCATGTGTGATCATGCGATCATGATCATCCGGATAAATTTTATCGGTAACTTCAATACCATCATAGGTATATAAAAAATCAGGACGAGAAGTAGCTTCACCAATCTGATAGCCCTTGCCTTTATATAAGGTATTGCTCAATTGCGTTTCCTGTACCATCACTGGAAACTCTTCTGTTGCCGATGATAGATACGCAAGGGGTTCATTGTTAAATAAATATTGCACAGCACCAAGGGGTTTGAAGGAACCATCACCGCGTTCATGCCACATGGGTGTGGCGTCTACAAACTTACCATGCCATACACAAACCAGATTTCCTGATTTCATATCATATACATAATGTGTTCCACTTGGATCGCCAACTCCAATCGTGTGTGTTAACCGCTGACGGTAATCATTTTTGAAATCCAAAAATGCACGAAGCAAACGAGGCTCACTTCCAGGAGTGATTAATATAGGAGATGTAGGTTCGTCATCAGGAGGAAAAGAGTTAAAAGCATTCAAGGTTTGTTTATACGATGAAGCACTCTCCACACTTAAGCCCAAACGCGGTGCCATCCAGGATGCATCTTTGAAATTATAAATCTCAAATGGATAGGAACCTGCTTTTAATGTAATCGATGATTTCTGATTGACATACCCATCCGCCCGCTGAAGGTCAACTAATTTTTGATTGTTGAGTGTAAAGATTCCACCACCCGTAAAAGATATTGTAAACGTATAGGTTCCATCCTCCGGAACTGTAATGTTACCCGCATACGATGAACCATAACCATTTTCTTTTTCCAGCACTTCACAGGTTAACTCATTGCCTGATCCGGACACTGAAGGTTTAAGAGAAGAGAAATCTGAAACGGTTTTGAAATTTCCGTAATAGGTTTTATAAGTAATGTCTTTGATGGAACAATTTATTTCCTTCATCAATTTATATTGAATATTGCGGAAAGCAACTGGACCGTGATCGCCTTGAATCATCAGTGGACCAGATGCCTTTTCATTATTTTCAATCGGACCACCAGTAGGTAGGGGCACTTCAACGTTATTATGAATTTTTACTCCGTTTAATTCAACCGAAATAAAACGGGCATTTTCAATTTTTTTACCAGTAGCATCAAACTTAGGTGCACGAAAAGAGATTTTCATTTTCTGCCAAAGTCCGGGCGCTTTCGCAGGATTGCTGAGCGGTGCTTTGCCCATGTAGATTTTATCTTTCTCACTTTCCCAATTGCGATAGATTCCTCCGATGTCAGAATACTTTGCATCCTTTACACCCCAGCTATCCAACAACTGAACTTCATACCGACCTTGTAAATAAATTCCAGAGTTTGACCCTTTCGGCATCATTACTTCTAACTCTAATTCAATGTCACCATGCTCGAATGCGGAAATTAAATTATCCTTCTTTCCACCATCATTCATATTCAGCAAAATACCTTTGCCTTCCGTATAGGTAACAGCTTGAGGTTGAGGTACAGGCTTCTCTTTTGATTTCTTGTTTTTCTTACTTGAGATTTCAGCCGTCTCAGCTTCATGCGCATGAATTTCGATGGTAGGGTCCATCGTTACGTCACCAACAATTCGCCAGTTACCTGCCTGAGTTTTGAAGGATGACATATCTTGGAGTGTGAGCATCTTTACTTGTGCCTGCGCTGTGGTTCCCGCGAGTGCAAAGCCAAGAAAAAGTAAACATCGTTTGACGTATTTCATTATGTATGGTTTTGTTTTCTAGTTGTAATGACGGCTTGAGCTCTGTTTATACTCAATGATGAAATCGAAAGTACGATAATGTTTTGATCTGTTTTTTTGGAAAGGGCTCGCTAATATCGGTTATGAAAAAGGAATAGCAAAACCTGTTTTTACAGGCGGACGAACTATCTCATATCCAATGGGAATTGCATCAATGAGTGTAGGACACATTCATAAGATTAGATACCTTTACAACTCATTATAATCTACAATGAGTCTTCTTCAGAATATCAAAACCCTTTCAGAAAAATACAGTCAGGAGGTAGTTGAACTTCGCAGACATCTGCACCAGCATCCGGAACTTTCGTATCAGGAATTCAATACGGTAAAATACGTTGCTAAACAGTTGCGTTCTTTTGGCATTGAACCAACAGAAGGTATTGCCACCACCGGTTTGATTGCGGAGATCAAAGGTAAAAATCCAGAAAAAAAATCCATTGCCTTGCGTGCCGATATGGATGCCCTACCGATTGTAGAGGCTAATGATGTTTCCTATAAATCAAAGAATGTGGGTGTGATGCACGCCTGTGGTCATGATGTTCATACCTCATCTTTATTAGGTACTGCAAAAATCTTGAATGAAATTAAAAACGAATTTGAAGGAACGGTGCGTTTACTTTTTCAACCGGGTGAAGAGAAAAATCCGGGAGGAGCTTCCTATATGATCCGTGATGGCGCATTAGAAAATCCAAGACCAACGAATATTATCGGGCAACATGTCTTTCCATTATTACCGGTAGGTAAGATTGGCTTTCGCGAAGGCATGTACATGGCCAGCTGCGATGAAATTTATTTAAAGGTAATTGGCAAAGGTGGGCACGGTGCTGCTCCTGAATTTACAGTCGATCCGATTGTCATTGCATCGCACATCATCATTGCTTTGCAACAAATTATAAGTCGCAATGCAAGTCCGAAGCAACCCACTGTTTTAACGTTTGGAAATATTATTGGCAAAGGTGCCACGAACATTATTCCCGATGAGGTAAACATTGCCGGTACATTTCGTGCTATGAACGAAACCTGGCGCGCCTCTGCCTTACAAAAAATTAAGAAGATGGCAGAGAGTCTTGCCGAAGGTATGGGCGGAAGATGTGAAGTGGATATTTCACATGGCTATCCTTATCTCGAAAATAATCCCGAACTAACGCGAAGAATCAAAGCAGCTGCGGCCGATTATGTAGGAGCAGAAAATGTAGTTGACATTGACATTACTTTGGGAGCAGAAGATTTTTCATACTACTCGCAAGTGATCCCTGCTTCGTTTTATCGGTTGGGTACACGTAATGATGCGAAGGGAATTACTTCGTATGTACACACACCAACTTTTGATATTGATGAGGATGCCTTAAAGATTTCTACCGGCCTAATGGCATGGATGGCGGTGAAAGAACTGGCATATTAATTTTTTGTTAATCTGGCTGACCAGTCGTTACAATTGTATCTTTACTTTTCCCGAACGCAATAATTGGAACCAGCACCACTTCCCAATCAACCTAAAAACTTGTGGCCCACCATCAGGCTTACGCTTTATATTTTAGGCGCATTGCTGATGTTTCTTTTCTCTCTCGATCTGATGGTCTCTTCTCTTCAGCATCTGGGGAAACTGGCTACAGAAACAATTTTACTCGCTACTTCAAATCCATTTACAGGTTTGTTCATCGGCTTGCTCGTTGCTGCCATGTTGCAAAGCAGCTCTGCTACTACCTCGATGATTGTTGCTCTTGTAGCCTCCGGATCGATTACCTTACAAAGTGCAGTGCCCATTATCATGGGTGCGAATGTGGGAACTACCATTACCAGCACGATTGTATCGCTGGGCTTTATAAATAAAAAGAAAGAATTCAGAAGAGCCGTTGCGGCAGGTACCTATCACGATTTCTTTAATATCCTCACGGTGATTGTATTGTTTCCACTGGAGTATTACTATGAATTCCTTTCAACTGTCTCTTCGAATATCGCTAACTACTTTTTCACAACCAGTGCAGGTCAGGTTCAAAACAAAGTAACCCATCTCTGGCAAGGCTTTGATCCGATCATCGCGATGCTGCAACAGATCATTCCAAATGCTTTTGTGTTAGCACTTCTGGCTCTTGTCTTGTTATTTGGATCAATCCTTATTTTCAGAAGACTGATCTCCAGTTTACTGAAAGCAAAATCGCCTGAAGCCTTCAGTCGGTTCTTCTTTAAAAATCAATTAAAGTCTTTTGGCTGGGGACTTGTGACCACCGCGGCCATTCGATCAAGTACAATTACTACATCTGTTGTTGTGCCCATTGTTGCAAAGAAAATTGCAAGCCTGAAGCAAGCTGCTCCTTTTATTATGGGTGCAAACATTGGCACAACCATTACCGCTTTTATTGCCGTAACATTAAACTCCAATACATCTGGTGCAATCAGTATTGCCATTTGTCACTTTCTGTTCAACTTCATTGGAGTACTCTTATTTTTTCCTGTACCTGTATTGCGAAAACTACCTATTTCGTTGGCAAATGGTTTAGGGAAGTTAACCTTGAAGTATCGTCTTTCGGGATTGGTGTATTTGCTGGTGACGTTTTTCTTTATTCCGTTTTCACTTATTTATTTGAATCGTGATTCCAACCAAACGTTATACCTTACCTATGAACAAATTGATTCTGCACAACAGAAATCATTTTCGAGAATCGTGGCTAACATTAATAAGCGCACACAAGCTGGAGAATGGACTACCTTTGCGGGATCTGAGAAAAAACCAGGAGAAGAACCGCTGATTATTTATCCTGTTTCTGTCAAGAACACTACCTTATTTATAGGGAAGAGAATGTTCTTGTTTAACCGACCTGGTTTTTGCTGGGACGGTGAGAACGAATTCGGTAAATACAAAACCTGTGTTGATAAAATTCTGTCGAAAGCAAGTTTCGCTAACCGAACCTTTGATTCGGTCTTTGTATTCAAACGCACTTATGTTCTTAATCCTGATTCGATTTCCCACTTTTACTACCTGAGTGCACCCTATAAGATCACGCTCCAACACGAGATAATTTCGGGAAATAGTCAAACTGAAATACTGGAAAAGTTGATCTCGTTTGAACAGGAATAAAAACCAGCCGTGCCACCGCTTAAAGCGGTGGCACGGCTTTTCATGACTTAAACTTTTCAAATCTTCTGTCTATATTGCACAAGATGTTTTCTAATTATGTTGAAAGATTCAATCCTCAAATTATTTAAGCTCGATAAACTCGTAGACAATATGACGGGTTACGTTGAAGCCCGCATGGAGTTGGTTAAACTTGAGATAAGAGAAGATCTTACCAGAGCAATTTCCAAGCTTTCCGTTTTTGTTTTTCTTGCCTTTGCTTTTACGTTATTTCTAATGTTTATCAGTGTAGCCATCGCCCTCAGAATAGGTGAGAGCGTAGGTACATTTGAAGGCTTTGCAATAGTAGCAGGATTCTATCTGAGCATTGTTTTGATATCGTTTTTTTTCCGCGATGCCATTAGTGGTTTCATTGAAAAGCAAATCACCGAACTCTTGAATAAAAAGAAAAAGTAATATGGAATTACTAGAACCAGATGATTTAAAAATGTCATTGTTGAAAAAATCAGCACGACATAAAAGTGAGTTGGAGGAAGAGGTGAAGTACATTTCTGAACGTTCCGAAAAAATAATTACCAATACCTTAATTATAGGCGGAACACTTGCCGCAACTTACTTTTTGGTTCGTCAGTTTTCAGGATCAAAATCAAAAGGCAAGCGTAAAACAAAAAAATCAAAGATTGTTTCGGACAGTGCTATAGAAAATGAGGAAGAGGAAGTACAAGAATCTTTCATTCCCGGAATTGTATCACAAATTGGAACAGCATTGGTGAGCCAGGCTTCTGTCCTTCTGCTAACACTTGCCAAAGAAAAACTTTCCGAATACCTTGAAGCCCAGGCTGAAAAGAAAAACAAGAACAGTGCATGAGTGTTTTAAAAAATTTGTGTGCCCGACACCATGATGGCAAGAAATCCATTGCTGTACTCATCGATCCAGATAAGGTTGAAGACTCTTCTCAATTACTTCAACTCATTAATTTAGCAAGTGAGAATTGTGTCGACTACTTTTTTGTAGGTGGAAGTTTAGTGACCACCACGAATCTGGCAGAGGTTGTGAAGAAGATAAAAGACAACGTGAACATTCCGGTTGTGCTTTTTCCGGGCAACTCGATGCAGATTGAACCTAATGCTGATGCGCTTCTTTTTTTATCCTTGATCTCAGGCCGGAATCCTGAACTGCTAATTGGTCAACATGTTATTTCGGCTCCCATCATTCGCAATACAAAACTTGAAGTAATTCCTACCGGGTATATGCTGATCAATTCAGGACGCATTACATCGGTTGCTTATATTAGTAACACCACACCAATACCGGATGATAAATATTCATTGGCAGCCTGCACGGCAATGGCTGGTGAAATGCTTGGATTGCAATCCATTTACATGGACGCAGGAAGTGGTGCCGAAAAAGAAATCAGTGTGAAGATGATTGCCACCGTAAGAAAATCAATTAACGTTCCACTCATTATCGGTGGTGGAATTAATACAAGTCAGAAAGCCTTTAATGCATTAGAAGCTGGAGCCGATATGATTGTAATCGGTAATGCCCTCGAGAAAAAACCAGAATTGCTAATCGAAATTTCTGAAAAGGTTTATGAGTGGAACCAGAGTAACTGATTTTAAATTACCTATCTGATGTTACACAACTTAGTAGCTTCTTTGTGCCTTTGAGACTTTGTGGCAAAAAATCAGACCACAAAGACACGAGGTCACTAAGGTTCACGAAGAGAAATGCAACTGCATATACTATTTGCTCAATATTAGATATCTGGTAATCGAGTTCGTATCTATTTCAACAACTCGCGTGAAATCACCATCTTCTGAATTTCGGTTGTGCCTTCATAAATCTGTGTGATCTTGGCATCGCGCATCATGCGCTCAACATGATACTCTTTTACATATCCATAGCCTCCGTGGATCTGAACGGCTTCGGTTGTTACTTCCTGAGCAATCTGTGAAGCAAATAATTTTGCCATGGCTGCGGCCTTTACAAAATCTTTTTTCTGATCCTTTAACCATGCCGCTTGATGAACAAGTAATCGTGCAGCATCAATTTTTGTTGCCATATCCGCCAACTTAAATTGAATGGCCTGATGTTGTGAAAGTGATTTGCCAAATGCCTTTCGCTCTTTCGAATAATTTAAAGCAAGCTCGTATGCGCCTGCAGCAATACCCAAAGCTTGTGCAGCAATACCTATACGTCCTCCATTTAAGGTAGTCATCGCAAAGCTGAAACCAAACCCATCCTCGCCAATGCGATTGGCTTTTGGAACTTTTACATCGGTGAACATTAAGGAATGTGTATCGCTTCCGCGGATCCCCATTTTATCTTCTTTCTTTCCAACGACAAAGCCGGGCATGCCTTTTTCTACTATTAACGCATTGATGCCTTTATGTTTTTTATCAGCATCAGTTTGTGCAATTACCAGATAGACACCTGCTGTATTCCCGTTCGTGATCCAGTTCTTCGTTCCATTTAGCAAGTAGTGATCTCCTTTGTCTTCTGCGGTTGTCCGTTGACTCGTTGCATCTGATCCTGCTTCAGGTTCTGATAAACAAAATGCACCGATCACTTCACCGGCAGCAAGTCGCTTTAAATATTTTTCCTTTTGCTCCTCTGTTCCATTGCGTTCCAATCCCCAACATACGAGCGAATTATTAACCGACATGCACACAGAAGCAGAAGCATCAACTTTTGAAATTTCTTCCATGGCCAAAACGTAACTTATAGTATCCATTCCTCCACCGTTGTATTTTGGATTAACCATCATTCCTAAAAAACCAAGCTCGCCCATTTTCTTAATTTGCTCAGTCGGAAATTTTTGATGGGTATCACGTTCAATCACACCTGGCAATAATTCAGTTTGTGCAAAATCACGCGCGGCTTCTTGAACGGCTAATTGTTCTTCAGTAAGTTGGAAATTCATTGTATGTCTATTAATAGTTATCGATCACATTCATTTAGTCTGCACTACCTACTTCTTTTACCTATGAATATTTTCAATAAGGTAACAAAAAAAAGAAGCCTGAGTTTAAACTCAGGCTTGCAAAATTAACTGACTCGTATTTATGATTATCCGAATCGTCCATATATTTTAAATGGATAACAAACGACTATTCGTCACGTGCCCCCAAATACATCATTAAATAATAAAACAAAGTTGTAAGCGCACCAATGGCTGCAACTACGTATGTCATTGCCGCCCACTTCAACGCATCCTTCGCCATATCATATTCACCAGTTGTCACAATGCCTCTGGATTGAACCCATGCCAACGCACGTTTGCTGGCATCAAATTCTACTGGTAATGTGATCAAAGCAAATAATGCGAATACACCATAACATGCAATGATAACAAGAAGCGCAATCTTCCAAGGCAAAAATCCTTGTGCGAAGATCGACCCAAACATCATTGCCATAAATAGGAAGTTGATGACTTTCGCACTCACATTTTGAATAGGTACTAATGCAGATCGAACTTCCAACATAGTATACGCTTTTGCGTGTTGCACAGCATGTCCACATTCGTGAGATGCTACTGCAGTTGCGGCAGCATTACGGCCATGATAAACACCTTCACTTAAATTGACAGTTTTGTTTGCAGGATTATAATGATCTGTTAACTCACCTTCAACACAGGTTACTTTAACATCATTAATTCCGCTATCGGCCAACATTAATCGCGCTACATCTGCACCCGTTAAATCACGGGTTAGGTGTATTTGCGAATATTCCTTGAATTTACTTTTGAGGCGTGAACTGACGAGCCATCCAATCCCCATGAAAATAAGACCAATTACAAGAGCTCCCATAGTTTCGTATTATTAGTTTGTTGTTTCCTATTCTGTTTTACGAAGATGATGATTAACAAGGTTTGCGCCAAATAGATTCGGCTGCCAAAACGACATTGATTTTAACGGATTAAGGATGGCACTGTTTCTTACAAAAAAAACCATCTTGTATACAAGACGGTTTTTTCAGTATCATTTTAAGCTTATCGCCTAATTCTCAATAGTCACTACATACGTTCTCCTGAAGGTTGTAATCGTAATAACATTGTCACATTCACCGTCACCATAGTCCACAGTGCGCTTGCGAACAGAATATCCTTTTAGTTTAGTTAATTCAACCACACCCGAAATACGGGCAAAGTTTCCTTGTGCAGCACAGGACCAATCCGCAATAATGGGCTCTACGATTGTGTGTGTGAATGATCTTCCGGTAGTTGAAATACCTTCAACAGAACCCGTAATTCTATATACATTATTTGCCGGATCGCCATCACCATAACCTGAAAGCCATTCCCTCATTCTGCTTCCGTTAAATACTATGTAGTGTCCATTAGGAAATGTAACAGTAAGATCAATTAGCTTTTTAACAGATTGTAAATTCCCTTCCAGGTTAATTGATCGATCCCGAAGTTCAATCGTTCCGGTGATACCTTTATTGTTCACAAAATAATTTTCGAAGGTAATAATACGATTGGCAAGACTGTCGCCAAGTACATTACTGTACGCAATGAAGATTTTACCTTTACGTGTTTTTCCTCGTGGACCTACACAGCCATCACCAAAATCGATGGTTATTATTTTGTTTACTTCATCATTGGTAACCTCTGCGCAAAGATCTGTTTTCAAACGCCCTCCGATAGAAACCAATTGCACTTCTGATTGATACGCTATTTCTAAGGCATCGTCACTTTCATCTTCTCCGATTGAAGCAGACTCAAGCGTTTGCTCCTCCTCTGTTGCCGTTCCTTGTGAATCCGAATTGTTGTCGCAACTCACCAGAAACATCGCTGCCATAATCATGATGGCATACATTGATTTTAAAAGATTCGTTTTCATTTTGTTTGATTAGGTTTTGTGTCGTTGATTTTTTTGAATCAAAGATGGCCAGTCTAAATATTCAGTATATCGAAAATGCGTGTACTGCGCATCTCAATAATCTTTCTTGTTTTTGAAAGACGGCTTTTAGATAGAAGCGAAAGAAGAAGGTTTAATCAACCTTCGATTTTTTTTTCACCCGATAGGAAGTGATGAGAAGAGATACAGCGCCCGCTACAATCACAATGAAGGTTTGCCAGCCGTGAAAAATAAAGGTAAACGCAACAGCATCGCTCAGGGGAAGGCTATAGAGAAAAACCAATCCTTGAGGTACCAACACATGATATGCACCCGTTCCGCCAGGTAAGGGTGCGGCCATAGCGATTGAACCAATTGCAAAAAGGCTAAGCACAGCATGAAATCCCAATTCACTCGTGGATGAGAAGGCCATCATCACCGTATAACTCATTACAAAGTAGAGGAACCAGATTAAAAGAGAGTAGACAATAAAGAGCCCTTTATTCTTCAATTGAAAAATAGTAAGCAGTCCGTCCTTAAATCCTTTCCAAAATTGCATCACACGCTCAAACAACTTTTTATTTTTTTTCAGGATCCACCAACCCAAAATGAAAAGCATGACACCTCCTATACTTAAAAAAATCAGAAGTAAGAATTTTGAACTGTTTGAAGAGGAGAAAGGCAGTGTGTCTATGAATGCAAATAATTTATCTGCCTCAACGAAAAAACAGATCGCAACTAAAGCAAGCAGACAAATCATATCAACAATACGCTCCACCACAACCGTTCCAAAAGATGTTTCTATCGGAGTTTTATCAAGCTTAAATAAATTATAACATCGCGATACTTCTCCACCACGTGGGATTACTAAGTTGACCAGGTAGCCAACCATTAACGATAAAAAAGCATTGGAGAATTTTGGATGATAACCTGCAGGCTTCATAAGCATACGCCAGCGTTCTGCACGAACAAGATGACTCATCATAGCGATAACAGCCATTGCTAAAAGCCAGCTCTTATTTGCCGTATTCCATGTGTGCTTAAGGTATTCTAATTTGTTCTCACCATTAGACACGACTAGTCCGCGCAGCGAAAACCAGATTAAGAAAACAGTAACCCCAACGATTAATGTGTATTGAATAAAAGCCTTGAGGCGAGGTGACACTGAAGAAAATTAAAGTAAAAACAAAAGCAATCCCGCTCAAGATAAACGATTATCAGGAGTAGGGAAAATAATAGTAGGCTTGAATACTTTGGCCTTCTCAAATTTCATGGAAGCGTAAGAAATAATAATCACAATATCGCCCACTTGTGCTTTGCGTGCAGCCGGTCCATTTAAACAGACCATGCCTGAACCACGCTCGCCTTTTATAACATACGTCTCTAACCGTTCTCCATTATTAATATTGACTACCGTTACCTTTTCTCCTTCAATGAGGTTTGCAGCATCAATCAAATCTTCATCAATCGCAATACTCCCTACGTAATGCAATTCGGCTTGCGTAACTTTTGCCCGATGGATTTTAGATTTTAAAACTTCGATTCTCATATTACCTTTCTGCTCTAGTCCAAAAACATATTATCAATCAATCTAATCTCTCCTACATACCCCGCAATACACATAATGGGTTTGTCAGACTCCTGAACGTTACCTATCGCTGTTAAGTTTTTACTGTCCGTCACTTCAAAATATTCAAGTCGCACTTCCGGCTCAGTTTCAACTATTTTTCTAACAGAATTTTTTACATTTAAAATGCTTTCTCCACCTCTAAACATAGATTTAGCGGCAAATAGCGCCTTATAAAATACGGTTGCCTGAGGTCTTTGTTTTTCATTCAATCTCAGATTTCGAGATGACATGGCCAATCCATCGGATTCCCGCAAAGTAGGTACACTATTCAATTTCAAGCCAAAACACAATTCTTCAGTCAATTGCTTGATTACGGCAAATTGCTGCCAATCCTTTTGACCAAAGTAAGCTTGATCGGGCTCCACAATATTAAAAAGTTTAGCAACCACCAAGGCAACACCACTGAAATGCCCAGGACGAAACTCACCCTCCATTACTTTATCTAAAAAACCAAAATCGAAAGTTAGTTTAGAGGGTTTGTCATACATTTCTTCATTATCAGGACAAAAAATCACATCGCAACCTATTTCTTCGAGGAGGGCAGAATCAGACTCAAATGTCCTGGGATATTTTTGCAAATCAACAGCATTGTTGAATTGGGTTGGGTTGACATATATAGAGCAGACAGAAAGCTGGTTTTGGGCTTTCGATGCCTCAATTAATGCCACATGCCCATCATGAAGGGCGCCCATTGTAGGAACAAGTCCGATGGTTTTTCTTTCCCGTCTCTGCTCTTCTAAGAAAGATTTTAACGGTGCTATCTGCTTGAAAATCTCCATTTTAGGCTATTCTGGCAAAAGGTGGCAAAGATATAGGGAAAACTGAATTTAGGTTGATCGTGGGGGTAATTTTTTGTACTTTTGTGGCTCGATTTTCCGATCTACACAAAATTCTAATAATATGTCAAAACTCCGTATTCTTTATGTAGCCAGCGAGATCAATCCGTTTTTGCAAACATCTGAGGTAGCGGACTTTGTTCGCAAACTTCCTCAGGCCATGCAGGAAAGAGGGATGGAGATCAGGATTCTGGTGCCTCGGTTTGGGATTATCAATGAGCGCAAAAACCGATTACATGAAGTGGTAAGGCTTTCAGGGATTAACATTGCGGTGGGTGATGAAGAAAAGCCTTTGATTATAAAAGTTGCATCAATTCCGAATGCCAAGCTTCAGGTTTATTTTATTGATAACGAGGATTATTTCCACCGTAAGTCAGTTTTTCACGATAAAGAGAACCGCTTCTATGAAGATAATGATGAACGCGCCATTTTCTTTTGTAAAGGTGTAATTGAAACCGTCCGCAAATTAGGATGGGCTCCGGATATCGTTCATTGTAATGACTGGATTACCAGTTTCATTCCTTTATACCTTAAAACCACGTATAAAAACGACCCGTTATTTAAAAATACTAAAACTGTTTTCTCAATTTACAATAATCCGTTCAACCATAAGTTCAAAGGAAACATCATGGACAAGGTGAAGATGATGGACATTGAAGACAACATGTTGGGTAATTTAAAAACTGCCGATTTTGAAGGATTCATCAAATTAGGCGTTGAGTTTTCGGATGCCGTTATTGCAGCCGGAGAGACCACTAAACTGGAAGGCCTCTTCAAGAAGATAAAAGAAAAGAAAGTTGAAAATTTTGAAAATGACGAAAACGCAACCGAATCGTACTACAACCTTTATAATGAACTTATGGGTTAACCGTTTAAAGCAACTGACTATTTTGGCAGTTGCTTTATTTTTTTATTCGTGCAAAGAGGATGTTAACCTCCTCGGCTTTAAAAATCCAAACTCCAAATTCGATGTACAGTATATAGAGCTCCCTGTTGAAAGCAGTGTTTTGCTATTTGATACTTTACGAACTTCAAATTATTTCTTCCCAGGAGAAGTCAGCCGGCTCCTGGTCGGGAAAACCGTTGATCCGGTTTTTGGAAATGTTACAGTAGAGACTTGTACACAATTTTATTCGCAATCAAGTGCAAAGTTGCTGGCTACTGCTACGTTTGATTATGCAACCATTGATCTGACGTTCGACAATTACACGTATGGCGCCACTAAATCAGCAAGTCCTCAGGATATTTCCATTTATGAATTAGATCAAATTCTCTACGATACACTAAGAAGAAATTATACAAACAAAACACCTATTTTAAGAAACTCAGAATTAGTAGCGACTAAGTCTTTCACTCTTGATCCTGCAGTGCTTCAATCCTATAAAGATAAGAACAAGGATACAACGCTGACCTTAACTGTAGTCTCAGACTTAGGGGAGCGACTTTTTCAAAGCGCTTTGGATTATCGTGATGATCTTGATACAACATTCGCCCATCCCTCTCTGTTCGTAAAGAAATTTCCTGGGATTGCGATTGTACCTAATGGTTGTGATAAGGTCTTTGGATTTAATCCTACAAATACAAAATCCAGAATCACACTGCATTATCACTTAACAACTGATACCATAAAACGCGTACTTAATTTAGTGTTCTATGCAGGATCAGGCTACAATAATATTTCAAGTAATAGGAGCGGAACCCCGCTTGAATTACTCACTAAAGATGAAGACCATAAGAATTTCTATCCTTTGGACAGCAATCGCTACATTCAATCCGGAACAGGCATTTTTACAAAGCTTGATTTTGAGCATTTTTTAAATTTCAGCGATTCAATTCCAAACATGATTCTAAACTCTGCAGAATTAGTAATTGGCAATGTTGAGAATGGTGGAGATTTTGATCCTCCAGCCTACCTCGCGCTCCGTGTATTAAAGGAAGATAATTTTGAATATGCTATTGGAAGATATAATACACAAGCTATTTCTGATCGCGCTTTTTACAAAGGATTTATAACTCCAGATTATTACATACCCAATGCTGCCAATGTATTGATAGAGAACGATAGCGTATTTTCAGTTGCCTTTGATGCCGGGGTGCAACTTGAATATATTAAATCAAGTCAAAAGTATAATGCTTATTTAACACGCTACCTTCAACAGTTGTACACGAAAGAAGAAAACAAAACCCGGCTTCAGTATTTTGTTCTATATCCAGTATCACCTGTTGCGGCAAAGTCCGTTAATCGTGTTAGATTCCCAAAGGATAATATCAAACTTCGTATTTACTATACCCTGCCAACTGTTAACGATTAATCATTATGTGTGGAATTGTTGCTTATATCGGTAACCGACAGGCTCAGGAAGTCATCATCAAAGGCTTAAAGCGATTGGAGTATCGAGGTTATGATAGTGCAGGTATTGCATTATTAAATGGAGGGCTAAACATCTACAAAAAGAAAGGTAAAGTTTCAGAACTTGAAGATTACCTTAAAGGAAAAGATTTAAACAGTCACATTGGCATTGGACACACCCGTTGGGCAACGCATGGAGAACCAAACGATACCAACGCGCACCCGCATTATTCCTCAACAAAGAAACTTGCTATTATTCACAATGGCATCATTGAGAATTATAGCTCATTGAAAAAAGAACTGATCCGCAAGGGGCATACATTTCTTAGCGAAACCGATACAGAAGTTTTCATTCACTTTATTGAAGACATTAAGGAGAATGAAAAATGTTCATTGGAAGAAGCTGTGCGTTTGGCTCTAACAAAAGTAGTGGGCGCGTATGCTATTGTTATCATATCGCTTGAGGAACCTGATCTATTAGTGGCTGCGCGAAAAGGCAGCCCACTAGTAATTGGCGTTGGCAAGGATGAATTTTTCCTGGCATCTGATGCTACTCCTATTGTTGAATATACCAACGAGGTGGTGTATTTGAATGAACAGGAAATTGCTGTGATACGAAATGGCAAACTTAGCATAACAAGTACTTCGAACTTACCTCTTACTCCATACATTCAAACCATTGACCTGGAGTTAGAAGCTATTGA
>ENA-UOWO01001365-UOWO01001365.1-activated-sludge-metagenome-genome-assembly--contig:-NODE-1365-length-32698-cov-11.452532_pt1 | contig 32698 bp, 28 predicted proteins | sample MGYA00238148_ERZ761564 | MGnify/ENA primary metagenome ERZ761564 (study PRJEB28885, sample SAMN05720194) | activated sludge metagenome | isolation source: Anaerobic digester | place: USA...
TTTGCTCCTGCACTTTGCATATCCAGCAAAGCCTGTTCAACGTCGCCAGCTTGTAAGTTAACACCCCGACAAGCGTCTTGGATCAAATTGACCTTGAAACCCAGTTCCAGAGCGTCCAATACCGTGAATTTCACGCAATAATCGGTGGCAATGCCCATGACGTACAGTTCGTCTACACCTTGCGCTTTCAGGTAATCACCCAAGCCAGTCGCCTTGCGGTGTCCGTTGTCAAAAAATCCGCTGTAGCTGTCGATTTCCGGATCAGTGCCTTTGACAAAAACTTTATGGATGCCCGCCGTATTCAGCGTGGGGACAAACTCGGCACCAAAACTTTCCTGTACGCAGTGGATCGGCCAAAGCACTTGGGACAAGCCATGTAAATCGATCACCTGGCCAGGTTTACGCCAGGGGTGATTGGCAGCAAAACTGCCATGGGTGGCCGGGTGCCAGTCCTGAGTTGCCAATACCAGATCGAAACGAGGCATCAAGGCATTGGCGATGGGGATCAGTAGGTTTCCTTCCTCCACGGCCAGTGCGCCGCCGGGGCAGAAGTCATTCTGTAAATCAATCAGTAGAAGGGTTCTCATCGGTATTCCTATTTGTCCAAACAAGTCAGTTGTTTCATGAAAAAATCAAGCTGGTATACTTCGTATTCTTCGTAGCCGCTACTCCAAAATACGCGAATTTTATCGACTTCACTTTTTTCCAAAAAACCGAGTTGATCCTGCGCGATGCCGTAGTGGACACGGTAGGTCAAGAGGTTTTCCCGGGTATCAAAACTACCGCGATCCATGGTTCCCGAGCGCAGGTTGATGAAATCACCATTGATCAGGCGAATGGTCAGAATGCTGCCCTTTTCAATGAATCCGTACGCTTCTTTGGCATTGGGAGTAGAAAAAGTGAATTCCAGGGTCAAAAAACGGTAACCGCCGTCGAGGCTGCTCAGGTAACCTTTGCAGCTCAGGTATTCTTTGTCTTTGAGGAAAATGCGCAGTTTTTCATCGGTAAAGCTGAACAAATGTTGAGCCTCCATTTCTTTGCGGTAACGCCCCGTGGTCTGGTCTTTGCCGTTGAACTTGAATTTGCATTGCGCTTGTTTTTCCAGGCCGTAGTATGGATTGGTTTTGACAAAATCCTGGTAATAGGGCGTACTAGGGGAGATAGAGGAAAAAAAATCAGCCGATAAGGCATCCGCTTTGGGGAAATAGACCTGACTTTTGCGATTGGCATCGGCGATTTTAAACACTTCGAGGATGTTGCCTTTGCGGGTTAATTCATCGGCTTTGGCCAATTCCTGTTGAGCGATTAGTGCTTCGGTTTTGGATTCCACTTCGGTTTTGCGGGCAGCGCTCAAGCGGATGTTCAAGCGGCGCAGGTTTTCACTTTCGGCGCTTTCGCGGGAACTGGCGGTCGTGAGTTCTTGCTCCAGTTTCAGGCGTTGTTCGGTAGATTTAATGGCGCGATCCTGCGCGATGTCTACGGCTTCTTTGGCCAGCTGGGATCTACGGGTAGCAATTTTTAAGGCATCCTGTTCCGTGAGCAGCACTGGATTGTCGAAGGGGGTGACGGAGGCTTCGTACACCGGGTAATCGGTCCCGCCGCCACTTTTTTGATTGAAATATTTCCAACTCCCATCGGGGTAAACAATAATCTTTTCGCCTTGGGCATTTTGACGAATGACCTGTGCCGACAAAGACCAGCAACTCAGGCAAAGGAAGAATAAGTATAGGCTTGTTTTCATACTTGAGGGTGGCGTAATTAATTGCAACAATCGTTGAGACGTGGTTTATGCACAAAAATAACGATAAATAGCGCGGAAAAGTGGACAACACTGCTGTAATTGTATCATTTTTGCATGTTGAACAAAAAATATGCTGTTACTCTTCAAAATCGGTTTTTTGCCCATTCGTATTTGGGACTTATTGGATATCTTGATAGTAGGGTATTTGATCTACCTCATTTACCGCTTGTTGCGTGGAAACATTGCCTTCAACATCTTCATTGGCGTACTCACCCTATACGTTTTTTACTGGTTGGTGCGGCAGTTGGAAATGCAACTCTTGTCGGCGGTGTTGGACAAATTTGTCAGCGTAGGCGTCATCGTCATCGTGATCATTTTTCAGCAGGAAGTGCGCAATTTTTTACTGTTACTGGGTAAAAGTGCCCTCCAGCAACGCTCCAATTTTTTGGTCAAAATACTCCTGGGCCGCAATACCCCGACTACACTACAGGATACGAGCCGAGAGGTAGCATCAGTCAGAACGGCCTTGCAGCACCTGAGTGAACAACAAACGGGAGCTCTGATTGTACTGGCCAAAGACGCGAATCTGGAGAATCTGGCGTATTCCGGCGTCCGCATCGATGCCCAGATCAGTGAACAATTGCTGGAAAGTATTTTTAATAAAACCAGCCCCCTGCACGATGGGGCGGTCATTTTACGCAAAGGAAAAATAGTATCCGCCGGAGGCGTATTGCCGCTCTCCGAAAAAGCAGACCTGCCACAAAAAGCGGGTTTGCGTCACCGCGCAGCCGTCGGAGTGACCGAACAACTAAACGTAGCGGCGGTGGTGGTGTCTGAAGAAACCGGGCGGATCAGTTGGGCCTATGAAGGGCAGTTTATACAAGATGTGGAGATGGGGGAGTTGGAGGCGTTTTTGGGCGCGCATTTGTAATTCTGAGGTTTCTTAAGTTTCTTAGGTGGTGAAAGAATACCTTGCTGCGCAGGTTTTTTTGCTTTTACCACCTAAGAAACTTAAGAAACCTCAGAGCCACCTCAGAAATTATGCACCTACGGCCCTCACCAGCACAGTTGGATCGGGGGCTAAATTTTTACCACCCTATTGAATGTATACTTTCTGCACTGTCACGCCCAGATTGCTGCTTACTTTCGCCACATACATGCCCGTAGCCAAATTCGGACTCAGCGCGATGGTACGGGTGCCCGTTTGTTTGGAAAGGTCAGCTTTTAAAAGCTGTCGCCCGTTCATGTCGATCAATTCAAAATATTGATAAAAGCTTGGGGCATCAAGTTGGACGCGTATAAAACCATCGCTGATCAGGGTGGGGTAAATACTGGCCAGGGCTTTGCCTTCTTTAGGATTTTTGCTGGAGGTAGTCCCCGTTGAAGTCAGGCGGGAAACACTGTTTCGGGTATTGGAAACCACAAACACCTCCCCGTCCTCGGTTTCTCCAAAATCCACCACTCCGGTTAGCGAAAGGGTTTGGGTGCCCACCGTCCAGGCGCTCGCACCATTGGGGATGATTTTGTAAAAAATGCCGGAATAAAAATCAGCGCCGACGTAACAACCTTGCAAAGCAGGATAATCCGTACCTCGGTATACTACGCCCCCAGTAATGCTGGCAGCAGGATTTTGTGAAACGTAGGCATGAGCTGGGAACACAAACGTGGATGCGGCGGCACAACCCGCAGTGTTGTACGTGACATTGCCTTCATAGCAGCGCCAGCCGTAATTGGTCCCATTGAGCGCATTGGCTGCCCTAAAATTGATTTCTTCAAAGGAATCCTGGCCGACATCGCCGATCCACATGTCGCCGGTTTGGCGATCAAAACTCCAGCGGTAGGGATTGCGCAAACCCAGGGCGAACACTTCATTGCCAAATGGGTTCCCGGCGGGGATGCTGTAGTAAGGTGGAGTTAGAGAAGTGTTTACGCTGAAACGCAAGATCTTACCAAGCAATGAGGTCGTTCTTTGGGCATTGCCATTGGGGTCGCCGCCACTCCCGCCGTCTCCGGTAGACAAATAGAGGAAACCAGCTTTGTCAAAATGCAATTCCCCGCCATTGTGGTTGCTGAAAGTTGGGTGTGGAATGGTGATGAGGATGGCCTTGGATGCGGGATCGGCAACATTGGCGTCATTGGCGCTTATCCGATAGCGGGATATCTCCAGGTCGCCCGCTGCGTTGGTGTAATACACGTAAAAAAAGCCATTGTTCTTGTAGTCGGGATGAAATGCCATACTCAGCAAGCCCCTCTCGCCACTGCTGGTGATATTGGGTACGGTGAGCAGGGTGGCCAGGAATTGAAAGCTTGAATCGTACACGCGGATGCTGCCCGCTTTTTGAACAATAAAAACCCGCTTGCTACCGTCTCCGGCGTTGACCAATTGCATGGGGGCACTCAATCCTGAGCTTATCACCGGGCTCAAGCCAATGTTAGGCTGGGCAAAAATGCTGGTGCTGACGATGGAAAAAAGGATGAACCAATAGTTCTTCGACAATTTGCAGTCGAGGGAAGAGGGAAGTAGACTCTTTTTCATGTTTAATGGTTATTTGGGTGTGTTTAAATGTGGGTCACCCAGGTAAAATAACCATTTTAGCAGCATTGTTGTTATATGAGCCAGAAAATACTGTCGCCTAATGACTTTAATTGGCTTTTTTAATTGATCCAATTTTATTCTTTGAAAAAATTGTTGACCTTAAAATATTACCCAAACTTGTTTAGTTTTGAGTGTTCTACACTAGGAAATTTATCTTATCAAAAGCTTATTCAATGACCAAAACCAACCCATACACACTCGAAGACGAAAAAATAGCTCAGTATGCCAAAGCAATCGGTCATCCGGCAAGGGTGTTCATTTTAAAGTTTTTAGAAAAGCGTTGTAGCTGTTTCGCGGGTGACATCTCTTCGGAGTTACCCATTGCCAACTCTACTGTGTCCCAACACTTGACCGCACTCAAAGAAGCTGGCTTGATTCAGGGTACCATCAACCCACCTACCATCCGTTATTGCATTAATCAACAAAACTGGCAAGAGGCAAAAACGCTATTTGAAGGCTTATTCACATAGTGTTAACATTTTTTTACCCGCATTATTCGTATTTTTACGAAAAACTAATAAGCTTTGTATAAAATACTTACCAAATGAAACAGATCAAAATACTGGGCACTGGATGTCCAAAATGTAAAACCACGGTTGCCAATGCATTAGAAGCGGTGAAACAAAGTGGTATAGAAGCCGAGGTCATCAAGATTGAGGACATCCAGGAAATCATGGCGTACAACATCTTAAGTACTCCAGCTTTGGTCATTGATGAAACGGTAAAAATTAAGGGCCGGGTAGCTAGTGTGGAAGAAATCAAAACGCTGCTAATTCAGTAATAATGTTCGACTGGATTCAACAATTTGCCGATTGGTTAATCTACGATACCATCGGGATCGCGGCACATAGCAAGTTGGGCGAGGCGCTCAATTTTTTTGTGTACGACAGCCTCAAAATATTGTTTCTGCTCTTTCTCATCACTTTTTTGATGGGAATTGTCAATGCCTATTTTCCCATTGAGCGCATCCGTAACTTTTTGTCCCGCAATCAATTGTATGGTGGCGAATACCTACTGGCGTCCAGTTTTGGCGCATTGACGCCCTTTTGTTCTTGTTCTTCGGTACCACTGTTCATTGGTTTTGTCAAGGGCGGCATACCCCTGGGGGTTACCTTTGCCTTCCTGATCACTTCGCCATTGGTGAATGAAGTGGCCATTGCCATGTTCATCGGGATGTTTGGTTGGAAAAGTACAGTCGTTTACGTCATCAGCGGAATTCTGCTGGGGGTGGTTGGCGGGATGATTCTGGGGCGGATGCGCCTGGAGCCGCTGTTGTCCGAATGGGTACAAAACCTGCTGAAACAGGCCCAACGCGAGGAGGAACTGGAAGAAGAAAAAAAATCTTTGTGGGATCGTTTACCGGAGGTTGCCCGTGAAGCATTTGGTATCGTAAAAAGTGTTTTCTGGTACGTCATCATCGGCATTGGGATTGGGGCATTGATGCACGGCTTCGTGCCGACCGGATTTTTTGAACGCTACATCAGCCGGGAGAATCCCCTAGCGGTTCCGTTGGCTGTCTTGATGGGTGTACCCCTGTACAGCAATGCAGCGGGAGTCCTGCCGATTGTACAGGTTTTGGTGCAAAAAGGCATTCCCATTGGCACCGCGATTGCCTTTATGATGGCGGTAGTGGGGCTTTCACTACCCGAAGCTACCCTGCTCAAAAAAGTGATGAGCGTACGTTTGATCGCCATCTTTTTTGGTGTAGTCGCGCTGTGTATCATCATCTCCGGGTATGTATTTAACCTCATTTTATAACAACTTACCCAACAAACAATCCCGTCTCCCTTTCTTCCCCTGAATTCTAATTTATTCAAAGTGTTGCGTTATGGAACTGGCTTGGTATTTATCGCAGTAGGTTTGTATTACACTTATATTTTTACCTGTAGTATATACACATAATTAAACTCGGAAGCGTTATTTTTTTCAACTAATTCGTATGTTTGACATACAAACTAAAAGCACTCGATGCACGCCAAAACCGCCGAATTTGATTTTGAACTACAAGAGTTGGAGCTACTTGCCAAGCTCCTCTCCCACCCTGCCCGGATTGCGATCATCAAGCTCCTGGCTGCGCAAAAAACTTGCATCTCAGGCGATATTGCCAACGAACTCCCACTGAGTCGCGCTACGGTGTGCCAGCATTTGCAGGAGTTAAAAAATGCAGGTTTGATCAAGGGCGAAATCAATGGTTTGAACGTGAATTATTGCCTCAATGTAGAGAAGTGGAAGGCCGTCAAAGCACGGTTTGAGGGGTTGTTTGCTCTGACTATTCATGATTTCCACTGTAACTGTTAACCATTTACACCCACCAAGATGAATCACAAAAACGTCCTTGTCCTCTGTACTGGCAATTCCTGCCGCAGCCAAATCGCTCACGGGTATTTGGCCCATTTTACTAACCCGAGCAAAGTAACGGTGTACAGCGCCGGGGTGGAAACCCACGGCGTTAACCCCCGCGCCATCGCCACGATGCGTGAAGATGGCATCGACATCAGCCAGCATACTTCCAACAACGTCAATGAATACCTGGATGTAGATTTCGATTACGTGATCACGGTCTGCGACAATGCGAATGAACGTTGCCCTATTTTTCCGAGCAAAGCGCAAAAATTTCACCACAATTTTCCTGATCCGGCTAAGGCAAGTGGAACCGAAGAAGAAATCATGCAGCAGTTTCGGGAAGTGCGGGAGGTGATTAAGACGTATTTTGGCGATTTTGCGAAGCAGTACCTGCAATAGTTTGTCGCTCGCGGAGCCTAAACCTTCTCAACTTTCTCAACCTCCTCAACCTTATACAAATATGTCTGCCAACGACTGTGCGCCCGCGCACGAACGCAAAAAATTAAGTTTCCTCGACCAATACCTCACCCTTTGGATTTTCCTGGCGATGGGCATTGGGGTAGGCATCGGCTATATTTTTCCCTCTTCCGCCAATTTTATCAACTCTTTTTCGTCCGGAACCACCAATATCCCGCTAGCCATTGGCCTGATCCTGATGATGTATCCACCTCTGGCGAAAGTGCGTTACGAAAAAATGGGAGAAGTATTCCGCAATACCAAAATCCTAGCCGCCTCTCTGCTCCTGAACTGGGTGATTGGTCCCATCTTGATGTTCCTGTTGGCCATTACCTTTTTACGCGATCAGCCCGAATACATGATTGGTTTGATCCTGATTGGACTGGCGCGTTGTATCGCGATGGTCATTGTGTGGAACGAATTGGCCGAAGGCAACCGTGAGTACGCCGCTGGGTTGGTGGCCTTGAACAGCATTTTTCAAGTGTTGCTCTACAGCGTGTACGCTTATTTTTTCATCACCATTTTGCCGCCGATTTTTGGCATGAAGGGGCTGGATGTCAACATCACCATTGGCCAAATTGCCGAAAGTGTGGCCATTTACCTGGGCATTCCTTTCCTTGCCGGGATCATCAGCCGTTATGCCTTGATCAAAATCAAGGGGGAAGAGTGGTTCCAAAACAAGTTTATACCTTTCATTTCCCCGATTACTTTGATCGCGCTGTTGTTCACCATCGTGGTGATGTTCAGCCTCAAAGGGGAACTGATTGTACAAATCCCGTTGGATGTATTGCGCATCGCGCTGCCCTTGGTGATTTACTTTGCCATCATGTTTCTGGTGAGTTTTTTCATCGGCAAAGCCTTTGGCGCTGATTATTCCCAAAACGCATCGATTGCGTTTACAGCAGCGGGCAATAACTTTGAGTTGGCCATCGCGGTGGCGATTGGGGTGTTTGGCATCAACAGTGGTCAAGCTTTTGTAGGGGTAATTGGGCCGCTCGTGGAGGTGCCAGCTTTGATTGCCTTGGTGAATGTGGCGTTTTGGTTGAGAAAGAAATATTACCCAGTAGCATAAAAAAAGGGCTTGGATGTACCGGACATCCAAGCCTTTAAAATACAATCAATCAACTATTTGATGAAGTAAGCAAGGCTCAAACCGAGCCCTGTACCCACCGTAAATGATTCTGCAATGTACTCGCGACCATTGAACGCCTGGGTCCGTTTGTTGACCGAGTTCAAGATGTTGCGCGCCGTAAAGCTCAACTGATAATTGCTCGCAAATCGTTTGCTGATTTTGTAATTGAGCAGCGGAAATTCCTGCTCATACACATCAGGCGTTGCAAACAAGGCAATGTTGTACAACTTTTGTCCCGAAACGTTGAAGGCCAAAGTTGACTCCCAACCTTTTGACGGATTGAGGTAAGACAAGATGACGTTCACGATGTATGGTGCTTGTCCCTGGAAAGGACGGGTACGCGTGCTGTAAGTAGGGTCCAAAGAACGAGAGTTGTTGTATTCGTCTTCTGGAATGTTGTATTCGGATTTGATGAGCGCAAGGTTCGTGCTCACAAAGAAGTTTTCAAACGTTTTACCCAAAAAGTCGAGTCCTTTGCGGAACTCTAACTCCAAACCATAAACACTTGCCTCATCAATGTTGATGAAACCCAATTCCGGGATGGTTGCCCGTGGGTTGAACGCCCGAATGATCGGATCATCAAAACTTTTGTAAAATGCGCTAATGGCCAAAAGCTCTCCGGTAGTAGGATACAATTCGTAACGCAAATCGTAATTTTGGATCAGGGTACGCTTCAGATTAGGATTACCCACATTGAAGAACCCGTTTTTGGTGTCAAACTGCTCAAAAGGTGCCAGTTCCCGCATATTGGGGCGAGCCAGGGTTTTGGAAGCAGCCACCCGCAGGTTTGATTTTTCCGTAAGCGCATAGATGAGGTTCCCTGAGTACAAGAAGTCGGTCAGGTTGATCAAACCTTTGTCGGAGGTAGGATCCTGGCTCTCTACTTCCAGTTGAGTGCTTTCAAGGCGCACACCAGCAACTGCTTTAAGCTTGGACGTAAGGTTGTAAATGGCCATACCATAAGCAGCAAAAATATTCTCCTGGCCGGTGTAAAAGTTTTTGGCGTTGACCTGGTTGATGTAGTGATACCCAGTAGTGTAACGGGTGATGGCCCCGCTGCTGTTGGTTTGGGTGCCGATGATCCCGAAGTTAGCGGGGTCATAAAACTTGTTCCAGTCACCCTTAAAGGTACTGATCCCAATGGTGGAAGGCACGCCTGTGTTGTTCAACTGGTAACGGAATTCTTCGAAGTCACGACTGGTGCTGTTGAACAGTCCACCAAATTTGAGCCGGTTGGAACTGGTTACACTGCCCCTGTTCAAGAATGGAATAGAAATGTCCAATTTACCGGAAGTAACCTGATCATCCAAGCGGCGGAAAAAGTGGTAAGGAAAGGCAAACTCAGCGTTGTTGATGTTGTATTCTGCGTCTTCACCCTCTCCGAGTTTAACAAAAGCGAAGTAACGCAGGTCAGGTTCTTCCTGAAAAGAACGATTGGTTGATGCAATCCATTCTATTTCCGTCCGGTTCAAGGTGGGGAAAATGTGCCGTCCTGTCAATTGAACATTGGAAAACTGACGTTGGGTAAACTCTAGCGTATTGGTATTGAACACGCTGGCTGATTCGGAGACTTGCCCAAAAAATGAGCCCGCCTGATTGCGACCTACAATTTCGGCATCGTTGTTAAAGATGTAATTGACCCCAATGGTGTGGTTGTCGCCCAGTTTGTAAGAAACATTGGCCAAGGCGCCCAATTGAGGATTTTGGGTACTCTTCGTCTCCATCAGATTTTGATAGGCAAAAAGCTCCTGCGGGTTGGTGTAGATAAAGGTACCTACATTACCATTGTCGTAATGATTGTAATTAGCAGAATAATTAACGCCAAAAGTAAATCCCAAATCATTACCAAAGAGTTTGACGCGATTGCCGATGCTGAAATTGATGCTGCTGTTGAGGGGAGCATTGCGCAAGGAAGGAATGAACTCATTGCTCAAATCCTTGGAAGAGCGGTTGAAGATATCGCGTACGGCATTGTTGTTCGGGTTCGGATCGCGTGCAGTCAGGTAGGTACTGGAAGAAAGCAGGCTCCGATTGTCGGCATTCAACAAATAATCGGGCTGACCACGGCTGCCATCTTCAAAACCCAACCAATCGGTTTTTCCTTTTTCCTGGGTTCTGAAATTGTCAATTAAAGAAGACTGCGTATTGAATTCTTGTCCTACCTGAAAATACAGGTTAAATTTTTCAGGGAATGCTTTAGTATTTACATTGACCAACCCTCCACTAAAGTTACCAGGTAGATCAGGTGTAAAGGTTTTTACGGTAACAATACTCTCAATGATTTGAGATGGAATCAAGTCCAAGCTAGCGCTATTGCGGTAAGGATCCGTACTAGGCAAGGTCACACCGTTGAGTTGGGAGAGTGAATAGCGGTCACCCAAACCTCGCATGACAATAAAACGGCCGCCTTCTACCACGGCACCAGTCATTTGTTTCATGGCATCTGCCGCATTGGAGCTACCCGTGCGGCCAATCTGCTGCGAGGATACTCCATCCTGAATGGCAAACGCTTTGCGTTGAATGGTAATCAACGCCGCATCGGTATTTTTCACTTGTTTAGCCACCACAACTACCGTTTCGAGCTGTTGCGCTTCAGTTTCCAAGGCACCATCCAGCGTATTGGTAGTGCCAGCTTTTAGGTCAAAATCAGTAATAACTTGCTTGTTGTACCCTGTGTAACTGATTTCAATTTTGTAGACGCCGGGCGCAGCATCGAGGGTGTAGTTTCCATCAAAATCGGTGACATTACCCGTCACTTGAGCATCGTTTTGAAAAAGAACAACGGTTGCCCCAATCAGGGACTCTCCATTCTGTTTGTCTACAATTTTACCCGCAAGAACTCCTGTTTGTGCAAAAACGAAGCCTCCAATCAAGATAAAAAAAGTCGCTAAAAAGGCCTTTGCTAGATAGTTGTGTGCCATAATGAATTTGTTTGTGAAACGACAAAAAGTGGAGGGTTCCCCCCCCACTTCCTGTTTTAGTATGTGTCAGTTGATTGATTACTCTACAATCAGCTTTTTGGCGGCAAACTTGCCGCTTTCAGTGGTGAATTTCACCAGGTAAACACCGCGGATCAAACCAGACATTTCAGTCCTAACCACTCCCGTCGTATTGACTTGAGTTGTTTTGGCCAAACGCCCTTCGATGGAGAAAATGTCGATCCGAACTTTCTCGTCGAAGTTAGATTCCAGGGTGAATTGCTCACGAGTTGGGTTTGGATAGATTTTGAAACGATCCAAAACACTGGTCGCAAAATCTTCGGTAGACGTTGTAACAAAGCCCAGGTGACCATTGCGGGATAAAGTAGACCAGCCAGTCAGCCAGTTCTGCTGAGCATCGTTGGCAAATGCACCTTTGAAATTCACTGCAGTGAAGAATGGATCATTCGCAGGAAGTGCGGCCAAATCTGTGGTATATGCAGCGCCAGCCAAAGCTGGGCGAGGATCCAACAAGCCATCTGCACTCCGGCTGATGCTGCTCAATACTGGATTTTGAACGAAGTTTTTGTTGTCATTCAAGTGTTTGATGAGTACTGAACCAGTAGGATCGTCTTGGGTTGGGTTACCAGAGGTAATCCGAATGATACCTGTGCTCGTTGCATCGAGTGTATTCGTTCCGTTGCCGAAGAACAAGTTGTTCAGCAATTTCAACTCACCTTTCACCAATTTCTGGTGTGCATCGTTGGTTGGCGTATTTTTGTCTTGTACTTCGAGTACTTTGGTTTTCTGACCCACTACGATAGAGTTGGCAATCGTACCCGCAGTTCCTGCGCGCAACAACCAACCGTTGGCGTTGCCTGCAGCAGCACCTACTCCTGAACCAATATGTGTCCAGTTGTACAGCGTAGGATTGGAGTACAAAGCAGCATCGTCTGGAGTAGAACCATCGAATTCACCACCGTTGTCGGCGATATCAGGACGCTGGATCGAGAACCAGAACTGGCCTTTTCCAACATACACTTCGTCCCAATCGTAGCTGTCATCTTCAGCAAAAGCGACAACCGCGTATTTCAGGTTTGGTGCGCCACCGAAAAATTCAATACCATCGTCAGAGTTGGCATAAATCTCAATGTATTCCATGATGGTTTTGCTACCGATTGCACCCAAAGTCAAGCCATTCAGCTCAGAACCTGAAGCGATCTGACGACCACCATGACGGATGGAAATGTAGCGCAAGACACCAGAATCATCCGCATTGTCGGTACCACCATAAAGTCCACGTGGTTCGGCAGTTGAAATACCTTCAACTGAGGCCTGAGCATTACCGTTTTTCTGGGTGATTCCTTTGCCCAAAATAACCAGACCACCCCAAAGGGCGTTGTCGCTTGGACCGAGATCACTTGGATTGTTTACATCATCCGCTTGCGCAGTAAAGATGATCGGTGCATCAGCACGACCGTCGGCATAAATTTTCGCTCCGCGAGTAATGACCAGTGCAGATGGGTTGTTGATATCGGCACGCGGCGTGAATTTCACTACGGTTCCAGCTTCAATATTCAGCACACCACCTTCTTCCAGGAAAACCAGACCATCCACCACATAAGTGTTGTTTTTCGTCCAGTTGTAAGTTCTGCCAGCTACTAAAGAGCTATCAACTATATTGATCGTTTGAGCAACAGGCTCAGCACCAAAGTGTCCGTTTTTGGCCAAGGTAGACCAACCAGCAGCCCAGTTGTCTGCACCGTTGGCACCAAAAGCCCCTTTAAATTCAACTTGCTCAAAAAATCCATCATTGGGAGCTGTAGCAAGATCCGTCGTATAAGCAGCAGCACTGCGGGTTACCCGTGGATCTAGCTTTCCGTCAGCCATCCGGCTGATGCTCAATACACCTGGGTCTTGAATGACATTTTTATTGTCGCCCAAATGTTTGATCAATACCGATCCAGTTGGATCGTCTTGAGTTGGGTTACCAGAAGTAATGCGAATGATACCCGTTGCACTAGCATCCAATGCAGAAGTTCCATTGCCAAAAAATACGTTGTTCAATAACTTCAATTCTCCTTTTACCAACTTCTGATGGGCATCGTTGGTTGGGGTGTTTTTGTCTTGTACTTCCAATACTTTGGTCTTTTGCCCAACCACAATTGAGTTGGCGATGGTACCCGCAGTACCTGCGCGCAGCAACCAACCGTTGGCATTGCCAGCAGCAGCACCTACTCCTGAACCAATGTGCGTCCAGTTGTACAGTGTAGGATTAGAGTATGGCGTAGCATCATCTGGAGTGGTTCCGTCAAATTCACCACCATTGTCAGCAATATCCGGGCGCTGAATGGAGAACCAGAACTGGCCTTTGCCTGTGTAAACTTCATCCCAGTCAAAACTATCATCTTCCGTAAAAGCAACAATGGCGTATTTCAAATTGGGTGCGCCACCAAAAAATTCGATGCCATCGTCGGAGTTTGCATAAATTTCAATGTACTCCAATACGGTTTTGCCGCCAATACCTGCCAAAGTCAGGCCGTTCAACTCACTACCAGAAGCGATTTGGCGACCGCCGTGACGGATAGAAACATAGCGCAAAATACCAGAATCATCATTGTTGTCATTACCACCATACAGACCGCGAGGTTCGGCGGTAGAGATACCTTCTACTGATGCTTCAGCATTGCCATTCTTTTGGGTAACACCTCTTCCCAGGATGGCCAGACCACCCCAAAGTGCGTTGTCAGTAGGTCCAAGATCGCTTGGGTTATTTACATCATCAGCTTGTGCAGTAAAAACAATTGGCGCTTGTGCAGTACCGTTGGCATAAATCTTTGCCCCCCGAGCTATGACCAATGCCGAAGGGTTGCCCAAATCCGCACGCGGTGTAAATTTCACCACAGTGCCGGCTTCAATGGTCAATTCCGCTCCTTCTTCAACAAAGACAAGTCCGTCGCAGAGATAAACGTTGTTTTTGGTCCAAGTAACTTTCTGACCAGCAGTAATACTCGCATCGGTGATGTTCACCACCGTTTGAGCGGTAATACTGGTGAGGGTGAGGAGAATCAAAGTGAAAAATGTAAAAAACCTCTTCATAATGGTTGGTATGGTTGGTTATCAAAATGCTGCCGCAAAGGTAAATCGCCAATGTTAAGCCATTTTTAAGTCTGAGTTAACTATGCGCACAGCTTGCGTTAAGTTTTGTAACTCATTGTTAATTGAATAATTAACATTGAGCCCAATGGCAACAGCGACAAAAGTCTCAACCAAATATGAAGTGGATGTAAAAGAAAGGTTATTTTTAAAGACCATCGTTGGTCAACACAAAATCCCCTGCATGATGACTTTCACCATGCAGGGGATTCTTTATCAATCAGGTAGATTGACTAATATTTTTCCCAAATTTTAAAGTTCTTCTTTCGGTAATTGAGGGAAAATTTCATTTTGCTCAATAGATCACTGCCAATGATCCCATCCAATTTTAAAGTATTGCCTTCAGAAAGGTGATCAAAATTCATTTCTGTAAAATCAACCTGGACAAAGCCAAGGCCCCCGATGGCAATCTTTTGCAAGCGTAAAATTTTGCGCGTTTGGGTTATTTTATCCAAACCGCGGATGTTGTTGATGCCTTTTTGTTCGTAAAAACTTGCCGTCAATTGGCTCAAACACTTTTCACTGATCAAATTGGATTCGGCTCCGGTATCAATGCCAAATCGCCAGGTATGGCCTTCTATTGTGACTTCAACAATCGGCAAGTGGTCTTCCAAAACCAAATTGGTTATCGCTAATGGCATCCTTTCATCCAGGCGCAGCGATTCGTCTACAGGCAACAAATACAGCATGTGTTCTTTGGGAGCTATCAATAATTCATGCCTTTTCAGCACACTATATCCGATTAGGCCCAATAATTTTTGTTTGTTACTGGATTCCAACTGTTGTAAATCCAGGGCGTAGGCAGGAATATTCTTCCATTCTGCCTTGTCAATTTTAAACAACTTCACCACAGTGTTCTCCATATCGAATGCAGCATTGACGCCATTTGCTGCTACATCTCTTTTGGGGTGTGGCTCATTGATAATCAAGGTAGGAGCGCCCGTATCCAGGATAAACAGTCCTTTTTGGTTGCTCAACTCTGCTTCTAAGAGGATATTGGTTCCTGAAAATTGGAATGGAATCGCCACAACTTCACTATTGGTCGACCATTCCTTTGTATCCAACACAGTCGTTTCCCGGGTCTTTACATACGCAATTCTACTTTGGCCATCTACAACGGTTACGGCAATTGCAAGGACCCAAACACAGAACACTTTCAAACCAGTCATCGCCAGGTGATTTAGAAGGTGAAACCATAGATTTGGGCTGGCTTTGCAACCAGTTAATCTTAATTTTACTTCAAGTTTACATTAAATTAACATTAGAATCAAACTATCGCTCTCCTTTTTTTACACATTTATTTGAATGGAAGCAAAATGCCGCTGAAAGCACCCTTAATTTCGATGTTTGGTAAAAAAAATTTCAGGCTGATTGTCAGCCAGGTTAAGTGATTTTTAGGCGAAAAATCGCGACAAACCAATGGGCTTATGCGCTTTTGTCGTACCTTTACGATCCGTAACAAGGAAAGCTAAATAGCGAAAAGCGAAAAGCGAAAAGCGAGCATACAAAACCCTGATCCTCAATCGGTGCTTTCGTACTCACTTTTCATTCTTCGCTTTTCGCTTTTCGCTTTTCGCTATTCGCTAACTATGACTAAGTACATTTTTGTTACGGGCGGTGTGACCTCTTCTTTGGGAAAAGGCATCATCTCAGCTTCGCTGGCCAAACTGCTGCAAGCCCGAGGCTTCTCCGTAACCATCCAAAAATTTGATCCCTACATCAACGTCGACCCCGGAACCCTCAATCCTTACGAGCATGGGGAATGCTACGTTACAGACGATGGCGCTGAAACTGATCTGGACCTAGGGCATTACGAGCGCTTTTTGAACGTGCCTACTTCGCAAGCCAATAACGTAACGACAGGCAGGGTCTACCAAACGGTGATTGAGCGCGAGCGTCAAGGTGGCTATCTCGGTAAAACGGTACAAGTTGTTCCACACATCACCGACGAGATCAAACGCCGGATTCAAATCCTGGGCAATACGGGCAAATTCAACATCGTCATCACCGAATTGGGGGGTACGGTGGGCGATATCGAGTCCCTACCCTACCTCGAATCTCTGCGCCAAATGCGCTGGGAATTGGGTTCGGACAATTGCCTGGTGATTCACCTCACCTTGATTCCCTACCTCAAAGCGGCTAAAGAATTAAAAACCAAGCCGACCCAACACTCGGTGAAAGAATTGCTCAATACGGGCATCCAACCCGACATCCTGGTGTGTCGTACCGAGCATCCCATCACCATGGACATCCGACGCAAAGTTGGTCTGTTCTGCAACGTAGACATCAACTCGGTGATCGAAGCCATGGATGCCGAAACCATCTATGACGTTCCCTTATTGATGCTGGAAGAACGTTTGGATTCTACCGTACTCACTAAATTGCGCCTCCCCGACCGTCGTGAACCCGACCTCACGCGCTGGAAAAGCTTCCTGAAAAAACTCAAAAACCCCAAAACAACCGTCAACATTGGTTTGGTAGGCAAATACAATGAATTACAGGATGCCTACAAATCCATCCACGAATCGTTTGTACACGCCGGAGCGGCCAATGAATGCAAGGTCAATGTGGTTCCGATTCACTCCGAACAATTGGAAGGCGATCCCGAAGAAATCCAGCAAAAATTTGCGGGTTTACATGGCATTTTGGTCGCCCCAGGTTTCGGAGAGCGGGGCATCAATGGCAAAATTGCGGCGATCAAATACGTACGTCAGAACAACATTCCCTTCTTTGGGATTTGTCTGGGCATGCAATGTGCCGTGGTAGAATTCGCCCAACACGTACTGGGCTTGACGGGCGCTGCTTCCACGGAAGTCAACCCCGATGGGCCTTACCCCGTCATCAACATGATGGAGGAACAAAAGAAAATCACCAACAAAGGTGGAACCATGCGCCTGGGGGCTTTTGAATGCGAATTGAAACGCAAATCCAAAGCCGCACAAGCCTATGGCAATCTTAAAATCAGCGAGCGCCACCGTCACCGTTATGAGTTCAACAACGAGTACCGGGAGCAAATTGAACAAGCAGGATTGATCGCTTCGGGGATCAATCCGGAATCCAACCTGGTGGAGATCGTTGAACTGAAAGACCATCCCTGGTTTGTCGGGGTACAGTTTCACCCTGAGCTGAAGAGCACCGTGGAAAATCCACATCCATTGTTCGTCCATTTCGTCAAGGCAGCAGTGGGCTATCAAAAAGGGCATGAAAAGAACAAATCCGGCAATCCAGCTTAAGCCCCCCACAGGAGCAATGCTCTTGCGCATTGCTCCTGTGTTTTTATTGCTGGGCACGTGGAGTTATTCCTGCCAACATCCTTTTTTTTGGGATACCGTACAGCTGGCCTCCCGCCAGGCGCAGTGGTATTACGATCAAAATTTCCACTATCTTTTGTTGCCCGATGTCATCGATAGTGGCCACCCCAGCGGTTTTGGAATGTACCTGGCGTTGTGTTGGAAACTATTTGGGCAAAATCTCCTGGTGAGTCACGCAGCCATGTTGCCCTGGTTGGGTTTGCTCCTGGCGGGTTTGTTTCGGCTCGGTCGAATCGTTGAACAGCCTTGGGGAAAGTTTTTGCCTTTGCTGGTCGTGCTTGATCCCGTGGTGTTGGGGCAGTGTGCTTTGGTCAGTCCGGATGTAGTATTGGTGGCCTTGTTCATTTGGGGTTTGATAAGTATATTTGATTATTGTGCAAATGAACAGACCTGTACGACCTCTCCGAGGTCGAAACACCTGCATTTCGACATTTTCTACAAACGTTCGACTTCTCCGAAGTCGGCTGAGTTGACCTCGGAATCTTCAACTGAAACCGACATTACGCTGCCTTACACGACTTCTCCGAAGTCAGCTGTGACCTCGGAGAGGTCAAACGTTTGTAGCATGATCACAGCAGCCGTTTTTCGACCCCGGAGAGGTCGCACACCACTCATACTTAGCATTTGTACTGTAGGTTTAGCTTTGATTAGTCTTAGAGGCATGATGGCCGTAGTGGTGTTGTACTTGTACCAAGTGATTTCCACTCCCGATCAGGCCTGGCGCAAACCACGGCATTGGCTGCGTACAGCCTGGCCATATGCTCCCTCAGGCATTTTTGCCTTGGCCTTTTTGCTCTACCATACTTACGAAAAAACCTGGATTGGCTTTCACGAAGATTCACCCTGGCGGGAAAGTTTCAATCTGGTAGGAGCAAAAGGGATGTTAAAAAATGTGGTCATTCTGAGCTGGCGCTTGCTGGATTATGGGCGCGTTTTCGTCGTTTTAGGCGCGTTGGTTTTGATTTTCACCCAAAAAAAATTACTGCTTACCAATCGATTTTTACCGCTGCTGGTGATCGCCTTATTGATGCAGTTGCCCCATTTTTTACTCTTGCAAGGCGTCAGCGCGCACCGCTACTTATTGCCGGTATTCCTGGTACTACATGCGTTGTTGCTGGTGCTGTTGAACCAAAGCGGTCTCCAATTTAAGATCAAATCCATCCTACTGACCGTGGCCATTTTAGGCATGGCCAGTGGCAACTTTTGGATTTATCCTCGGGGTATTGCCCAGGGTTGGGACAGTACACCTGCGCATTGGCCCCATTTTGCCTTGCGTAAGGAACTGGTTCAGTATCTTGATCAGCAAAAAATACCTTTGTCGGAAGTTGGAACCGTTTTCCCAGAAATTGGCCCCTTGCACTGGCGGGATTTGAATGGACGGCAAGATGGATTCAGTGCGCTGGATTTGCAGCAAAATCAATACGTGTATTATTCCAGTGTGATGAACGATTTTTCGGATGAACAGCTTGAACTTTTGTTTCAAAAATGGCCCCGGATTTTGGAAGTAAAAAAGGCTGGATTGGAAACCATTTTATTTAAAAAACCACAGTAAGTTTTTGCCATGGCTTTTCGCAAAAAAAACATCCTTGAACTGGAACGCAGCAGCGTAAACGACTATAAAACGCAGGAAAAAACGCCCCTCATCCTAATCCTCGACAATGTGCGCTCTGCCCTCAATGTCGGCTCGGCATTCCGCACTGCCGATGGTTTTGCGTTAAGCAAAATATACCTTTGCGGCATAACCGCTCAACCCCCACATAAAGAAATCCTCAAAACGGCCATCGGTGCCACCGAATCGGTGGATTGGGAATATGTTGAAGATCCTTGTGCCGCAGTGCAAGCGCTACAAGCCGCTGGCTGGCAGATATTGGCCGTTGAACAAGCTGAAAACAGTACTTCTTTGGAACAGTACACCCCTCCCGCCAACGCTAAACTCGCCGTAGTTTTTGGCAATGAAGTCAGTGGGGTGTCCGATGAAGTCATGGACATCGTGGATGGCGCCCTCGAAATTCCGCAATACGGCACCAAACACTCCTTGAATATTGCGGTGTGTGTGGGGATTGTGGCGTGGGAGCTGTTTGTGAAGTTGAAAAGTTGAAGGGTTGAAAAGTTGAAAAGTCCGGTAGTGCAAAATTAAAGCCACTAATTCAGATCGGTGGAAGGCATAAACTCTTCAACTCTTCAACTCTTCAACTTCTTACTGCCTGGATACCCGCTCCAACTCATCCTCCGTAGCCGTACTGCGTCGGCGCGAAGGTTTGACGTCGTTTTTGCCAAATTTGTACGACAAAGTCAGGTTCAAACGACGGGATTCATTGCGGGGATCAACGATGACGTCCACCGTACCCTGTTTTACGATGATATGCGGCTGGCGCGTGAAAAACACATCGCTAAGGTTGAGCTTCAGGTTGCCTTTGCCCTTCCAGATGGGTGTTGAGGCGCCGATGTCCATGCCCCACATTGGATCGAATTCAAAAATCCCTTCCAACATTTTAGTTTGATAAAACACGGTCATTTCGCCGCGCACTTTAGCGGGCAAGTTGAAGGTGTTCATGGCCATAAACTGTGCTGTAAACTGGCTTTGGTTGATGGTTCCGTTGTTGAATGGCGAATCGAGGTCGTTGATGTACCCTACGATGTTCACCCGGGTGCTCCACCACTTGGCCCATTCAACAGGCGCGGAAACGGTGGCACTGTAGTTTTTAAAAGTGCTCAGGTTGGCGGTAGTTTGATACGTTTGGCGCAGAGCATCATCTTGCTCCAGGATCTGGGTGATTTTATCGGTGGTGTGGTTGTAGTTCAGGCTGAGGACGTATTTGTTTTTGAAGGAAAAATTAAGCCCTACCGTATTGGTGAATTCCGGGGTCAGGTAAGGATTTCCTTTGCCAAATGTGTACTGATCGATGAAGTATACAAAAGGGTTGAGGTCTTCGTACGAGGGCCGGTTGATGCGGCGGCTGTAGTTGTAACTCAGGCTGTTGTCTTTACCAGCAGGATGCGAAATGCTCAGGCTGGGGAAAAAATTGAAATAATTGCGGGTAAAACGCTCCGACAATGTAGGCGATTGGCCCAAGGCATCCGTCAATTCACCGCGCAAGCCCATTTGTACACTGATTTTGTTGAGTTGGGTACTGAAGTTGAGGTATCCAGCGTGAATGTTTTCGGTGTACATGAAGCGATTGGAACGCAGGGGGTCATTTTGCCAGATGTCTTCGGTAAAGGTCTCCACCACTAAGTCGTTGTCGGTGTCCACAAAACTGCTTTTCCACCCCGCTTCCAGCCGCGATTTTTCACCCAGTGGGCGGGTATAGTCCATTTTAAAGGCCACAATGTCTACCTCCAGCGCGGCGTCGGTGCGCACGATATTGGGAATGTCCACCTCGGTTCCGGCGGTGTTAAAGAAACGGTTGGAGTTCGTTTGTAACTTATCCGCATTGTTGTTGGAATAGTCGGCGTCAAAACTCAGCTCGTGCCCTTTGGTGTCAAAAGCGTGTTTGAGGTTGAGGTTGGTGGTATAATCGCGCCAGGTGTCCCCGCCCGTGTTGTCGCTGCGCACTTCGTTGAAGGCTCCGGGTAAGGCGCCGCTCAAGAGGTTACGCCCGCTGGATTGAGGCACCCACTCCCCCAATGAACCATTGGCGAGTACCCCCAGGGTGGTTTTTTTACTCAAAAACCAGTCGGCTCCCACGTTAACGCGGTTGTTGTCGGACCACATCAATTTGCGGTCGTACTGCTTCATTTCCGTGAAGGTGTTTTCAAAGGGGATGCGGCGGAAAATATCGATGTCCTGGAAACGCTTGTTGTAAAAGTTGCCGTAGGATCCAAACACGTTGAAGTCTTTGGTACGGTGATTCATGCGCAACTCAGCACTTCCCCGGGGGTTTTCGCCATATCCGGCACCCAGGGTCAGGTTGCCGTTGGTGCCCAGGCCCTTTTCTTTTTTCATGCGGATGTTGATGATGCCAGAGGTACCGGCAGCATCGTATTTGGCGGAGGGATTGCTGATGATTTCGATGGCTTCAATGCTGCTCGCTGGCGTGTTTTCCAACAAGCGGGTCACTTCTTCCGCCGACATATAGGTTTGTTTGCCATTGATCATGACCAAAACGCCCGAACGTCCTTTGAGGGAGATCGTGCTGTTGTGGTCGACCATTACGCCAGGGCTTTTGGCCAGAAGTTCGAGGGCATTGTTGCCCGCAGCAACTGGGCTGGCGTCTACGTTGATGATCATTTTATCCTGCTGCAACTCAATGAAAGGTTTTTGTCCTTTAACGGTTACCTCGCCCAATTTGACGGCGGCGGATTGCAGGTGCAGGTCGCCAAGGTTCATTTCGGGTTGTTGGGTAGTCAACTGCATGGATTTGGAAAAATAAGCAGCGTAGCCGAGCATACTGCCTGAAATCAAGTAAGTGCCTTCGGGTACGGCTTCGATGGCAAATAAACCCGCGTCGTCGGTGACGGCCCCTTTGACCAGCGACGAGTCTTTGGCTTGCAACAGCAATACATTCGCGTAGGACAGTGGTTTTTGTTGTTCATCCAGCACCCGACCTTTGAGCAGCGTTTGGGCGGGTAGTGTAGAAGAAATTCCGATGCAAAAAAACAACAATAGTGAGAAGGTGTACGTCGGCTTTTTCATAACAGCTTTTTTTCCGGTGATTTTAATCGCTTAAACCATAAGCTTAATGCCGGAAAGACGAGCAGCCCTTCATCAGAAGTTACAGCCCAGGTGGGCTTACCCGACCAACGTCAAGATTTATTCGCTGAGTGTTAAAATTTTTAAGATTAAATCGGCTGGTACCACACAAAGGAATAAGGGTAGGGATTCTCCTCATCGGCGGGATGATCTTCCCGTTTGGTTTCTTTCCAAAATGAAAGATCAATTTCCGGAAAAAACGTATCACCCTCACACGTGGCGTGTATTTCGGTGATGATCATTTCATCCGCCAGATGAATGGTTTGGGCATATATTTCGGCGCCGCCGAGGATGTTCAATTGTTGCACACCCAAGGTTTCCGCCAGGGCAAAAGCAGCTTCAACGGAATGTACCACTTTGGCATTTTCGGCCTGGTAGTCCTTTTGACGGGTTACCACAATCACGTCTTTGCGCCTTGCAAAAAGCCCCAGGCCTTCCGGGGTTTGGTAGGAGTTTCGTCCCGTCAACAAGTAGCCATTCTGGATTTGTGCCAAAAAAAACTTGATGTCAGCAGGCATATGCCAAGGCAGGGTTTGTTTGATCCCGATGGCGTTGTTGTCGGATTTTGCGGCGATGATGGTTTTTTTCATAAAGCTCGGAGGTTTGGGGGTTCGAGGGTTCGGGGGTTCGAGGGTTCGGGGGTTCGGGGGTTCGAGGGTTTGGGGGTTCGAGGGTTCGGGGGTTCGAGGGTTCGAGGGTTTCGATTTGCCCATAATTTCATGCTGCAACCGAACAACCCTCGAACCCCCGAACCCCCGAACCCTTAGTTTTTGAAGTACTTGACTGGCGACTTGGTATTGTAAAAAAAGAACGACCACATATCCGCCTGTTCTTCAATGATTTTCGAAGTAGGTTTGCCTGCCCCGTGGCCCGCGTCGGTTTCGATGCGAATCAGTACGGGATTGTCTCCGGCATGGCTTTTTTGTAGTTGTGCTGCAAATTTGAAAGAGTGTGCTGGCACCACCCGGTCGTCGTGATCAGCGGTGGTGATCATGGTGGCGGGGTATTTTACACCTGGCTTGAGGTTGTGCAAAGGCGAGTACGACTTCAGGTAATCGAAATATTTGGGGTCATCGGCGGAGCCGTATTCTGGAATCCAGCCTTTGCCCACCGTAAATTTATGGTAGCGCAACATGTCCATCACACCCACTGCCGGGAAGGCTACCGCAAACAAATCGGGGCGTTGGGTCATGGCCGCACCCACCAACAGGCCACCATTGGAGCCACCGGCGATGGCCAGCTTTTCCTTGGAGGTGTATCCTTCTTTGATCAGGTATTCCCCCGCTGCGATGAAATCGTCGAACACGTTTTGCTTCTTGAGCAACATGCCTGCCTGGTGCCATTTTTCGCCATATTCACCACCACCGCGCAGGTTGGGCATGGCAAATATGCCCCCGTTTTCCAATAAAATCAGGTTGGAAGTGCTAAAATAAGGGGTGAGGCTGATGTTGAAACCTCCGTACCCGTAGAGGTAACAAGGATTTTTGCCATCCAGCTTCAAGCCTTTTTTGTGTACCACAAACATGGAGACTTTCGTGCCGTCTTTGCTGGGGTAAAAAACCTGTTTTTCTTCGTATTCCTCCGGGTTAAATTTCAGGGGAGTTTTGAAGAATTGCTCAGATTTGCCCGTCTTCAGGTCATACTTGAAGATGACACTGGGGTAAATGAAGGAAGTAAAAGTATAAAAAGTGATGTTTTCCTCCTCTTTGCCGTAAAAACCACCCGCCGAACCTACCCCAGGGAGTTTGATTTCCTTTTTGTTTTTGCCATTGTAATCCATTTGGTAATACCGCGTGGTGGCATTTTGGAGGTAATCGGCAAAAAGCTTTTTACCCACCGTACTGGCACTTTGCAACAAGTTTTCCGACTCAGGAATGATTTCTTGCCAGTTTTTTGGATCAGGTTTGGCAGCGTCAATTTCGATCACCCGGTAATTGGGTGCATCAATGTCCGTTATGGCTAAAAAGCGCCCATTGCCGAGGTGTTGAATAATGCCACTCTTGTTTTTATAGCCTGGGAAAATGGCTTGAAACGGGCCATCATTGTCCAGCTCTTTGATGTAGGTAGCGTATCCGTCGGTACCTGGTGCGGCATACATGACGAAGTACTTGTAATCTTCCGTTACCCCACCGTAGTGATAAATGTTGGGATTTTTGCGGTCTTCGTAAATCAGTTTGTCTTTGGACTGGTCTTCCCCCAACTTGTGGTAATAAACGGAGTGGTACTGGTTGTTGCCAGAAAGTTCTTCTCCTTTGGCCGGTTCGGGATACCGGCTGTAAAAAAAGCCATCTTTGTACCAGGATGCGCCTGAGAATTTCACCCACTTGAGCAAATCCGGCATTTCTTTTTTGGTGGCAATCTCTACTACACGGATTTCCTGCCAGTCGGAACCCGCCTGGTTGCGGGCGATGGCCATGTATTTGTGGCTGGGATCGGCTTCCAGCAAACCCACGGTAATGGTGCCGTCTTTGGAAAGGGTATTGGGGTCGATGAACACTTCGGGGTCACCATTCAAACCCTTTTGGACGTAAATGACCGCCTGGTTTTGCAGGCCATCATTTTTGTAAAAAAAGTAATAATCACCTACTTTGGTGGGCGAACTTACTTTGGGGAAATTGTACAGCTCAGTATACCGATCGGCAATGGCTTTGCGGTAAGGGATTTTTTCCAGGTAATCCGTAGTAACGGCATTTTGGGATTTCACCCATTTCTTCACATTTTCGGCGGTGTCTGCTTCCAGCCAACGGTAAGGATCACTTACTTTTGTCCCGTGGTAATCGTCAACATGCGCAACCGTATCGGTGGTCGGGTAGCTGACTTTGAGCTGTTCATCCATGGTAGATTTTTCTTTTTTGGCGCCACAAGCGCTTAGGAACAGTAATAAAATGGCTAGGAATGAAATTGGTTTCATTGTCGTGGTGATTTTTTTGTAAATTTGGTCAATTGCGTTTTTCTACGCGCATCGAAAATACTTAATTTTTGGGAACCATCCTTTTGGGGAAATGGAAAAATCACCAAACTGATGGCGGGTGGAGAGGAAAATCAGTGACTTCAATGATTATTTAGATTTCAAAACTTACTATAAGTCAATACTTTGTGGCATGTGCAGTTACACAAAGTTTTCCTAATACCTTAAGACATATACATGAAACTGTACATCAAATACATGGTCAGTTTGCGTTGCAAAATGATGGTGAAAGAAGAGTTGAAAAAATTAGGACTACACTTTGTGGTTGTAGACTTGGGAATGGTGGAAATCATGGAAAACATTAACCAGGAACAGCATGATCAATTGAAAATAAATCTGCTCCAATCCGGTTTGGAGTTACTGGACGATAAAAGGTCCATTCTGATTGACAAAATTAAAAATGTGATTATTCAGATGATCCATTATGCAGAGGATCTGCCGACCACCAATTATTCTGAATACATCAGTGAACAACTGCACTACGATTATACTTATTTGTCTAATATTTTTTCGGAAGTGAAAGGCATCACCATCCAACAATTCATCATCATCCATAAAATTGAAAAGGTCAAGGAGTTGCTCCTCTATGACGAACTCAACCTGACCGAAATTTCCTACAAATTGCATTACAGCAGCGTAGCCCATTTATCCAACCAGTTCAAAAAAATCACTGGACTCTCCCCATCATTTTACAAGCGCCTGAAACAAAAGCGCAAAGGAAATTTGGAAAACATCTGAGTTCAAACTTTAGCCTGGAGTTGCTCAAAGACCGCCAATTGGGTTTTAAGCGATTCGAGGTATTGTTCAAAATCAGCCGTACTAATTGATGTATCTTGCCGGGCAATAAACAGCGGCGTTTCGCTCAACAACTGGTAGAATTCAGCAAAAGCTTCGCGTATGGCCGAGGTAACCTCAATGATTTCCTGGATAAGTTCCTTTTGTGTCGCTTCAGTTTGTGCCCGCGTTTTTTTAAAATTCCCTGCCTCAAAATGCAGCATGGCATCCGAATGGTAGCGGGTAGCTGAGGAAAAGAATTTTCCTAAATTTGACTGATGCTCAATACCTGGAGCATTTTCTTCCACGTCGCTTTCTTCCCTTAACCTGTCGGATTCGATTTCTTCGAACCGGACCGTGCGATTGTCTTTTAGATAGGTCATTTGGCTTGAGTTTTGAGGTATTTTTCCATGGTAAGCCTGGCCATCAGGTAGCTCAGCGTAGATTCTGCACCCTGGTTGAGGTTTACCTGTTTTTCCTCCAAGCCATCATAACAGCCACCGGTACAGGGGTTGTAAATAATCTGGTGCAGGTGGTTATTGCCCAAAAACCAGTTGAACGCCGTTTCCATTTTGTGCAAATAATTTTCATTTTGAAAAACATCGTAAAATTTGCCGAGGGTAAAAATGGTATACGCTACATCAATGGGTTGTTCGCCATATACGGCAGATTCCTGGCCTTTGTACAACCAACTTTGGTTGGAAATGACCTTGATACCGGTTTTATCAAAGGTACGTGACAACAAAAAATTAAAAGAGGCCTCGGCGGTTTCTTTGTAGACCTCCGCACCCGTTTCCAACCAGGCACACAACAGCGCTTCGGGTAAAATGCTATTGGCATACGTCAGGTATCCTTCGTACCATTGCCAATGCTGCTCCGATTCATGCCGATACATCTGCACCAAACGATTGGCCAGGGTTTTGATCAGTCGGGCGTTGCGGAGCGATTTTTTTTCGAGGTTGCAGTAGTACAATCCCTTGATGACAAAAGCCATCGCCCGGGTAGAGTGCATGCCTTCTACCTGCAGCAGTGCCCTTTGCAGGATGCCCTTTGCCGCAGCTACTAGTGCAGTGGGCAACAAAGCACGTCTGGAAATCAGGTAACCCAAGGCCCAAATGGCGCGGCCGTTGGAATCGGCCAAGTTGGTCGCGCTGTTTTGTGCCGTAAAAAGATAGGCTTTGTCTACATAATTCAAAAAATCACCTTCGGGCTGCTGGCAAAACTGGATAAAATCCAGATAAATGCGCAGGTATGCCAGATCGGTTTGATCCCCGGTTGATTCGTAATGCATACACATTGCAATCAATGCCCGGGCATTGTCGTCGAGGGTGTATCCAGAATCGATATCGGGTTGATTGATTTTTGAAAACTGGATCATGCCAAAATCAGTGGTCATTTTTTTGACGTGTTCCAGGTTGACTTCGGGTAAGCGATTTTGCAAGGCAATTTTTTCAACTTGGTGACGAACAACTTTAGGTTCTTTCGAAAAAATATTCAGGCCAAAACGGGGGCCAGCTACTTTCTGCAACAACAACGCGTGGGCAATGGCCGAGTTTTCCCAGGCGCTTGGAACGATGCGTTGCAAGGTGTTGGAGCGGAAAGCAGCCATTAAGGACTCGTCGCCCATTAAACGATTGACTCCATTCGCCAACTGTGCGGTATGTTGAAAATCAACAATGATGCCCGAATCATCCCGTAGCACTTCCAGCGCATGTGGAATGGGTGTAGAGATAATCGGGCAACCACAACTCATGGCATAAGAGAAGGTTCCACTTACGGCCTGATTGGGGTCACGGGAGGTAAACAGGTACACGTCGGTGAGCTGCAAGTACTCTAGCAGATCAGGTAGTGGAAGGTAACGATTGATGAATATGACGTGATCATGAAGTTGTAGTTGCTGGACTTTCTGCTCAAGCATCACCCGGTATTTTTCGCCTTCCGACTGGATGACTCCGGGGTGGGTTTTGCCAATGATCAAAAATAAAATTTCGGGATGCTGGCTGATGATGGCAGGCAATGCATCGAGGGTGGTTTCGATGCCTTTTCCTGCATTGAGCAATCCAAAAGTAGAAAGTACTTTGCGGTTGCTCAGTCCGTATTTCTCTTTCAGCGTGGTTTTGTCCAGGTGCGGCACCAGGTGTGTGCCATGAGGGATGACCTCAATTTTTTCCGGAAGCACCCCATAATCGTCGATCAATACTTGCGCAGAATTTTGAGTCATGACCACAATCGATGCGCAGGCTTCCGCAATTTTTTGCACTTTTTCCTTTAAGCCAGCATCGGGTCGAGGTAATACTGTATGAAAAACGATCACTACTGGTTTGGTCAGCCAGGATAAAAACTGGAGAAATGCCCCCTCCGCTTTGCCTTGAAAGAACCCAAATTCGTGTTGAATCAAGACCAGCTCAATCTTCATGTCAATATTGATGAGGTGTGCCATCTCCTGGTATTGAGGCAAATCCTGGGTATTGAACTGGTATTTTACTTCTTTGGGATAGCTATAATCGTTTGTTCCTGTTTCCAGGGCACATACTTTGAGCGAGAAGGAATTGCGGTATTGATTTTTAAGTGCCTTGAGTAAGTCCTGTGAGTAAGTGGCTATGCCACATTCCCGGGGTGGATACGAGGTGATGAACAAGATTTCTGGTAGTTGCTTCCTGAAAATTTGGTGCATTTCCACCAGCTTCTTAGGGTTGGCTGCTGGAGATGAGGTATGTATGGCATTTTCTAGAACATCAAAAACGATCTCATTATTCATGTTTAGTTGTGTTTTGGGTCAACTCCGCTAAGAGTTCGGCTAAAGACACCGAAGCACAGGCAATGCGCTCGTCGGCAGCTCCGTAATAAATGTACAATCTGTCGTCAAACAAGGCAGCTCCAGTCGGGAAGCACACGTTGTTGACTTCTCCCCTGGTTTCATAATCGAATTCAGGAGTAAAAAGTGCATAAGGCAGTCGGGCAATTTCTTTAATCGGATTTTCCAAATCCAACAGCGCAGCACAGGCTACGTATTTGTATCCTGCGGGGGTATCGTGTACGCCGTGGTAGATGATCAGCCAACCCAGTTTGGTTTCAATCGGAGGACAACCTGCTCCAATGTAACTGACTTCGTGACGATGTTTGGATTCCAGTACGATATGATCTTGTAGATGCATAAAGTAATCTTCCCAATACACACTGGTCAATTCGTCGAGATTGTCAACCGCTACCAATTGGATATCGGGCTTGATGCGGTGCAAGAAATGCAGTTTATGATTAATGCGGCGGGGAAAAAAAACTATATTTTTATCCCAAACCAGGGTTTTTTTATCGGCATTGTCGTAAAGTGTGGGGTGTCCGTTGTAGCGAAGGTATTTGTTGTTGACTTTGGATTTACTCTCGGCCAAGCGTCTAAAATCTTCGTAAGTGATTTGTGCGGTAAGGATGCCTTTTTTCTCAAAATGCGGCAAGGTACAGGCTGTAGCATAAGCTCCGAGGGCATTTACCCCATCATAAGCCGTATAGGTAAGGTAATATACCTCATCTATTTTTGCAATACGTGGATCTTCAACACCGTGTACTTCATAATTTGCCTGTGGGAAAAGTACGGGCATATCGAATCGTTCAACAACTTCAAGTGGACCCTCCAGTCGGCAATATCCGATGGTGGAATAATTGCCCTTCCGTACAGCGCGGTAAAAGAGGTGTACAACATCTCCTTCGCGAATGGCTGCAGGATTCAATACCCCTTCATTTTCAAAGCCAAAATCAGTTTTTTCGAGGATCACGCCATGTTTCGTAACATCTATCATTGGCTTTGTGGGAATAAGCAGAAGTAAAATTAAATCAATACTCGATCCTGACTGCCGGAATAGGAAGAAAGAGCAGTCAGGTCGAGTATTGTGTTTATTGGGATTACAATCATTAATGGCACTTTGGTCGCTCAAAGTGACTGCAAGCAAATGCTAACAGATTCGGAAACAAACAATGAATACAGTATCTCACGTGCTTAGGAGCCTTTCGACAATTCAGGTAGGCGGAAAATGGTCAGACCTTGATCTTTTTTACTTTAAAAATATTCATGCAGTGCAGCCACACTCCATTTTCAAGTTCATTTGATCAAGGCATCTGACACATTTTCGCCTTAGAATACAAACACCTAACAAGATTTAAGACTTTGGGCTTCCCCCAGTCTTCGGATTGGGTTTGGGAACAAATACATCAAGAGCTGGGTCTTTGCCCTTTTTTCCTTCGGACTTGTAGTCCGATACTGCTTTGGTTTTACCCGAAGACTTGTCTGCCGGAGCTTTTTTATGGTTTTTACTACCTTTATCTTTACTCATGTTTGTAAATTTTGTTGGTATTTGAATGCTGGGGTTCTTTGATTAGCTATTGGGGTATTACAAATTTAAGTCAACTGGATAGGGAAAGTGTTACATATTTTTGAAAAAAAGTTGCATTATTCCCACATTTTGATTTTTTTAAAATGAAATGCGGAAGAGATTGTTATCTCTCCCGCATTCAAAAATTGAGTATATAAGCCAATTATGTTTACACGATTTTGCATTAACCTGAAAATTTAGTAGAATCCTGGTTTTTTAGTTTCAGTTGGCGCAAGCCTGGCGTCATTTGTGGCTCTAATTCCCCCGAAATAATAGTGGAGTCCTACCGAAAAATCTACGGCATTGGTCCAGGTTTTGGAAGTTCTCTGGATGTCCTGAATGTTAATTTCGCTGATGCTTCTGGCAAAATTGTATTTTGCCAATGCTTCAAGGGCTAGGCCGTTGCTGGAAAAAATGGTCAAGCCTGGACCTGCTCCGATCGACAAGAGGCTATTGTCGATGGTTTGGGCTTGATTGCCGTCGATGAATCGGTTTTTGGAATCCCCGAAACCAACGGTTGTGCCCAAGAAGAAGGCTTTGTCCTCCCCAAAAGGAATAAAATAACGAATAAATGGGCCAAAAAGGATATTGTTGTTTTCCGATTCCTGGGCAGGATCGGTCCCTCCACTGAGGTCAACGCCGCTCCTGCTACTGGTTCTGAGCCAGTCCATACTGATGCCCATCACGAAGTGTCTGGCGAAGAAATAGCCAATCCCTGGCGACAAATTGAATTGAGAAGAACTGCCGCCGTCTCCGTTCACCGAACCCGCGTTTGATTGAATATCTATGGATGATTTGGAAGTAGAAAATCCGATCCGGGAGCCAATGACAAAATTGCCCCGCTGGGTGTGTTGCAGGCCAAATTCCTGGGCCATTGCGGCGAAGGCAAGTATGGAGAATGCCAAGGAAGTAATTAGTTTTTTCATAGCCTTAAAGTTCATTTTGGGTGACATTGAATATTTTCAACAGCCACGTTCTTCACTTTGAAAAATGTGCCGCAACGAATGCATGTTCCTGATTTTCAGTCATTTTATCCGTTGACAGCACATCAATTTTTATGTTGTCAAAATGATGATCTGCTTTTAATACATTGAACAATTCAAGTTTGGCATCTGTAGGTCCAAACAGGAGCACGGCGTCGTAGTTTTTGATCAGCTCGGCCAGTTTTTTATAGTATTCAGCTTGTTTATTCTGGTCTTTGTTGTTGGTGATGTTTTCATTCCCACTCGACCCATGGTCATTGCTATGGTTGATCTTGGTTGATTCAAGGTCTTGGGTAGCTGCGGGTTCAGCCTCATATATGGTAATATGTGCACTGGAATGATCCATCCAAACGCCCAATTTTTTTCCTGCTGTCATGTTTGTGTTTGTTAGCACGCTAAAATTAAAGAAGGCGGGTGGGGAACCCGCCTTTGTTCACTTGGTCTTTTGTTCAATTCTTATTGTCAACGGTTAAATCCTTCAGGGCTTGACCGAGCTCGTCCATATCGTGGTTGAATTCACGCTTGAAAATTGCCCAGTCGGTATTTGACTTTCCATAATCGTTCATCCAGGTGCGCATGGCCAAATTTCTTTGTTCCAGGGTATCGATGCGTTGGGTATACACTAGGTCCATTTTGGTGTCCGAGGTTTTCTTTTTCACCCTAAGTTCTGCAATTCGGGCCTCATTAGCCTTGATTTTCAGGTCTGTATCCGTCATGAACGTTTTCCATTCTTCTGCATCTGCCACTTTTTCATCCTGCTTTGCATCCTTCAAATCTTGCTGGGCCTCATCCACATTGGTTTCGGCAGTATCTACTTTTTCAGCGGGTGTTTGGCAACTGGTAAAAAACGATCCTGCGGTAAGCATGGCTACAGCCAGGATAAGAATTGGTTTTCTCATAGTAAGTTGTTGTTGTGATTTGAATTTTATCACCTTACAAAGGTGAAGATATTATATGCAAAATGCGTTACACAATTCGTGAATAGAGTTACATTATTCACACATTTTCATGGGCAATGCGTTTTTTGTAAGCCTTCATTTTTTTGAAATGGGTAGGCGTCAATCCAGTGATTTTTTTGAATTGACTCGAAAGGTGTGCCACGCTGCTGTAATTCAATTGATAAGATATTTCGGTAAGATTGAGTTCGTCATACAACAGCAATTCCTTGACCCGTTCAATTTTGTGGGCGATGATGTAGTGCTCAATGGTCGTGCCTTTTACTTCCGAAAAAAGCTTGGAGAGGTAATTAAAATCGTAATCTAATTT
>ENA-UOWO01001366-UOWO01001366.1-activated-sludge-metagenome-genome-assembly--contig:-NODE-1366-length-32690-cov-8.383545_pt1 | contig 32690 bp, 23 predicted proteins | sample MGYA00238148_ERZ761564 | MGnify/ENA primary metagenome ERZ761564 (study PRJEB28885, sample SAMN05720194) | activated sludge metagenome | isolation source: Anaerobic digester | place: USA...
GGTGGAGGTCCAGCCCGATGCCCGCAGTGAATGCCGCGAAGCTCTCGGCGAAGAAATTGTAATACTTGAACAGCCCCAATAAGCCCAGGTTGATGCCGACGCTCAGGAACAGCCAGAAGCGCTTGGTCCTTTGTGCAGCAGTCGCGTCGATGAGCAGACCGCTCACAAAGTCCAATGCAGTGGAGAAGGCCAGCAGGCCCAGGAAACGCACATCCCAGCACCCGTAGAAGTAGTAGCTGCTGGCCAACAACAGCAGGTTCTGCCAACGCAGCGAACGCTGGGTCACGGTCCAGTACAGGACCAGCACCACCGGGAAGAAGACCCAGAAATCGATGGAATTGAAGAGCATGTTCCGCGTCGGTCCTCTGGTCCCAGGTCCAACGGCAAAGATGCACTTCCTACCGTTCCGGGAAGGTCCTGAGGGAGGATCCTCGGAGAGCGGTCGGCTTGGACGGCTTCGTTGGGGTGGCGCTCATCGAACGGGTGCGATGAAGCAGCTGATGGCGCGATGGTCGCTCAACTGCTCGGGGTGCGTGGTGAAGGACCAACTCTCCAGTTCGGGGCTATGGAGGATATGATCGATGCGGAAACTCGGCAACCGACCGATGTAAGTGCCCCCCATTCCGCTGCCGCTCTCTACGAACGCATCCTCCAATCGATCGCGGAATAGCCCATAGCCGTAACTCATCGGCACATCGTTCATGTCGCCACAGTACACCACCGGGTGAGGGCTCTCCCGCATATGCTCAGCGATCCCTTCCACCTCACTGGCCCTCAGGCGAAATCCCCGCCGTAAGCGCTTCAGTATCCGCAGCCCACCACGGCGAAGGGTATCCTTGGGGGTGTCGGTGTCCAGGTCGTTCAGGAACCGGTACTCCGCATCACCGAAGTGGTAGGAGGCCAAGTGCGCGTTGTAGACCCGGATGGTGTCGTGCCCCAGGTCGATATCGCTCCAGATGCACTGGTTGTTGGCGTTCTCTGCGAAACGGATCTGCCCCTTGGCCACGATGGGGAACTTACTGAACGTGGCAATACCGAATCGGTGACCCCGCTTGGTGGTCACATTGTAATTGTCGTGGACATGGGCCAATCCATGCGTCCGGGTCAGTTCCTTCCGGTTCTCGAAATAGGGCTTGTTCTTCGCGTCGAAGAACTCTTGCAGGCAAAGGATACCGGCATCCTCGCGCTTGATCAGGTCCATGATGGCATCCCGGCTCACCTTGTTCCCGGTCCAATCATAAAGATCGAATACCCGAACATTGAAGGACATCACCTTGACCCCATCGCCCTGTGGATCAGAGGCCGGGGCATTGCGTCCGCTCAATTGTACATGGTCGCCCACATGCCCCCAGCCAAGAAGTAATGCTCCCATGGAGAGGAGCATACGCTTGCGCCGGAAGAGACCCCAATAGAGAAGGAACCCCGCATGTGCCAGTAGCTGGAACGGGTAGGTCATGGCCAGCAAAGCCAGTATCCAGTAATTGCGCGGGCTCAGGTGTGGTGCCAGGTAGGTGAGCAGGAGCACCAGGACCGCCAACCCATTGGCCCACCATAACGGCAGGTGCCAGCGCGAGGGCCGGGCGCCCTTGGGCTTCTCTGGGGTGGTGGCAGGGGTTGCCATGCTCGCCGTGTTACCTGCCGCTGGCGCGGAACAGGAAGTCCTTCTCGTCCTTGCTCAAACTATCGTAGCCGCTGCGCGAGATCTTGTCCAGAATGGCATCCACCCGTGCCTGCTTGTCCTGCTGGGGCGTTCGAGGGGCTGGGCGTTTCGCTTCCGCATGTTTGGCCACCTTCAAACGCGGTCCCTTGCTTCGGCTGAAGCGACTTCCAATGCGTTCCAAGGCGTTCATCAGGCCCATTGCAGGATCGATGCCTTTCCGCAGTTGCAGTGAGGCGATGATGCCGAATAACGCACCACCGATGTGTGCCTCGTGCGCCACGCCATCGCCACTGCCAATGCCTACGAGATCGAGCAAAAGGAACACCGCTGCCACATACATCAACTTCACGGGACCGATGAGGATCAGGTTCACTTGCATATCGGGGCGATAGGCCGCGATGCCCATGAACACGCCCAACGCACTGGCCGAAGCACCCATTATTCCAAGTCCAACACCACTGCCATGAACCCCGGGTAGGAGCTTCGAGACCAGGATGAACAGTGCCATGCCGCTGAGCCCTGAGAGCAAGTAGTACCCCAGCAACCGCTTGCCTCCGAGCAGGTCCTGGAACAGGCGCCCTCCGAACCAAAGCAGGATCATGTTCCAGAAGATGTGTCCCAGTCCCGTGTGGGTGAACATGTAGGTGATCAACGTCCATGGACGGCTGATCAGCGTGCCGAGGTCGGCGGTGGAACGGAGCCATTGCAACAGGTAGTGGTCGCGCAAGGCTTCGGCACCGGCCGAGTTACCAGCGGCTGGCAACAAGACCAACTTCACCAGTACCAAGGTCACGAACACCGCAACGTTCACCAGGATGAGGCGCACCGTCATGCCGCCCATCCGCCATTGCATCCGTAGATCTTCCTGAATTCCCATCGTTCGCTTACTAACGCACGGCAACCCTACTTCCGTTCGCCGCGCCCCCAAAGTTCGGGGTCACCATGCTGCATACCACCACCGTTCGTGGATCGTCCTTCAACATGGCCCTGGTGGCTTCATCCACCCCGGTGGCGCCAAAGTCGGATGAGCAGGAAACCCACCACCATTCCACCCAGATGTGCCAAGTGTGCCACGTTGTCGCTCGGATTGGTCTGTAGGCTCTGATACACGGTGATGCCCCCATAGAGCAACACGAAGTACTTGGCCTTGATGGGAACCGGTAGCGGGAATAGCATGAGTTCCACGTTCGGGAAGGTCATGCCGAATGCCAGAAGCACGCCGTAGATGGCGCCTGAGGCACCTACCATGGGCACATTGAACAGGGTGTTCAACTGTCCCATGGCCCAGTTCGAATAGTTGCGCCCTGAAGCCCAGAGGTCGCTGCCTTGAAGCACCACCTCCTCATACTGTTCCGTGGTGAGCATGGTGTTCAGTTGTGCGTATTCCCAAACGTGAGCGGCGCTATAGAACAAGGCCGCTCCCACACCGGTGATCATGTAAAAGCTCAGGAAGCGCTGGCTGCCCCACTTGTATTCCAGAGGGGGGGCCAGCATGTAAAGGCCCAACATGTTCAGGAACAAGTGACCGATACCACCGTGCATGAACATATGCGTGACCAATTGCCAAGGCCGGAACAAGGGGGAGCTGAAGTAGTGCAGGCCCAAGTGTGTGTCCATGGCGACACCACCCCAATTGCCCAACCCGGTGACCTTCACCAGGAACATGATCACATTGATGATCAGGAGGTTCTTCACCACCACGGGTAGTCCGGAGAAGGGATTGGCGTCGTAGCGCATGGGCGGCGAATTTACGGCAGGTCAGGTGGTCGCTGTCGGCCTTGCTCCACCGAGGCCTATCGGTCGTTGGCCCGGCGCATGCGCACCTCCACGCGCCGGTTGGCTGCACGTCCGGCTTCGGTCGTATTGTCCGCCACAGGTTCGCGACTCCCGGCGGCGCGCACATCCACCCGGCAATTCCCGGCTCCGAACTGGACCAGGGCATCGCGCACAGCCTGGGCGCGCATCAGGGATAGGCGATCGTTCACACCTTCGGTGCCGCTCGCATCCGTGTGGCCGGTCACTTCCACCCAGGCTGCCGGGTCCAGTTCCTGCGCCCGCCGCACCTGTTCCACCAGGTCCAGCACCGCGCTGTTCGGCATATGGTCAGCCACATCGAAATGGATCAGCACTTCCTCGGCGAACGGATCCTGCCCCTGTTGCTCTTGTTCCTGCACCTGCTCCTGCCCCTGCTCCTGCCCCTGCATCTGCCTCTGCTCCTGTTGCACTACCTCCTCGCAAGGGCATTTCCGTTCGCACCCTTCCACGGTGCCCACGCGCCAAAGCGACACATCGTCCACGAAGTAGTAGGCGAAAGGACCTCCACTTCCATCGCGCTGCACCACCACGGTGCTGTCGTCCTTGATGAAATTACCCAGCACCAGGCTTGCACTGCACCCCGGTGCATCGAGGGTCGCACAAAGTGTGGTCCAGTCCGAGGTGTTGTCCATCAATGATCCTCCTGTCGTGGTCCATGCCACAGGCAAGGGAAGCACTTCGCGTCTCCGGTCCATGGTATGGTGGTCCACCAACGCCACACCGATGCGGTCCACCGCATAGTCGTAACTGCCATCGCGGAGGATGCGAAGACGCAAGGCATACTGCCCGCACGGGTCCAAGGGGTGCTTCAGCGGGGTGTGTATGAATTCCCGATGGTCCACGTTCACTGCGCTGTATAGGTAGATGCCGCATTTTCCTACCATCAGGTCGGGGGTTCCACCACTCGCGTTGGTCCAACTGGAGGCGTGGCTGGGTTCGTTGCGGTCGAACCCCGGGTCGGGTATCAGGTCCAGCTCCGTCGGCGGGGCTCCGGGATCGTCCGTACAGCTTTTCGCCAGGGCAAATCCGTTCTCTGCATCACCCTCCATCACCGCTTGTACGGAAACAGCATCGACATACACGTAGCTCTGAGCGGCCAACAGCTTCCGACGTAGCGCGCGCCCTTTATCCGGGTCCAGGTCCAAGGCCCCACGCTTCTTCATGTTGTGCAAGAGCCCGTCGCCTGTGTTCGTGGTCAGCGCCTTCCGGCTGCTACGGTCGCAGGGGTGGAGGTTGCCGAGCACCAGATAACGTTCGCCTCCACGTGCGTTGTAGATGCCTTCCACCAGCATCCAAGCTGCGGTGTCCTGGAGGAACGCGTTCAACGGACGTTCCACATGGGCATGTCCGATGATGCTACCCATTCCTCCTTTGCCGCTGTGATCTTCGGCACTGAAGTGGATGCCGATGCGGTCGGTCATGTAACCACTGAGGTCCGCCAAGCTCACTTGGAATCGGACCCTGTACTTGCCGCCATTGGTCAGTGGGCGCTCCAGTGCCAACTGCAACCACTCACGGCTCTGGCACTCATTACCACCATGCGCGGTGAGCACCAATCCGGCGTAAGCGTCACCCTCGTAGGGCGCTTGTGTGCCCGCCCAATTGGATGGGGTGCCCATGACCTCACTGCACGCATGGAAGTATCCTGGCATGCCATTGATAGCTCTTACATCCTCCAGACCTGCCACAGGCTTCTTGTCGAACCGGGTCGGGCACTTTCGGTGGTCCTCGAAGCCGCCGTTGCGCACCAGTTCCTGGCCGTGCATCAAGACTGGCAACAGCAAGGTGAGCAGCGTGAACGGTCGCATGGCTGGGCCTCAGCGCTCGAACCGATCCTTCAGTTCATCGAGGCCGTAGGTGATCAACGTGGGTTTACCGCCTGGCGTATGGTAGGGGTTCTCACACGCGAAGAGCCGGTCGATGAGGTCATGCATCTCGGTGTTGCTCAGGTTCCGACCCGGCTTGATGGCCATGCTACGCGCCATACCACGCGCCAAGGCCTTGTGCCGTTCGTTACGCAGCCCTCCCTTTTCGCGCTTGAGCTGGTCCAAGAGTTGTTCGAGGAGCAGTCCGGGATCCTCGTCGGCAGCCTCCGCGGGCATGCCGTTCACTTGCACGGTACGACCACCGAACAGTTCCAGGTCGAAGCCCATGCTGCGCAGATCGGGCAATACCTCCTCCACCAAGGCAAGGTCGGCCGCGCTCAGTTCGAGGTGGCGGGGGAACAGTTCCGTTTGGCTGACACCAGTGCCTTGCTCCAACAGCTTCAGGTTGCGCTCGTACAGGATGCGTTCGTGGGCCCGTTGTTGGTCCACCACCATGAAGCCGCTACGCAGTTGGGCGAGGATATAGGTTCCATGCAATTGGAACACCGGGCGCTCGCCAAGGGGCAGGTCCTGTTCCCGCGAGGGTAGGATACGGTTGGGAAGCACCGATGTGGTCACGGGTGTATCCTCCACCGGCGTGGCCATACCCATTTGGAAGAGCTGTTGCCATCCTTCGGCACTGGGACGAGGTGTCTGGCTGAAGGCGCCCAGGTCGTTCGGTCGCCAGGCAGGGACGCGTCCAGCCTCGGGTTGCGCGGTGGCCAGCATGGCAGGTTCGGGCTCGAAGTCCAGGCTTGGAACGATGTTGAAGCGTCCTAGCGCACGGCGCACGGCGGCATGGACGATGGCATAGACCATGCGGTCGTCACGGAACTTGATCTCGGTCTTGGTCGGGTGGATGTTGATGTCGATCTGCGCCGGATCCACATCGATGTACAAGAACCAGGACGGATGGTTCTCGCGTGTGACAAGTTCGTCATAGGCTTTGCGCACCGCATGTTCCAAATAGTTGCTGCGGATGTAGCGTTGGTTCACGAAGAAGTACTGTTCACCCCGCGAGCGCTTGGCGAACTCCGGTTTGCCTACGAAACCGCGCACGCTGATGAGATCCGTTCCTTCCTCCACCGGTACCAGGCGTTCATCGTATTTGCGACCGTAGAGGCCCACGATACGCTGGCGCTGCAAGGCGCTGGTGCTGAGCCCCTCGGCTCCCCCGCTCAAATTGAACTCCTCTTGATCATTGCTCACCAGTTGGAAGCCGATCTCCGGGTGAGCGAGTGCCACGCGGTGGAACTCGTCGTGGATGTGCTTGAGTTCCACACCATCGCTCTTGAGGAATTGGCGCCTGGCGGGCACGTTATAGAAGAGGCTACGCACGGCCAAGGTGGATCCCGGAGCTCCGGCCACAGGTTCTTGTACACGGATCCGGCTGCCTTCGATCAGTACGCGCGTGCCGAGGTCCTGTTCGGGTTCGCGCGTTCGAAGCTCCACTTGCGCAATGGCAGCGATGCTGGCCAGCGCCTCGCCCCTGAACCCCTTCGTGCGAACCGCGCTCAGGTCGTCCGCCTGACGGATCTTGCTGGTGGCGTGACGCTCAAAGCTGAGGCGAGCATCGCCCGGGCTCATGCCCTTGCCATCATCCGTCACTTGGACCAACGTCCGCCCGGCGTCCTTCACCACGAGAACGATCCGCGTTGCACCTGCGTCCACGCTGTTCTCCAACAATTCCTTCACCACGCTCGCTGGCCGCTGCACCACTTCGCCTGCGGCGATCTGGTTGGCCACATGGTCGGGCAACAGACGGATGATGTCGGCCATCTCAGAGGTTCGGGAAAAGGGGTGTCAACGCACCAGGTGGCGAAATTCGGTATGGTCACATGCCCGATCCGTGGGCCGACCGCGAAGGTAACCGTTGACTGCTGGCTCTTGAATGCCGAGCGTGAATGCTCACTACTGCTTGATGACCTTGAGCCGTATCGGAGGTTTCCCACTTCGCGAGCTCAACTCCAAGACGTGAACTCCGTGCGACCACTGTGAACAATCCAATTGTTCACTCTTCCAAGGCCCTTCCAACACAGTACGACCGTGTACGTCGATCACGCGGAAACGAGCTATATCATCAGCTGGTCCTTTCAGTTCAATTTGGTCGGTAGCGGGCATCGGCCACACAGTCCATTGATCCCGAAACCCGCGCTCGGGAACATCATTGGCCAGTGTGCAGAAAAAGCCTTCTGACTGGAAAACCAGAGCGGCATTTCGTGTATGGCAATGCAGTGCATCCGACCACTCAAAGGGAGCGGCAAGGATCCCGTTGGCCGGGTTCCAACCGGTTGTAAGTCCTATGCCTTCGATCAGGTCAGTGAACGGCGGATGATCAGGTCCATCCGCAATGCGCCATCGCCTGTGCCATCCATCGTTCAATGCAACACTGTCCATCGCAACCACGAACAATTCAGGTTCTTCGAACAGGTCTGGATTGAAAATGGTATACGGATAAGGACCTATGGCCATGTTCATATCGAACAAAAGATACTCTTGCTGGTCCCCACTCGGTGAAACAGCATAGGACATCTTGAGCAAAGTGTCCTCTCGATAGTACATGAAGTCCTCATCAACCACGGTATAACTGAAGTAGGCTGCTGTGTCGAACGTTCCACCAATAGGCTGAACGCTACAGTGCCTTATCAGTTTCAACCTTGAATAGACCTGCTCGTTCCATACGACACTGCCTATCAGGAGGATCCGATCATTGCACTCGTGCCATTCGTAGGGGCTGCTAACGCTTCCAGGCTGCAGCCAACGATGCGATTCAACCCATTCAGCATCCACCAAGGGCAAAGGACGATAACTCGATTGCGCCCAACAGATGGTCCAAGTTGTATAGCAAAGAGACACTATCAGCCAACGCATGGTCCGAATATCAAGCAACCTGTATGGGATCTCGAAAGAAGCTATGCCATCTTTTCCAAGATGGAAGGTACATCGAAGATGAGGTATGTTCGGCACCAACCGAAACATGTCGGCCATCTCAGAGGTTCAGCAGACCAAAACTGCGGATCAGCAGGAAGAGCACCACGCTCACTCCCACCAAGGTCAGCGCCAACCGGGCCATACGCCCATTGCCTTGGTGCTGACGTTGCCAGCTGTGGCGCATCCGCTGGCCAAGCAGCGCGCGGTCGTTCGCCAGCAACTCAATCGTTTCACCACGTTCACGCACGCGTTGCAGACGCTCCTTACGCGCCTCTGCTTCAGCATCGTAGAACCGCGTGGGCATGTCGAATCCCCGTGGACCACGTTGGCGGAACACGCTGAACTGGGCGGGCAGCTTGGGGGCTTTCATCGGTCCGACACCAAAGGTAAGGCGCCTGTTGAAGCACCGGGCCTGACCGTTCCTCGTTCTTCGAATGCCTGACATACAAGACCCCTGGTAGGCAGCGTTCCTTACCGGCCCCACACGCTGCTTGTTCAAAACTGGCCCGGTTCGTGCGCTTTACCTCCCGCTGGCCCCGGTAGTTTCGCCACACATGCCATTCTCCCGCGAACGACTCCTCTTGTTCCTACTGCCTGCCGCACTGCTTGCGGTGAGTAGCACACCGCCCCATGGCCGTTCCATGGGCATTGCGCCGCCCTTCCTCGCTGCTCCGACCCCCTGGGCCGATTCCGTGTTCAGCACCCTCTCCCTGGATGACCGTATCGGTCAGTTGATGATGGTGGCCGCTTATTCCAACAAGGACGCCAAGCACGAGGCGGAGATCGAGGCCCTTGTTCGCGAACGTAACATCGGTGGGCTGATCTTCTTCCAGGGTGGTCCGTTGCGGCAGGCCCACCTCACAAACCGTTACCAAGGCGCTGCACGTACGCCCTTGTTGCTGGGTATGGACCTGGAGTGGGGGCTGGCCATGCGCTTGGACAGCACCATCCGCTTCCCGCGCCAGATGACCTTGGGCGCGCTACGCGATGATGCGCTCATCACGGAAATGGGCTTGGAGATCGCCCGGCAGATGAAGCGCCTCGGTGTCCACGTCAGCTTCAGCCCGGTGGTGGATGTGAACAACAACCCGGCGAACCCGGTGATCAATGACCGCAGCTTCGGAGAGGATCGTGAAACGGTGGCCCGTAAAGGGATCGCCTACATGCGCGGGTTGCAGCAGGGCGGTGTCATTGCCACGGCCAAGCACTTCCCCGGGCACGGCGATACAGACAGCGACTCGCACTACGCCCTGCCGTTGATCGCGCACAGCCGCACCCGCTTGGATTCCATGGAGCTCTATCCCTTCCAGCGCTTGGTGGACGAGGGTTTGACGGCGATGATGGTGGGCCACTTGGAGGTTCCCGCGCTGGACAGCACCAAAGGACAGCCGAGTACCCTGAGCAAGCCGATCGTGAGTGGTCTCTTGGAGCAGGAGTTGGGCTTCCGCGGTCTGGTGTTCACGGATGCGTTGAACATGAAGGGTGTTGCCAATGCGGAGAAGCCCGGCGAGATCGAACTGCGTGCACTTCTTGCAGGCAACGATGTGATGCTCTTCCCACAGGACCCCGTGAAGGCCATCGAGCGGATCCGGACGGCCGTTGCTTCCGGCGAATTGGACCGGGTAGTGATCGACCACAAGTGCTTGAAGGTCCTGCGCGCCAAGGAGTGGGCCGGGCTGGACCGGAACGTTCAGGTACGCACCGAGGGCCTTCATGCCGACCTGAACACCACACAGAGCAAACTGCTGCGACGCAACCTCTATGGTGCGGCCATCACTGTCCTCAATGATCGCAATGGCATGCTGCCATTCACCGACCTGGGTGCGTTGAAGGTGGCCTCGGTCGTCATCGGCGATAGCTCAGGGAATGGCTTCCAGCGTAACCTGCAGCGTTTTGGTGCGGTGAGCACGTTCGCCGTCCCCAAGTCGATGAAGCGCGATTCACTCACCGCATTGCTCAACCAGCTTGAGCGGTTCGATCGCGTGATCGTCTCCATCCATGGTACCACCTATCGCGTCGCAAAGGACTTCGGGATCCCGGAGACGGCCATGGACATCGTACGAGAGATCGCCGCGCGCAAGTCCACAGTCCTCTGCCTATTCGCGAACCCCTACCGCTTGACCCGTGCCTATGGTGCGCACTACTTGGCGAGTGTTGTGGTGGCCTACGAAGAGACCGATGACACACAGGATCTGGTCGCACAGGTCATCTACGGTGGACGAGGGGCCAATGGCCAGTTGCCCATCACAGCATCGTCCTTCTACAAAGCAGGCGATGGCCACGAATTGTTGGCCAATGGACGTTTCGGCTATACGTTTCCGGAGGGTGTGGGTATGCAGAGCCTTGATCTCGCCACTGTGGATGACATCGTTCGCACGGGCATTGATGCCAAAGCGTATCCGGGGTGTCAGGTGCTGGTGGCCGTGGATGGTCAGGTGGTGATGAACAAGGCCTACGGACATACCACGTATGCACGCACGCAACGCGTCCGCACCGACGATCTCTATGACCTGGCCTCCATCACCAAGGTGGCCAGCACCACCCTTGCGCTCATGGAACTGGTGGATGAAGGGAAGGTCGATATGGACAAGCCGCTCGGTCATTACCTGCCCGAGTTGGACGATATGTCAGTGGCCCACGCACGCATGGGCCTGCGCGACATCCTGACGCACCAGGCCGGGCTCAAGGCCTTCGTGCCTTTCCAGAACCGGATCATGAGGGACGGTCGTTTCAACCCCGGTGCCGTGAGCGATACTTCCAGCGAGACCCATGGCATCCGCATCGCCGAAGGGCTGTACTTGCACAACACCTACCGCGATAGCTTGGTGAGCTGGGTGCTGCGCACACCGTTGGGCGCCAAGGGCGAGTATGTCTACAGCGACATGGGCTACTACTTGTTACAGGATGTGATCGAACGGCTGAGCGGCATGCCCTTGGAGCGGTTCGTGCAAGAACGGTTCTATGGCCCGCTCGGGGCGGCCACACTCGGATATCGGCCGTATGAGCGGTATGCCGTGTCGCGCATCGCGCCCACGGAGAACGATCAACTCTTCCGCAAGCGCCAGATCCAAGGCGATGTACACGACCCCGGTGCGGCCATGAAGGGTGGTGTGGCCGGGCATGCAGGCTTGTTCGGCAGTGCGAACGACCTGGCGAAAGTGATGCAGCTCCTGTTGAACAAGGGGGTGTATGGTGGCAAGCGTTACCTGAGCGAGGCCGTGGTGGAGGAGTTCACCAAGTGCCAGTTCTGCAAGCCGGATGGCAAGGGCAATCGCCGCGGATTGGGTTGGGACAAGCCGGTGCAAGGAAAGGGCGGGCCCACCTGTGAATGCGTGAGCTACGCCAGCTTCGGTCATACCGGTTTCACCGGCACCATGGCCTGGGCCGATCCCGAGCAGCGGGTGGTCTACATCTTCCTGAGCAACCGCGTATACCCCGATGCCAGTGAGAACAAGCTGGCCAACATGGGCATCCGGACCAAGGTGCAGGAAGCGGTGCATGATGCGGTGGCGGCGCGTGTCAAGGCGACCCCGGTGAAGCCGGTGGCCACGGAGGCGTTGCGGCGTTGACCGGATATCCCGGCCAACTCCCGTTCATCCTACCCCGGTCCGTGCAACACACTGAACAGGCTAGTTTCATCCTTCGCAGGACCCACTCAACTCGTCCTTGTTCCTTTTCAGCCATGCGCAGCTTCCAGCACACTGACAAACGCACGTGGTCCTTGTTGGACGATCAAGGTGCTGTGCTGGGCTCGCTTGTGCGTACCAAGTGGCACGGCATGGGCGCGGAGATCGTGTTGGCACAAGGGGTGTACGAAGTGAAAGGCATGAAGGGCTTCACGTCCAAGACCGCGGTGTTCTCGGGTGATCTGCCGCTGCGCGTGGCCAGCTACGGATGGAAGGGTATAACCATCAAGGACCCGCAAGGTGTAATGCCCGTTGTTACGGTGCGACGCGAACACCTGTTCAGTGGCACCTATGTGATCAACGCCAGTGACCGCGGCCAGATGAAGATGCGGTTGCGCATGAACTGGAAGCGGTTCGACACGGAACCCGAGTTCATCACCGCCACCGGCGAGGAGCTTGATCCGTTGACGGTGCTGTTCGCACTACACGCCATCCGCGTGCAACAACAACGCGCAGCCGGGGCCGCAGCCTAATTCATCCACACGATCGCCCCGTTCAGGACGGAAGCGAAGCTCACCCAGAGCAGGTACGGTACAAGCAAGTAGGCCGCGGTGCGCTGGATGGGTTCGAACAGGCGCATGCACCACACGATGGCGATCCACAACAGCACGATCTCCGTCAATGCGAGTTGTGGCGACCTCAACCCGAAGAAGAGGATGGACCACAATGCGTTCAATCCCAACTGAAGGATGTAAGCGGCCAAGGCGCGGCGCTTCACCGTGGCCTCCGCAGTACTGCTCCACACCAGCCCAGCGGCGACGCCCATCAGGATGTAGAGCAGCGTCCATACGGGCCCGAAGATCCAGTTGGGCGGGTTGAAGGAAGGCTTGTTGATGCCGGCGTACCAGGTGTTGATGGCATCGGCGGTGATCAGGCCGCTGGCGGATCCGATGGCTACCGTACCGACCACGGCGATGAGGATCTTGATGGGGGAGGAGAGCGTCATGTTTCAGAAGGGATAACCGATGGCGATGTTGAAGATGAAGTTGTCCGAGAGGCGCGCGAACTGGTCGTTGAACACCCAGCGGTCACCTTGCGGAAGGTCGGGGCGGCGCAGGGGCGTGGCTAGGTCGAGGCGTACCACGATCACTTCCGGATCGAAGCGGATGCCCGCGCCACCACCAAAGGCCAGTTCATCCACAGCGGTGTTGAAGTTGAACTTACCGCCGGGACGTTGGGGGTCATCGTTGATCAACCACACGTTGCCCGCATCGGCGAATACCGCTGCTTTCACAAAGCCGGAGATGGTCCACCGGAACTCGATGTTCGCCTCGAACTTGATGTCGCCCACCTGGTCGATGAGCAGGTTGCTGTCATCGCTCGGGCGGTAGGTGCCTGGCCCCACACTGCGCGCCCGGAACGCGCGGATACTGTTGGTGCCACCGCTGAAGAACTGTTTCACATAAGGCACGGTGCTGCTGTTGCCGTACGGTGCGGCCACGGAGGCCAAGACCCGCCCCACCACCTGCGATCCGTGCGTACCCACGGCCTGGTACCACCGCACTTCCGGACGCACACGCACGAACTGCGAGTAGCGCTCGCCGAAGAGGGTGTAGCCTTCCTCCGGGCGTGGGCCGCCGATAGTGGAGAAGAGCGACGTGAGGTTCCCACCTTCGTCCACGCCGAAGCTCATGAGGAACCAGGACCGGTCGTTCCTTCGCTGCTGTGTGCTGCGGGTGTAGGTATAGCCGGCTCCGAGGATGAACTGTTCCTCGAAACTCCGGCGGATGGCGAGGTTCGCCGAGAGGAAGGCATCGAAGCTGGGACTCGTATAGTAGAGGTTGTTGTAGCTGATGTCGGGGATGCGCAGGTCGTGCCACACGCGCACGTTCTGCCGCCACACATAGCTGTATGCGAGGTTCGCCGATTCCAGTCCGTACAACCCGATGCGCCGGAACAGGCCGTAGCCGATCTCCACCCGTGTGCTGGGCACATAGGACCGAGCGCTGCGCAGGAAGTTGAACACCAGGATCCGCGGGACGCTCAGCGCGGCCTTCGCACCGATCTCGTAAGCATTGGTGCCCTTGCCCGCACCGGCCAATTGCGTCTCGAACCGCGTGTTCATGTCCACGGTCAACAGCTCCGCTCCGCGGAAGAGGTCACGGTCCTTGAAACCCACTTTCAAGCCCGGACCGGCGAAGTTGTTGCTCTTGCTCACTGCGTTCAATTCACTGAACAGGGAGAAGCGCTTCATCGGGGTCAGCAGCACATCGGCGCGCAGTATACCGAGCTGTATATTATCCTCGGTGTAGTCCACCTTCACACCGCTGAAGACGCCATAGCTGCCCAGGAATTGCTGGGTCTGGTCGGTACGGCGCTGGGAGAAGGGTTTGTCGGGTTCCACGAACACACCGAGCGTTATGGAGCGCGGCCGGTACATGTTGAGGTAGTCGATGTAGAGGAGGCTGTCCACCACGGTGGTGTCGCTCGGCGGGAGCACCGGGTCGTGGTCGCCATGCACGTATACATCGCCCACGGTGTAGCGCCTTCGTTCGTCGGCACCGGCCTCATTCTTCACCCGCAAACGTATGTCCACCAATAGTCCGCCAACAGTGGTGTCGGCCACGAAGACCAGGTCATCCTCGCTCAATCGGTAGTAGCCGGTGTTGCGCAAGGTGCCGGCCACACGGTTGCGTTCCTCGATGAGCTTCGATAGCTGGTACGGGTCGCCGGGTGCGATGGTGGCCCGTCGCCTCGCCCGGTGGATGCGTTGTTCCAGGGTGTCGGCCTGCGCACTGCTGTCCGCATAGAGGATGTTGCGCAAGCGATGGGGCTGTCCGGGCTGCACGGTGAAGACCACGCTCGCTGTTCTTTCGTGTGACTCAACGCGGTGACTGGCGCGCGCCTTGAAGTAGCCGCGGTTGTGCATGCGGTTCTCCAGGGCGGCCACGATGTCGTCCAGGGGCACTTGGTCCAGGTACACGGGCGGTGATCCGATCTTGTACTTCAGCAGGTTGCGCAGGCCCTTGTTGGGTCGCTTCGGTTCCTTGGTCATGTTGAACAAGGCCACGGTGGGGCGCCTGCCGAAGAGGCTGGTGTTGGGCGTGGGTGTCACCACGCCCTGGAGTTCTTCCAACGCGCCCCGCGGATCCGCTTCCGGTGTTTCGGTGAAGGCGATATCGAAGGAGGCGAACAAGGGCCGTTCCTCGGACGCGTACTTCAAGCCGGTGCAACCGGAGAGGCCGAGCGCGGCGATCACCACCATATGTAGGCTCGCCTTCCTCATTCCTCTTCCTCCGTCTTGCGCAGCCGTTCTTCCTCTTCGCGTTGTTTGATCGCTTCACGTTTTGCCACTCGTGCTTTTTCGTTCTCCTCGAAGTCCTTGGTGAACATCAACGCCACACCGCTCGTGGTGATCTCGCCATCATACAGGTCGAAAGCGTTCTCATGGTAGCCACGGATCCGGAAGCGACCGTCCTTGGTGAGGTCGTAGAGGATCGCGTATTGCGCTGCCCGCGTGTTGCTCACGTTGCTCACCTGGCTGTTCGTTTCGTCCACGCCCACACTTCCGCCAACCTCGAAACTGAGGCGTTCGTTCAGCACGCGTTTGCTCACTTTGTAATCCACGGAGGTGCGCTGGTAGGTCTGGTTGCCGTTCGCTTGGTCGTAGGTGTTCACGCCCAGTTGCACGTCCACCCCCTTGATGAACTTGCCGGTAAGTTTGTTCATCTGGTCGGTCAGCAGGCCGTTCACGGAGTTGCGCGCGGCGCTCGTGGCGATGCCGCTGCTGGGTGGACCACCGGAGGCTTCGTCTTGGATGAAGCTGTTCATCACCAATAGACCGAACACCTGCTTGTTCCTCTCGTCCACATTGCCGCTCTGGGCCAGTTGGTCCAGCCTCGAACTCACTTGCGGATAGCTGTTCCGCAGGCCGCGGTCCAGGTCGATCCCGAAGTCGATCTTGGGGTCGTTCACAGCACCACCCACGGAGATGATCACAGAGAAGGGCAGCGGCTGCTGCAACCGATTGCGTTCGCTGTCGGCGATGCCCGTGCTGCTGCTGGCCACCAACGGGAAGGGTGCGCTCTCCGAGGTGTAGCGTGCTCGGATGTCCATCGCGGCCTTGATCGGGTCACCGGTCCATCGGATGCTGCTGCCGTTGACCAGCTCGAACCGCTTTTTCACGAGGCCATAGAACTCCAGCGTGTAGCCGCCTTTGTCCACCACGAACGGACCGCTCAGGTACATCTCACCGTCGGGTTTGTAGCGGAACACCAGATCACCACTGCCGCTGAAGGTGGCCTGGTCGCCGGTTGTGGGGTCGAGGACGATGGCGAATTCAGCCTGCTTGTCCACACTGATCGCCAGGTCCAGTTCCACACCGGGCAGTTGTGCTTTGAGCGAATCGCGCATCACTTCGCTGTCCGAAGCGCTGGTCAACGTGTCGATGGCGGTGAGGTCGTCGGTGAAGATCACAATGCCTTGCGCGTCCACCAGTTCCACCTTGCTGCCGGGCAGTACCACACTGAACTTGGTGCCGGGCAAAATGCCGAGTGCGCCTTTGAGCACGGGGTTCCTCGCGGTCCCACTGATGCGTAGGTCCATGCTTGAGAACAGATCACCATAGAACAGTTCGTTCTGTTTGAAGGTGCTGTTGATCATCTGGAACTTGTCCGTGCGGAGACGCAGGTCCAGCTTGGGCTGCGCCGGGTTCGTCATGCCCACATCGCCGTCCAGGTTGAAGGTGTTGCCGAGGGTGTCGCGCAAGTTGAAGTTGTTGAAATGCGCGCCCGCATCGTCCATTGTGAGGCGTTCGTTGGCGAGGGTATAGCGTGCACCGGTCATCTCCACACCGATACCCGCGTTCACGAAGGTGAGGTCACCGTTCATGGTGGTCTTCGCGTTCTTCAACCGGTAAGCCACATCCCCTTTCACACCACCACTGAGGTCGTACAGATATTCGTCCACGAAGGGTTTCAGGAAGCTCAGGTCCTTCAGGTCGAGGTCCGCGCTGGCGTCTACTTCGGTGGCGGTACCGGTGGTGATGGTGACCAGGGCGTTCAGGCGATTGCTGGTATGGGAGAGGTCCAGCTTCGCGGCGTATCGATCACGCTGCGGTTGCTTCATGGCGATGGTGAGTTGGCCCAGTTCCGTGCCCAAGGCATGCAGGTCATCAATGGTGAGGTCCGCGCGCACCAGGCCGGTCCCATCGTTGGGCACGAGGATCTCGCCGTCGATGGTGCCTTCTGCCAAGGGAATGCTGTCCATGGTGGAGACTATCCTCGCCAGCGTACCGATCTCGAATTGCTTGAGGGCAACGGTCAAGTGTTCCGCACCGGTGCTCAATTGCACCTGTTCTGCGCCGGAGGAAAGCGTGAAGTGTTCGGCCTCCATGGTCCTCTTGCTGAAGCGGAGCACGTTCTGCGCATCGGCGGACCACGTTTGTTCGTTCAGCACCAGTTCTTCCTGGATGTGCAGGAGGCGCATGTCGTTCTCCGCGCGCAGCTCGGTGCCGATGCGGTAGCGCTCCACTTCGTTCTGGACGATGCGCAAGGTGGTGGTGAGCAGCCCGCCCGCGGTGACGGCATCCAAAGTGAGGCCTTCCACATAGAACTGGTCGTGTTGCGCGCGTTGCAGGCCCACGCTGCCGTTCAGTTTCGGGCCTACCGCATCGATCGTCACGGATAGGTCGTTCACACGCGTGCTGTCGTAGTCGAGGTAGGGAAGGACAATGTCGAGTTTCAGTTCATCCGTGTCGCTGTCGTACCGGCCGGTGAAGGTCTCCAACTGGATCGCGCGCAGTTGCGGCACCACCAATCCGGTGAGCCATTCCGTACGCGGGAGAGTGATGGCAAGGTCCATGTGCTTGCCGGGTGTGGGCATGAAGGTGGTGTCGGCACTGAAGAAGGTGGCGAGCTTTTCCTTCGAGCGCGGCAGCAGACTGTCGGGTGCGATGTTGGTGTGGTAGGTGAGGGTGAGCGCGTCACTGTCCAGTTCCACAGCGGTACTGTCGGTTCCGAGGTAGGCGTGCGCAACGAAGTGCTCGAAGACGAAATCACTTTTCGCGTTGGATAGGCGCAGTCCTTCGGCTACCAGATCCGCGCTACCGCGACCCTCGGCACTGAAGGCCGCTTTGCCCGTCCATTGGCCTTCCACGTTCAACGGGTAGGGCATGAAGCCAAGCGGTTCCAGTTGCGCATTGGCGAGATCCATGTCCAATGCGGCTATCAGGCTGTCTCCCTTCTCCGGCCATGTGCCGTGCAAGGTCAGGTCCACGTTGAGCGGTTCGCTTTCCACGTTCACTGTAGCGTGCAACGAATCCCCCTTCGCATCTGCGATCAGGCGTAAGCTGGTGATGTCGTTACCGTTGAAGCGTAGTTCACGTGGTGTGATCTCCACGTGTGCCAAGCGTGCAGGGGTGTTCATGCGACTGCCTTCGCCGACGAGTGCGAAGCTCAGCGGACCGATGGTGGTATCGCCAGTGATCCGTGAGAGGCGCAGATCGTTCACGCCCATGTCCACCGTGAACGCATCGGGGATCACGCTGTCCAAGCCGGTCGCCGTAAGGTCCCCGACGATGTTGCCGAAGTCACTGCGCAGATCGATCTCGCCGATCACACGACCGTTGCTGCCGTTGGCGTGTGCGTTCAGGTCCAAGCGATGTGGCAACCGGGTACCGGCCGGCACGAAGGCAAGCATGGTCTCGCGCAAGCCACGGCCCATGGTGAAGCGGTCAAGGTCGAACACGAAGGCGGTATTGGGCCATGCGGATGCATTTGCGATACGACCGTTCGCCACGAATACTGTTCCTTGATCGCCGTTCATGCGCAGCGACAAGGTGTCCATGTGTTGCATGGTGCCCGCTACCCGCACATTGGTGGCGTACGTTTCTGGGGAACTGAGGTTCGTAGGAAGAGCAACGCCGAGTGAAGTGAGAAACGGTCGTAAGCGCTGTAGGTCGAGGTCGGTGTGGGCACTGAGCCGGAAGGGCACCAATTCAGCACTGCGATAGAGTGTGGTGAGATCGCCCGGCGCCGCGTGTGCATCGAAGGCGATGGTGTTGCCATCCACCGTGACCGATCCATCGCTCAACTGCATCTCCGCCGGTGTGGCAAGGATGCGCGTGGTGAGTTGCACGGTGGTGTTCGTAGGTCCGGCTCTGGCAGTGAGTTCTTCGATCCGTGCGGCGATGTTCCCGTTGTTCACCACCAGGTCGTTCATCGTTACCGTGAGGTCCTTCACCACCACGTGGTCCATGTCCAACAAGCTGTCGGGCTCCGCGATGGGACCGGTGTGCATGGCGAATTCGCTCTCACTGATCCGCACTTCCTGCGCCTTCGCGTTCCAGTCCTGCACGAAGTAGCGGAAGCCATCGTTCTGGTCCAACCACGGTGGTGCGGTGGTGCTGCTGTCTTTCGGTGAAGTCGCTGTGGTCAGCATCCCGAACCGGAAGCCACGCAGGGTGAGTTCCTCCAGGTCCAGTTGCTGTTGGGTGAGGTCGATCCGATCGGTGACGAGCTTGGCGAAGGGCGCTTCCAGCCAAAGGCTATCACCGGTGTTGGTGGTCTTCATAGTGAAGGCCACGTTCTCCAATGCGATCCCGTTGAAGCGCACGTCCAAACTGTCCAGCGGGTTCGTGAGCGCAGGGTATGGGTTGGGTTTCGACGGACCCGACACCGTGCGCATGGCGATGCGGGTGTCCTTCAGCAGGAGGTCGTCCACGTGGAACTGCATCGGGTCCAGCTGGAAGCGGTCGAAGTCGAGTTCCAGTTCGCCGAGGTGCAGATCGAGGAACAGATCCGATGGTGCCAGTTGCAGATCGAGGTCGATGTTCCGCAGGTCCGCGCTTTCGATGGAAAAGTCCCAGCCGCCGCTGGTATCCTTTGGTGCGGTGGTGGTATCGGTGCCTGCGAGACCGTCGAGTAGGAAGTCGAAATTGAAGGTGCTGTCCGCCGCTTGGGCCACGGTGGCGCGCACATCCTCCAGGATCACCCCGCCCAAGACGATGCGCTTGTCCAGCAGGGCTGTCGCGCCCAGCCGCGCTTTCACCGTACCGGCATACAGGAGCGTATCGCCCTGCTGATCTCCTACATAGAGTCCTTCCAAGCTAAGGCCGATGGGGAAGCGCAGCGCGAGGTGTTCCAGCCTCACCTCAGCGCCGGTCTTCTCGCTCAGGATGGTCACCACCTTCTTCCGCAGGAGATCCTGCACCGGCGGTATATAAATGAGCACGGCTACCACCGCGAGCAGGGCGAAGTGCAATAGCACCAGTCGTACCGACCAACGTAACACTGTACGACCGACCGGTTGCCTGCGCGATGGGTTGGCATCGGCTCCGGTATTCGATCCCTGTGTTGGCAATGGGTTAAATGTACGCTCGCCCGCGATGAGCCAACGGTGTGCCAGAGCGTTCTTACACCATGCGCCGCAGTGTTACTGGCGGTGCTGCTCTTCCGGATGGGGAAAGCGTTCCTCGGTGGATGGGGAGTTGGGGTGTGGCATTTCACCCCATGATCACCTCGGATGCGCACCGGATCTCATCGAACATGGGTGCCGACGGTACAGGTGCGGGTTTGAGAGCAGGGAGCCGCACTTCTAGCTACCGACATTCAGTTCGCGTACCTCACCCTCTTTCGTGATCCAGAGGTATTTGATGATCTCCTTCACCTCCTTCTTCTTGTCGGCCCAGGCTTCGGGCAGTTGGCATTGGAGCGTGAGGTTGTAGGTGTACTGCACCGGTGGTTCGGTGATCTCGGCGTGCAGGACGATGTCGAATTGACCGTAGGGGACCTTGTTGTAGAACAGGGTGTTGCTCTGCTTCACGTCGTTGACGATCTGTCCACGGCGACGGCTGTTCAAGCTGCTCTGGGTGCGCGAACGGTACTGGGTATAGCGGTCCAGCGGGAAGTAGGCACCGTTGCGCTCGGCACCCGTGCGGTGGCTCTCTTCCACCTTGAGGCCCAGCTTTGCGAAGTTGTCCAGTTTCTGGTGCAGGAGCTTGGTGGCGAACATGCGCAGTGTGTCGTAACATGCGCTTTGGTCTACTACGAAGAAGTCCACCTTCACGAGGTCATAGATCTCCTCCTTGGCGGCCGCGGTCACCAAGCGGTCCAGGATGCTTGCATCAGTGAACCGTACGTGGATGTTCTTCTGGATCTCGAAGCCGGCGGGCACCTCTTGATAGGTCTTGCTGAAGAGCTTGCGTGTGGTCTCGATCTCATATACCGGTACGAAGCTGAGCATGTCGGGGAAGACGTCCTTCTCCTTCACGCCGTGCTCCTTCACCCGTTGTGTGAAACCGTCGATGCGCGCGTTCATCAGGCTGTCGGCCTCCTCGGCACTCTGCCCAAGCTGGGTGATGTGGAAGATGGCCAGGTAGCTGTCGGCCTTCATGTTCATCATGGCGTTGACCTCCAGGATGAGCATGTTGCCTTGGATGGAAGCCTTCACGGGTTGTTCGGCCTGTTGGAAGAAGATGCGGCTGTTGGTCTCGTACATGAGGTTGCCCATGGCCTGGGGGTGGGCATGGAGGGCGAGGACTACCGCAGGGATCGCGGCCAAGATTCGGGAGTGCAGGTGCATGATCGGTTCGTTTCGGGAGCGGTACACGGCACCGCCCGAAGCGTTCACGATCCGGAACAATGGTCAGTCCTCGCGCGGTGGAAGTGGCGTCAACCGGCGTGATCCCGCGTAGAGGTCGTAGCGCAGCATGCGGCAATCCAGCGCGCCGTTGAAGAGTTGGATCTTCGGCTTGGGTGTGAGGCGGATGTGTTTGGCGGCCTCAAGGTTGCTGGTCAACACCCAAGCGGTCCAGCCTGTCCAGCGCTTCTTCAGCGTGTCGCCGATCATGGTGTACAACTCCTGGATGGCCTCGGGGCTGCTCTCACTGCCGATGCCCTGTTCATCCATGCGCTCACCATATGGCGGGTTCATGATGAGCATACCAGTACCTTCCGGTGGTTCCAGATCGGCGAAGGCGCTTTGGCGGATGGTGATGCTGTCCTCCAACTGCGCTGCTGCCACGGTGGCGCGGGCCTTGGACACCGTGACCCGATTGACGTCCCCACCGATGATGACTGGCCGCGCCTCGCTGATGCGCGCGATCATGGCTGTGCGGATGGTGTCGTACAACTCCTCGTCGAAGTCCAGCCAGCGCTGGAAACCGAAGGCCGGTCGGTAGATGCCCGGTGGGATGTTGGCCGCGAACAGCGCAGCTTCCACCAGCAACGTACCCGATCCGCACATCGGGTCGACCAAGGGGACCTTGCCATCCCACCCGCTGAGTTGTACCATGCCCGCCGCCAGCACCTCGTTCAAGGGCGCCGCATTGGTCTCCTGCCGGTAGCCGCGCTCATGCAAGGATCCTCCCGAGCTGTCCAGTGAGACAGTGACCCGTTCGTTGATGATGTGCACATGGATGCGCAGCATGGGGTCGTGCAGGTGCACGGAAGGCCTGCGCCCGGTCTTCTCCCGGAAACGATCCACGATGGCGTCCTTGCACTTTTGCGCCATGAATTGGCTGTGGTCCGTCCAGTAGGTGTTCAGCGTGCACTTGATGACGAAGGTGTCGGCATTGCTGAGGAACTGGTCCCACTTGATGCGTTTGATGCCCAGGTAGAGGTCCTCTGTGTTGCGTGCATCGAAGGAGCCGATGGGTACGAGGATGCGAATGGCGGTGCGTAGGCAGAGGTTGGTCTTGTAGAGGAAGCCTTGGTCGCCACTGAAGCTCACCGCACGGTTATGCCGTTCGATATCGCGCGCACCGAGCCGCACGAGTTCGGCACGTAGGACCTCCTCCAGGCCGAAGAGGGTCTGTGCGATCATGCGGAAGTGCTGGCGTTCCATGGTGCGCGAAGGTCGGTGAAGGTGCAGGAACTTCAACCGTTCTTGTACACGATCAACGCCAGCGCGGTGATGAGCGCGATACTGATGAGGTTCACCCGATCGTTGGTGATCCATGCGAAGCCCCGTCGCGCCAGCACACCTCCGACAGCTTGGTCCTGCCAAGCACCCTTGCCCACTTGGTAACGCACCTGGAACCAAGCGCCCAGCACACTATCGATGACCATGCCCGCCACACCCCAGGCGGCGATCACCCCCACGGTGACCAGGTCACCACGGAACAGGGAGGCCGCCGCGATGGCAAGAACCACTGCTCCCGCTGCAGCGCCCATCGTTCCTGCCAGGCTGATCCCTCCTGAAAGACCCGGGGCCACCATGCGACCACTGCGCAGGTCGATCGTGCGACCGCGTACGGCCATACCGATCTCACTTGCCCAGGTATCGGCGGTTGCGACCGCCATGCTGATCGCCATGGCGAAGCGCGCCAATTCCTCCGGCAGGAGTAGGGCCGCCGCGAGGTAGACCCCGCCGTTGCTCCACACCTGTTCGGCATCGCGGGGTCGACCGTGTTTCGCATCGCTGGTGGCGCGGGATCTGCGGGCAAGTCTTCCCAGCAAGGTGCTGCTGGCGAAGAACACCACCAAGGGGATGATCCACTGCGGACCCTGCGCCCACACCACCGCGCATCCGAGCAGTGCTGCGCTCACCGCACCGCCCAGCGTAAGCCAACTCTTGCGGACGCTGAGCCAGGCGAAAGGCATGGCGATGCACACCGTGATCCATGCGGAGCCGAGGTGGTGCCACGCATCGCCATACTGGAGTACTACGAGCATGGCCGCGCTTCCCGCGGGCACCCACACATTGTCAAAGCCGGACGAACCCAGCGCTTCCGCAGCAGCTAGCAACACGCTCAACAGGATCGCAGCGGCCAACAAGGGGGCGAACGGCCAATCGCTCAACGGTGAGGGCCACAGGAGGACCAGACCCACCGTTGTAAGGGTGAACGCAGCACTACCAGCGATGCTCTTGCGGTCGCTGGTGAGGTGGTAGCCGACACTTGCCACGCGGATGCCGACCAGTGCTGCGGCCGCATCGCTAAGCGCGAGCACGGACATGGGTAGCGCGATGAGCCAGCGGTGTTCCGGCGTGGGGAACAGGAGCAACAAGACGAGGTAGGGCAGAGGGAAGAGGGCGATGCCCCAACCGGGCCTGCCGCTGGCTTCACGAAAGAAGCGCCCACTGCCCACCGCGATGAGCAGCACCATTTCCGCCACCCCGACCACCAGGGTGAGCGTGCCGAGGTCTTTCAGGAGCATGGGTGCGATCGCGCAGGCACCCACCGCACCCACGTGCAACACCTTGCGGCTCAACCACTGGGGCCAACGACCACTGCGGTCGAGCCGGTCCATGGCAAGGGTGAGCAGCACAACGGCCGCACCAAGAACACCGAGGATGGTCGTATCGTTGTGCATCGACAGCCCGAAGTAACGCAACCCATGGCCCATTGGATCGAACTTGAGGACCTGCCCGGCTTCCCGCCGTTGCTGCGGCGGTTGCAAGTGGAGTATATCGGCTGGCTGGTGGAACGCTTCGGGGTCTATCGTCCCATGGTGCCGTTCATCACGGAGGCATTGCAGCTGGCGCGCGCCGATCACCTCACGGACCTCGGTTCCGGGCAGGGTGGCCCGATCCGCTTCCTGGCACGTCAGGGATCGCTCGCACACGTGCACTTCATGCTCACCGATCGCTTTCCCACAGCATCGAAGGACCTGCCGGTCAACGTGGAATGGTATGGTCCGCCAGTGGATGCGTTGGGGACGGACATCCCAGGAACAGGACCGCTGACCTTGTTCAACACCTTCCACCACTTCACGCACACCCAACAAGAGCAGCTTATCAGGAACAATCGGGGACGAGGTGTGTTGATCCACGAGGTTCTCCAACCGGACCTGCTCGTGTTCACCAAGATCCTGTTCACCACCACTGTGGGCCAATTGCTCCTTGCGCCCTTCGTGCGGCCCTTCCGGTGGGAACGGCTGTTCTTCACCTACGTTCTGCCGGTCAACCTATTCACCATCACGTGGGATGGGCTGGTGAGCGTGTTGCGCGCTGACCGGCCGTCCCGCTTGCTGGCACGCGTCACCAAAGCGGCGGGACCCGATGCGGTGGTGCGGGGTGGGCTTGCGGGTCCTTGGTGGGCACCCGTGACCTGGGTACATTGCCTGCCTCCCGCTCCATGATCCGCGCGCTGCTCACCTTTTGGAAGTTCACCCGTCCGCACACCATCATCGGTAGCGCGCTCAGTGTTACTGCATTGTATGTGCTTGTGTTGGCGCAGCCGGGTGGTGTTCCTGCACATGCGCAGGTATGGCTACCCAGCCTCCTTGCTGCACTGGCCTGCAACGTGTTCATCACCGGCCTCAATCAATGGAGCGACGTGGAGGTGGACCGGATCAACAAGCCCTGGCTGCCGATCCCGGCTGGACTGCTCTCCCGCAGCGTAGCCCTGACGATCGTGTTGATGAGTTTGATGGTGGCACTGTTGGTGGCCGCTTGGGTATCGACCTTCCTGTTCGGACTTATCGCGTTGATCAGTGTGTTGGGTTGGGCCTATTCCATGCCGCCCATTCGCTTCAAACGCCATCATTTCGGTGCGGCCCTTGCCATCACCGTGGTCCGCGGACTACTGGTGAACCTGGGTTTCTATGCACACTATATGCAGCAGTTGCATGGTCACTTGACCCTCGATCCGATCATCGGTCCGCTCACGGGATTCGTGGCGCTGTTCAGTATAGGTATCGCCTGGTTCAAGGACATCCCGGATACCAAGGGCGACGCGGAGTACCACTTCGGGACCTTGGCCGTGCGTATGGGTCGGGGATCCGCGCTGGTATTGGGTGCCGTGGTGGTGGTGTTGGCCTATCTGGCCATCATCATACCAGCCCTGGTCGGACTATTGCCATACCCAGCGTGGTACACGCTTTCCTTCGGTTTGCCGCTCATCGCATTCGTGACCATGGCCGCGCGGTTGGAGGTGGATGACGACGTACAGGTGAAGCGGTTCTACATGCTTTTCTGGGTCCTGTTCTTCCTGGCATACGTGGTGTACCCGCTGCCCTATCTGCTGGCCATTGATGGGACTTTCTGACATGCTCCAACTGTTCAGGAGCGCGATGCGATCCCATTTATGCAATGATCGACCCTTTTGCATCGCTACTACAACCGGTCCAGCTGCGGACCTTCCGATCCATCCCCTGCATGCGTCATCTGCTCATCGCCCTGTTCGTTCTTGTGTCCATCGCCACTTCCGCGAAGGAACAACCCGTCATCACCACCATCAGCGCCGTCAAGGTCTTCCTCAGTGGTGCCGAGGTGACGCGCACCGGCAAGGCCGATCTGCCGAAGGGCACGGCAACGCTTGTGTTCGCCGGGCTCAGCGAGGAGGTCGATCCGTCGAACATCCAGGTCAGTGGGAGCGGGGCCTTCACCATCCTGGGCGTGCAGCACCGGCTGAATTATTTGGAGCAGCAGCAGGACCGTGCGGAGGTGACCGTGTTCAAGGATCGCATCGCGACCTTGGAAGCGGACATCGAACGCGAGAACAGCCTGCTCGCAGTGGTGGAGAAGGAGGATGCGCGCTTGAGCAAGAACGAGGTGGTGGCCGGGGAGCAAGGGCTGACATTGGCGCAACTGCAAAGCATCAACGAGTACCTGCGTGGTCGTCAGGAGTCCATCGCCATCAAGCGGATCGCGATCCGACACACGATCACCACGCTGAACGAGGAGCTGGGCAAGGTGAAGCTGCAACTCACCCAGATCCAGGGCAAGAAGACGCGCCCCAACAGCGAGGTGGTGGTGGAGGTGAGCGCCAATGCCGCCGTGAGCGCCACGCTCACGCTGAAGTATATGGTTCAAAGCGCCGGCTGGAGTCCCACTTATGACATCCGCGTAGCCGATATCACCAAGCCCATGGAGCTGACCTACAAAGCGCAGGTGTACCAGAGCACCGGCGAGGACTGGGACAAGGTGCAGCTGGCCCTGAGCAGCGGCGAGCCGAACCGGGATGCCATCATGCCCACACTCTACCCTTGGCGGTTGGACTTCGGTACCCCGCGTCAGGCACCTGTGGCGAACGTGCAGCCCGGCTTCAACCCCAACGTCCGCGACGTACGCGGCATCATCCGCGATGCTTCCACGGGTGAACCGCTGCCCTTCGTGAACGTGGTGCTCTCCGATATGACCGGGCAGACCATCAACGGCACCACCAGCAACATCGACGGCTACTATGCCATCGCAGTGCCCGTGAACGGCCGGAACCTGCGCTTTGAGCTCATCGGTTATGGCACACAGCACATGGCCATCACCTCCGGATCGATGAACGTGAACATGGCGGAGAATGCGACACAGTTGAGCGAGGTGGTGATCGCGACCGGAGGGACGCCCGCCAGCTACGGTTATGTGCCCGGAGTTCAAATGAAAAGCGTCCAGCGCATACGCAAACAGCGAGGTGAGCAGGAGGCTCTGCTCTTTGATAAAGTTGAACTCGCCAATGCCTCTATTGCAATAGGAGAGGTCACCGAAAGGGCCACCAGCTTCGAGTTCGCGATCAGTGTGCCCTACACCATCCCCAGCGATGGCAAGAACCACCAAGTGGGTGTGCAGGAGCAGGAACTTGTCAGCAGCTACAAATACTACTGCACGCCGAAGCTGGACCTCGATGCCTTCCTCTTCGCGCAGGTCACGGGCTGGGAGGGCCTGAACCTCCTGGCAGGTCCGGCGTACATCTACTTCGAGGGCACCTACGTGGGCGAGAGCCTGCTGGACCTTGCCGGTGTGGGCGACACCTTGGACATAAGCCTGGGCCGCGACCAAGGGGTCACCGTGCAGCGCACCAAGCGCAAGGACTTCAGCCAGCGGCAGGTGGTGGGCGGCAAACGCGTGGAGAGCGTGGGCTGGGAGATCGCCGTGCGCAACAACAAGGCACAGGCCATCGACCTGGTGATCACCGACCAATATCCCTTGGCCGCCCGCAGCGAGATCGAGGTCAAGCTGGATGAGGCCGGCGGTGCTGCGGTGAACACGGAGAAGGGCTTCCTCACTTGGAAGGTGAAGGTGGAACCGCGCACCAACCAGAAGTGGAGCTTCGGTTATAGCGTGAAGGTGCCCAAGGAACAGCCGGTGGTGCTGGAATGACGGATCGGGAGGCGCTCACCACTTAGGAAGGCCCTTTCCTGTTCACTGGCCTTCACCTCATCCCTTGGGTGGTACGATCCTGGTAGGGATCAACCACTTGGGTGATACGTTCCGCCACGCCAGGTCCAAGGCATATCGGAAGGAACGTTCGCCCACCGCGCCCAGGTCCACGTTGGTCCAACCGTGAAGGCCCCATTTGTTGGGCACCGGGCTGAAAGCGTCCGGCTGTTCCTCGCTGAGCGTGGCCTGTTGCTCGCGGGTGAGCTTCAATACGGCCCGTTCCTCCAACACCCACCAGGTACAATAGATCTTCTTCTTCACGCTGAAGGCCGGTTTTCCGAAGTGGTCCTTCTCGGCCGTACCCGGCATATCCAAGGCCATCGCACGGACCAGCGCTGCTTCCATGGTGGAAAGGTAGGAAGCAGGTGGTCCGTGTCCAGCGGTCGTTTACCTTCACCGTACGATCATGGACCGCATCACCACCCGCCTGGCCGACATGATGATCACCGAAGATGGGAAGGTGATCGAGGTGCATTATCGCGAAGGGCTTGATCTGGATGTGGAGGGACTGATGGAGGTGCAGCTAAGACGGTGTGAATTGACCACGGAACGCTGTGCGATGATCGGCTTCTTCCAAGCAGGAACACTATCCGATCTTGAGGTGATGAAGGTGGACTACTTCGGGTTGACGAACGCGAACGAACAGCTAACCGCGTTGGCCATCGTCACTGAGGACGACCTAGGAGCCTCGATGTCCAGCATCTATTACACCTACCACCCACAGACCTTTCCCACACGCATCTTCCGCAGCGGGGATGAAGCACGTGCCTGGGTGAAGGAGGTCATGGGGTGATCAAGAGCTGCGCTGTGCGGTGATCAACACATCCGTGGTAGGAGAACCGTCGCGGCCCGGGTACGATACACGTTGTACATCCTGCACCGTGAAGCCCGCTGCCACGAGCGCCTGGGTGAGGAATTCGGCCTGATAGAAGGTGATGTAGGCGGCTTCCCCCTTACCGTCGCTGGGTGTTCTGAACCCGCTCTTGGCCGGATCGTCCTCCATGGTGCTCACGTAGAAGACCCCTTGCGGATGGAGTATGGCCCCAGCATCGCGGAACAGGGCTTCGGTCTCCTTCGCTGTGAGGTAAGGCAGGCAGAAGCCACACAGGATGCCATGAAAGGAACGCTGGAGCGACCCGATCTTGCGTGCATCGAGTAGCTGGAACTGCGCTTCAGGGCAAGTGACGCGTGCCAACTCCAGCATCCGGGGGGCGAGGTCCGTACCCAGGATGTCCAGATCGGGACGTCGATCCAACAGGTAGCGGGTGATGTTCCCGGGCCCGCAAGCGAGTTCCAGCACGCTTGATCCGCTGGTCGGCAGCAGGTCCAAGAATCCATCGAAGGACGTGTGATACAAGCTGGTATCCATGAACAGTTCGCGGTAGCGCTCCGCCGCTGCATCGAACACCCGTATGGCGATGGGATTATGGTCCATTTACGATCAGGAATGCGGTTCACCCGAGGATCAGGAGCGACCAGGCGCACCCAAGCGACGCGAATGAGCGTTGGACATCAGTCCTTGACGAACGACCGTCGACCACCATCGCCGAAATGCACGAGGTAGGATCCGGGCACAAGTCCTGCGATGTCCAAGTGCGATGTTCGCTTGCCTTCAAGCACGGTCCGTCCCTGCAGGTCCGTCACCCACACGTGTTCAAGTGCACCGCCTGACCAGAACAGCACATCCGTTGCAGGCACGGGCCACACTCGTCGTTCACTCACCGTACCCTCTCGATCATCGACCCCGGTGAACGACCCGACGGTGATGACGGTGTCCACACTATTGCAAAGAACGTCAGGTGTGAATACGACCAGGTAGTCTCCAGGGGCAAGATCGGTCCAGGTTGCCGTGGTGCCGGGTTGCGGAGGGCCGACTGGTGCCACCTCATCAGGCCAGGTGTAGAGCATCAAACCACCGGAAAGCGGCATGGGAGGTGGGGAGAGCATTCCCGGGGCCGCCAGGATATCCGTGACCGTGATCATACCGTCGTTCGAGCCGGTCGAAGGTTCCGCCCAGTATTCGATCTCTGCATCGAGGGCGAAGCTCACCACGGCTTCACCGTACGCGGTCGAACCACATGCCGAGCGGTCCACAAGATACGTCTGGTAGGTATGGCCGAAGGGAAGCCAATCCCAATAGGCAAGCGTGGCACAAATATCCACTGGCGTTATGCTGTCCATGGCGATGCCGTCCTGAAGCAGGTGGATCACTGTGGAATCACCATACACATGGCAGTTATAACCGTTGAACATGGAAGCACAATAGGGAAGTTCCGCCCAGATCTCCACCGTTATCGCTCCAGCATACACGAACACGTTCTGGTTCAAGTCCCAAGCCAACTGCTCGATCTCGAAGTATACCGTGTCCTGCGGAACGGAGTTGTCGAAGATCACTACATGGTGCGCACCTACAGTGAGGCTATCTGTGTCCAAAGAGGTATCTCCATTGTCCCATTGGCAACTTGGTACTAGTGGGATCCCGTTTGCACAATTTTCATAGTCCAGCACGGCGTGGCCCAACGTATCCGGCCAAACCGGGTGAGCCTTCCAAACACACGCCTGTCCCCATCCATGGACGGCACAGAATATGACCAGCACACTGAGGATCTGGCGCATCGTAGGTGTAGGGTTTCGTTCCATCGTTCAGATAGAAGACGAAGAAGTTATTATGGGTTGCCTTGAACAGTTCCTGACTGCCTGCCTTCGACCTCCCGATCTCCGCAGTGGGCTTTGCCTCCTTCTGCGGTAGTGTGGTTCCCAGGCAAAGCGCGCAGATCCTCCACTTACGGATGGGCAAAGCTTTTGAGAAAGGCAACTTCACCCCACCCAAACGATCCCGTCCTCACCGATGCGCACCAACCGCTCCTTGTACAGCGCACCGAGCGCCTTCTTGAAGGCCTTCTTGCTGATGCCGAACTCGGCGTGGATGTCCTCGGCCGAACTCTTATCACTGAGCGGAAGGAAGCCTTTCGCCTCCAGACGCTTGGCCAGTAGGGCGGTGTGCGCGTCGATGTATTGCCGGTAGCCGATGGGCTGCAGCACGATGTCCAGCTTCCCGTCGGGACGGACGGTCTTCACGTAGCCGGTCAGGCGGTCGCCTACGGATACGGGTTTGAACACTTCATTGGCATGGACCAAGCCGTGGTGCCTGTTGTTCACGATCACGGAAAGGCCCAGGTCGCTGCGGCCGTAAACGAGCAGGTCCACCGCAGCGCGTGGGGCAACGGTCATGGGATCGGCGCTCAACAACCGCTCGATGCGTGTGCTGCCATATACCCGCCGGGCCTTTGGGTCCCAAAAGGCACCCAACACATACCAGCGTCCTTCCTCCATGTCCTTGTGTTGCTCGTCATGAGGAACCAGAAGGGGAGGCTCGAAGCCCCAATCCACCTGTGCTCCTGCGCCACGAATGGCGATCATCCGCAAACGGGCGAAGGTGCCCACCTCCAAACGGGGCGTGCGCGTGGTGGCCAAGGGTCTTCCATCCGCACCCGGGTACACGAACACACGGAGCATACCGTCCTCGCTCCCATCGCGGGGTGCTTCGTTCAAGGGCAGGACCACTTCCTCCGGGTCATCGTCGCCCAGCACCAGTCCTTCGCGTGTTCTACGTAGGATACGGAGCTCCTGGGTACGGCCCATCTGGATCATGGCCGAAAGGTAGGGGGGATGTCCGGCTCATGCAGGCACATCCCGTTCAGGAGGCCCTCCAGCAAAAGGCGTGATCGGATCCCTTCATGCGGGGTGGATCGTTCGGTCATCCCTGTCCGTTCTGTCGCCCATTTTTCCCGGTTCGTCCACTTTCCATGCCGAGGTGGTATTCCCCATGGTGACTTTTGAATGGTGGTCAAGGTGTTCTTGTCCCTCGGTTCTCCAGTCCCATGCGCCTCACTCACCTGATCCCGGTCCTTGTCGTCCATCTGTGGACAGGATATTCGCTCCAGGCCCAGTTGTGTGCGCTGGACGTCTTCGTGGCCAACGACCAGAGCGGTTCGGTCAGTGCGATCGAGAACACGCAGAGCCGGCAGTTCATCAGTTCCCTCTTCCAGGGCATGCAGCCTTGGGGTACGGCTCCTGGGGAAAGTCGTATGGCCATCGCCGATTGGGACAGTCCCAACGTCTGGCAGCAGTTCAGCTTCCCTTCGGTGGGCGCCAGCTACACCACGGAGATGAGCGACGTGCTGGCCTACCAGAACGCACAGCGCGCCTTGCTCGGCGGGACCGACCCGGTCACTGCGCTCACCCGATCGTACCAGCAGATCGGACAGGCGCCCATCGCGGGACGCACCGCGAAGCCCATCATCGTGCTGATGACCGATGCGGACTGCTCCCAAGTTCCTGCAGGCCTCAGCACCTTGGCCACCCAGATCAAGAACGCCGGTGTCACCATCGTGGTGGTCGCCATCGAGGCCGCTTCTTATTGCACGGCGCTCATGGGCGCGCAGGTCGCGAGTCCTGGCGCCTACTTCAGCGCACCTACCTATGCTCAATTGGTGCAGGCCAACGTGCAGCTCGTACAAGCCATGATCAACGCGGGATGCAGCGTGGGGGTGGATCCGAGTTACGACCTCAGCATCGAATTCGACAGCTTCACCGCATCGGGTTGCATCTCGGGCACGCCCTCGTTCCAAGCGGGCTACACCGTGACCAACAATGCCGCCACGGACTTCAATGGTCCCTTGATGATCTCCTTCTACA
>ENA-UOWO01001371-UOWO01001371.1-activated-sludge-metagenome-genome-assembly--contig:-NODE-1371-length-32592-cov-6.898300_pt1 | contig 32592 bp, 23 predicted proteins | sample MGYA00238148_ERZ761564 | MGnify/ENA primary metagenome ERZ761564 (study PRJEB28885, sample SAMN05720194) | activated sludge metagenome | isolation source: Anaerobic digester | place: USA...
ATCGATGCCCCTGAACTGCACCGGAAAAGCGCCAGCCGCAAAGATCATGCACAGAAGGTTGAACGGGTGCTCCGGTTTTTGCTCGAGCGCCTGCAGAGATTTTTTTAAAGTCTGACATGCAGCATTTGAATTCTGCATATAAAGCGCCAGGGCGCGATAAAAAATTACAAAAGCGATTTCGTCGGCCGGCATCTGGTGCTGCCTGCCAAATTCTTCGAGAAGCTCGAGTTCCTGTGCTGCATCGACAAATCTGCATCTGAACAGAAGTCTGATAGCATTGAAATAACGTATAAGATAAACCGAAGCGGCGCTCAGATTGCCTGTTTCCGAAAAATCTTTGTCATGGCCCGGATTATAATTTTCCGGCCGCCCGAGAAGATCGTTGCAGAGAGCCATTATGGCCCGGCATTCAAGATCGGCTGCCTGAAAGTCGCGTGACATTTTTTCGACCCTGGTCAGAAGATTTCTCGCCGCAGAAATTTTTCCGGTTGCGAGCCTTGTTTTCGCAAGGGTAAGCAGAGAAACGCACTGGCCCTGAAGATTGCCGATTGCCCGCTGATCTTCGGCAGCCTGCTGAAAAAAGCGGTCAGCTTTGGCAAGATTGCCTGATTTAAATTCGACAAGTCCGAGATTGGTGCGAAGATTGGCGGTCTGCTGACTTACGGCAGAACCTCTGCACAGTCTGAAGGCATTTAAATAAGCTATTCTTGCTGATTCAAGATTGCCGGTCACCAGATAGGCATTACCGATTGCACTTTCGATGGCGGCGACCCGCGCGGTCTGTTCTGTTGCCATCGCCTTATCGAGAGCCTGTCTGAAACGACCTATGGCTTCGTCAATTTTGCCTGCCTGCCTCAGAATAACGCCAGAAGAGAATTCAAGATCGAGCTGTTCTTTTTCGCTCAGATTCGGAATTTCCCGGGCTGCCTGCAATTCCTTTTCAGAGGCATCGAAACAACTGTTGCGGGCGTGAATGCGCGCCAGCAGTATTCTGACCTGAAATGGCAGCGGTATGCTTTCTTTTTCAGCTTTGGAGCAGAGATCGATGACGCAGTTTGAGAAGCCAAGAGCAAATACTTTTGGCGTAATTCCGGCAAGAATTTCGGTAGCTTCACGGGTAAGCCCGATCATAGGCGCAAGATGCAGGGCTGTATTCAGATTCTTCTCATTGCCGCCTGCAAGAGCATGCAGACACCAGTTTTTCAGAATTGCGGCTCTGGATGCCGGAAAATCATCATTTTGACGTAACCAGAGCAAAAAATATTCGGGAATTGCTTTTTCAGCATCGCTTTGGCTGACATTGAAAAATCTTTTCAGACAGGGGCCGGGATCAGAGTTCAGCTGGCGTTCGAGCTCATTGTTCAGAAACCGCTGCAGCTTTTCTTTTGCCTGCTTTCTCTGGTCACCATTGAATAACAGCAATTTTTCGGCCCTCATGAAATCGATAAACGGTCGGTATTTTCTCATTTCCCGCCAATCGGGATCTGATACTTCTTCGAAAAAAATGCTGTCATAATCACCGGGGTCGAAATCATGCAGCCAGGCCGGGTAAAACACCTGCAGCAGTCCTTCCCACAGCTGATCTGTCTTTTCGTCAGGGAAAATATAAACCGGAGTTCTGCTGATTTTAGGCGGCACAACCTGCTGAACGCCAGTTCTGCCTGACCACAGGCTCCAGAACAGTGCGCGCTTATGCGCAGCTACAGAAGTTTCTTCGGCCAGTTTTACAAGTTCAGATGCGTTAAACGGAAGGCTCCAGAACCAGGTTGCAGTTATCTGCCTTGATGGTTGCAGGTGCATGTCGGCAAGAACGTCGACAAGGGCCTGGCAAATAGTCGCTGTTCGCAGTGAAATTCCGTTATATTGAAGCGCGGTAGTTCTGGCCGGCCGGTCTGATTTATGGTAGACAAACTCGATACGATGATTTTCGATATCTCTGTCGCGTCGGCGGCTATTGGTAACGATTCTAATTATGTGTGGCGGCTCCGGGGCAAGCCCATGAAGAAATATCGCAGTTTCAAACGACAGGTAATCGTTTGATCCGTCGAGAATCTGCGTCAGTTTTTCTGCAACCGACATGTTCATACTCTCAGCTTAATTGTGAATTATTGTCGTGTAAACCACATCTCCAAAATTGTAACCACGGGGTGTGAAGGCAATTATGGTCTGGCGGGTTTTTGTGTACATGGTATAATTAGTATCTACTCTTTAAGTGAGGTGGAATCTGATGAAAACGGCATATCGTTCTTTATGGCTTATATGCTGTGTTTTTATATGTCTGGCAGTCGTGTCGCTGCCGGTTCACAGTTTTGCTGCCAAAATCAAAAATCCCGATCAGGAAGCAACTGTAAGCGATTCCTGGCAGCCAGGCACACTTGAAATCCGCTTTTTTAATGTCGGCAAGGGTGACGCGATTCTGCTGCACCTGCCAGACGGTCGCTTTGCCATGATCGATACGGGTTATGCCGAGACAGCGCCCGGCCTGATCAAAAAACTGAAACGCCTCGGGGTCAGCAAAATCGATCTTCTTGTCATCACTCACCATGATAAAGACCATGTTGGCGGCTATCCATACCTGCTCGAAGCTTTCCCGGTCACAAAGGTCGTTCAGGCCTACGATCCGCGCCATAAAGACAAAAATCTCGTTGCGCCCGGCACCGTGCTGCTGCATGACCGCAATCTGACGCTCAAAGCAATCGGCCCGGCCCGAAATCACGAAGACGAAAATGACGCTTCGCTGGTAACCAGACTCGAATTTGGCCGCATTGCCGTTCTCTTCGCTGCCGATGCGGTCGAAGAGGCTATGGCAGATATGCTGAAGCTCAAAGATAAAAGATCCCTGCGTGCCGACCTGCTGAAAGTGCCTCATCATGGCCGCTACAAAGGTTTTTCACCGCGAGATTTTTTCACTGCGGTCAAGCCTGAATTTGCAATAATCACCAGCGACGAAAAGGCGGGCGACCCGCCCGAAGGTTCTGTAATACGTATTCTCAAAGAATATGGCGCCCGGGTACTTCTTACCGACGAGCTCGGCGACATTCAGTTTCTTTCAGACGGCGAAACATTAGACTATATACCCGGAGGAAAAAAATGACTCAACACGTTACCAGAGCAGTATTAAAGGGAAGCGCGTTCGCAGCTCTGCTGGCTTCAGCCACTCTGCTGTCTCCGGTTAATCTTTCGATGCCGGTTCAGGCCGCCCAGGATGCCATTTATGACTATCAGACCCTGAGTTTTTCAGAAGAGAACGTCAAAGCTTTCCGCGCCATGGTCGCAGCTGAGCAGAATGAAGTCACCGTTGAACTGAATAAAAAATACGCCGATAAGCCCGAAAAAGTTACGAAAAACGCTGCGTTTATCGGTTACGCCCGCATTATTTCCGGCACCGATGAGCTGTTGAGCCGCATCAGCAAAGAGGGCTCTTCTGAGAACCTTGAACACAGCTTTGTCAGGTTGCAGCGCCTGCATTACACTCTTCTTGCCGACCGCGGCAATGGTTCGATCGAGCCAAAGCTGAAGCGTAACTTCAAGATGCTGAAAAACATCGTCGGCAAGTCGATGGTTCTCAATGTTCCGAAAATGCGCAACCCAGAAACACTGATCGGCGAAAGAGCTGCCGAACTGGAAGCAGCAAGACTTTTCCGGCCCGGCGAAAAAGCACCGGTAAAAGCAGCTGAACTCGCCCGAATGTCGGCTCTCGAAATTTCGCGCCTGCAGCCGGCCGCCGATCACCCGGCTCTCAGCGGCAAAGAACCAGGTAATCACTACGCTGATTTTCTTGCTGAGCTTACCAGCCTGATCAAAGCCTGTGAGCCGAAAAAGCTTTCGAGCTTCAATTTTGATTATGCCCGCCGCGTCGTTTTCTATGACGAACTCAAAGAAGATGCCACCTCGCCGAAAATCCGCGTTAAAGACCGCTATGGCATCAACTGGGGCCTCAAATGGGGCGACGAAGTTCATACTGACGTTGCTCTGACCCGTCTGGCAATAGATCTTGGCGGCACCTACGTCGACCCGAAGTTCTATTCCGGCCCGGGCGAAACGATTCTCGTGCTCGATTCGCCAAAAAAGAGCAAAGATGGCGCGGTAACCTCTTTTGCCCAGCTTGCCACCAATCTGCTGAATTCCAAATTTGAATTTCATGCCGAGCGCTATCTGCTGCCTGGTCGTGAACTGGTTAAAGACGCCGGCGGCCAGATTCTTGGCCATGGCATTGTCGATGAAGCGATGCTCGAACGCGAATCGATCGACAAAAAATATCTTGGCGCACCCTATGTGCTTTTCAAAGAATGCCAGTTGTCATTCTTCAATCCGGCCGTCAAGCGCTTCGGCGGCATCGCTCTCAGTAACGTCGGTGCCGTTGAGGATCGCGTTGCACGTTCTTCGCTCGTCTTCAACTGCTGGATCAAGAACAAAGACATGAAAGACGATAACTCTCGCGCCGCTCTGCTTTACAACCTCAAGACCGGCGAATTCGACCGGCCGGTTGAATTTCAGAGCGATCTGGGCTGCACTCTCGGCGCCATGCGTCCTTCTGGCGAAATCAACTCTTTCGAAAGTTCGTTCGTCGTTAACATGATCAACAGTATCGGTTTTTCGATGAAGCCGCTTTATGTGCCCGCTTCCTGGAAAGCCTGCACCTGGTCAGACGCCCGCTGGATGCCCTGCGTATCGCGAAAATCACCCGCGCTGACCTCGAAAGATGCTTTGCCGACAGCGGCTGGCCGACCTTCGTGCAGCGCCTCGCCATCGAAAAGCTGATTTCCCGCCGCAATGAGCTGATCGAACCCTTCAGACTCGATCTCGACGGTGTTAAACCGATAGCGTGCGACCCGAAGCTGACGCTGACCGTTAAGGTCGATGGCAAAGAGTATCAGCCGGTCAGAAACGGTGCCATCGACGCCGCCTGCCCGCTGGTTCAGAAACTCGAAGCCGGTATTCACGCCGAAGGCCTCGCGACCGTAATCAGCCGCAAAAACGACTGACCCCGCACCGTTAACCGCTAAACCAAAGGCCCGCCCGGCAATCCCCCGGGCGGGTTTTCCTTTACCGAAACTGCAGCCGAGCGATAACAAGTTCAATTAAAATATTGAAGCTTTTGGCAACGGCAAATCATTGAATTTTCTCAATAAAACATCCCCGAATACCGATAAGTTGAGAAGATAAGATTTACCGATAAACAGGAGCGAACATGTCGACAGATCTGCTTGAGCAGTTTCTGAACTATCTTGCCATTGAGAAGGGTTTGCGCCCCAAATCTCTGGAAGCATACCGCCGCGACCTTCAGGACTGGCTTGACTTTGCGGCCGAACGTGAGAGGGCGGTAACCAGTGGTTCAATTGACAGCGTGCTCAGTCTCTTTCTTGTGCACATGCACGACCGGGGTCTGTCGCCGCGCTCTATGGCACGAAAATCTTCAGCTCTGAAGGGCTTTTACAAGTTCCTGCAGCGTGAAGGACATATAGAAAGTGACCCGACTGCACTTCTCGAACGGCCAAAGATTGGTCGACCTCTGCCAAAGGTGATGAGCCAGCAGGAAATCGAACAGATTCTCCAGCAGCCAGATCTTTCGACTGCTTTCGGGCTGCGAGACCGCGCTATTTTAGAAATCCTCTATGCCACCGGTATTCGCGAATCAGAACTGATAGACCTCAAACTCGGCAATCTCAACGCCGCCGCTGAATTTCTCACGGTTATCGGCAAAGGTGGCCGCGAACGCATTGTGCCGGTCGGCCTTTATGCCATAGAAGCCGTTAACGAATACATTATCAAAGGGCGGCCGCAGCTGTGCAAGGATATCACTGAGAGAACCCTGTTTCTTAATCCTTATGGCAAGGCCATGTCGCGCATGGGTCTGTGGAAAATCATCAGAAAATATGCCCTGCAGGCCGGAATCAACCGCGACGTATCACCGCATGTTTTCAGGCATTCGTGCGCAACTCACATGCTCGAAGGCGGGGCCAGCATTATGGCGGTTCAGGAGATGCTCGGCCACGTCGATGTTTCAACGACCCAGATTTACACACATTTAACCAGCAAAGATCTGCAGAATATACATCGAAAGGCACACCCAAGGGGCAAATGAAACCGTTTACAGCAGAATCCGGCAGCTGGCGCATCGCAGTGATGCGCCTGGTGCTGTTCTGCCTGGTTTTTAATGTTATTTTTCCCCAGCCGGTAGCAGGCCTCGAGGTTCTGCAGGGAACAAAACCAGCAACCCTCGATCCGGTTCTGCTGAAAAAGATCAGGTCTGTTGTCACGCCAAAACTGGTCCAGGCTCAAACAAAAACTGCAGCTGCAGCCTCAGCTTCCGCTTCCGCCACAAATGGTGTAGCCAAAGGCAAGCCGGCAAAAAATATCGCCAATGTCGAGCTTGCATTACAGACCAGCACCGCATCCGCCGCAATCGCAGCCGACACATCAGCTGAAGACGAATGGGAAGATTTTCTCTGCGAAGATTCTGAAGCAGTAGAATTCGAAGACCAGGAAATTTCTGCCGACAGTGTTGCTTTGGGGCCGTTGGCGCCGAAACCCCTGAATTTCAGTGCGCCAAAGCGCATAAAAACGCCACCGGCACAGGTTCTGCAATATGCGAAAAACTTCTGGGATGAAGCCGATCATCAGATAGAAAAGCGCAATATCAACATCTCAGGCACCAAAACTTTCGAAATGAAGCAGGCCGAAATTTCGGGCGATGTCGGTCACTTTTCGACCGAGAATTACGATTCATACCCTGGTTTCAAGCTCGACCAGAGCCTGCACCTTGAAATTGACGGCAATATTACCGAAAATTCGACAGTGCATGCGGTTCTCGACGATAAGGAAGACGAAGATCGGCGTTTTACGGTGAATATCGATGGCCCGGTCTGGAAATTCGTCATGGGCGACTTTCCGCTCGCCCTCGAAGGCACTGAATTTTCGCTTTTCCGCAAGGAAGTGCGTGGTATTCTGGCGCAGGGCTCTTTCCATGAACGTTTCAAATCTATCTTTCTTTTTTCCCAGTCGAAAGGCCTGGCGCGCCGTGAACAGTTCAGAGGTGCCGGTCAGCAGCAGGAATTCCGCATGCAGGCAAGCCCGATTGTGCAGAATTCCGAAAAGGTAAGTCTCGACGGCAAACAGCTGACGCGTGGCAGCGACTACCTCGTCGATTATGAAGATGGTCTGATCAAATTTCTGCCACACATTCTGCCAATCGAAGTTACACGCTGGATCGTCGTCGAATACGAGGTGGCCGACGAAAACATGGCATTCAGCCGCAATCTGTTCGGCACCCGCCAGATTTACACGCGCAGCGAAGGCCGCAGTCTGGCAATGACATGGTTGACCGAAATCGACAGTACGGCGCCAAAGGCTGGCGTTACCGCTTCTTCTACTGTAACGCCGATGCAGCATGACCTGGTATCAGCAGATGCTGACTGGGCTGTGTCAGAAACTCTGTCGATCAAGGCAGAAACCGCAGTTTCACGGGTCGACCCGAATCGCAATTCGGAATCGACGAAGGCTGATCGGGCTTTTGTTGGTAACGCAACCCGATTTGGTCTGAACGGCAAAAGCGAGCGGGCCGAGGGCGAAATTGCCTGGCGCCGGATAGACAAGGATTTCAAAGTTGTCGGTCGTGAGGGTGGCGTGCTTGAACTTGGTGAGCGCGGTCTGGTCAACGACATCATGAGCGGCCGCGCCCGCCTGAACTACAAATTCACCGGTGCGATCAGTGCCTTTGCTGATGGTGAACAGTCAGAGACTAATCTTGACCATGACAAGACTATCTCAGCCGTCGATTATCGCAACTATAACAGCGGTTTCATCTGGACCGCCAACCCGGATACACGCCTTGAAGTGCGTGGCGGCCGGCAATTTGACCGCGAAAACGGCCCGGCAACAAGTTCAGATTTGACGCGCGCAACGGCTGCCGTTGTCTATGACCGCAAAATCGGCAAATTGAATACTCAGGCCAAAGTCAACAAGACCGGCTATGATGACGCTGTAAATGTTGCCTCTGACTCTGAAGTTCTTGAAATGAACTTTACTATGGGCGCAAAGGCTGACGAAACCATGTCCTGGAACGCCGGCGCTTCGCGTATCGCCGTCGAAGACGAACTGGTTCTGGCAGGCCTCAGATCAGAAACACGCAACTACAATCTTGATCTTAACTACGAACCGAACCGGGTTTTCAATGCCCGTGGGCTTTTCCAGTGGCGACGTGAAGATGATTTCCTTGCCAATTCCCGTGCCGATACCGAAATTGCTGATTCGCAGCTGCGCTATGAGCCGACGCGTGACCTGCGAACTCAGTTGAAATACAAAATCGAAAACACTTCCAAAATTATTCGCGACCCCGACCTCGACCCGGCAAAATACATTTTGCCACCCAGCCTGCCAAATACGACCCAGAAAGAGGCCGAGATTCTCAACCGTTTCGAGAACCCGGTTCAGAAAACGACCGCCAACTTTATCACCGACTATCGCATCAATCACTATCTGCAGGCCTATTTCGACTGGCGCCGCCGCGACCTGCAGGATCAGAAAACCGATATCAAGGTTGCCAGTAACGACAGGCGCACCTACGAGCTGCGCTATACGCCTTTCGAAAAGATGCTGCTGACGACCGAATACGAAGAAGGCTTCAATCGCAATCACGAGCCGCAGAGCGAGCTGCGCGACAACATCAAGTCGCTGCAGTTGCGCCACGAATTCACTGCCGGCTACATTCTCGACGCCACCTACGAAGAGAAGCTTGAAAACGATGTTTACATCGATGCCAACGATACCTTCACCAAAAGCAAAATTATGGGTCTGCAGCGCCAGTTCAGCCATTGGGCCAGTCTTGAACTTGGTCTGCAGCACAACGATATTAAAGCTGCCGAGCCGAGCCTTGAATGGGAAAAACGCCTCGCAGTTGTTCTGACGCCGGTTTCACGCAGCCAGCGCTATCGCTTCTTTGCTACCCACAAGGATATCAGCGCCAGAATCAGCAGTGAACATTACGAGGGCGGTGTTAATTTTTCCCAGTTCATCGGTACTGATACCATCATCGATGGCGAACTCAAGCGGGTACATTCATCAAAAAGTCTTGTTGGCCAGGGCTATGACGCTACCGTTTTCAACGCCAAAATGGTCATCACTTTCTAACTTTTAATAGAACCAGCAGCTGGTCGGCTTGCAAGGCCTGATAAAAATAAATTTAAAAAAGTATTGACAAACAAAAACAAACAATATATATTGGTCTAGTTGAACGAACAGATCATTGACAATAGAATCGGTAGCCGCAAGGCAGTTGCTTCTGAGCTCCGGCAGGTTCCGGGCAGCAATCCAAAGAGGGGTGCAGATGTCTGGTGACAGGCAAAACGACCCTGAAGAGAATCAATAATCTCGGGTTGCGCGTAACCGAAGAAGAAGCAGGTGTCATAAGGCACAAACTCCATGGGGGGAGGGCTCCGCATCGACGGAGAAACCAACTTCAACCGCAGAAAAACTCTACGAGGGCCTCAAACCCTGAAAGAGGAAGGATAACATCCAGGGTGGTGAAGCCTGATACCCCGAAGGACAAAAGGTCATGAGAGTTGCCATCGCGACGAAGGAGTGAAATCTGACGACGTAGGAGGCGCTTCAAACCGGGAGCAAAGCTTCAAGGTATGACCGAATCTCAAGATGGAAACCGGCTGCTTGCAGTACGGGGCCAGGGAAAGCCAGGGTCGGGTTGGACGTAAGTCCGGCGGCCAGGCAGTGGGAACTGCCAGCAATTTCTGGAAGAAAACCATGTAGAGACGGTAACAGCGTAGAAGCAGGGCAGCTGAAAACAGTTGTCGATCGGTTCGAGGTAAAGCTCTGAAGATCAATACCCTGGGAGTGCCAGCGGGGTGGAACAAACCCGCAAGCTGTTAAGACGCAAGTTCTGCTGAGAGGTTGAGAAAACCTGGGAGCGGAATGCGACAGGGCCGGAATCCTGTTTGTCACGTCTGACGGTGACGGCGCTAAGAGGGCAGAAACCTCAGGAGGCGTTGGCGTTTATCCAGCCAATGAAGATGTGTGTAGTACCTTGCAGTCGGCAGAAGTTCAAAAGAGAATAGAAAGACTTGATTAACTTCCGGTCTGGTGGTTGTATCGAAGGCCTCGAGGGCGATGAACGCCTGAGGCTTGGCGTAACCAATGCGCGTCATAGTGCAGCCACGTTAAAACTCTAAAGGATATGTAACGACACGAAGGGGGAATCAGTAACGGTGACGTGACTGATGAACCATGCATCGATAAGTCTTCAAGAAGGAAAACCGATTCTAATCTGCAAGTTCAACAGACAACCCCCCGTTAAACGGGGGTTGTTTCTTTTAGGTCATTTATACCCCAAAATGCTGCTCTAAGCTTTTTATTGACTGAGCAGTTTTTTGCAGTTTCAGATTTTGTGGCCTTTATTAATTTTTACCGGCAAATAAAAAACCGCCCGGCTTCTTTAACCGGGCGGTTTTGTTTAATCTATTGTTTTTAATCCTGGCGGTAATTCAGACCAAGCATCAGGCCGTAATCGCGTTTGTAGCCCAATTCTGACTGAACGGCAAACGGCACGCCGACCGAAAACTGCCAGTTTTCGTTGAACCAGGCGAGGCCGAGCAGCATGTCGACATTGTTGCCATCGGGGCCCTTTTCCATTGTCCATGATGGCGCATCGATTTCAGCCAGGGCGACGCAGTTCGGATCGAGCAGATACTCAAGACTGGCGCGCGGGTTGATTTTTGAGATACCGTCGCGCGGGTCATTGGCGAGGGTAAGGTTGAGATGGCTGTTCCAGCGGCTGGTAAGCTGCCGTGAATAGGCGCCACCGATCTGGAACCAGGCGCCGCGGGTCGCTTCAGCCGGTCCGATCTGTACGCCGGCGCGGGTTTTGTCAGTCATGTTCAGCATCGGCTGATGGTAATTGCCTGATGCAAAACGCCCTTCAAAATGCAGGCTGACAGCCTGAAAGCCGGCGTAATCACGCCATATCTGATAACCGACGCGCAGGGCCGGGTCATGCATGCCGTTGAATGAAACATTATTTGCGAGCCCGGTGCGGCTGACTTCCCATGACTGAACCGGTATGGTCAGGCCGGCCATCAATTTGTGCCGTAGAAATAGAACATTCATCGGCATTACCCACTGACTGCCAGACATTTCGAAACCGTTGAAATTGAATTTTCTGTAACTGTCGTAACGGGGCTGAATACCAACTATCAGCGCCCGTTCTTCCTGATACCAGGCACTTTCAGTATTGAAAAGCCCATGAAAGCCTTTGGCATTGGCAAAATACTGGCTGACTTTTCCAGTCTTGATGTCTTCAGGCAGTTTGAGGTCCGTATTGACGAATCTGGGCGCCGGCATCTCGTCTGCCGGTGTTTCAGGGTCGGTAACCGCCATTTCTTTTACCGGATTTTCATCGTCTTCGGGCAGAATGTTGTCAAAAACGCTTTTATTGCCGGCCGCATCGAGAAACGACAGGTCGACCTTTTCAACCGGCTGCGTAACCGGGTCAGAGACTGTGCTTTTCGAAATCCCACCTGTTGAAAATACTGATTTCGGCCCGGGTGTTTCAAGATCGTCGAGTTTTGCATCGACGGGCATTCTCAATCTGCTGCCGATTTCAAGACGGCTTGGTTTAATCCCTGGGTTGGCGTCGGTGATTTCTTTCCAGCGCTCGGAAGAGCCAAGATATTTTGCGGCTATTCTGGCGAGGGTATCGCCTTTTTTGACCGTGTAGTAACCAGAAAAGCTGACTTCGCTGTCGGTTGAAGTTTTTTCTGGACCGCAGTTAGCTGGCGCAGCAAAGCTGGCTCCCGGCCCGGAAATCATTCCGAGGCTCAGAAGCAGGGCGATGGTGCTCCTGAATGCGCCTTTTTTCTTATTCAGCCCTTCTTTCGACAAAAAATGATTAAAATCTTTTCCATCACCAATATCGACAGGGCCAGAAAATTCTTTAACCTTTTATTAAAAAAATTGTTTTCATTTCCGGCAGACTTAAAAAAGATTCAACAATCTGCCGACTAAACAATTGCTATGACACGAAAAACACTGTTAACTGTTCTCCTGGCGTCGCTTCTGGCAGTTGCCTATACCGGGCGGGCAACCAGCTCATCGCTTGGTATGGCTGTGGTTCTGTCTGGTGGAGCCAACTTTCGTATGGCGCCAGACATTAAAAGCCGTCTGATCAAAACTCTGCCGCGAGGCACCGAAGTTGAACTGATGGCCGATGTTAACGGGTCCTGGTTCAGGGCCAGCCACGATGGCCGAACCGGCTACATTCACAATTCCCGGGTTGAATACCAGATCGGCACCCCGCTGCCACAGAAGGCGATCTTTCGTGGCGCACTCGTTACCGCCCGTCAGGAAGCGGTGGTCGCTTTTTCCAGCAAAAACTGGTCAGAGGTGATCAGACTGCTTCACCCATGGTCAGATCATCACGCTGTCGAGTTCAACGACCTGTTTATGCTTGGCATGGCGTTTCTCGAAGTAAAACAGCCTGATAACGCACTTGTTACCTTCGAGCAGGCGATTGCAAGACACAGAGGCGCCATAGATACTGCTTATATTGAAGCCCATCGGCATCTCGGGGTTCTCTATCTGCAGCTCAAGCAATGGGAACTGGCTGTCGAAACTTATCAGCGGCTCATCGATCGCATGCCGGTGCTGGTCTGGGCAATGCTCGGAAAAGGTGAAGCTCTGGTTGCCGGTGGCAAAGTTCAGGAAGCGGTGGTCGAATACACCCGCGCCGTTCATTGTGAGCCTGAAAACCCCCCGAACCTTATGTGAAACTCGGCAATGCCTTCATGGTCAGCAAAGACTATAAAAATGCCATAAAAAGCTACCGCATGGCTCTGCAGAAGCGCAATTCGCATGAAGATGCCATTATCGGCCTTTCTGACGCTTATATAAAAACCGGGCATGTTGATACCGCGAGAAAACTTCTTGTTAAGGCGAATGCTGCCAGCCCTGAGTTTGTAAAAGTCCGCCGTGCTCTCGCCGAACTCGAACGTGGCGAAAAGGTGCAGCTGCAGCTCGATCAGGCCCGCCGCGAATTCAAAACCCTGTCTGAACAGATGGAACTTTCCGGTGTCGTTCTCCTCTAAGTATCTGTAATAGCCAGAGTTAGACCTCATCTCTACGAAGTGCGCCTGCCTTCGGGCAAACACGCACTGCTGCGCACCGAAACCCCAAAACTTGCCGAAACTGACGGAAGTCTCAGCGTTCTCGCCACCAGACATGCCGATGCCCGTGTTCAGGCAGAGTTGAAAAAGAAAACCGACGCCGAAGATGTGCCGTATTTCAGGCAAATCAGCGAACGTGACCAGCTTGCCTTCGAAAACATGCGCTTTAAACAGGAACAGAAAAAACGCCTGATCGCCCAGTTCGAAAGACAGCTGGCAGCCCCGACAAACTGATTATTTAAGCCTCTTAGTCTGGAAGGCCGCACCCGACAACGGTGCGGCCTTCTGCTTTTGCGCAGGCTTGAATTAGGCCTTTATTTTTGTACTGCGATTGTTTTGTTTGTCTTAATCTTATCTTCGAATTCTTCGATAGTAATAGTTTTGCCGGCTTTGCTGTCTTTCAGCGCATGCCTGGCAAGAACGTCGAAAGGATTCTCGGCTTTTGCCAGCTTTAAAATGTTGTTTTTGTCGGTTTCAATAAAAAAAATATCGCCGGCCTCAATGTGCAGCATTGCCCTGAGCTCTTGTGGCAGCGACAATCTGCCTTTGTGGTTCATGGCCGCAGTCGCGGCAGGCTTGTTCTATCCTGGGGCGCATAATTGCATTCGCGATGTGGGTACAGTTCCATGTTAAAAGATATTCAATTCCATGCGCGGTTGCAATTGCAATCTAGAAGTTTAATGCAATTGCCCTGGGAGTCCGGGTTATTTTCGGGTGAGGGGTTTTCGTGGTCGGCGAGCGGGAGCGTAAGGCTTCACCGGTTCGGCGAGGCGGTTTTTATCGGCAGCGAGCTTTTTGACCTGCTCGATGGTCAGGCTGGTATACCTGGTAACTGCCTCAACCGGCAGTTTATCATCCAGCATTTTCAGGGCTGTCTGCTCGAGTGCTTCTTCACGGCCCTCTTCACGGGCAGTATCGAGTGAATTCTTCAGGTCGCGATAGACCTTAAGACTGTCTTCGTAGGCCCTGGCCTCTTCTGGAGTAAATCTTGCAATCTCGGCAGCGGCAAACAGCTTTCTGAAGATACGATCCTTGAGCTTTTCAGGGATATCGTGCAGGCGTTCAAGGTTTTTCAGAACATAGAGCCATTTGTCAAAACGGCTTTCGAGCTGCTCGAGAGTTTTTTCAAACTTCGGCATCTCAAGATAAACGAAGGTGAGCTTGTCGTAAAAGACCTTGAAAGTTTCAATATCTGAAAGCTTGATGTCGTAACGGTATTTATTCGAGTCATGCCGGTCTTCGTCGAAAACGAAGTCAAGAATGGCAACAGTATACACAGCCTTCAGCTCGAAATCCCAGTCGCCCGCTTTGCCCTGCTCGGCTATCGGAAAGGTCGAATAATAGAGGGTGCGGTCTTTAAAAAACTTCTGTTTCGACTTCTGAATCTCAACTATAAATTTTTCACCATTTTCATTTTCACAGTAAAGATCGTAAACGGCGCGTCGGTCGGCTTCAGAACGGCCGAGATGCTCGTTTTTGAGGTAGGTCAGACTTTTTATGCTGCCCTGCTCTTTTTTGAGGAGCTGATTGAGAAAGTCGACAAGCAGATCTTTGTTATACTCTTCACCGAACAGTTTCTTGAAACCAAAATCGGTGAACGGGTTCAGGTAGGTGGCCGGCTGCATGCAGATACCTCAACAGAAGTTTTTCGGGGTTGCCTCAGTATAATTCGGTTAACCGGCCAGGTCAATTGTTCCATGCGGAAACATCAGACTCTGGTCAGATTGAATGTCATGACGATACTGTTGTACCCGAGCCAAAAAATATTTACTTGCCTGGGCTGTTTTATAAAATAATTTGCTTGATGGTTGCTTGATTGTGAAATAGTCACAATCGCGAAGACCCCATGCATTACGTTTAGCCCATCCCTGTAATTTTCCAGGAATGGGCTAAACAGCAGAAAACAGCGAAAAAAGTTTGAACTTACTGGCCGCCGCCGGCGAGGCGGGCTTTGGCGGCGCGGGCTTCGATCTGGTCACGGCCGTCGTCTTTTTCGATGACTTTCTGATACCAGAGCTGGGCGTCGGCGGTGCGGCCGATGGCCTGCAGAGCGTCAGCGAATTCGAGAGCCCTGACCATGTAAACCTTGTCGTCGGCCGGTTCGGGGTCGCGGGTGAACAGCTCTTCGTAAAGCGCCACGAGTTTGTCGTTCTGGCCTGACTTCTGGCAGGCGACCATCAGGCGGTTCTTCGCATCGGGCATCAGCGGTGTGTCGGGGTACTGCTTCAGCAGATGTTCGAGCACGGCGATGACATTGTTGTAATCTGGCGGATCTTCGCCGAGCAGATAGAGATTCGACAGGCGCCAGCAGGATTCCTGGGCCTGGTCGGTCTGCGGGCAGCGCTCGATGACCTGTTTGTGCAGTTCCTTGAAGGTGTCGAGTTCCCATTTTTCCAGGCCGGTCATCTCAGTATACAGCTTGACTGCCAGCTCTTTCTGTTCTTCGAGACTCAAAGGGCTCGATGCGTTATAGGCACCGTCGGCCGAGGGGTTGTAGGCCTGTGCCGAATCATCGGTGGTCGAGGGCAGAGTTTCGGTTTCAGAAGCGACAGAAACAGCTTCGTTGCCGCCGTCTTCGCCCTTGTTGACGCTTTCGAGCCATTTCGTGGCGAAGGCGTTCTTCGCGTCTTTTGCGAGAACTTCTTCGAAAACCTTCTTCGCGCCTTCTTTATCGCCCTTTCTGAACTTGATCAGACCCATGAGATTTTTGATCGACAGGCTGTCAGGATAGGTTTCGAGGCCCTTGTTGAGAACCGTTTCGGCATTGTCATATTTCTGCAGTTTGCCGAGCAGCGAGGCCGATTCGACATAGAGATCTTCGCTCGGTGTTTCCTTAAGTGCGGTTTTATAGAGCTGCAGGGCTTCATCGAACTTTTTGGCGCTCTGCAGGGCCCGGCCCTTCTTCAAAATTTCTTCAGAAGCGGCGAGCGGCGCGTTCATGAGCAGAACCGCCGCCAGAATCAATGCCAGAAACCTGAATTTATACATGACAGAACCTCCTGGTTACTTTGCCTTTTTTCTTAGATTGCCTATTTTAAGCTCGGATTCGACACAAGTCGAGTAAAACTGACAGGCGATCGACAGGGTCGAAGCCTTGCCACCGCCCTTTTCGTCTGAAATCAGCTGCATGACGACGTTGAGAAAGTTGAACCGGCCGGCCTCGTCGATCTGGGGCTTGAACATGAACGACTTGACCTGCCGCGCCCCATGAAAATTCGATTCTTTGCCCTGCTCGTTGCGGAACAGCGTCGCCTTGTCTTTATCGTAGGTATATCTGATCTTCTTCTCGTCGCCGTCGCGAATGGCGTAGAACGAAAACGAATTCTCGTTACATTCAGCCGGTATGATGCGTTTGAGCGAACGAACGTCGGTTCTGATGCGTTCGACGATGTTATCCATCAGGCGCTGAATGTTGAGCATGTCGGTGCCCTTCTTGAAATGCCTGGTGGTGCGGTTCATGATCAGCATCGCCATTGTCAGCACCATGCTCGAAATCGCCACGACGATGACGATTTCCATCATCGTGACCCCGCGGCGGCCGTTATCAGGTCTTTCAGCCATTGCGCTCTCCGAACTTCAGCACCGACAGCTTGACCGACTGCTCGCTCTTCTCGTCTGACTCGTCAACCCGGTAAAAAACCTCGAGGTCGAGCCTGAGAATACGCGCCGGCTCGTCCTGTGAGTAGCCGAACTGATACCTGAAATGGCGAAACGAGGTTTCCATGTCTTTTTTGATGCCGTCTTCCTGCAGTGAATTAAGCGTCTTTTTCAGGTCTTCGTCGTCGAGAACCTTCATTTTGCCTCTGCCCGAAAGCTTTTTGATCTTTTCGAGGCACTCTTTATATGGCAGACCCAGCAGACTATCGAGGAAACTGGCCGCAATCTGCCCGGCCATCATGTGTTTGCCGACCGAATATGCTCCGCGTGTCTGCGTCGTGCCCATCCACATCAAAGGCAGCATCGCCAGCCCGAAAATGGTGACGCCGACCAGCAGCTCGATCATTGACATGCCGTGTCTGCGAAAGTTTCTGCTATTCATCGTCGTCATCCTTGCCCACCTTGCCGGCGGTCAGCAGGTAGCCGCGCATGTTTTCCATCATCTGCACGGCAAGCGCTGGTTTCTGCGCCGCCATCGCCGAATGATACATAAAGAACGGCGCTTTCAGAAGGCTGCACGAGCTTTTAATCTGCCCGAATTCTTCGAGACGCTTCGGCAGATTCAGATAATTGCAGGCGATGCCGCCGACGAAGACGATTTCTTTGCGAATGCCTGATGACCACATGATCTGATCGTAGGGGGTGTTGTTCTGGTCGTTGAGACAGATCAGCTGCACCCCGATCAGAGCTTCGCCCTTGATCGTGATTGGGTCGCCGCGCAGGCTGACGAAGGTGAGAAAGCTTTCCTGGGTGATTTCGGTCTTGATCTTCTTGTAAAAATCGTAGGCTGGCCCGCGCCCGAGCATGTTGCCCGGCGGCCCGAGCTTGAACTGGCCCGTGTCGATATCGTAGCCGCGCGTGATGCTTTCGAGCGAAATCGGCCCGTCGACAAGCACGACGCCGCCGCCGATATCTTCGTTTTTCATTTTCAACTGCGGCACCTTCAGCGGCCCTTTGACGTAAACGATGCCGTTAACCTTGAATTTGCCCTGCTTGACGCCGGCCGCTTCAAGAAATTCTTCGCCGCTCATATAAGTGCGCCCAACCCTGCTTTCGGCACCCATGGATGTTTTGTCTTTCGCCTCTTCGACGGCAAACCAGCTGCGGCCGAGCTCTTCGAGTCGATCGCGGGCAGCGAAGCCATCGTTGGCTTTGAACTGCCCATGCATGAAAATCTTTTTCGACTGCTTGTCAAAATCTGCGTTCATCGGCATAAAGCCGTCAGGAAGGTTGTCGGCGCTGCCGCTGCGCGGGTTCCAGTTTTTGCCCGAAACCATGCGCGACATGAAATCCTGGTATTTCTGGCTATCTAACAGCGGCTGGAAACTGTATTTGACCGAACCGTAAACTTCGCGTTCCGGGAAGTCGGTTGGGCTGCGGTTCTCGTCGTATTTTAGCGGTTCGCCGCCCCCGGAAGGCGGCCACCAGAAGGTCATGACAAAGAAACGGCCAAGCACGTTGCCGAAAATCTGCCTTCGTGCATGCCCGCCGATGTCCGGTCTGATGCCCATCAGCTTCAGACCACTCGAAAAAGCCATGTAGCCATGCCCGAAACCTTCAAGTTTCTGCCAGAATTCACTGGCGCCCGAGCCTTTGTTGAAGAAGTCTTCGGGCGAATAGGCAGTATCTTTGAAGATCTCGCCGATTTCAGGCACAACCTCACTGGAAAACCCAAGAATGCCCATTTTGGCGATATGTTTGTGTTTGAGTTCGACGTCCTGACCCATCATTCTGATGAATTCGCCATTCTTGTTCATGAACACCGGCACAAAATCGAAGTCTTTGGTGACATCGGCGACCTTGAGGGTTTCGGGTGATACGAGAAACATTTCGCCGACACTGGCGGTGAATTCTGCGTCACTGTCGCTGCCGGGTGCATCGGCGACGGCTTCGCGCGTGTCGCCGGCGAGGTTGAGGTAGACGGCCTCATCAGAGGGCCCGAGAAAAACCTTGCCCGAAAGTTCAGGGCTGTTGTATTCGGTCTCGTCGAGCGGTGGCAGCAGAATCATCGGGCGGTATTTGAAGCCCGATTTGACTCTGATATTACCGGCATGGCTGAGCGCCTGGCTGTCGGCCTCTTCGGGGTGTTTGCCCTCTTTGGTGAACATGATGTTAAGATGATCGTTCGGCCCGATCTTGTCGCGACCCTGTTCTGCCGCGATCTTGTCGACGAACAGCATGAAATCTTTAAGAACCGGAGTCAGGCGCATTACCACGGTAAACGGGTATTGCACGCGCAGTGAATACTGGCGGCCATGAAATTTAGCCTTGCAGACGATTTCGAGCAGACCTTTCTTTTCGCTGCCCTTGAATTCATTCGGGCAGTCGAAACCTGGCGGGTAACCAAGCTCTTCGGCCTGCGAAAAAACAATCTCTGGCGGCAACTGCAGTTCGATTTTAAGCTCGTCGGCGAGCTTTTTTAACATGGCGGCCGGCTGGTAAAAGCCGGTTTTCAGTTTCTGGCGGCCGGGTGGGCCTCTGAACGCGTTGTACAGTTCAGAATCAGGCTCATTGACGTTCATGTTGATCTGCTGCAGCACGTCGCCGGCATAGGACTCAAGAAAATAGCGGGTTATCTGGGTGTAGTCGCTGAGGGTCAATAGCTGAGTGTGCCCGGTCATGCGCTTTGACAGCGCCATTACCATTATCAGCATGACGCTGATCAGGCCGAGCAGAATGATCGTGACGTTTCCCTTTTTCGGGTGCAGCTGAAGCCTCATAACATCTGATTATACCACACCCTTCTCAGTGTGTACGAACAAGAAAGCAAAGTTCGTTGCGGGCGGGTTGATTTTGCCGGGCCGATACTCTACAATCGGGCTATGAAAAAGCATATCAGGTTTAAATACGAGATCGAAACAGCCTCGAAGTCTTTTCCGTGGCTGCGCTGGCTGTTCGAATCGGCACGTTTCAACCTGATTCTGATGTCTCTTATTCTTGCTTCTGTCGTTTTTATTCTGGTTGAAACTTTTGTCGGTCTGCCGTTGCCCCAGCTGGAGAAGATTCAGACAGTTAACGACATTCTGACACTGGTTTTTATTTTTGAACTAAGTCTGCGCTGGCTGATCAGCGTTTCGACCACTGCGTTTCTGCGCGAATTCTGGATAGATATTCTCGCGGTAATGCCAATGCTGCGCATTTTCAGAGTCGGGCGTGTTTTGCGACTGCTGCGCCTTTTTCGCATATTTTCATTGGGCACCCATATTCAGAGACGCTTTGTCTTTTTTCAGAAGGTTTTTGCCGGCCGTCTGCTTGAATACTGCATAATTTCGAGTTTTGCCATTTTTGCGGTGATTTTCGGTGCTGTGGGTTTTTCGCAGTTTGAAGCCGGTCTCAGTGAAGGAATTTCAACCCCGGTCGATGCCTTCTGGAAATCGCTGTTCTCGATGATGGCCGGCGAATATGCAGATTACCCCGTTTCGTTCGGTGGCAAGATCGTGTTTCTGGTTCTGTTGATTTTTGAAATGGGCGTATTCGCAATGCTGACCGGTACTTTTTCGGCAATTATGTATGATAAACTCAAGGAGAGCGCCATGCACAAGCCCGCAAACCCTGACGACCTCAATAAACACATCATTATCTGCGGTTTCAGTACCAAGGCTGCAATTCTCGCTTCTGAATTTCTTCTCGATCCGGCGTTCAAACACTCTGAAATTCTTATGGTCTCAGAAAAAGCCAGTCTTGAAGAGCTGCAGATTCGCAATATCAAGACCCATCGCGTCAGCATTCTCAAAGAAGATTTTACCCGCATGGAAACCCTCAAAAAAGCCGGGGTTGAACGGGCCGTCGCCGCCGTAATTCTCTCAGAAGACGGCGAAAACCGCACCACCCAGGATATCGATGCCCGAACGATTCTCGCGGCTCTGACCATCGAAAAGCTGAACCCGAAGATTCACACCTCAGCCGAAATCTACAACGAAGAATACGCCTCACACCTGAAAATGGGTGGTGTTGAAGATGTCGTCATTCAGGGTGAAGTCTCGGGCAAACTGCTGGCACGTGTGGCGATGCACGAAGGTCTATTGGCCTTCTTCAAAGATCTGCTGTCGCGCGAGTCAGGAAACACCCTGACCTTTATCGACCCTCCCAATGAGATAGTCGGTAAAAACAGTGAAGAGGCAATCGGCATTCTGAATCGCGAACTCGGTTTTACCATGGTTGGCATCAAGCCGAAAGGCAAGCCGGTTATCGTTAACCCGCGTAATCACAAGATCGACGCCACCGACGAAATTCTCGTGATCAACCCGGTTACCGACTGAGCATGAGCCAGGAAACAAAAAAGCCTTCAATTGCCCGCTCAGCGGCGGTGATGGGCGTTGCCACCTTCTTCAGCCGCATCGCCGGTCTGGTGCGCGAGCAGACTTTTGCCTATCTCTTCGGCGCCGGCATCTGGACCGACGCTTTCAACGTCGCTTTTCGTATTCCGAATCTGTTGCGAGACCTGTTTGCCGAAGGGGCAATGAGCGCTGCTTTCGTGCCGACATTTAACGGTATTCTTGAAAAGGATGGGCAGCAGAAAGCTTTCAGGCTGACCAACCTGACGTTCTGTGCCATTCTCGTTGTAGTTGGCATGCTGACGCTCGTCGGTATTATCGCCAGCCCACTGCTGGTCAGCACCCTGGCGCCGGAATTCACTTCGAACCCTGAAAAATTTGAAGTGACTGTGACCATGACCCGCATCATGTTTCCGTTTCTGCTGGCGGTGTCGTGGGCGGCAATTTCGATGGGCATTCTCAATTCGCTCGGTGAGTTCTTTATTCCGGCAATTGCCCCGGTTTTTCTCAATCTGTCGATGATTCTGGCTGGCTGGCTGATTTGCCCGTTCGCCAAAGAGTTCGATATGCCTGCCATTACCGGCATGGCTATCGGCGCCATGCTTGGCGGCCTGCTGCAGTTCGCCGTGCAGTTGCCGGCGCTTTTTCGCTATGGCTACCGCTTCAGGTGGCAGCTGAACTTTAAAGACCCGGGGATTCAGAGAATTATCAAGCTTATTATTCCGGGCACGGTTGGACTTGCCGCCACCCAGATCAATATCGCTATCAGCACTATTCTCGCCACCTCGCAGGGCGAAGGTGCGGTCAGCTGGCTCGGTTATGCCTTCAGAGTCATGCAGTTGCCACTCGGGCTCTTTGGCGTCGCGGTTGCGCAGGCAACCCTGCCGGTCATCTCACGGCAGATCGCGGCTGGCGATCGCGACGGCATGGGGCAGACGCTGGCAGGCTCGATCAGGCTTTCTTCATTTATCAACCTTTACGCCTGCTTTGCTATCATGGCTCTGGCCGAGCCGGTGGTCAGAATCATCTTTCAGCACGGGCGCTTCACCGCTGCCGACACAACCGCAACCGCCATTGCTCTGCAGGCCTATGCGGTCGGGCTGTTGTTCTACTCGCTGATCAAAATTCTCGGCCCGGCATTTTACACGCTCGACGAAACGAAAGTGCCGGTCATGGCCAGCATTACCGCTGTGGTCGTCAATATCGTTCTCAACCTGGTTCTTGTTCACCCGTTCGGCTACTGGGGCCTGGCTCTCAGCACCGGCATCGGTGCCATGTTCAACGCCGGCATTCTTTATTTTATGCTGGAAAAGCGCATCGGCAGTTTCAGTCGCTTCTCTCTGATGCCGGCAATGGCCCGAATTTTTGCTGCCACTGCCGCTTCAGGCATTGTGTCGGCACTGGTTTACCGCTTCGCATCGCCGCTTCTGGGCGCAAATATCAGTATGCTGCCAGTCGGCGGCTTTTTTAACGCTCTGACTGCGATGCTAGTTGCGGTAATTGCCGGGTTGGCCGCACTTTATCTCGTGTCACTCCTGCTGAAAATAGAAGAGGCCGACAAAGCCGCCGAAATGGTTCTGCGCCGCCTGAAACGCCGAAAACCACAACCTGCTGCCTGATGCATAAATAAAGTTGAACTGGTTTGTTGGCCCGGTCGTTCCTTCTCCTCGTGCCTACCCACCACAACATCCGGCTTTATTTATGCGGGAATCAATAACAAATAAAAAACTCCCGCAGTGCTTTTTGAGCACTACGGGAGTTTTCAGGTATTCTTCTCGCCATCTCTGCGGATGGCAGGGGTCTAAGCTCTTATCGATAAATGGTTGTGATTATGAGCCGGCGTAGCCGCCGAAGCTGCTGATATACTGGGCACGTTCATAGAGGGCCGGGTTGGCGGCCTTGGTCAGGCTGAGGCGGCCTTTGAAATCGCCGATGCTTTCGTAGCCTTTTTTGTCCATCCAGGCTTCGAGGCCTTTGAGAATTTCGCCAATGTAAGCGGGGCCTTTTTTGTAGAAGACTGAGGCCATCTGCACGGCACTGGCACCGGCCAGCAGCATCTTGATTACATGCTTTGCTTCGTGAACACCGGTTGAGGCGGCAATCGGGCATTTGAGGCGCGGGCTCAGAATGCCGACCCAGCGCAGCGGCAGCAGATATTCGTTTTCGCTGCTCAGGGTGCCGGCTTCGATGACTTTTTCCTTTTCGATATCGATATCAGGGCTGGTGAAGCGGTTGAACATGGTGATGCCAGCGAGTTTTTCGCCGTCGAGTTCGTGGCAGATCGCTGCGAGATCAGAAAAATAGCTGCTGATCTTTACGGCAACCGGAATTTTTACCCGGCGGGTGATTTCTTTAACTGTATCGATGTAGAAGCGGCGGGTGTCTTCGGCTTTGCGCGTCGGGTCGAAGGGCATGACGAAGAGATTCAATTCGATAGCGTCGGCGCCGGCATCCTGCACCTGCGAGGCGAACTGCAGCCAGTCGCCGGCCGAGACGCAGTTGATACTGGCGACAACCGGGGCTTTGCTGACTTCTTTGGCGGCCTTGATCAGACGGCCGTAGCTGGCGAGAACCTGATCGCGGATCTTGTAGTCGAAATAATCCATGAATTCATCAAAATGCGAAGCGGATTTGCTTTCGCCTATCTGATTGTACTCATTGATGATTTCTTCTTCGAAGACCGATTTAAGAACGATGGCCCCGGCGCCGTTATCAGCGAAGGCTTTGATTTTATCTGCATCGGCAGTCAGGCTGCTGCTGGCGACGATCAGCGGATTTTTGAGTTCGAGACCGAAGAATCTGGTTTTCAGGTTGATCATGGTTTTTCCCCGTTCACAGATTGTATCTGTTTTTCAGATAGTCGTGCATGGAGGCGGCAGCCCTGCGGCCGTCGCCCATTGCCAGAATGACCGTGGCACCGCCTCTGACTATATCGCCGCCTGCAAAAACTTCGGGAATCGACGACTGCATGGTCTGTTCGTTGACTTCGATGGTTCCCCATTTTGACATTTTCAGGCCAGCCAGACAGGCCGGAATCAGCGGGTTGGGTGAAACGCCGATTGCAACGATCGCGAGGTCGATGTCGATTTCGACGATATCACCATCGATCGGCACCGGTTTGCGGCGGCCGGAAGCATCGGGCTCGCCGAGTTTCATGCGCTGCAGACGAACTTTGGCGACCCGACCTTCGGCGTTGGGCAGGTATTCGATCGGGTTTGCCAGATTCATGAATTCGATGCCCTCTTCTTCGGCATGCTTGATTTCTTCGAGACGTGCCGGCATTTCGTCGCGGGAACGGCGATAAATGATAATCGAGCGCTCGGCGCCGAGGCGTTTTGAGGTGCGAACCGCATCCATGGCAGTGTTGCCACCGCCGACAACCGCGACGCATTTGCCGCGCAGCACCGGAGTATCAGAATCGCTCTGGTTGGCATACATGAGATTGACGCGGGTCAGATACTCGTTTGACGACATGACGCCATTGAGGTTCTCGCCCGGAATATTCATGAAATTGGGCAGACCGGCGCCGCTGCCGATGAAAAAGGCTTTGTAGCCAAGCTCTTTGAGATCTTCGAACGAGGCGGTTCTGCCGACCACAAAGTTCTTTTCGAAGTTGACGCCCATCTGGCGCAGGTTATCGAGTTCGACATCGACGATCGAGTTCGGCAGACGGAACTCGGGGATGCCGTATTTGAGAACGCCGCCGATTTCGTGCAGCGCTTCGAAAACGGTTACATCGTAGCCGAATTTGATCATATCGCCGGCGAATGAGAGAGAGGCCGGGCCCGAGCCAATGGCGGCAACTTTGACGCCGTTGCGTTTTTCGACCTTTGGCACCTGAATTTTGCCCGATTCACGTTCGTAATCGGCGGCAAATCTTTCGAGATAGCCGATGGCCACCGGGTCTTTTTTCATTTTCTGGGTATAGAAGCATTTGGCTTCGCACTGCTTTTCCTGGGGGCAGACGCGGCCGCAGACAGCAGGCAGGGCGCTGAATTCTTTCAGAGTGGCCGCGGCATCGAGAAAATGGCCGGCTTCGATATATTTAACGAATTTGGGGATATTGATACTGACCGGGCAGCCTTCGATGCAGGTCGGGTTAACACAGTCCATGCAGCGGCTGGCTTCGCGTCTTGCCTGGTCGGGGGTGAGCCCTTTGTTGACTTCGCAGGTCTGTGATTTGATGCGTTCGTGCGGTTCGGCTTCGGTCATGTGAACGCGCTCGATATTGATGCGGTCTTTATTCTGCACTGTGTTGCGCAGTTCAGCCCGCCAGGCGGCATTTCTTTCCTGTTTGAGAATTTCGCTGTAATCAGTCATTTCTGGTTCCTCGCGGTTATTTCTTGCGGGCCTGATCTTCTTCGTTCTTGTAGGCACGCAGGCGCTGCAGCATTTCATCGAAGTCAATCTGATGGGCGTTGAATTCAGGGCCGTCGACGCAGGTAAACTTCGTTTCGCCGTTGACGGTGACGCGGCAGGCGCCGCACATGCCTGTTCCATCGACCATGATGGTGTTGAGGCTGACCTGGGTGGGAATATTGTATTTTTTCGTCAGCAGGGCAGCGAATTTCATCATGATGGCCGGGCCGATAGCAATGCATTCGTCGACCTTTTCCCGTTTGATGATTTCTTCGGCACCGTCGGTGATCAGACCTTTTCGGCCGTAAGAACCGTCGTCGGTCATGATGATGACTTCATCCGAATACTCGCGCATTTCTTTTTCGAGAATCAGCAGGTCTTTATTGCGTGCAGCCAGAACGGTAATGACGCGGTTGCCGGCTTTTTTGAACGCTTCGACGATCGGGTAGAGTGGCGCAATGCCGACTCCGCCGCCCATCGCCAGAATGGTGCCGGGTTTGTGAATGTGGGTGGCTTTGCCGAGCGGGCCAACCAGGTCGGTGATGTAGTCGCCAGTTTCGAGGGCGCAAAGTTTGCCTGAGCTGGCGCCAACGTTTTGAACGATCAGGGTGATGGTTCCATTTTCGAGATCGGAATCAACAATGGTGAGAGGAATTCTCTCGCCCTTTGTTCCGACTCTGAGAATAACGAAGTTGCCCGGTTTGCGCGATTTAGCGATCATCGGGGCTTCTACCACAAATTTGAAGACGAGTTCTGATAATCTCTGCTTTTCGACTATTTTATTCATGTCTTTAACCGCTGAACGTTTCTGGTTTTCCGGTGGCTGATGGGTATCTGGTTCTTTACTGGCACCGAATAGGTTCAGTCTTCAGACAGATTATTGCAAACCCCGCCTAAAATCAACTGATATTCAAGCCACTCAGGGCAAACGCCTGGCCTGCCGAAACCAGCATTTAAAAAGCAGGGCAATCGCATTAACCTCCTGGATTCCGGGGCTACGCCCGGAATGACGCAATTTATATTCGTCATTCCCGCCAAGCCTGCACTCGCGAAGGCGGGTGGCGGGAATCCAGTTCTGATGAGGGACGCAGGCATTTTAGTGAGTTTACCCTGAAAATGCTAACCGGTACTTGCTTTTGTTGGGGAAAAGCGTTACATTTAGCTGATTAACAAAGGAGTCAGGCCAATATGTCACCACAGATTGAAATTATTAAAAACCTGTTCAGCGAACTTTTTGCCAAGCTGATGGCCTTTACTCTTGAAGAAGAATTTCTGCAGGATCTCGGCGAATCGCTCGAAATTTTCTATAACCTGCAGGAAGGCGAAGAATACGAATTCGACCCGACTGAAGAATTTCTCTTTCTCAGCTGGTTTTTGCTCGACGACAGTGATGCTGCCGGCAACTGCCTGATGGATGAATTTATCCGCCGTCATGCCGACGAGCTGAACCTCCAGGAAATGCAGGTTTGCCAGGCCTTGAAAGAAACTCATCTCACCCTTCTACAGGTAAAAGAGGTCGTGCCCGGCACTTCGATGAAGCTTAAAGATGTATTTCTCGGCGAAGAGTTTCAGGTTGCCGAATCGGTTGGTTCAGACAGCGTTCCTGACGACAGCATTCTGTTTACCCGTGTGCTGCGCCTTGGTGAAGCCAGATTTCTCGTCGGTGCCGGCGTTTTTCTCGACCCGTCGGTGCGCGAGCCGCTTACCCAGTTTGTTACCGACCAGTTCAAACAGGACTGCGAAGACGGCCACCACCAGAGCTTCAAAGATTTTCTCAAAGAGAACGGCGAATTGATAAACTGGTGGATCAGAGCCTACGAAAAGGGTGAACTCACCGAAAATGGCGAACCCGAAGGCGATTCAGAGCCAGACCCAGACGCCCAGGGCTGACGTCTTTTTCATCAAGTAACGTTTATTAAAAATTGTTGGGGTTCAGCATGCTGAACCCCAACGCGTTTTAGCGGAATTGAATTACCGTTGTCAGACCTGCTGTCATGGCCCGTAACGGCCCTGCTGGGCTCCGGCTTCGCCGGCAGCAAGACTGGGCGAATCGCTGGCGTAACCGTCGGCGACCTTTCTCAGGTGGTAATCATAAGGAATACCGGCGACAAACAGCGGGTCGACTTCGATATTAGCGGTGCCGGTGCCGCTGGTGCCATTGAACGGAATCGTGTAATTGAAGATATTGTTGAAGGTGACGCTCGGCGTGGCATTGCTCTGTGTCTGATTGATGCCGTAAATGGCTCTGGTGCTGCCGGTATAGGCGATGATGTTGTTTTTGATCGTCGGATTGCCGAAATCGACCTGCACGCCGATCAGGCAGTCGACAGTGTTGTTTTCGAAAAAGTCGTTGCCGAGAATGGCGATACCGGTCTGGTTATCGATGAACAGGTTGTTGCGAACGTTCGAGTTCGCCGAAACCATGCCGACGTCGCAGTCTCTGATCGTGTTATATCTGACGTTTAGTGCGGTCGAAAGGCCGATGTTCAGACCCATGCCGCACAAACCGAATTCGCAGTTTTCAATAGAAGGCGTTGAGCCTTCGCTCTTGATACCTGTGTCGGCAAACATGACGGTGGCGTATCTCAGCATATTTTCAGGTTGGTTGGTGCCAAGAAAGGCGATGCCGCCCCAGACCGATTTGCGTGGGAAACTCTCGGCGGAGGTGAACAGTATGCGGCTGTTTTCTGAGCCAACCGCCATCAGGCCGCCCTGAACAATGAGATCGGCCATATTGGTGCCCTGAGAATCCGGCAGAGAGTCTTTCTGGGTAAATCTGATTTCAGTGCCGGGCTCAACGGTAAGGACCGCACCACCACGGATTCTGATATCGCCCTGAACGATGTAAGGGCTTTCAGCAGCTTTCCAGGTGCGGTTTTCTGCGAGGGTGCCGGGAGTGACGACAGCGAGAGTCTGAGTAGGCAGGCTTTCATTGCCGGCCACATCGACGGCCTTGAGGCGATAATAGTATTTACAGGCGATTTTAAGGCCTTCATCCTGGTAGGTGGTGCTGCCAACGCCCGATGGAATCGGGTTGGCGTTAACTCTGGTGAAGGTTCCGGCCGCGGACTCTGATCGATAGAGGTTGTAGCCGCTCAGGTCGTTTTCGGTATTGTTGTTCCAGGTCAGAACGACCCTTTCCATTTCGGTCGGGGCGGCAATGGCGAAGGTGGTCGGGGTATTGGGTGCCGCACCACTGGGTGTTGCAAACTGGTAATCCGATGAAACGCCTTCATTGCGCTCGAAATCAAGAGACCTTACTCTGAAATGATAGGTCTGGCCAGGCAACAGGCCGCTCAAGGTAACCTTGTGATCAGTGACCATCGACGGATCGGAAGCGAGCATCGTGTATGGGGTCAGACCAACCGGGCCGGTGGCGTAATCGACTGTCGAGTCTGAGGATTCGTTGGTTTTCCAGGCGATCAGTGCCGAATTTTCGGTAAGGCTGGTAACTGCCACTTCAGTGATGACCGGAGGCAGACCATCGATAACCGAGAAAGTCAGATCGGCGTTTTCAACGGTCTCGCCGCGAACGATTTCGACGACCTTTACAACCGACTTGTCGTCGTAGGTTGCAACCAGCTTTTTCTGGCCCGGTTCGACATTTGCGATGCTGTAGCGGCCGAGTTCATCTGTGAGAACCGACTGGTTGGCGCCGTAAACTTCGACTCTCGCTTTATGAAGGGCTTTGCCGTTTGAATCGAAAACCTTGCCGGTAACATTACCCCTGACCGAACTTGAGCTTTTCAGACAGCCGGTAATGCCGATAAGAACAACCATCGCCAGTAGCATGACGACGATTTTTCGCGTGTTCTTCATAATGCCTCCGAGGAAATTTATAGCTATGGGAAAGCTATCGGCATTATTGCAAACGGCCCTTAAATAAAAAACGGTGCAGCAGCTGCTGCACCGTTTCATGTCAGACTGAATGCTTCAGTTGAGCAAAAACTCGGTTACGTTGACAAGCTGTTCGATCGAGGTGCCGGCAAAAGCCGGATTCAGTTCTTTTGCGTAGTCGAGCTGTTCTCTCGCTTTTTCGTTTTCGCCGATGGCGGCAAAGGCATAAGCCAGCATTGCATGCGCTTCAGAGTCTGAAACACCGGTATTGCGGCGCGATGCATAGGCAAAATGCGGGTTTTCTTTACCGAGCTGTTTGTAGATCAGGTCGACTACCATTTCCATGTCAGAGCGCGAGGCTTTCTGAATGTAGGCAGCCGCCAGACCAATCTTTGCGTCATGAGACAGGTCTTTGGCTTTTTCGAACCAGGGCATGCCATCTTTAAGCTGACCAAGGTAGGCTTTAGCCCAGCCAATACCATTGTTGGCCTCAGCCTTTTCGTCGTCGGTGGGGTTGTCGCCGAGCACCTTGTTGAATTGAGCGATGGCGCTGTCATACTGACCTTTGCTGATATTTTCCCAGCCGAGATCGTTAAAGGCATTGCCTCTGACGATTGGCGTGCCTATCGTCTGTGAGTAGCTTCCGGTTCCTTCGCCGTTAACGCCGCCGGTGCAGCCGGTAAGGCCGATTATCAGAGGCGTAACCAGCAGCAGGGCTGTGATAAGCTTTCTTTTCATTTTATGATCTCCTTTGCTGCAATCAGCGCATTACTGCGAACTTGCCGCGTTTCTTCAGAGTCTGGCCGCCGCGGCTGATGTCGAGGCGATAGAAATAGGCACCATTGGCGACCGATTTGCCGCTGTCATTGCGCATATCCCATCTGACTCTGCCCTTGGAGGCGTTCGAGAAATCAAAGGTATCGAATTCAGCAACCTTGTGACCGGCGGTGTCATAGATTTTCAACCGCACCTGATCAGGTTTCTGACCGAAGTTGTAGTTGAAATACATGGCATTTCCGGTTGCCGGGTTCGGGTATGGCATGAATTCATCGAGTGCGAACGGCCCGGTAGCTTCGACCTGGAACGACTTCTTCAGAATGTTGCCGGCCTGGTCAGCCACTTCGAAACTGATCTCATGTTTACCTTTCGGCAGCGGTTGCTTCAGTTTGTAGCTGAAATTTCCATTTTCATCGAGAACCGCGCCCGGAACTTCAAGTTCATTGATGAACAGTTTGAAGCTGTCTTTTTTGAGGCCTGAACCGCCATCAGCGATCAAACCCTTGATTTCGGGCATTGGTGTTTCGAGTTTTTCAAGATTGGCGGGGCTCAGGTCAGACACCGAAGGTTCAGTCATGTCAGCCATCAGTGCAACACGCCCCAGACCGGTGAGTTCAGCAGAAATCATACCGTCTTTGAGTGAACCACCCTGGAAAACCCAGTTGCCTTTGCTGTCCTGGCGGTAGATATGCACTTTTTCGGCGGGCACATTGATTCTTTCATTGCTGACATCGGCTGTGTAGAGCAGGCGCTTTTTCAGTCTGAGACCGGCAGGACCGATTTCTTCGAGAGCGGCGAGACTGGTAAGTTCGGCCGGTCTGGTCGAAGCTTTGACACCTGGCAGAGCGTTGGCTCTGAAGCTTGAAGCGACAAAGGGCGATTCGAGCTGCTCACGGTCGAGCATATAGATTGTTGTCGGCGTGAAGGCTGAATTTTCGGCACCCTTCAAAGTTGCCCGACCCGAACCTGAGACGATATTCAGGCGCTGTGAGGCGTTGAGGTCGGCAACCGTGAACTGGAACGAGTCGTTGCCCACCATGCCGTAGAGGTCAGTGCCTGAGATGTCGATGTAGGCTTTGCCCGGGCTGGTGACGTCGATTTTGTAAGAACCGGCGTAGAAGCGTTCTTTAAGGAAGTTCATGATTACCGGGGTTCTTGCCGAACTCTGCTGAACTGAGCATGAAGGCGGTGACTGCAGGGCTTCAGAGCCTTTGGTCACGATCATCAGCTCAAATTCGTTGGCAGGATTCGAGAAGATTTTTGTGGTAAACGACGGGCCGGTGTTGATGACAACACTGTTGGTGCTGTCGGCAGCCATGATGTTGCCGGCCAGGTCGGTGGCATTTTCGATCGAGATGATGGCGGTGCCGTCATACAGAGCGCTGCTGTTTTTGGGAATGACGGTTGTGCCTATCCAGGTGTCTTCTTTGTATGAAGTCTTTTCGATCATCATCAGCTGACCGCCGGCGGTGGTAATTTTTACCGTGGGGTTGATCGTGGGGTCAACAAGCTCGTTGAATCTGATGGTGAAAGTTACCATGCCGGTAGAGATCTTGTTGGCAGAGCTCGGTGCCGGCTGCACTTCGACAACAATTGGCTTGACCGTATCGACGGTAAATCTTCTGGTGGCAGAGAAAGCGCTGATATTGTAACCATCAGAACAGGTTTCGATAGCGGCGACACGCCAGTAGTAGGTGCCATCTTTGGGCATGGTGAAGGCGCCTTCGGTCATGACGACCACCTGGCCCTTGAGATCGCTGTAGCCGGTATTGAGCTGAGAATTCAAGATGTTGTTGAACGATGAATCATCGGCTACCTGCAGCAGATAGCGGTCAGCATCAGTGCTGGAGCTCCATTTGAAGGCGAAACTGCGCTTGTTGCTGATCTGGTCAGGCAGTGGCAGAACCGCAGTCGGTGCTGCCGGTGGTGTGCGGTCAACGGTGAAGTCAGCGGTTTTTTCTGCCGAGGTGTTCCTGCCAAGGTCGATGGCGCGCAGTTTGATAGTATAGGTTCCGTCAGTTTTGCCGCTGATATCGAGAGTTGCGGTTACGCTTGCACTCTTGGCGGGAAGGTTGTTGGCAGAGATGGCTGCCCAGGCATTGGTTCCTTCGGCCCATTCGACGGCAGTGACACGCAGTTCGTCAGAGGTGCCCTTGTCGGCGACGACACCTTCGAAGGTTACTGTGTTTTTGCAGTATTTTTCACCTTTAGGTTTGTTGACCGAGGTGATTTCAGGAGCCATGAAGTCATATTTGAGGGTGTAGGAAGCGGTAAGCAGGTTCGGAACTACCTGGCCATCGTTGGCCCGATCAAGAAGCCTGACAGCAAATTCAACATTGGCCATACCAGCGGCCGTGTCTGCCGGCACCGGCGGAACAGTCTGCATCAACTTGCTGCCCGAGGGGGTCGCCGGCTGCGAAACTGTAGCACCCATGGTCCAGGTGAATGAGCTGTTGGTTGTATCGACGCCTGAACCGGCACTGTTATACCAGTTCGGGTCACCGGGCACCTGAACCCCG
>ENA-UOWO01001374-UOWO01001374.1-activated-sludge-metagenome-genome-assembly--contig:-NODE-1374-length-32573-cov-11.038686_pt1 | contig 32573 bp, 26 predicted proteins | sample MGYA00238148_ERZ761564 | MGnify/ENA primary metagenome ERZ761564 (study PRJEB28885, sample SAMN05720194) | activated sludge metagenome | isolation source: Anaerobic digester | place: USA...
CCTGAACTATGAAAATATGCTGTTCCGGTTGAAATCGTACCTCCGGATCAAGGAAGATGGCGATATCCGGCTCACCCCGCCCGAACAAACCTGGCATGGCACCATCAGCGCTTCACAAGCCCTGGCGGAAGCCAGGAAGAACACTGCCCTGTCGATCGAATTCCAGGAGCGTATGATCAATGCGGAAAGCGAACTCCGGTATGCTAAAATGAACGGCCGCTTTGATGCCGACCTGTCGCTGGAATACGGACTGAATCAATCCGCACAGGAAATTCCCGACGCATATAAGTCGCCGCTTGAAAGGCAAAAGGTCAACCTGGCGCTAAGTGTCCCAATCCTTGACTGGGGCAGGGCGCGGGGTGAAATTAAGCTCAAGGAGTCGAACTATGAACTGGAACAAACCTCTGTCGAACAGGAGGTAATAGATTTCGAGCAGAACGTCTTTTTGAATGTGATGGAATTCAATATGCAGAAAGACCAGCTTTTTATCGCAGCCAAGGCCGATACGGTTGCTCAGAAAAGATATGATGTGACCCAGAAACGTTACATGATCGGGCAGGTAAACGATATTCTCGACCTGAACTATGCTCAGATTGATAACGATAATGCCAAAAAAGGGTACTTTTCCGCTCTGCGGAATTACTGGATAAACTATTTTCAACTAAGAAAAATGACCCTTTATGATTTTCGTGAAAATAAATTATTGATTTTCGATATTAGGGATATCATGTAACGTGTTGTTTATTTGCAGGATTGATTATTTTTGCCCAAAATTTCCAAACCTCATTTATTATATCAAACAATACATAAGAATTAAAAATTAAAAATTATACTTAAAATGTCAGTTTTAGTAGGCAAAAAGGCCCCTTTGTTCGAAGCGGATGCAGTGGTTAACGGCGGAGAGTTTGTCGAGAAATTCTCACTGGAACAGTTTATCGGTAAGAAGTATGTTGTATTCTTCTTTTATCCGCTGGATTTTACTTTTGTGTGTCCCACCGAAATTCTGGCTTTCCAGGAAAAACTTGAAGAGTTCGACAGAAGGAATGTAGCCGTTGTCGGTTGTTCGGTCGATAGCAAGTATTCCCACTGGGCATGGCTGAATACTGAGGTTAAAGAAGGAGGGATCAAAGGGGTGAAATTCCCCCTGGTGTCTGACCTTTCAAAAACCATATCAGAGAATTATGATGTCCTTGCCGGAGAATATGAATACAATGAGGACGGCGAAATGGATTTTGTGGGTGATGCCATTGCCTACCGGGGTTTGTTCCTGATCGATAAAAAAGGGATCGTCAGGCATCAGCTCGTGAATGATCTGCCGCTCGGCCGCAGCATTGATGAAGCTATCCGGATGGTCGACGCACTGCAGTGCTATGAGGAGTACGGGGAAGTTTGCCCGGCAAACTGGCACGCCGGCGATGAGGCCATGACGGCAACGCATGAAGGCGTTTCCAGCTACCTGGCCAAAAAGCATTAGAACTTGTAAAGTCTTCCGCTCCCAATCAATTGGGTGGATACCGATTGAGGATCCCCGTGATAATATACATTCCCTGCATTCCTTATTTCAGCAGTGATCTGGACATGGGCCGTCACGAAAATGTCATTCGGACTCGCTGTATAAATATAGGTAAACTTGGAATAAAGGTTTTCCGCATGAAGCGGGCCGTAACCCAGATCTGAGATGAATGTCACCTGCGAGAAACCCGAGAAATCCAGGGCAAAAGTCCCGTATTTTAAGGTAATGAAGGATTTGGCCACGTTGAGGTCCAGGTCGATTATTCCCCCTCCCTCTTCAACGGTCACCCAGATGGTATTTCCTGTCCATGTGTTCATGCCCGAGATATTCCCTGCAGCATGTGTGATAAGTGTATCGAGCCAACGGTATTTGAGATAAACATTTACCGGTACCTCGAAACTTCTGAGCCAGTTGCATGTATTGCGGTTGCGGATAATGAGCCTGCCGCGCTCTGTTTCCGTAGTGATGCCATCGATCAGATTCTCTCCGGCTTCGATCTCAAGGCCGGTTGCGTTAGTATCCTGCGTCAGGAAAAGATTGATGTTATCCCATACTTCCACATAATGGAATGAAGATACCGGGCGGCTTTCCCGGATGACCTTCCCGGTTGATCCTGCGCAGATCCCGTCATCTTTCGCGCAACCAGCCGCCATCGCCAGGATCATTATCAAAAAGGATAGAATAATTAAACAGCTTTTCATCGGTAATATTTTAAACGAAGACGATACCCTAAACCCAGGGTCAGGTAATCCGCTTTGCCGTAATGGGCTTTGAGGGTGAAACTGGTAAAGAGGCTCTCGGTGATCCCTACCCTGATCCCGAGCTTCTCATATACGGTTCCATCATGTTTATCCAGTCCCGATACAACGAATCCCAGGTTCAGCATGATGGCCATGCGGGAAAAAGCCAGCTCGTAAGCGGCATTAATCCCTGTTTTCATCAGGTCGATCCTGTGTTCGGGAATGATATTCTGCTTTTGAAGCTGTTTTTCATCCGCACCATCATAAGAAAAATCCACCCCGGCTCCTAGGCGGCTTTTGTAGCCGACAGGCCACATTACATTGGCTGCCAGGTCAACGACAGGATACTGGTGCCCCTTGCCCGACGTCGCTTTCAAGTCCTTGAAACCGAAGCCCATATTGATATCCCCCTGCAGATATCTTTTGCCGTCGAACTCAAAAGGATAAAGCTCCGGCAATAATTTCTTCCTGAGATAAGGATTTTCGCGGCTCATCCGATAGGCTAAGGCCACGCTGACTCCGGGCATGTTAATTCCATAATTCGGTTGTTTGGTGCCTCCATTGGAGAAGTGCACCAGCGACACCCCGGCAGAGCCCATCAGACGCTCGGTCAGTCTTCCCCGCACCTCAAACATCAGGTTGATTGCCCCGTTAAAATGGGATCCGATCGCAAGATTGTCGTAGTTATCATACCGTTCATATTTCTTTGTCAGATAACCCAGCCCGACGCCCAGCCGGAAATAGATGTTTGCATCCCTGCTTCTGAGCAACGGGAAATTTATAAAAGGGAATAAAGCATGCGCCGACCCGAGCGGTTTTGTTCCTCCCAGATCAGAATACCAGTAGGATACGCCGATAAACGGATAATTATACATGTATTCCCACCGGGTCCTGCCATAAGTGGCTTTGAACAGGCTCAGCTCAAAACCGGGATAATGCCTCTTGTAAGGGGTCATTTCGATGTGATGGTCCAATGTCCATCCGTAATATACCCGACCCTCCAGAACTAATCCCGGGCTTCGTAGCTTATGCCGCATAACGTGCTGAGCATCAGCGGTATTTATAGTATAACACAACAACAGTAAAAGAACCGCTATCAGGCCGGCCCGGTTTATAATTCCACCAGGCCTTTTCATTTCAATCCTTTTCCGGTTTGTTAACATATGTGGACAAAAATAATAAAATACGCGCCAATGCCGGGTGACCGGCAGGTTCAATTCGTTGTACTTTTGAAGAAAATTACCGTTATGAAATCTGCCGTCGATGCTTTTGAGAAAATGCTGGGCATAATGGATGAACTCAGGGAGAAATGTCCGTGGGACCGTGTTCAGACCCTGGAAAGCCTCCGTCATCTAACTTTGGAGGAGACCTATGAATTATCGGATGCCATCATGGAGAAAGACCTGGATGGCATAAAGAAAGAGCTGGGCGACCTGATGCTGCATATAGTTTTCTATGCAAAAATTGCCAGTGAGATGAAAGCGTTTGATATGGCTGATGTGCTGCAATCGATCAACGAAAAGCTGGTACGCCGGCATCCTCACATTTATGGCGATGTGCAGGTGAAAGACGCCGGCGAGGTACGGGATAACTGGGAGAAGATCAAACTGACGGAAGGCCGTGATTCGGTGCTGGGCGGGGTTCCCCACTCCCTCCCGGCCCTGGTCAAAGCCTACCGCATCCAGGAAAAAGCTTCAGGGGTGGGATTCGACTGGGATAATGCCGGACAGGTGTGGGAAAAGGTTGTTGAAGAGATGAACGAATTCCGCAGGGAAGTGGATTGCGCGGAGGAAGATTGCGATAAGCAACACCTTCAGCAGGAATTCGGCGACCTGCTCTTCGCCCTGGTCAATTATGGCCGTTTCCTGGAGATCAATCCCGAAGATGCCCTTGAGCAGACCAACCGTAAATTCATCCGCCGTTTCCAATATGTGGAAAAAGGCGCTAAAAGAAGCGGTAAATTTCTACACCAGATGTCGCTCGAAGAAATGGACGTGTTCTGGAATGAAGCCAAAAAACAGGAAAACCAATGAACCCCACTTTGAACTTTGAACTTTGAACTTAGAACTTTGAACTTTGAACTTAGAACTTAGAACTACTGTATCGTCGCCATTTTTCTATCACTTCCTGCATATCCGGGGGCGGTGCCGATTCAAAGCTGATTATTTTTTGGGTGGTGGGATGTTTGAAGGAGAGGGAACGGGCATGAAGCGCCTGCCTGGGAAGGATTTCAAAACAATTATTGACAAACTGCCTGTATTTCGGAAATGTTGTCCCTTTGAGGATGACATTGCCGCCGTATGTTTCATCGCCGAATAAAGGATGGCGGATATGCTGGAAATGAACCCTGATCTGGTGCGTGCGGCCTGTTTCCAGTTTGCAGTCGACTAGCGTGACGTAGCCAAACCGTTCCATTACCGAATAATGGGTGATAGCATGCCGGCCCTGGCTCGCGTCGATGTAAACCGTGAAGAGCTTCCGGTCGCGCACGCTCCGGCCGATATGCCCCGAAATGGTCCCCGAATCCGTGTCGAAATCGCCCCAGACCAGTGCAGTGTAATGCCTGTCGATCGTATGGTGGAAAAACTGTGCTGCCAGCCTGGCCTGCGCCAGCTCGTTCTTGGCTGCCAGCATCACACCCGATGTATCTTTATCGATCCGGTGCACCAGGAAGGGCGTCCGGCCCGGCGCCCTGTCGGACGAGACCTCCCTGAGATGGTAGGTGAGGGCGTTGACCAGGGTGCCTGAATAATTGCCATACGCAGGGTGCACCACCATGCCCGGCGCTTTATCGACAATGATCAGGTCTTCATCTTCATAAATAATCTTCAGAGGGATGTTCTCGGGGATGATCTCTATTTCTCTTGGCGGGTAGGAGAGTACCACTGAGATCACATCCTGTGGCTTGACACGGTAATTGGGTTTGACCGCATTGCCATTGACCAGGATATTACCGGCGTGCGCTGCCTGCTGAATTTTGTTCCGGGTGGCATTTTCAATCCGGAGCATCAGGAATTTGTCGATCCTGAGCAGCCCCTGGCCTTTATCCACGACAAACCGGTGATGCTCGTAAAGGTCCTGGCTTTCTTCCTGTCCCTCCTGGCTATCCGGTATTTCAGGCAGGTCTTCCGGCATGGTCTCAGTTCTTGATCAGGCGCGTAACGGATACTATCCTGCCATTCTCATCTTTGATGGCGATAAGGTACAGCCCCGGGGATAGAGGCCCGGTGTCGGCCGGATTGCTGAAAGGCATCCGGACGATTTCAGTTCCCAGGCTGTTGATTACCGAAATGGAAAGGCCATGATAATCTTCCGTTAAAATCCGGTCGCCCTTGAAACTGATCCTTGTTCCGTTCAACGGATTCGGATAAACGGTAATGCGGTTTTCAAAGGTTTTATTATCGGGAACCGATGAAAGATCAAAAGGTTTTCCCAGAATGGGTCTCATCATCAGAGCCCCGGTATTGATCGATTGAAGCCATTCACCGCTGGTATTATAGAAGATCTGCTGCTGGGCGTTGTTATACCGGTCGTACCCCAGGTTCAGATTGTCGGGGGTCTGCTGTTGCCATCCGATGTAGAAGGTGCCGTTTACCAGGATCGGTTCGTCGAGCATATAGGTATGAAAACCAAGCAGTTCGGAAGAGAACTCTACTTTTTCATCGAGTTGCGAATAGATGACCTCCCCCGGCTTGCCGTTATTGTCCTGCCAGACCATCAGGTCGAAGAACTTAACATTGGCATCGTTCTGGGTATGGTTAAAGTACATCTGGATCGCACGAAGGGTATCTTTTACATTGAGTGTAAACCGGTATGCCAGCTTTGCGCCCGAAGGCGTCAGGTTAAGACCGTAGCCGGCTTCCGGGGTGCCATCGTCATACGCATAATAATTGAAAAACTTTTGAGCATAATAAATAGTATCGGAAACGGTATCCGTCGGAGTGATGTCCCCGATAATGATGTGCCTGACGGTGAACTCAGCGGAATCGGTGACATCGAGCGGGAAAACAAAGTTGACCGGCGGGCAGGCATGTTGTGCGCAGGCGATGCAATTCTGGTATCCGTTCAGGTTGAATGGGAAGAGGTTGCAGTTTCCGCCGGGATATATATATTGAAAGTCGCCTTCAGTGCGGTTCACAACATAATAATATGTGGAATTGAAAATGGTGGAATCGAGGTTGGTGATCACCAGTTCCAGTTCATTTTTCATCTCGTTGCCGGGATTATTTGTATATTGGTTATACGGCATGGCCTCATACCTTTTTAACATACTGGGCGGCCGTTCGACGAAGGAGACCTGCCGGTAGACCGTATCGCGGTATGAGCGGTTAATATTGAGGTAGACGTAATCGATATTCCACTGGTCGCAGTTCCCTCTCCAGCTGGGATTATTTTCGCTGGCCAGGCTGGCAAAATTGATGAACCGGAAAGAAAAGTCGTTTTTGAAATACCGGCTGCTGTCAGTGATCGGGATCATAACCTGCTTGCTGTAGGTATTATACTTTTCGTAAAATTCGGCAAGTGTCGTTCCCGAAGCGCTCCAGATACGCTGCCACCGGAATTCGGGAAGAAAGACCGAATCGCAGGGCATCCGCATAAGGTCATTATAATAGTAATAATTATCGGCGATGACATAGACATCGGCACATCCGGCAGGACTGAATATCGTGTCGCCGGGAAAAATCGTATCTTCGGGGTGGATATAATCGCTCAGCTGCACCCAGATTGAATCGTAATAATTGGCAAATACCGAATCACCCGTGGAATAACCGAACTGGAGGATCAGCGAATCGGTGCTTTCAGGGGCCTGGTAGGCTCTTCCCTGGGGCTGGTAGTAGAAGCTGAGGTAGATCGAATCGGCAACGGTTATTTTCCTCGGGGTGGGAAGGAAGATGGAGTCGAGCCTGATGGGGCGGGAGGTTAATGAATCGGCCTGAAACGGAAAATGGCTGGCATTGGCATGCAGGAGCCCCCGGCTGTCGATGGCGTCGAGGGTAACCGCCCCGATATTGGCCATCCGGTAACCGTAGTTCGTATTTAAAAAGGCCTCTTCCCCGATCCATTTTTTACTGTCGGGATAGATACCAATGCCGGAGAAATCATCAAAAAAGGGGAGCATTACCGGCGCCGTTTCCCCGGCCGATTCCCGTGAACCATTTGCCATCATCCGGTCATGTTCAGCCCGTACTACCGGATTTTCCTGCAATTCGGTAATGATCTCCTGCGCCCGGATGGCCAGGCTGAAAAATAATAGAACAAAAAATATGATAAAAAACTTTTTCATCAGTCAATTTCAGGTTCAAGTGAGTCCGTGGGCATCTCCACCTCAAGATCGAGAAAGACAGCTGTGTCGGGATTGACCGAATTCAGCAGGTCGTCGAAATTGTAAGTCAGGTCCGAACGGAAATAGAGTGTGACCGAGTCGCCCGGGTACAGGTCCTCCTGCCATGATGGAAACTGCCTGTAAACGCGGCTGTGCATGGGATCTTTCCGGTCGAGGTAGTGTTCCTTTCCGGCGTTGAGCGATGCCATTTGCAATGCACTCCTGGCTTCGTCACGGGTAAGTCCCATTACAATAGGCACCCGGATGGATCTGTTTTCCCCGAGCCCGGCCAGCAGGTCAATCTCGCTTCCTTCCAGTATTTCGGTTCCGGCAAGCAGCGTATCGCCTTCGAAATATTGCCCGAGCACCGAATTGCCCGCAAAATGCGGTGTGAAAACCAGTTTGCGGATTTTCAGGCCGCCGGTCCGTAAAGTGGTCACAGCCTGCCTGACCGTCAGGTCTTTCAGTTCCGGCATCCGGCTCATCTTAGGCGTATACGAAACGATGGTCAGGTAAATGGTCCTTCCTTCCTTGGCTTTGGAGCCGGGTGAAGGGTTCTGTTTGATGACAGACCCGGGCAACAGGCTGTTGTCAAAAACCGAATCGGTCACAATAAACTGAAAGACGTTCGTCTCTTCAATTTCAAACAGCCGGTCATATTCTTTGCCCGTAAGATCGGGAACGATATACGCTTCACCATGACGGGTATAGACTTTCAGCAGGCTGATAACGATCAGCAGCAAAGCGATTGTCAGGATGACGGAAATGCCGAAATGAATGTAAAAATTCTTTTTTACCAGAAAGCTCAGAGCGCCCATTGTCAATTGATTTCTCCAGGCAGGCGTCAGTGCCGCCTGCCTGATAATAACGTAAATCCAGCCGGTTATTGCATTGAGTGTGGCAAAGATAGTATTTTTATAAAGGATGGAATGATCAGTTAAGACCGTTAATATTGATTTTCTCAAATTAATGGCCATAAATTATTTTTTTATAAATTTGGAAAGATTAACCAAAAAAGCAAACCCAAATTAGTATCCGAAGCGAACCCACAATAGTATAGCTAAAACTTTGATCATTATGAGTTTTTATAAATCAATCGGAAGCATTTCATTTCGGAACTTCATAAGAATCACGCCTGTTCTTCTATTGATTCTGAACGCATTATCAGTTACTTCCCAGGGTTATACAAAGGATGTCAGATCCTATCAATCGGACGATAAAGTTATTATTCAGTACCGGTTAAAAGTGACCAATAAAAAAGGATATGTCGATTATAACCACAGAATGAAATCAAGAAGGTTTGATATAAGCTTATTTCATTCATATGACCAGGGTAACCAATACCATTCATCGGGAAACGTAAAAGGTAAAGTTGGAAAGAACATTCATGCGGGTCAGGGTAAGCGTATCATTTGGCGACCGGATTCGGAATTTGGATATATTGGAAATATTCAGTTTAAAGTGGAAGCTAATCCCAGGATTCCGAAAGTATGCTGGGGGCTGTCCTATTCAAGGGGTATTTATAATTTTGGAACATTGAGAAGCCCGGAAATCAATAGAATTCATCTTAAGATATATAAAATCGGAAAAGGTAATGGAAGTACTTTCTTTCCTTTAGGAATTTCTACCGGGAACACAAGGGTTATACAGGATAGTTATATTCCTGATTCATCTTACATTTTAATAGAAATCAAGAAAACCTTAAGCAAAGCATTGACTGTTGGGATTGGTGGACAAACCAGGAATAGGGCATTTTCAATATATGTTGCTGCTGGTGTTATGATCCAGGATGAAGATATTGAGAAATTTAAAGAAGAATCTGACAATATTCTGGTGGATGCAGGTAAAGAGTTTACATCGGATTTAAAATTCATTCTGGATGGTGGAATCAGCATTAAGCTTTTCGATACCAAACCATTTACCGTTCTTCTTCCTGTAAATGTCTTTTGGGAACCGATAGATCAGGATTATATTTCGATAAATACCGGCCTCGAAGTGCAATTTTAAAGTTTGACTTATGAAATCGCTGTTAAGGATAATATTTGTTCTGATTGTCGGATTATCTGGAAATCGTGCAGAGGCACAAACTACAACGACAAATCTGAATATTCTTCATTATTATTTGATCAAATCAACAATTGAAGACAGAGTCAATCAGGAGATCGGTGAGTGGCAAATGCAAGGCAGATATGAAAATACTACCGATTACAAGGAAAGAGTGAATTCCAAAAACCGGGAAAATAAGATTCACGAATTAACGATCAAGCATATTAATGTGATTGCATCGGAGGTGGTTCATTTGAGTATTACCTCTTTGGAGTATGATCCGGATAATGAGGTGTATAAGATATCCCTATTCGGTTTGCCGCCGGTTTATCTTAAAGTTCCCGTTGATAATTTACAGGCTAATTACTTCGATAGCAATAAAAATGAATTAAGATTTTCCTCGCCGGAATACACATTAACCGATACAGGCTTTGCCTTATTACGTACGACAATCTATAATCCGGGGAATAAAAGGACATACTATTATAATTACCAGGATAATCTCATCTTTAAACAGAATAAAATCAGTATTGAATTTGATCCGGTGGTATTTAAAACCCCTGACTTTCGGACAGGAACTACGGAGCAACTGGATACATTTAAAATCCAGGGGGATATCACCGTGGATATGGATATTCCCACGACCCGCATGTCGCAACCCAACAGCATTGCGATTATTATCGGTAACAGAGATTACAGGTATGTCAGCCCGGTGGAATATGCAATAAATGATGCAGAATCGATTAAGGATTATCTAGTCAACACTTTAGGTTTTAAAGAATCAAATATTCTATTTAAACCCAATGCCACTAAATCTGATTTCGAGGAATACTTTGGGAATCAGGAATATTTTGAAGCTAAGCTTTACAATTTAGTGAAACCGGGTATTTCAGATGTCTTTATTTATTATTCCGGACACGGCGCACCAGGCCTAAAAAATCATAAGGTTTATTTTGTTCCGGTAGATTGCGACCCTTCCTATTTAGAATTTAAAGGATATGGTCTGGAAACATTTTATCAAAATCTGGCCCGGGTCCCTGCACGAAGCTTTACTGTTGTTTTAGATGCCTGCTTTTCAGGTGAAGATATACACAAGAACATCAGTGCTGTTTTAGTAAAGATTACGAATCCGGTTTTTTCCCTGAATAATGGCATATTACTGGCTTCATCAGCTTCCAGCGAGCCGTCCTATTGGTACCACGATCAGCAGCATGGGCTCTTTACCTATTTTTTCTTAAGGGCAATTAAAGAAAGGAAGATATCCGATAAGGACCGTAATGACAAGTTGACTTACCAGGAAGTCTTTGATTATATTTCTTCTCAAACCGATGGAATTCCCTATTATTCAAGAAGATTATACGGGAAGGCTCAAAACCCGACACTGCAGGGCCCATCCGACAGGGTTCTGGTTGTATATTAAGGTTCCGGTATTTCAATATCTTTGTACTCTCTGTTGTTATCTTATTTAATTCTATGGAGAAAAAGCGATATATCATTGCCATCGCTGCCGGGGGTGATTCCGGGGAATACGAGATTTCGCTCAAGAGCGCAGCCGTCGTGAAAAAGCACCTCGATCCCGGACGCATGGAGAGTTATTTGGTGATCATCCGTGGAAACGACTGGAAGATCTCCCTGGAGGATGGCACCACCTGGCCTGTCGACAGGAACGATTTCTCAGCCGATCTTCCCGGACGCACAATTAAATTCGACGGCGTTTTTATTGCCGTGCACGGTACGCCGGGAGAAGACGGAAAACTCCAGGGATATTTCGAAATGCTCAACATACCTTATACTTCCTGTGATTCGTTGACATCGGCGCTGACATTTGATAAGTTCTTTTGTAACCATTTCGCGAAAAGTTTTGGCGTCAATGTATCCAGATCGATCGTTATCAACAGGGGAGATGATATTCCGGAGAAAGAAATCCTGACGCGGATCAACCTGCCGTTTTTTGTTAAACCCGATCGCGGCGGATCGAGTGTGGGAACTTCAAAAGTAAAGACCCCGGATCAACTGGCGGCAGCGCTGCAGATGGCTTTCCGTGAAGATTCCCGCGTGATGCTGGAAGAACACATCCCCGGCAGGGAGCTTTCGTGCGGTACTATTACTTACAAAGGTAAGATCATGACGTTGCCCATCACTGAGATTATCAGCCGGAAGGAGTTCTTCGATTACGAAGCAAAATACGAAGGGATGTCGGATGAAGTGACACCGGCCGATATACCGGATCATGTGGCCCGTGAAATCTCGGATACCTCTGTCAGACTGTACCAGTTGATGAATTGCCGGGGGATGGTCAGGTTTGATTATATTCTTAACGATACCAGGCTTTTCTTCCTGGAAGTCAACACCGTACCGGGTATGTCGGAACTCAGCATTGTCCCCCAGCAGGCAATGAAAGCCGGTATCAGCCTGAAGGATCTGTTCACCGAAACGATGCTGGGCGCATTAAATGCGCGATGAGTTTCTGAACCGCACGGCCCCGGTGGCTGATCCGGTTCTTTTCATCCGGGCTCATCTCCGCAAAGCTCTGTTCATATCCAATGGGCCGGAAAACAGGATCGTAGCCGAATCCATCCTTTCCTTTTTTTTCCGGCAGAATCTCTCCTTCGACAATCCCTTCAAACTGCACCTCCCGTCCGTCGGCAATCAATGAGATGACTGTCCTGAACCGGGCTTTTCTGTTGGGTTTATCCAAAAGCTCCTTCAGCAACTTTTTGATATTGTTGTCCGGGTTGCAATCATCCCCGGCATAGCGGGCCGACTTCACACCGGGCCTGCCGTCAAGGGCTTCCACTTCCAGCCCTGTATCGTCGGCAAAACAGTATTTCCCGTATTTGTTCCAGATATAAAATGCTTTCAATGAGGCATTACCTTCAATAGTTGCGGCATCCTCCACAATTTCATCCGTGCATCCGATCTCCTTCAGGCTGAGGATTCGCAAAGTGTCTCCGGCTATAGCCCTGATCTCTTTTAATTTATGGGCATTATTCGTGGCAAAGACAAGCTCTTTCATAGCTGTTCCTCCAATCTCCAGTCGATTTCTTTCAGTCCGAGATCCGACAGGATTTTATTTGTTTCGGAAAAATGCCGGCATCCGAAAAAGCCCCTGCTGGCCGATAAGGGCGATGGATGGGCTGCTTTCAGAATGAAATGTCGGCTGTCGTCGATCAGTTTTTCTTTTGCCTGGGCATAATTTCCCCAGAGCAGAAATACCAGGTTCTTCCTTTTTTCCGAAAGATTGCGGATGACTGCATCGGTAAATAATTCCCATCCCTTGTTCTGGTGTGAGGTTGGGGTGTCGGCCCTTACCGTCAGGATCGCATTGATCAGCAGAACCCCTTGTTCGGCCCACCGGGTAAGGTTTCCGCTGGACGGGACCGGAAAGCCGAGGTCGTTCCTGATCTCCTTGAAAATATTGGCCAGTGACGGGGGATGCGTGACCCCATCCGGTACCGAAAAGCACAACCCGTGTGCCTGGCCGGGGCCATGGTACGGATCCTGGCCCAGGATGACCACTTTTACCCTGTTAAACGGGGTGTGGTCGAATGCGGAGAATATCTGCGTCCCGGGCGGATATACCGTGTATTTTTGTTTTTCTTCACGCAGAAATTCTGTCAGATCCTGAAAGTAGGGGGCAGAAAACTCCTCCTGCAACACAAGTTTCCAGCTTTCTTCGATCCGGGGATTTACAGTTTGCATATCAAATTATTTCAAATTTCAGGCAATATATTTCTTTCTTTAATGTTTTTAAAAATAAATAAAATTATCTTTGCGATGATAAAGGTTTGTCAAACCCAATATTTCGCCCAAATATTATGAAGAAATTTATCATAGCCATTATTGCTTTAGGGTTGTATGCCCTGGCCATGACTGCCTGCTCGTCATCAACGGATTGCCCTGCATATGGCGAAGTACATAAATACCAGATCGAACAAAGGTATTAGTCGTTTGTTCTCTTTTCTGACCGTCAATTGGCATAATCATTGCGTATTGCAATGGGATGCGTTGGTCATTACTTAAATCTATGAAACTCTTTCCGCTGATAATACTTGTTGGTATCATCGCATTGTCCTTTCACAGCGTTTACGCCCAGGAGGAACTGATGGAAGATTACGACAGTATCGCCGAGCGGATCCTGCTGAAGAAGGAGATGACCGGGGGAGTTACCTTGCATACTCTCGGAATGGGCGCGAACTTCAGGAAAGGAGTCAATAAATCCTACTTCACTTCCAGGATATTCGAGGTTGAAGTCGTCAGCATGAAACATCCCAAACAGGTTAAAGTCATTGCTTATTACACAGCCAAAAGTTTCGTTTACGGAAAGCTCAATCATGTATACATGCTTCGGGCCGGGTATGGCTATAAAAAGCTTTTGAACAGGAAACCTTACTGGGGTGGTGTGGAACTGAGGGCCCTTTATATGGGGGGCGCTTCCATTGCATTCGCCAAGCCTGTTTACCTTTATTTTTATGATCTGAATTATCAGTACAGGTACGAGGAGAAATACGATCCGGAGAAGCCTGCCCATTCGAGTGAATTCATTTATGGACGGGCGCCGTTTACCGATGGAATATGGGAAACGAAGATCTACCCGGGCGTCTATGCAAAAGGGGCTTTGAACTTTGAATTCGGGAAACTGAACACCAAGATCAGGGCGCTGGAAGTTGGCGGAGTCGTCGAATTTTTCCCGATAGCTGTCCCCATCATGGCATACCGGCCAAAGCACAATGTGTTCGCCACGTTCTACCTTAATTTCTCATTCGGGAAACGGTATAATTAGAACCGTTTGATGACAGGTACCCAGTCCAACGACTAAAGCCGTTGGTTCCTTGATTTTGATATCGCTGGAACCGACGGCTTTAGTCGTCGGAAGGGAATCCTTCAGATCGCTGGAACCGACGGCTTTAGGCGTCGGAAGGGAATCCTTCAGATTGCTGGAACCGACGGCTTTAGTCGTCGGAAGGGAATCCTTCAGATTGCTGGAACCGACGTCTTTAGGCGTCGGAAGGGAAACTTTCAATGAAGAAGGTGTCTCAAAAGGTAAGATTTCTTTCAAAATAACTTCGTGTATCTTCGTGCCTTCTTCGTGGATCTCTGTGTAACAATTATTTATAAATTACACGAAGTTCCACGAAGGTTTCACGAAGCTGCACGAAGGACTTTTGAGACACCCACAAGGGAATCTGCCACCCGGTCGGAAGGGAAGCTCACCTTAAATATTGCTCAAAATGGACTATTTGATGATCAGTTTTCGGGTCATAGCGCTATTCCCGTGAGTCAGCCGGACCAGGTAAATGCCTTTCTTCAATCCGGAAACGTCAATGGATTGGATTCTGAGGCCTTCTCCGTAGTTCAGGGTTTTCTCCATCACCTTCATTCCGACAATGTCGGAGAGGGTAAGCTGGAGCGTCGCATTTCCTTTGCCGTTGAACCGAATGAAAGCAATATCGTCTGCCGGGTTCGGAAACACTTCTATGCTGTTTTCAAAAGTGGGTTCGCCGATTCCCACCGGAGGCATTGTCTTGAAGGTCCAGGCAGGGCTCCAGTTGGAAGTATCGAGGCCATTGATCGCCCTGACTTTCCAGAAGTAGCTGGCATCTTTATCGAGTACCAGCGGGACGATGAAGGAATTTTCCGCCGCATCGACGACAGCTGTGGCAAGCGGGTTATTGAATCCGTTGTTATCGGCCACCATAACCTGGTACCCGGCTATTCCGGTGATTTTTTTCCAGGTCAGAAGCGGCGACAGCTTAATATCGGTCGAATTGTTAGCAGGTGATTCAAGCGTAACTGCATTTACAGTAGTGAATTTCCAGGGCGCCGACCAGTCTGACTGATCGAATGCATGCAAAGCCCTGACCCTCCAGTTGTAAGCCGTGCCGAATTTAAGCAATTCGGCATTAATAGCGATTCCGCTTGATGCAAGGAAGATGGGTGAGCCGAAGTTGACATCATCATCAATCTGTATTTCATACGTCACAAGATTGGAGACTTTCTTCCATTTAAGCTCAATATCCAGATCGGCGTTGGTCGTATTGTTTGGCGGTTTATCCAGTTCAACGGTATTGATAGTAATGAAGGAGCGAACCCCTGACCAGTCGGAGGTGCTCTGGGAGTGTTTGGCTCTCATCCGCCAGTAATATTGCTCGCCGAATAAGAGATCAATAAGGTTTGTCGTGGTAATATCACCGGCAACCGGGTGAATAGTAGCCAGAGGGCTGGTGAATGCTTCATCGTTGTAACTGACGATCACTCCGGACTCTCCTACCAGGAACCCGGTTGTTCCGGCCATGCTGACTCCGTTGAGCGTTGTGGCCGTTCCACTGGATTGATTATACCATTCTATTCCGTCAAACTGAAGCATCAGACCCGTTTTCCCAACTGCAAATGCACTGGTGGGAGAATTGAATTTGATCGAATTGACATCCCTGTTGTTGGTAAGGGAGTTGACGAAAGGAACCCAGGTGCCATTTTTATATTCGATAAGTGTCCCCGTTTTTCCAACTGCCCAACCGTAATCCGGAGAGACAAAAGCGGCATCCAGGATATCTTTTGCTGTGCCAGACTGCTGTGCAGTCCATGATGAACCGTTATAGAACAATATCACGCCGCCTTTTCCGACTGCCCATACATGGCTGGCATCGACGGCGATGATTTTTGTCATTTCTTTAGCGGCTTTATATTGTTCCGCCCAGTTGGCTCCGTTATAGTATAGGATAGCACTGTCTTTGGTTACAGCCCAGCCGCTGGTGGGGCTCAGCATGGTGATGCCGTTTACCTGTTCCGAAGTATTGGTGGTCATTGCCGCCCATTGTGTTCCGTCATAATGGATGATCTTGCCACTTTTACCGGCAGCCCATCCATTATTAACATCCAAAAAATGGACATCGTAAAGATCAACGGTGACCGAACTGGTCTGAGCTGTCCATGAGTTCCCGTCGAAGAATAGAACCTTCCCGCCTGCTCCGACGGCCCAGGCATGAGTTTCATCTACTGTAGCAACATCATACAGAATCGTTGTAATGCCGGAACTCATAGTATTCCAGTAATAACTCGTATCGAACTGGTATTCGTACTGGGTAAGACCGGTTATGGGGTTCCAGCCCAGCGTCAGGTCCGTATTTTGCGTAGAAGCATCTGTCGGGCTTTTCAGTACAACCCGGCGGATGACGCGGAATGACCATGCCGCAGACCAGTCTGAAACGTCATTTCCATCCCGGGCCCGTACTCTCCAGTAGTAGGTCTGTCCAAATCCCAGGTTTGCTGTTTTATATGCTGATACCAGTTCTGTCTGAAAATTGGCCGGGCTTCCGAATGCAGGATCATCATCAAGTTGCACATCGTATAATATGACGCCGGTATTGCCGCCCGTTACGGCGTTCCAGTCGAGGACCGCATCCGGCATCTGGTCAACCGCACCATTGACCGGCTGACTGAGCTCCGGTGTATAAACCCTTGTCTGTGCCGAAAGGCTGAGGAATCCGACCAGGCTGAGAAATATCAGGGTTGTAAATATTCTTTTCATCATTTTATTTTTTTATATAGGTGAAAATGAAATTTTTAGCTTAGTTATTGTACGATAAATTTGGCGGATGAAACCTTCCGGCCGATCGACACCTGCATGATGTATGTTCCCGATGGAATATCCTGGCAACTGACGATCACATCCTGTCTGCCCTGCGGTCTTGTCCCGAGATCGATATGTTTGACTGTCTTACCGTTCAGGTCATAAATACGGACAACGATTTCTGCGGGTGTAGTGCTTTCAAATCCAACTGTTACCCGGTCACGAGCCGGGTTCGGATAGACTTCGATCTCATTGTTGCGGTTGATTTTCTTTGGTTCCTGGATGCTGACCGGTTTCTGGTACTCGTCCAGGGAGATCAGCCCGCGGCCATAAGTGGCGCCGTAAATAACTCCATAGTTGTTTGTCCCGTAATGCACCAGGTAGGTCGTGTCGATATTGACAAAGACCAGTGTATCGTTTGTTTTCCGGATCGTTTGCTGTTTCAGCATGAAAACAGGCACTGCACCGATGTTTGCGTTTTCAGCCGTCCAGGTTGGATTGGATGATCCAATATCATTCGTAACGTAGATACCATGCTCCGTCCCGACAAACACCAAGTGGTTGGCGGCATCCATCTCGATCAGGGAAGAATAGGCCGGCATTTGCGGCAGATTACCCTGTGCAGAGTGGAATACCGGGTTTTCATCCAGGGCGTTTTCGGTGTAATACACATAGGTTTCATTTCCATAATTTCCCAGAGTGATAATTACCTTTTCATCATTGTTCGGATCGACTGCAACAGAGGTGATCACCTGGGTGATTTCTGTTGTAGTTCCGGGCAGGTACACGGGGATTTGTTTGGTGGAAATGACGCAGTAAGGGCTGGAAACATCAGCGGTTTCATTATTATAGGCATACTTGATATTGGAGATCCTGTAAAGTTTGCCTTTCTGAGTGCCGACGAACAGGTGGTTGGCATCCGAAGAATAGGCCATTGCCTGCGGTTTGCCCCTGACGCCGCCACGCAGCGAGTCGCTGATCGTAAACCATTCGGGGCTTACGTCGAACTGGATCATCTGTTTGGTCATCATCACGCGGTTATCGCCACCGATAAAGAACCGGGTGGAGATAATGTCTTTGACCATCACGGTCTCACTTGAATCGATGGCTGCTTCGAGCACATGTTTGAAAGGCCGTTTGCCGTTGTTGCTTTCTACCCAAACGGTAGTGCCGGCGGCGAGATCGCGATTAGCTTTGAATTCTGTTGAATCTTTACTGTTATAATCCTCAAAATTTTCATACAGCACGAAGGGTGGCAGGAATGAAGTGCTCAGGTAAGCCGTTGTGAATGTGTTGTTAAGTGCCCAGTCGGGTCCTCCGCTGAATTCATTGCGGCGTATAAAAGTTTCCGGTGAGCCTTCGGGCTGAGGGAACCGGGAATAAATGACCGCTGTCGGATAGATGGTCGACCATGCGCAATAACCTCCGGTTCGGCCATCCGGGACATTGCTCTGGGTAGTCCAGATATCTTCGCCCCTCCTGCTGTCGGCCGGGTTGACAGATCCGCGGATATAAATTGTTCCGATATCCTGGGCTCCGCCGACGACATCTTTTTTCTCCATGGTCGGGCTGACCGTGTAAAACTGGCTGGCGATATAATCCTTGTTCATAAACTGGAACTGGAAAAATTCCGGATCAAGCAATCCCAGGGAGATGCCCCCGTTGGTACCGATTAACACTTTTTCCGATGAACCCGGAGCAAACCGGTAAACATGATGCCCCTGCCACAGGAAAGCCACCGACAGCCAGTTGGCTGAAGAGGTGGACCGCAGGACCCACTGGTAAAAACCGTCGTCCTGGATCTTTTTTCCTTCCCAGAGGTCATAACCTCCGATAAGCACATGGTACGGATCATCCGGGTATACTTCGATCGTAGCGGCAAAAAGCCCGTTACCGGTAGCGGAGGCCGTTCCTGTATTGAAAACATTGAAATTGGCGCTTCCGCCCGGGCCCACAACCGACCACGTCGCCCCCTTGTCGTCCGAACGGTAGACATTGTAAAGCGCGCCACTGGTTTTTACAACCAGTGCATAAATAATATCATTGTTGGCCGGGGCGATGGCAAATTCGATCCTGCCGATGGCGCTGGTGTCGGGAAGATTAAAACTGGCTTTGCCGGAACGAAGCTGGAAATTGTCGAAGTTGCCATTTTCCGATACATAGCACTTGTTGCTCACTTCGGCAACCACTAACCCGTTTGCTGCCATTTTTACATCGCCTGACGAGAGGTTCAGGATCGTTCCGTCGGCCATCTTTGCAGCCTGCCAGTTGTTTCCACCATCGGAGGAGTATTTAAGACCGGTGTTGGTGGAAGCATACAATGCGCCATTCGAAGGGTGAGCAGCCAGTTCGTTGATGAAGCCCCATTCCAGTTCGTTATTGCCGTTAATCGTAGGATTGGTTGACGCCAGACGGGTAAAATTCACCCCGTCGGTTGATTTGAAAATCCCCTGGCCCATCAGCCCTCCGGAATATCTCCATTCGCCGAATACTGTGTATTGCTGAACGGTGAATCCTTCACCAGTACCAACGTAAATGTCGCCGTTGCCTGCCTGTGTGATACAGCTGACGTAAAGGCCTCCATTGGCTTCGTCTATTTTATACCATTTGCTGCCCTGGTTATCGGATTTGAACAAACCACCCAGAACACTTCCGGCGTAAACGGTGTTACCCGTAGCATCGCGGTTGTCAAACAAAATGGCCCGGGTGCGGCCGCCCAGGTTGTTCGGACCGAGCAACTGCCAGTCAAAATCATACGCACCGCCAGATCTGTTGGCTGCCAGTTCTCTGATTTGTTGCTGCGCCTTCAGGTAATCGGCCGGAGTGATCTGACCGGTCAACTGGTTGTTCCTGATCCTGGCCTGATAATCCGATTCGGTCTCCTGCCTGGCTTCTATTTTTTCATCCCCGGTAAGCGTCGCAGAGATCAAAAAAGCCGACAAGGCCATTGTTAAAATAAAGTAGCCAAAGGGTAAAGGTCTTTTATTCATATAAATAGAGTTTGATTTATTGTAATCCGTCCTTATAAAAACAGTCGCCCAATTTACACTATTTTTATATACGTGCAAATCCGGCTTAGTTAAAATTTTAACAAAGATATTTATAATATCCTGCCCTTGTTAAGTGATACAAATTTAAAATTAAAAGGATAAGATTGGTGGTTTGATCAGTATCCGGCAAGTGAAAATCAGGAAACGGCCTGTGAGGTCAGGCCTGCGCAAAATTGCAAACTGCCTGTTTCCGCTGCAGATCAAGCTAAATCGGGCGGAACGTATTCGTCTTGATCCAGCCTACGTTGCCATTGACCAGCCTGACTTCGCTCCAGTCATCCACCCGGTCGGTAATGAAGACTTTCGTCCCTTCATGGATCACGAATAAATCCACACTCCCATCTGTGGGGCTGCTCTTTACAGTGACGGTCGGTGTGAATATGATGGCCGACGATTGCCGGCTGTATTCGTGATAACTGTTCAGGCTGAAAAGGAAGGAGGTCAGCGTGAACATCAGGAGAATCACGCCAGTCCAGAAACTGACTTTTCGGACCATGACCGAACCCGAAACGATGAAAATGGCGACGGCCGCCAGAAGGATCAGGAAAGTGAATATGCCCGCACTGGCCCACTCGTTCGATGAAAAGGTATCGCGTATGCCGTTCCACCACGATTTCAGGAAAAATTCGGGTAGCGGTTCTATTTTATCTGTAATACGGCTGTTGGCCAGCGCAAGGTTAAAATGGATATTCTCATCCGAAGGATCCAGCCTGAGCGCTTTCTCGTAAAACAGAACAGCAGACGGGATATCGTCCGCCTTGAAATAAGCATTCCCCAGGTTGAAATACAATTCAGCCGATTCAAACCCTGACCGCAATGCGCTTTCGTATTGTTCGACGGCTCCCTTGTAGTCACCGGCTGTGTAGGCTTCATTACCGTTCCGTACCAGTGAGCTGATCGCCGCAGGTTGCGCCTGTGCCAGCAAAGCCAGCAGGATTGTCAAAACGGTTATCGCTGATCTCTTCATCTCTTTGTTATTTCAGTTCCTGTTCAATACGGCTGATTACGTTCAGGGCTGAGTTGTAAATCTCCTGCATCCGTCCCGGTTTGTCGCCCGGCGCAAAACGGGCAAATTCACAGTTTTCAAGAACTTCGGTGAACATCAGGATATTTTCGCTGCTGACCTTTTTGCCGGCAAGTCGCTGGCTCACGCTTTCTATTGAGAGGTCCGACAGGGGTATGTTGAATTTGTTGCTGATATAGCCCCACATCGCCCTGCTCACTTCTTCAAAAAAAGCTTCGGTATTTTGTGCCTCCAGGTATTCACCCGCTTTTTTAAGGTTTTTCCTGGCAACTTTCGTGGCTTTCCGGTTGCGAACCAGGGCAATGTCGCCCTGTTGCTTTTTATACCTGGCCCAAAAAATGAGCCCGGCTGTGAAAAGAAGGGCGGGGACCACCAGCCAGAGCAACAAGGCGGTTGAACTGATCAAAAAGGAATTGACCGGGTGCAGTGGAATCTGTCCGGTCTTGATGTGGCGTATGTCGGACCCGATGAACTGGATGTTCTTCTGGCTGACTCCGCTGTATACCACACCCGACGGTTCATTGTCGCCCTTCAGTACCTTGATGCCGTAAGCCGGTGTGGTTAATGTTGCATAGCTTTGCCTGGAAGGATCGAAATAGGAAAATCCGGCCGGCCTGATCTGGAATTCACCCGGATTCCTCGGAATAAGCAGGTATTCGAATACCCTGCTGCCCGAAACCCCTGTGGTACTTTTGCTGAGATTATTGGAGATCCTGGGATCATAGACCTCGAAATCAGGAGGAAAAGTCAATGGAAGCGCTTCGATCAGTTCGAGGTTGCCTTTGCCCGTAATGGTCACTTTCAGATTCAGCGCTTCATTGGTTTTCAGTTCGTTACGGTCAATCTCCGAGGAAAGGGTGAACGATCCCACCGCTCCGCTGAAATCCAGGGGCTTACCGGAAGCCGGCAGCGGGGTTACATCAATCGTCAGCGGATTGGATTCAAGCTTTATTTCCACGTTCTGGTAATTCCTGCTGAAAAAAGGATCATTGAAAAAACTGTCGAAGAAGGGATCCCGTGTCCGTTGGCTCTCCACTTTGACCTGGGCCAGGCACTCCATCTCCATTGGCTCGATCTTCAACTCGCCGCTGCGCTGGGCAAAAAGCGCCAGTTTCCGCAATTCGGCCACGACATACTCCTTCCCGTTGATATACTCAGTCGTCTGTTTTAACTGTTCGTCATCACCCAACAGATTTTTTGACCAGAAACCCGGGAAAGAGGAGATTTTCGTGATATTGATCTGTGAAACGGGCACAGCCGTGTAAATTTTGTAGGTGATGATAACCTGTTCTCCCTGGAACGGTTTTGCTTTATCGACACTGGCTTTGATGAAAATCTCATTGTTTCCGGGTGTGCCTGTGTTCCGGTTTGCCTGCCTTACATTGCCCTGTGCCGGAGGTGCTTGTCCTGAAGCCGACTGGCTGACATTGATGGTCAGCGGATTGGACTGGAAGGTCTGATTGCCGATCGAAATTGAGGCCGCCGGGATGGTGAATGTCCCCTCCCGGGTAGCCTGCAGGTAATAAGTGTAAGTGATCTGGAACGACTGCGACACCTTGCCGTTGATGAACTGGTAGCTCTGGTTTTGCGAGGAATTCGGCCCGCTCAGTACATTAAATCCTTCAAAATCGGGGCCGTTAAACCGGTCAACCTTGCTGTTCACCGTATATACAGCCCTGAATTGTTCCCCGACCTGGACATTGTTCTTCGTGGCCGCCGAGAACTCAATGTCCTGGCCGTTGAGAATGCCGAAGACCGGGATCATCAGGGCGAGAACAAACATTATTTTCAGGATTCTATTCATAATAATTCCGTATTGCCTACCAGTCTTTATCGGTCTTTACCACCCTGACCGATTGAATTTTAGCTTCCGACAACTTCTCAAGCGTCTCTTTTTCATCATTTTTCAGCGCTTCCAGGATCCTTTCGGCATCCTCCTTTGAAATCTGCTGGGGCTCTGCGTTGGCTTGCTGCTGATCCTGGTTGGCCTGTTCCGCATTCTGCTGATCCTGCTGCTGCTGATCTTGTTGCTGATCTTTCTGATCCTGCTGTTTCTGCTGATCTTTCTGCTGCTCCTTTTGCTGATCTTTCTGATCCTGGTTTTGCTGTTGTTGCTGCTGCTGTTGCTGCTGTTGCTGCATCAGTTTCTGGGCATAAGCCAGGTTATATTTGGCTTCTTCGTCTTCCGGGTTGAGACGAAGGGACTGTTTGTAAGCTTCAACGCTGGCTGGCAGGAATTTTCCGGCCAGCTGTGCACTGTCCTGGGCGCTCTTGAGCATAGCATTTCCCAGGTTATAATATGATTTTGCCCGGGTATCATCATCCATTCTGAAGGTCCGCAGGGTATCGAATGCAGCGGATGCCTGGAGGTAATTTTCCTGCATATACCAGGCATTTCCGAGATTGTAAAATCCTTTGTGCGAAGCGTTCTTTGCCTGGGTGGATTTTATATAACTGACCTCGGCTTCTTTAAACTTTTCATCATCATATTGCTTGTTCCCCTGCCGGATAAAGCGGTTTTCCTGCTGGGCCACCAGTAACGGCGCCGGCAGCAGCAACAGGAGAAGGATATGGAGATGGCGTTTCATAGTTATGATAAACGGTTAAACAGTTTGATTTTGTCTGTCCATAAGCTTTTTTTATCCGGAATAAAAAACTCCAGGATCAAAAAGAATAAGGCAATGGCCAGAAAATACTGGAATCTCCCTTCATATTCCGAGAACATCCGGGTTTCAATTTCCTGTTTTTCAAGGGCATTAATTTCGTCCAGGATTTTGGAAAGCCCGTCCTGCCCGGTGGAGGCCCTGACATAGATCCCGTTCCCGGCGCTGGCTACCTGCTGCAGGGTTGTTTCATCAAGCCGGGAGATGATCGTGCGGCCATCCCGGTCGGCTTTGTAGCCCGTTTGCCTGCCGAATTTGTCGAACAAGGGTATAGGCGACCCTTCGGGTGATCCCATCCCGATGGTGAAGATCTTGATCCCGTTCTCAGCCGCTGCCTGCGCGGCCTCCACTGCATTTCCCTCGTGATTCTCCCCGTCGGTGATGATGATGATCGCTTTGCTCCTTTCATCCGTTTTGAAGGATTTCAGGGATAGGTCGATGGCTTCGCCGATGGCAGTGCCCTGTGAGGGTACCATTTGCGTGGATATGGTCGACAGGAACATTTTTGCAGCCGAATAATCGGTGGTGATGGGAAGCTGGACATAGGCTTTCCCGGCGAAAACGACGATCCCTATCCGGTCGCCTTCCAGCCGGTCGATCAGCTTGGAGATTCCCTGCACGGCCCGGGTTAATCGATCAGGGCGGATATCCTGCGAGAGCATGCTGTTCGACACGTCGAGGGCGATCATCAGGTCGGCTCCTTTGCGCTGGACTTTTTCCAGCTTTGACCCGATCTGCGGGTTGGCCAGCCCGATCACCAGCGTGGTGAAAGCCAGCATCAAAACAACGAATTTGGTCGTCAGCTTCCTGGCTGAAGCCATCGGCATCAGGATTGAAACTACAGCCTGATCGCCGAATTTCTTTACAGCTTTCTTTTTCCATACCAGGTAAAGAATGAAAAGGACGGTCATGACCGGGATCACCAGCAGGGCATAAAGGTATTCTATGTGCTCGAATCGGTACATCAGGGTAAACTTCTGAATAAAGTAAATCTCATCAACGACTCCAGTGCCAGCAATATCAAGGCCCAGACCGCCAGGATGAGGTATTCCTCGTGTTTTTTCCTGAATTCGGTCACATCGATCTTGGACTTTTCAAGCTGGTCAATTTCCTGGTAAACTTCGCGCAGTTTGGTGTTATCGGTAGCACGGAAATATTTCCCGTCGGTCATATTGGCGACTTTTTGCAGGAGATCCTCATCGATCTTGACCTCCATGTTCTGGTATTGCACGCCGAAGGGGGTCTGCACGGGGTAAGGGGCAAAACCGATGGTTCCGACGCCGATGGTATAGATCCGGATACCATATATTTTAGCAATTTCGGCGGCCGAGAGGGGCGCAATGCTACCGGCATTGTTCTGGCCGTCGGTCAGCAGGATTATCACCTTGCTGACAGCCTGGCTCTCTTTCAACCGGTTGATGGCGGTGGCGAGTCCGTCGCCAATGGCCGTTCCGTCCTGGATGATACCGCTTTCGATGTCGTCCAGCATATCTTCAATGATCACATGGTCGGTGGTCAGCGGGCATTGCGTAAAGGCTTCTCCGGCAAAAACCACCAGGCCGATCCGGTCGTTCGGGCGGCCCTGGAAGAAATCGAGGCTGACCTTTTTGGCCGCTTCCAGCCGGTCGGGTTTCAAATCCTGCGCCAGCATACTGCCCGAAATGTCCAGTCCCAGGACGATATCAATGCCTTCGATACTGACATTCTGCCGCTTGGTAGTCGATTGGGGCCGGGCAAAGGCAATGATCAGCAAGGCAACGGCCACCATGCGCAACACAAACAGGAGATGAGAAAGATAGTGCCTGAAGCTTCTCCGGTTGTTTTCAAATACCGCCGTATCCGAAACCTGCAGGGTCGGAATGCTTCTGCCATGCCTGAAAATGTACCATGCGATCAGCATCGGTACCAGAAGCAGCAGGTACAGAAATCCGGGATTGGCAAATTCTATATTCGAAAACATCACGCAAGCTGTTTTGGTTCAACACTATCTGCAGGTTGAGCGTTCAGGCTTTCAGCATCCTTTGGCGGTTTGGTCTCCCTGACGAATTCGAAACAACGGTTCAGGCTGAGTTCATTATCGACAGGCAGCGGCTGTTCTTTGGCGAATTTGACGAGGTCGGCCAGTGTAAGGGTCTGGATGAGCTTGTCGCGTGTAGAAACCGCCGCATCGGTCATCCTCATGGCATCCGAAATTTCTGCAGTGGTCATTTCAAGGGCGCGGACCATGAACCGTAATTCAATATATTCCCTCACAATATCGGTGAGTTCCGAATAGTATTCCTTCACCATGCCCGCCTGCCATAACCGTTTGTTCTTCAGGTTCTCAAGCGCATCAATTGCGGCTTCATAAGGCGGTTTGGTGGCATCAAGGCGGGTGGTGGCCACAGGTTTCGGCCTGTTTTTTCTCCTTTTGAGGATATACCATATTGCGATGGCAATCGCTATCACACCCAATGCCAGGAGGATCCAGGGCCAAATCTCCCGGAAAGTGACCGGAGCCCGCAACGGGGGTTTGATCGGCTTGATATCCTGCGCCGGATCGACCTGGATGGTCTGTACCTCCAAGGTTGCCGGTGATGTTTCGGTAAAGAAGGTCACGGTGTCGCCCGGCTGGTTGTAGCGGACCAAAATCGGGTTGATCCGGTAATATCCCGAATCAAAAGAAGTTACCGTAAACTCCTGTTTCAGTGTAAACCGGGTCTTGTTCGATTCGACCGTATCGATGTCGGTCTTGCGCAAAATTTCGACATGGGCGGTAAGGGTATCGTACAGCATGGGCCACTTCACCTGGCTGCCTGCCGGCAGGGTCACCGAGAGCTCGGCCCGGATCTGGTCACCGATCCGGATCGAATTTTTTTCCAGCCGCAAAACCGCGCCGTTGTACTGTGCGAAGGCCGCTGCCGGCAGGATTGCCGTCAGTAAAAAGAAAACCGTATTTCTGATCGTTTTTTTCATTCTAAAACCTCGATTCCCTGACCTTGAAAAGATTAACCAGCGGTTTGACGTAGTTTTCGCCTGTGGCGATCGTTGCGGTATCGATCCCCAGCCGTTTGAACATTTGCCCGAGAGATTGTTCCGTCCGTTGCCAGTTCGAGCGGTAGTTGCTTCTCAGTCCGGGATCGTTCGTATCGATCCACATCGTTTTACCCGATTCCTTATTAAAGACTTTGATCATGCCGACATTCGGAAGCTCCGATTCCCGCTGGTCCACTACCCTCACGGCCACTATATCGTGCTTCCGGCTGGCAATGCGGAGCGATTGCTCGAAATCATGGTCCATGAAATCCGAAATTACAAAGGCAATGCATTTCTTTTTCAATGCATTGGAGAGGTATCGCAGCCCTTCCGAAATATTCGTTTTCTGGCTTTGCGGGTGAAAGTCGATGAGCTCCCGGATGATCCTGAGAATATGTGTTTTTCCTTTTTTTGGAGGAATAAACTTTTCGACCTTGTCACTGAAGAAGATAACCCCCACTTTGTCGTTGTTCTGGATGGCTGAGAAGGCCAGAACCGCTGCAATTTCGGTCATCAGCTCTTCTTTGAGCTGCGCTTTTGTGCCAAACTCGTTCGATCCGCTCACATCGATCACGAGCATGACGGTCAGCTCTCTTTCCTCATCGAAAATCTTGACGAAAGGATGGTTGAACCGTGCCGTGACATTCCAGTCGATGCTCCGGATATCATCACCATACTGGTATTCCCTCACTTCGCTGAATGCCATCCCTTTTCCCTTAAAAGCGGAATGGTAGTGACCCGAGAACACCTGGTGCGACAACCCGCGTGTCTTGATCTCTATCTTTCTTACTTTTTTAAGGATTTCTGCAGTTTCCATATTAAAAGAAATATTCTATTGTTCTATTGTTCAATTGATATTTAGGTTTTTAGAACTTGACAAACATTTAATAAGTTGAATAAATATATCTTCTAACACTAGAACAATTGAACAAATGAACAGAATAGCATTACGGTACCTCTACCGTATTAAGTATCTCATTGATAATGTCTTCCGGAGTGATATTTTCGGCTTCCGCTTCATAGGTGAGGCCAATCCGGTGGCGCATGACATCGTGGGCCACGGCGCGGATATCTTCCGGGATGACATATCCTCTGCGTTTGATGAAGGCAAAGGCTTTGGCGGCCAGCGCCAGGTTGATGCTTGCCCTGGGGGAGGCGCCATACTGGATCAGCGGCTCGAAGCGGCGCAGCTTGTATTCGGCAGGGAACCGGGATGAAAATACGATATCGGTAATATAATTTTCGATCTTCTCATCCAGGTAAACATCCCTGACCACGGCCCTGGCCTTGCTGATGTCGGCAGGCTTGATTATGGTATTCGTCGCCGGGTTTATGCCCGATATGTTTTGCCTGAGGATTCGTTTTTCTTCTTCCTTGTCGGGATAACCGATCACCACTTTGAGCATAAAGCGGTCGACCTGTGCTTCGGGAAGGGGATAGGTCCCTTCCTGCTCGATCGGGTTCTGGGTGGCCAGCACCATGAATGGCTCCTGGAGCGGAAAAGTGTGCTCACCGATGGTGACCTGCCTCTCCTGCATGGCTTCCAGCAGTGCGCTCTGAACCTTTGCGGGCGACCGGTTGATCTCATCAGCCAGGATAAAGTTGGCAAAAATGGGCCCTTTCCTGACAACAAATTCTTCTTTTTTCTGGCTGTAGATCATGGTACCGATCAGGTCAGCGGGTAAAAGATCAGGGGTGAACTGGATACGGCTGAAATGCGCATCGATCACATTGGCCAGCGATTTGATCGCCAGCGTCTTGGCCAGGCCGGGAACCCCTTCCAGGAGAATGTGGCCGTTTGAAAGCAGCCCGATCAGCAGCCGTTCCACCATGTGTTTCTGACCTACGATCACTTTGCCCATCTCCATGTTGATCATGTCGATGAATGCGCTCTCCTGCTGGATTCGGTCGTTTAAAGCCTTGATATCTGTTTCCATCATAAAATGAATTAAGCGGCACAAAAGTAAAGCTTGCCCGTATCAGACACCTAAGGGTTTATGTTAAAAGTTGTTAAAGGGCTTGTTAAAGAATGTTAAGCACTACCTGTAAGAGGTTGTCTCAAAAGTCGGGATTGACTTCAAAATATCTTCGTGTAGCTTCGTGATTTCTTCGTGGAACTCTGTGTAACAATCATTTATAAATTACACGAAGATTCACGAAGGTTTCACGAAGATCCACGAAGGACTTTTGATACATCCTCACTGCAAATTCAGATTGCAAACAGACTGTCGTCCCGCTTGATGAGATGCAGGATCTCCTGGAAAAGCTTGTCGTGCAACGGGGTGATATATTTATGCAACGCAATGGATTCATCCAGCAATGCCTCATCGCGGCACTCCTTGAAGATCAGGGCGGTTTTGACCCGCAGCTGGTAAAAATCATGCCAGTTCCCCAGCTCCTGCCCGAAATGTTTCATCCGGTTGTACCGTGATTTGGTGACCCGGTTGGTAAATTCCGAAAAATGGAACATCTCGGCCACATAACCGTTCTCTTTGAAACGGGTGCGAAATCTGTGCAGCATCTCCGGCTGGTCCAGGTCGTACCGTTTCCGCTTCAGTTTTTCCATTGAATTATGAAGCCTGTTGTAGATGCCTTGTTCCAGGTAGGTTTCGTCAAGTGGAGCAAGGGTCTCTTCCACCTGGCTCCGGATCCTGGTAATGGAATCCTGATCGAAATCAAAGGTCTTCAGGTAAAAGGAATTCTTCCGCTCCTCGATGCGCCTGCGGTAATACTCTTTGATAAGGGGATAGTAACGATTGTTTTCTTTTTCGATTTTTTCAACCAGGTCCCGTTGCACCTGGTCATCGCGGATGGTCCCGCCCGCTTTGAACATCAACCGGAGCGGAAGGATGAATTCGTCCGGGAACAGAGGCACGTCATATAACCTGTTCATAATTCTGACCAGCGCCCTTATCCTCTTAACCGAGACGCGGTACTGGTGGATCGCTTCCGGATCGAACTCCTCGATGGCATGATCAAGATTTATCCTGAAATGGTCCAGGTGTTTGAAGAGATAAGCTGTGATGACCGATTTTATGGTTTCAGTGCCGGATTGCATGGATTTTTGATAATGCCGTTTATGATGACGGCATAAATGTATAAAAGTCCATTCAATCTTTTGTTAAGAAATGATTAATAAAACAGGAATGGTTCGTGTTATTTTATTTTAGCACAGGGGGGCTGAGTCGCAGGATGTTTAAGAAAGAAGTGAGCATCATTTTGTTGGAGTATTAGGCTTCACTATCCCGCTTGAAGCCAATGCGTTTTCTTTTTTTTTGTTCCAGTTGCTGCTGCCGGTCCTGTTCCAGTTGTTTGAGGTATTCGAAGATCAGCAGGATCTGCCGATCCTGCTCAACATCTTTCTTTTGTAATAGTTCCAGTTTTCGTAGTATATCCGTATGGGTTTCCAGCAACTGGCGCATCCTGTTAAATACCCTTACGATCTGGATGTTGACGATAATGGCCCTGTCGCTGTTCAAGACACTGGCAAGCATAACGGCTCCGTGTTCTGTAAATGCATAGGGAAGGTTTGGAGAGAACTTAAGCCGTTCGAGGTGGTCGCAATTTGCGACCACCTCTTGCTTTTCTCGCTCTGTTAGCCGGAACATAAAATCTTCAGGAAAGCGCTTGATGTTACGTTTGACCTGCTCATTAAGTCTTTTGGTAGTCACACCGTAAAGCTCTGCCAGATCACTGTCGATCATTACTTTTACCCCTCTTACGATCAGGATTTTGTTCATGATCAGCTCATCAGGGATGCTCACCTGTCTGTTGTTCATACATTGGTTATTGACGTTCAAAAATGGGATTTAATGCATATTCTGATGTAATTGGAGGACACAATTTGCGTCCTCCATCACACCATATTAATCCGTTTTTTTCGAAAAAAATACCCGGCCGGAGAAAAATATTTTAGTAAGGGGCTGGTTTATAAGGGAAACGGGGTTGGTTCATTGAGACTCCATCTCGATTCGGGCAGATGGAGTCTCGCAGAAATGAGATGGAGTCTCGCTGAAATGAGATGGAGTCTCATTGAAATTGAGTCTCGTTTCCACCCGCCTGAAAACCGGATGTAGCCGCAAGGAGGATCCGTTAACGATAAAGCCCAAATCGCGATTTCCGATAAAGAACTGCTGAACCAGTTCAAGGAAGTGGAAAAACTCTCCCAGGAAGACAAACACCTGATCAAAACCTTTATCGACGCTTTCCTGACCAAGAGGAAAATTCAGCAACTGGCGGTGTAAATGAAAAGAAGCTCATCAAAATTTACTGCTCAAGATGTAACATGTCGTATTTATACTCTTTATTGGAAGGATCAAGCAATCTTAAGTGGGATAACATTAATCTGTAAATTATTGCCGATTAGGATAATTCATGTTGTTTCTTAAGGATTTGCCTCTTTGTAAAATCACTATATATTCCTCGTTGTCTATGTTTTAAATGATCATCTACAAACTTCCTCGCTATTTCTTTGTTTCCCATTTCAAAATAACACATGGCAATCCTAAACCGGGAGTCATTAACAATCGATTTTGTCCACTTAATACCCTCGTTGTATTCACCATGTAAAATACCTTTAACTCCCAGATTCACAATTTTAAACCATTCATTAATCGCTTCATTATATTTATCTAAGGAATACAAAGTGCAAGCATAATCATATACGACTAAAGGATCGTTTGGCTCAATTGAAACTGCCATTAAGGCTGCTTCAGATGCTTTTTGATATTGTTTAAGATTAAAATATACTTTAGCAAGTGATGTATAAAGAAAGTATTCATTTGGAAACTTATTAATTTCACTTTCAAGCAATTCCTTTGCTTTTACCCACTCCTTCTTATCAAATAAAGCATTTAAAGTAATTGAAAAATTCTCTTTGTATTTTTCTTCTTCATTATTCATTTTGTACGTTTATTAGGGTTAGGCTTTTTCTCAAACTTTTTATTTTTATCTCCTCTATTAGTATTTCGATTTTTTCCGGTTATCTCCCCAGGGTCTTTTTTCGAATGTTTATTCCAGGTCGATTTTCTTGCATTACTAGTGTGTTCAGCAAACTGATCGTGAAGCCATATTGCTCCTGCAGTAATACTTCCGGCAACCAAAAGGGCAGGAATTGCTACATCATCAAACACACCCACAACAGTAGCATCATCGGCAAGAAGTATACCTGAAATTAAAAGTGTCCCAGCCATAACTTTTCCCGCAGAGCTATTATTTTCATCATCATTTTGCTGGTCATCATTGCCCTGGTCATCGTTATTTTCATCATCTGGTTTAATCTCTGTTTCATCAGCATTCATCGTATATTCTGTTCCATCTTCCATCACCACGACATCATCTTGTTTGATTGGTTGGGCGGTAGTAGCCGCGACAGTATCTAATCCAATAGGATCAATATAAGTTATGGGATTGTTGAAAGCATATGCATATGGCGTATATTCAAAATGTTTCTCGGCTAAGGGATCAGGCACATGCCATCTCCCCAGCACCGGATCATAGAACCTAGCCCCATAATCATACCACTCAAGCCCTGCCTCGGTTTGCAGCTCTTTGCCGTTGTATTTGAGCTGGTTATCGGAGTTGCCGTAAACGGGAATTTCCATGCCGAAGGGGTAGTAGTCGGTGCCCT